>TARA_R110002072_G_scaffold64203_4_pt1 | contig 109063 bp, 103 predicted proteins | sample TARA_R110002072 | Tara Oceans TARA_R110002072 (sample SAMEA4397118) | marine metagenome | biome: Polar Biome; feature: [SRF] surface water layer (ENVO:00010504); material: water (ENVO:00002006), including particulate matter (ENVO:01000060) such as... | depth 5 m
AAAGTACCACTTCCTCGTTCGTTCTCGTGTCCTTCTTTTGTATAGTGATCGAGAGAAATGCGAAGGTGGATTTTTTCATGATATTGATTGAGTAGAGCAAGTAGTTTATTTTCAACTCTTTTAATAACATTGTATGCGTTGGTTAGAACTAATACTTCGTATCCATTTTTTAAAACCTCATCCATGATGTCGATCATATTAGGGTTAATAAAAGGTTCACCACCAGTGAAACTAATCATCTTTGGTTTTTTAGCTAAGTCGGTGAGTTGATTTAATACAGTTTTAACATCGTCTTTTGTTATATACTGAAGTCGATCATTCTTTGGACTAGATTCAATATAGCAGTTACTACATTCTAAGTTGCAAAGAGTTCCAGTGTTGAACCAGAGATTTTCATACCCATTAAAAGAAACACTTGCTCTCGTTTCATTCTTTGCTGTTTTATAACGGTCTTGAAATTTCTCTGTCATATATATATTCCTAAATTATTCACTTACTCTTTTAAGTCATTTAAATCCCAATTGTAAGATGTCCATTCAACATCATTATCTTTTTTGGGGTTGATGGTCTTTAGATATTTTGAAACAAAGTTAATAAAACTTCCATGTTTAGAATTAAAGTCTTCACCATACCATTTAAAAATCTTTGATAAGTAAATTTTATTATCTTTGATATAGTTTTTACTTTTATCATTAAGGAAAAGTTTGGTGGCCTTTTCTAGCTGTTGTTCGATTTGATTAAAAGTAAAAGCTTCGTTTAATAGGGAAGGGCAACCGATACTGGCACAATTAACGGCAAAATGAATTCTAGGCTCATCAAAGTCTTTGCGAATCATATCGTGTTCTATATTATCGAGAGTTACTTTCTTGCCTAAAAGACTAATGAATTCTTTTTTCCAAGGACTGCTAAAAAATCCGCCAAGGTCTTTTATACTCTTTGTGGGATAATTATCGATTATAAGCTTAATGGTAAAAGCATTATAACTATTTATCAGAAAAGTTAATTTTTTAGACTTTCTCCATTTGTTATAAAGTTCTTTGTTAACACCTGAAAGCTTATTTAAATATTTTTCAAATTTTGGTTTCTCTTTTATAAAACCTTGATAATTTACTAATGATTGATTTCCTTCAAAACTAACGTTGGTTTTTAAAAGTTCGTTAAACTCTTTATGAGTATGATCAAAACTAAAAGATGAAATACTAATTAGAAATAAAAGAATGATCGTTTTCATTAACAACAACTCCCTTTATTACTAAAGTCGTCTTCTTCTGGATTTTCATCAAATGGTAGCACTTTCCCGCAATCTTGAAATATTCCATAGTGTGTTGATTGATCACCAATGAATTCGAAATGTTTTTCAAACCGGCTTTCTTTTAGCATTTTAAAAGAATTGCCACATACCTTGAATACATTTCCTTTCGGGAAAATGTGATTTTCATCTAAGCGAAAGTAGTTTTCATTATTATTTAGTGTTCCTTTGTAGATTACTGCCTGTCCATAGTCTTCACAGTCAGGCTCTAGTGATTCTATTTTAAAAAGTCGATAAGTCGCACTATAGAACTTGATCATTCCAACTTTACTTTCAACGTCTTTATTCATGATGGTAATAGGAGCAGACTCAACAAGTCTCGGGTCTCTAAAACCTACTTCTTTAGAAAGATTAATAAAATCATTCCAATAGAGAGCTCCACTAAGGCACTCACCATATAAAACAGGATCACTTACTAAATGATTCGGAACTTTTCTATCACTATAAACATCAGAGAAGAACATTTCTCCTCCTGGTTTTAAAAGACGGAAGACTTCTTTTAGAACAGCATGCTTATCAGTTGCTAAGTTAATCACACAATTTGATATAACCACATCAACACTATTTTCAGGTAGATCTAATAAGTTTAACTTCTCAATATCTCCTTTTAAAAATGTCACATTACTTTTGTCATGACCAAAGGCCTTAGCATGATAGTCTAGGTGATTATTGGCAACTTCCAATTGCTCGTCTGTCATATCAACGCCAATGACTTTTCCGTTATTTCCAACTAATGCACTTACGATATAACAATCTCTACCGCTACCACTACCAAGATCTAGAACAGTTAAACCTTCCAGCTCATGAGGAATAGTGAGTCCACAGCCATAATATTTCGCCATGACTTCATCATGGACTTTTCCCATTATCGATTTAATATGATCAGGATAGGAGAGCGCTGTACAGCAAGCATTGGTTTTTAAATCCTCACTTTTTTGTAGTGTCTTTCCATAATAATCTTTTACTTCTTCTTTTTTAGATTCACTCATATTGGTAATTCCTTTCAGGTTACTTATTTGTATTAGTAGGTGATTTTAGATGGCTTCATATTACAAAGAATTTACCTTTTTATGAAGGAGAATGATGCTCTGTCTAACTTGTTGAAATGACTAATGAATATCTGAAAGAACACCATTTTCATAATGGTGGCATTTGCCATTATCTCGAAGCTCAATAATCCCTCTTACGATTTCACCTTCTTTTGGGTCTACTGGGGAAGTCCTTACTCCGGTATTCAAAGCACTAAGGGCATTGGAGGCCGTTAATAAACTAGCGTTGTAATTTGTTCTTGTACTTGAAATATCTGCACTGGTAATAGATCTATTAACATCAAAGATTGATAAGTAGGGTTGCATGACACTGCTAACTAAAAAGTCGGATTGATGTGAGAGTCCAATAAAGTGTCCGAGCTCGTGAAGTAAAACAGATGGAAGATCGTAATTACTATTACTCGATGAATCCATACTAAAAGTATAATCTCTATAGTTGAGAATAATATCTGCATGAGTTAGTTCTATATACTCTGTTGCTGAGCCAACATTTCTTCTTATGCCATAGAATTGTGTTACGGCTAAGGCCTGGTTTGAAACATTTGAAAACCAATTTGTACTTTTATAAATACCCATTTCTGAGTCATAGTAACTAGAAATATTAGTATAGTTTTTATTGGTTGTAGTATCACCGTCTGCTTGAAAAAAAGTATAGAGATTTGTGGAGGAGTTCCACTGCTTCATCATTTGAATAAATAGGTTATGCCCACTTCCATCATTATCTGCTACGTCAAAGAGAGGATTGAAGTCACTACTTATTTTAATATCTATACCAGATGATAATACACCGGTACTCCACTTTGCTTCACGGGAACTTGAAGTAACGTCCGTTGTTCCGGGACGACTAATCTTTTCAATAGATTTTTTAGCAAAACAGCCATTTAACAACACTATAATGGCGACTAATAAGAAGTTGGTTTTCAGCTCTTACTCCTAATTCTAAGAGAAATGGGAAAATATTTCCTACCAACTGATCGGATGTGAATTTATAAAATTGAGTAAAAAAGTTAAAAAAGCCTACACGAAGGTAGGCTCCTTTTTTCGTCAGGTATTACAGTGACTTTTGATGATCTTTTAAGAATGTCTCAAGCCCAATATCCGTTAATGGGTGCTTGAAGAGTTTCTGTATAACATTAAGTGGCATTGTTGCTACGTCAGCACCAACGATCGCTGCATCTCTAACATGAGTAGAGTGCCTTACACTTGCCGCTAGGATTTGCGTTTGAAAGCCATAGTTATCATAAATGGTTCTAATTTCTTCTATAAGGGCCATTCCATCATGTCCTATATCATCGATACGACCAATGAATGGGCTGATGTATGTAGCACCATTCTTAGCTGCTAATAGAGCTTGATTTGGGCTAAAGCAAAGAGTGACATTTGTTTTGATACCTTTGTCAGAAAGCATTTTACAAACAGTGATGCCTTCTTCTGTTAAAGGAAGTTTGATCACAACGTTATCATGAATTTTTGCAAGCTCACTTGCTTCTTTCAACATTCCATCAACGTCAGTTGCAATAACTTCAGCACTGATTGGTCCATCAATAATTTCAGAAATTTCTTTGATGACGTCGGCTTGCTTTCGTCCAGACTTTGCAATTAAAGATGGGTTAGTTGTTACACCATTAATGAGTCCCCATTTCGCAGCAGTTTTAATTTCTTCAACATCGCCAGTATCAATAAAAAATTCCATGTATTCCCCTTTATTTGGTTCAATAATGCTTAAAAAATACAGTGAGATATTGAAGGTGACAAGTTTTCCTGATCGCAAATATTGTCATTTAATGGGATAATAAACATATGAAATTAATAAGTTCATCTATCGCCATATCTGTCTTTGCTTATCTCATTCTTGGAAATACTGTAGCTAATAGCGTCAACAAGAATCAAGATAATGTTGCCGTTAATACAGATATTGAAAATGCTCTTCAGGATAGTTTCTTTGATCCAAGTTTTGATTATTCAAAGTTTCAAGGAAGAGTAACAGATAGAGATAAGTCCGGAGATATTATAAAAATCTCAAGTAAGAATCAAAATATTCGATTCTTTCGTTCAGGTGATACGTTACGATTTAGAGTTGAAGGCAAGAAGACAAAACTATGTCGTGGTTATGTAAGAAGCGTTGAGAAAGATTACTTTGTTGCTTATATTCAAGATCTTTATACTTGTTGGAAAGAAGGTGAATATTTCAGAAGAGGTACCTTACTCAATTTCGACTCTGATGTTCTTGCCTCAAGAGTAAGAGATGCAAATATTTATAGGTTAGTTCTTTTAAAAAGAAGAAAGTCTTTTTTAGGTCAGTTGAATGGTGTGAATCATTTTGTTTGGTCTTATGATCAAGAAAGAGTACAGGTCGCTGCTGAGTATGATCAAAAGATTCTTGAAATTCAAAAAAAGAAGCAAGCGGCACTTGAGAAGTTATTAGTGAAGAAAAAAGATTCTATTAATATTCAAAAAGAACTTGTCTACCGTTTGGATCAGCTTGATCGAGATTTAGAGTTTTATAGAATCTATAAATTTGAAGAAAATCTTGATCGATGGGCCATGGATCATAATCTTGGCAAACCGGTAGGTAAGCGTCCAACACAATTAAAGTTCAGAGATTAAAATCTAGTTTTATTCTTTAAGAAAAACTTTGTCTTACTTCAAGACAAAGTTTGAAAGGATGGCCGAGATATTAAATCTAGTACCCGTAATATCTTTCTTCTTTCCAAAAACATGAAATGAAATAAGTTTGAGTGGAGAAGGGACTTCCATATTCTTAATGAGGTATAAGAAAATACTCTTGTATAAAGAATCAGGGGCATTATTAAGTTTTGAAACAATAATGATGAGATTCTTAAACGTTAAGTATGCTTGATCAAGCTCTTCTCTCTCAAGGATACCATTTTTATTCTTATCATTTTTTAAGAATGTGGATTCAATATTAGTAAGTGTTGTAATGAGCCGACCTAAATCTTCTTTCGTTAACGGTATACTCTCATCTGGATTAATTCTGGCGTAAAGCTCAATATTGATTAAGTATTGTTGAGCTTCTTCACGACCATTCATATTTACGTAATCATTTAATTTATCATAGTAATTTTGAAGATTAAGTTCTTTGAAGAATATATGTAAGAAGTATTCTCTATAACAACTAACTTCGAAGCTTTCTAATTCTTCATCAACAATAGGACATCTTTGCTTCAACTTATCATGAATCTTGGTTGTGAGCTCAATAGAAGACAGGACATTGACAGCGTACTCTGTAACTTCTTCTGTACTGGCAGTTTTATTTCCATCTGCATGGAATTGGAAGAGGTCAGATGAATTGACGAGTTCTGAGATGAATCTCTCAATATCATTAGGCCAAATACCTAATTCTTTGACGAGACCTTCTACATCGTTAACACAGTTTTTAACGTCTTCCATATCTAGCTCTCTACGATTAGAGCCATTTGGAAAGTGACCATAGACATTCACAATTTTTTTAATGGCCCACCTAAGCATCGAAGTTGTGTTAAACCCGTTTTGATAGCGTTTATAATCGTTAAAGAAGTGGGCAAGTCCATCATTGTCGTGGAAGTAGCGATAGTTAACACTTATATATTCAAATTGTTCCCAAAACTTCTTAACAAGAGTTTTTGAAAAAACATGATAAGGCTCTAATACCGGTATATCAATTGAATCAATGGCATTTGGCGATTCTAATTCAGTCTTATAATAACCAAATGTAACATCATTAAAGTACAGCATTCCTGTAAACTCTAAGCCCCACTGAGCTAGTTTGTAGAGGTCACGGTATCTATAGCTGGTTGCAGATCCCCCAATAAGATTAGTTTTAATATTCTTAATTGAGTCTTCCATATTATAAACATTATAGTCATCTTTTATAAATTCATTAACGACCTTTACAAGATCCTGGTGTTCTAAAATATGTTCTGTTCCATCCCAAGGATAGAAGTTCGCGATGGCTTCATTAACGACGTCGTAGTAGAAGAAATGCTCTTCTTCTTTATTGATAAATTCTTTTCCTTTAACAAAGAAAACATCCATACCGAGTATCACTAAGTTACTTGCTTTTCCTAGCAGTTCTTCTATTTCAGGAGAACTTATATTTTTAGACTCACCACCAATTAGTAGTTTTTTGACAAAGAGAAAAGAGCCGATAAGCTCAGGGTCTAGTTGATCATCGTTTAGGTCTAATGAAAGTTTTATTGTATTAATAAAAGAGATAATATCTAACTGTTGCTCGAAGGCACTCTGTCTTTTGGTAATACTTAGAATTTCAGTGGATAGTTTTTCAATATGGTAAAAGATTTGTTGTCTTCTTTGCCAATAATTCTCTTTTTTCAAACCTTTCAATTCTTGAAAGAGAGTTCTACCTGAGCGATTAGCAACTCGGAAGAGGTTGAAAATATCCTTCAACTTTTTTACTGACATATTGTCTTGAGGATCTTTAAGGAGGAGAGAATTAAGATCAAAAACAAGCTTTAAAAGATCGGTTGCCAGCTCAGCTTCGTTTGGAAAGAATTTTACAATAAACTTCTCTAGTTCATGACGAGCAATGAAGTTGTTATCTTCTCTTCTTACAAAGTCAGCAAATTGAACAATATTTGATTCTAGGCAGGTAATGTCTTTTTCAATGTCTTCATCAAGAATTTTAGCAAGACGATCTGTTTTTAGATCGCAACCATCCCCGAGTTCGCTTAAGTCGAAAACTCCGAGATCTTCTGGGTCCTTATCGCCTATTCCACAACCAAGAAATGAAAGTAGAATAATAGCTAAAAGGGTGAACTTGAGGGGCTTCATTTTCACACCATTCATGTCTATTATTTTATCAAATAACATACTACCTCTGTTAAGAAATCGGAAAAATTTTCCAAAGCAGATCATTTCAGATACTTTGCTCTGCGTCACTTCCCAGTGATGGGTGTAACATTTTCCTTTCCTTTCTTAACGTCTAGAAGATAGGATATGATAAGAACTATGAAGAAAGAAGTATTAATAGGCACATTTTTCCTAATTTTATCAAATAATCCACTTTTTGCGGCGGGGACTGTGTCTCTTGAGCACAATATCGGCGTAAACTCGGTTGGGCAGGAGAAGAACTACTCCCAAAGCTATGCTGATTTAAGTATTACTGACAAAAAAGAGATTCTTAGGTGGGATGGAGTTGTAGACTTTTCTGCAAGGGCCTATACCAGTAACGATCAAGGTGCTATCTTCAGTTTAAGTGAAGCTTATATTACTAAAACACAGGGACGAACTAGTTATTCAGTAGGTCGTAAAATTTTACCTTGGAACCCAAACGAGAAAACATGGGGTTTGAACGAGCTTAATGGCCAAAGGGCCTTTAACTTAACTGAAACTAATCAAGAGGGGATTTCTGGTCTTCACTTTGTGAGACAAGCCTCTTATTCTAAGCTACATATTTTTGCCTCTTTTCTCCATATTCCACAGCTCAACCCGACATTTACTACTGATAAAGGAATCATTAAAGGTAAGAATGAGTGGGCCAATTTACCTCCTACAAGAGTTAGGTTTCAAGATAATGATGTTCCAGTTTATTATAAGGTTATCTTTCCTGAAATTTCAGAAATCATTTTACAACCTTCAGCTGGAATCTATAACAGTTGGGAGAGTTCGGATAATACATTCTATGGTTACGCAACTTTCAAGCCAGAGAACTCTATAAGAATAAATGCTACTGGTTACTATGAACAATTTGAAGAAGAACGTGCTCTCGTTACTGCAAAGCCTTTTGTGAATCATCATGTTGTAACAGGTTTGGGTTGGAAAAATGAAGGTGAAAGAGTTTCATATGGTGTAAATGTCGAGAGAATCTCACCACTAAACGGAAAAGATGATAGTTTTGTTTTTGAAAGTTTAAAGATTGAGCCGATTTACCGAGATGAGACTTTTGTTACCTCTCAGCTTTCTTGGAATACAGATCGTTTTAATGTGGAGTTGGCCCATATATATTTAGCAGAAGGAAATGATGTTATCTCTAATGCTTTTGCTAAGAAACCGCGATGGAGAAATGCTGTCGGATTAGGGACATCGTATTCTTTTACAGATAACTTCAATGTTAATGTAAATGTCAAAAGAGATTTAGAGTTATCAGATGTAGTAATAAAGTCACAGTTAAACTACAAACTATCAAAACATACACTTGTCTCTAGTGGAGTCCAGTTGATTGAAGCTCCTGATGAAAACTCTTTCTGGGCCCCTTATCGAGTAAATGACTCAGTCTTTTCTCGTATTAGTTTTCTGTACTAACTCCCATAACACTCTATTAAGCTTCTAATTTAAAAAGTTATTGGTGCTTTTCAAAAAGTATTTTAAGATATTATAAAGCTGGAGAAGAATATGAATATAGATACAAGCATGAAGGTTATTGTTATTGATGATATGATGACAATGAGAAAAATTCTTTCGAAGATGCTCAAAGAAATAGGGTTTTCAGATATAACAGAAGCAGATGATGGTGCTAGCGCTTGGCCTTTGATAGAAGAAGCACATAATACTGGAAAACCTTATCAACTCATTGTGAGCGACTGGAATATGCCAAATATGAGTGGTCTTGATTTACTATTGAAGGTTAAAGATACAGAAGGAATTAATAAGGCTGCATTTTTGATGATTACAGCTGAAGCAGAGCAATCGAAAATTATTAATGTGGTAGAAGCAGGGGCATCTGATTTTCTTGTAAAACCTTTTAAATCAGATGCATTAAAAGATAAGATCAATAAGATTTTTTCTTAATAAAAAGAGCTAAATCCCTATTAGGGGAAGAAAGGAAGTATTATTTCGTGATTGATTTAACTGATCCTTCAATGAAGGAAATTGTAGATGAATTTTGTGCAGAGACTGAAGTCATTCTTTGTGAACTAGAGTCTATTCTTGAAGATTATGAAAGTCATCCTGATGGTAAATTATTTGAAGCTTATGCTCAAAAAATAAATGGGATTATTGGTAATGCCCAGCTCATTGGTGCAAAGCAAGTCTTAGAGTTATCGCAATTAGGAAAAATTATTGGACATAAAAGTAGTCTAAATGAAGATCCTGAGCTTAATAATATCGTATGCGGAATCCTTTTTGATCTCGTTGATTGCTTAAGGGAAGCTTTAAAAAGTTTAGCAAGTGAAACCGATAACCATAGAATTAATATTGACGCCTTCATTAAAAGGCTTGTTTGGCTAAAAGAAAAATTTAATCATATTGATAAAGATGGTGCCGGGGGAGATGGAAAAGCTAAATCTCCAGTGATCTCTTCTGAATTAGAAAGCTTAATGAATAACCTTAAAGATGATTAATCAATAAGACCTTCTGACTTAAGTAATTTCTTAAAGTCTTGTAGCATACTCAATTCGTAATTTCCCATTTCATCTATCATCATTTCTTGAATAGATTCAGCCGCAGACTTTCCTGAAGAAAGTCGCTTTTTATCATAGGTATTTACAAGTGAGAGTATCTCGATAGGTTTTGTTAGCTTTTTAAGTTTGTTTGGACCTGAGCCTTGTCTATTTTCTTCATGGTTTTCTATTAGCTGTATAATTTGAGAGTTGATATATGGCTTATCTCTTAACATCTTAACAATCTCATGTGTATGCTTATAAAAACCAGCTTTTTCTTTAGGAGAGTACTCTTTTTTATTTTTTTTAAAAAGCTCTTGATCTTCTTCAGGGAGTTGAACAATTCCTACGTCGTGCATAAGTGCTGCAGTTGAGAGAAAATCAATTTCTTCTTCTTTACATCTCAGACTTTTGGCAAATTTAACAGCGAGAACACAAACATTTAGACTATGTTTAATCAGTGGTTCCAAGCTACTTTTTTTAGTAAAGATTTCTTTAAGAGCGTCATTATTTTCAAAAACTAGTTTCTGTAGATTTTGAGATGCTTTACGAGTTTGATTAAAGTTCTCTTCACTGGCAGGGTCTTTTTGTAATTTCTCTATGGTTGATTCAGTAACACCTTCTAACATGTCAACTTTGACTTCAGTATCAATTTCATCAGAGTTCAAGGTATTATTAATAAGGTCATCCAGAAAACGTTGGTAAGTCTCTTCATCACTATCAGCAATAAAGAATTTTGAAAGTTTTTGTTTTCTTAATTTTATAAACTTATCGGAGTCTAGCTTACCACCAGGAGGTAAATATTCTAAGTACTGCTCCTTAAAGAAAATATAGAGACTAAAAGGAATATCTATATCCGGTCTTAATGTAGTAATCCTTAATGGTGTGAAATTCATTTCTATATCTTACTACAACTTTTGGTTACAAGAAAACAAATCGCTACCGGTAAAAATTTGATCTGACAGTTTCGCTTTTGTTTTAGGATGAGATAGCATTCGCTTTGTTAAAAAGTTAAAAAGCAATGGATTATATTTATAAACCTTGTTTAAAGTCTTCTCTTGTGACTTTGTAATATAACCTTCTTTAAGGTATTGGCTGGTTCTATAAAGTAAATTGATTGCAGGAAGAGGGTAGTCTGATCCATTAATGAAGTAGCTATGATATTCAGGATGCTCAAGAAGATCTAAAAGTGGTTTCCCTAATCTGGTATGAAGAGTTGTTGCAGAGATTTCTCCGTAAAGCTGACCTTTATATTTCCCCGTTTTCATAAGTCGCCAAAAAAGATCAAAGCAAAAGACTGGTTTATATTGATTATCAAAGTCACTACATTCTCCAAGACTTGCAAGATGAGACATGACAATTTTAGCACCATGATCGAGAGCTAGTTTTAAGCGAAGAGGATTACCTAGTTCTTGAAACTCTTCTCCTTCAACCGCTTTTTCATGACCAGTGTGAGAGATAAGGGCCATGTCATACTTTGCCATCATTTTATAAAATGGGATAATTTCTTTTCTCGCAGGGTCGATATGCATACTATTTGGAAGCCACTTTATAAACTTCACTCCTTTCTTTGCCCAAAACTCCAATCTTTCAACTGCGTCTTTACGATAAGGATGAATACTAATGGCCGGTATCATTTGCTCAGGGTATTTCTTTGCCATGTCATAAACATATTGATTTGGAACATAGAAGGTAGAATTTTCTTTATCTCGTGAGCCATCTAATTTGTAATGATAATCGAAGGCAAAGAGAAGGATTTTTCCAATTCGTTTTTCTGAAGTCACTTGTTCAGCAAGTCTGTCCATATACTGTTGATCTGCATTTTCAACATCAGTAATACCGCTAGCATTCATATAAACATTATATTTAATATATTCTTTGAAATTAAAGAAGCTACTCATTTTTGGATTTACCCAGAGACCAGAGTTATTAGCGCCAATCCCTACAGCATGGACATGGAAGTCTACAGGACATTTTCCTTCTAAACTCTTAAAGGCTTCATCTATATTTTTGATATCTTCTTTATCGAGATTTTCTTTTAACTCTTTTGGGTCACCATCAAAGTTGCCCGCGATAGGAGTTACTAACATTTGACATGAACTGCCCAAAAAAAGGGACAAGGTTAAGAGTGTTAATAAGCTAAGCTTTTGAAAAGTCTTTTTTCTTGTAGTATTTGTAAATTTCATAGAGAAAACCGTCATCGAAAACATGTTGCTTTAGATGGTCCTTATAAAGTTTTAAATTATATGACGGAGATAGTCCCAGCCATTCTTTTATTATAGAATCTTTTTTATTTTGTTTAAGCCATTTAAAGATACAAGACTGTCTTAATGACTTAGCCGTTATTTCGATCATTAGCTTTGACCTTAAATCTTCAAAAGTCATTTCAATCCCACGGGGAGAAAGACCACCATTGATAATACGATATGCGTTGGCATTAAAGAGTAATTTATCAAAAGTTAAATGAGATAGTTTCTTGGCATCGTTAAGGTCTTCTATATAGTCTTTATAAATTGGAATAAAGACCTTAGGTAAAGTTACTGTATACGGATCTCTTTTTCGAGGGTGAACTAAAACTCTTGGTTCAGCATCGTCATTATCAGGTATATGAATATCTTTTGTGGTAATGATTGTAAGGTCGGAGATTTTTAAGCCGGCTCCATAGATAAGAAGGAGCATCATTAAATTTCTCTTGGCCGTTAAAGAGGTAAGTGTATTCTTAGATTGAGACTCTTCAAGTAAATGCTCCCATGCTGTTTTTATATGAGAAAAGGAGGCAGGCCTAGGAATATCAAGAAATTTTGGGCTGGTTGGGATTTTTCGTACAGGATTTGATTCAAAGAGCTTTTTTTCCACAAGAAAGTCGAAAAAGATCCTTAAGGCCTGTACTCTTCGACGACGACTATTGTCTGAAGAGTATCTGGTTTGTAAGTAGTTTCCATATTCTTCAATATGGCCTGTTTTGAAATGATCGATCTTCAAACCATCTTGATTCTTTTTTAGGTACTGATTAAAGCACTCTAAGTCGGTTTTATAATTTTTCAGGGTATTTTGTGAACGTCCAAGACTTCTGAGATTCGCAAAAAATTGCGTCTCCAGTTCTAACAAATCAAACGAATTGAGTTGTGATTGCTTCTTATCAGTCTTTGTCATACGTGCCTTTAATGTCAATAATTTGAAGTGCCATAAATACTATCTAATAGGGAAATATTTCACAACACTAATTTGGTCCTTGTCTTAAATGAACCAAGGTGTTAAAAGTTCCTTGCATTGATAAAACATTGCTGTAAATGACATTTGAATATAAGTGAGCCTGAGCGCAAATGATGACCTTAAACTATGAAAAAACAGTTAGTTATGGTGTACCTATATGGAAAACCATTCTGAATATGACACCACAAGAGCGTTGTAGTGTCGATCATATTTATGGTGTTATCGCTGCTTCTCCTCGCTTTCATTTTCTATGTGAAGTCCTACAATTAGATCAAAATATCTTAGAAAGTCCCGAGAATAAAACAATATTTATTTCCTCTTTTATCCACAATTCCTTTGTTAACGAAACAGATCAATCGAATCTGCAAAGCTATGAAAGAGCAGAATTTCTTGGAGATTCAATTTTACAGTTTATTCTGAGCTCCCATTTAATGAAGGCATACCCAGAGTTAAATGAAGGCCAGTTAAGTAAGCTTAGAAGCTCATTGGTTAACGAAGACTCATTAGCAGAGATTGCAAGCTCTGTAGGCCTAGTAGAGCTTTTGATAAGCGGTAAAGGTAATCAAACTCATAAGCTAGATCAAAGTGATGCTATTAAGGCCGATTTATTTGAGTCGCTTCTAGGAGCTCTCTACCAAATTTATGGGCTAGAGTTTACTAAAGATGCCTTCATGCGAATGATTCATTTCTATGAAGATAAAACAGAGCAAAAATTCTTTGATCTTTCTAGGCTACAACTCTTTGACCCTAAGAGTACCCTTCAAGAATTTGTTCTTAAAGAAACAAAAGAATTACCAAAATATGAAGTTGAAGAAAAATTAATTGATGGTGAAACACACTTCTATTGTAAGGTTTTTGAAAAAGATATCCTCCTTGGTAGTGGGAGCGGTCTTTCAAAAAAGCTAGCACAAAAGAAAGCCGCCAAAAACGCAATAACAAATAAAGAATCAAAGTATTATATCAAATGAGGAGTTTGAGATGTTAATTGAAGATCAACATTATAAGAATAAGTCCATTATGGTATCCGTTTTAGGAGCGCCTAACGTAGGTAAAAGTTCTTTAATTAATTACTTATTAGGAATGGATTTATCTGTTGTTACTAATAAACCTCAAACGACGAGAAATCGTTACCATTGTATTTTTACTGTGGATCATACGGAAGTTGTCCTCGTTGATACTCCAGGTCTTCACAAATCCAATCAAGAGTTAAATAAGAGACTGAACCAACAAGCTAGAGAAAGTGTTGATGGAGCAGATTTAAACTTATTACTTATCGATTTAACAGAACCAATCTTAAAACAAATTACTGACTTTGCTTCTTTAATGGAAGGTCAGTTAGGGCCTACCATTTTAGTTTTCACTAAAAGTGATGCCATCTCAGACTTGGATAAACTTCCATTAGATGAAGTATATGAAAAAGCTCTTGAAGTTCTTCCTTCCCTAATTAAGTACTTCACCATTTCTTCTAAAGAAGGAAAGGATATTCATCTTTTAACAGGTGATATTTGTGATCTAGCTCAACCGGGTAAGCATTTATATCCAGATGGATCAGTATCAAATAAAAATATGAGGTTTTTTGCAACGGAGTATATTCGTGAGCAAGCCTTTACACTTCTTAAAGATGAAATTCCATATGAAGTTGCTGTTGTTATAGATGATTATAAAGATTTTGAAGCAGATGATGTTCCTGGTAAGGGAGCAGCTTCTCATATTAGTGCTTCAATCCTTGTTAACCGTCCTAGTCAAAGAGCTATCGTTATCGGATCAAAAGGTTCAATGATTAAAGAAATTGGAACGAGATCAAGAAAGAAAATTGAAAGTATGACAGGTGCAGATGTTCATTTAAATCTTCACGTAAAAGTTTCCCCTAAGTGGTTTAAGAATAACTTCGTATTAGAAGAACTTGGACTGCCTAGAGCGAAAGATTCAAACAGAGTTTGGCGAGCAAAAAACTAAGAGAGTTTATTATGAGAAAAAGAAATTTAGTAGTTTCCTTAATAGGGCGTCCTAATGTTGGTAAGAGTAGTATTTTTAACTCTCTGATGAAGCAACAGTACAAGGCCATCACCCATGATCTTCCGGGTGTGACACGTGATCGTCACTACGGGATTGCAAAGTTAGATGAACTTCGAAATGAAGAAGTTCAAGATGTGATTCTTGTGGATACTGGTGGGTTCTATCCTAAGGCAGTGGATGAAGTTAATGGTAATGAAAAAGAGAATAGAACAAATCACTTTTTTAATATCATGACCACTCATGCGCAGATGGCAATCGAAGAAAGTGATCTGGTTTTATTTGTCGTTGATGTAAGAGAAGGGGTTCTTCCATTTGATGAAAGTATTTGTAAATTTATTCGATCAAAGCAAAAAGAGTTTTGGCTTGTGGTAAATAAATACGATACTGATAAACAAGAAGGACAGGAAATTGATTTTTATCAGTTAGGAATTAATTCAGACGATATGATTGTTACAAGTGCCGCACACGGACTTGGGATGACTACTCTTAAAGAAAGAGTTCAGCAAAAGGCCGTAGATTTTTCTAAGGGAAAAACAGACGCTCCACAATTGCAAAAAGGTGTTACTCCTCGTGAGAAAGTTGTTTCGAGACTTGCTCTTATTGGAGCTCCCAATGCAGGTAAATCAACACTTCTCAATCAGTTAATTGGTGCCCAAAGAGCACTTGTTAGTGATATTCCAGGAACAACAGTTGATCCTATTGAGGGTTATTTTGATTTATACTTTGGACAATATGCTGACGAGATCGATATGGAAGCACGAGCTTCACGTGACGATAGACTTTTATATGAACAATACGAAGAATTTCGTCATAACAATTCAGACTTCTTCGAAAAAATGCTTCAGTCTTATGAAAGAGAAGGTGAAGAGATCGACCTTGAAGACTATGAACTCGAAAATTATGAGCTAGAGAACTTAGACGATCTTACAGAAGAGAAAACTGATACTGACTCGGAGAGTGCTGAAGTTTTTGCTGTTGATAAAGAAAAAGAGAGTGCTATTGAAAGCCGATTGGTTAATCAAGCTTTTGAAGAAGATGAGGCTGAGGTTGAAGAAGTCGTTTCAGAAGAGAATACTGTCGAAAATACTGTAGATAATGTTGAAGAAGAAAAGAGTTTTGTGGCCGAAGGTAAGAATCTTTGGCGTTCACTTCATATAGCTGATACAGCAGGTATTAGAAGAAAGAAAGCGATTGATGATTTTGTTGAGTCGCAATCGGTTTTTAGATCACTGAGATGTATTACAGAATCTGATATTGTTATCTTTATGGTTGATGCTACAAAAGGTATTGGTCATCAAGACAGAAGACTTTTAGATATTGCCCTCGAAAAAGGAAAGAGTGTCATTGTTTGTTTAAATAAAATGGATCTTATGAAAGAGAAATTAAAAACAGACAAAGAGAGAAAAGAGTGGATTGCTGATCTTCGTGATCATATTCCTTGGATTAACTTCTGTGACATTTTGCCTATTAGTGCCAAGTATAACAAAGGTGTTAGTCGACTTAAGAAAACAATTATTAAAACAGTAATGATTAGACGTCGAAATATTCCAACCAGTGAACTTAATAGAACAGTCTTTGAGTTAATTGAAAGAAATCCTGTTGTTGTACAAAAGTCCGGTGGTAGAAGACTTAGAGTAAAGTATACTTCTATGATTAAAAGTAACCCGCCAACGTTTCTACTCTTTAGTAATAGAAGCCGTGGGATTCCTGAGCATTATAAGAGATATTTGAGAAATAATATTCGCGAACAATTTAGTTTAGATAATACTCCAGTTCATATTATTTTTAGAACAGGGACAGATCTTGCTAAGAGAATGAAGAAAATTGGTGGGAAAACAGCTTTTAGACCTACCAACTAATAACGTAACTTACCATGGTGGTATAGACATTACCGGTTAGGTCTTCGAAACCAAATCCCGATTCATCTGGAAATGGTCGATACTTTTGAGTGTATTTATCATGGAAGGCCACACTATGATAAAGCACTTCCAGAGCAATATAAGATTCTTTGACTTTTATTGGGAACTCAAGGCCTCCGCCAAAACCTAAACCTAGGCCTCCGCCCGCATCACTTGGAACCCTTCCTTCTTGATCACGGTACTTATTCGTTAAGTACCAATATTCAAGTCTTGCTGTAAGGTAAGGATTGGCATAGGTGATGGCAGTTCCTAAATCACTAGTATCTATATAATAACGGGTAGAAAAATAGACCCTGATAATATTGACGTCTACTAGTCCAATTGCTTGGTCACGAAATCCATTTACCGTTTCATCTAAAAAGAAGTGGTGCTTAGAAAACTCCATTCCCATACCAAAGGTCGTTTGGAAATCGAGGAAGTAGTTGACTCCAATTCCGTAACTTGGAGGATCATTCTCATAAGCTGTTCCTCTATTGCCGTCGAAAGTAGTCATTCCTAAACTAATTTGAAAAGAAAAGAAGCGACCATAGCGAAAAAAGCGCTCATCTTCCATCATTTGGGTACTGTCTAGATCTTCATTGAAATCATTAAAAATATCTCCACCTATATTAAGATCATCTTCATTTAAGTCCATGCCAGGAGCTTGTGCCATAAGCATAGATGAGAAAAAGAATGTTATAAGAAGGATAATTTTCATATTTTATAAATAAAAGTGTATTGCCGAGACAATAAAACTATTCCCTGTTGTTTCCGCGACAAAATCATCGAGTTTATTAAATGAGACTCCAAATTCAAAGCTAAAGCCAAGACTCTGTAAACCAGTAAAGCTAAACTCACTGCCAAATGTTAGGTCGGCTTGGAAACCGCTATTATCAGTTGTGGTTGTTTTTTTAGAAATTATTCCTCCGAGAGCACTGATGTAGAAGACAAGTTGTGGCTCTGCAAATAGGTTTCTATAGACTTTAAGTGCCGCTCCGTGCCCACCATTGGTATCACTTGTACTGTAGGCCAGCATTCCACTAAGTGAAAATGACTTACTTCGTTGTAGTTTGAAGCTAACGGCCGGAATGTCCACTTTGAGCTGGTTTGTAAAGCCTACACCTAGTCTCCCTCTGCGGTCTACAGCATGACTGGTGGGTATAAGACTCAGTAGTGCAACAAGCAAGAGGATATATTTTGTATTGAAAAGTTTGCTTTGCATTATTTCTTCCTTAAAAAGCGACAATTTATTTCTATAATCTATTCTAAATGGGGATCCTATTTTTGACAACTTACCTGTGTCTTTTCTAGAATATGCCAATCTTTTCTTTGAATTTAATAATAAGGATATTTATTCATGACTACAACGACTACTTCCAAAAACCCAGTAAATGTACCTCAATCACCAATTGATGAAACTCTTAATGAAACAGAGTTAGGGGGATGGATTGCAAGAAATAAAGTCCTATCAATAAGCTTAGTGGCCATCGCTCTTATTGGAGTTATCGCCTATGGAGTTACAACAAGTGTTACCAACTCAAAACATAATGAATATGCAAATAGTATTTATCAATTTGAGCAAAACCAACTTGGTGAATTTCAAAACGGTAAGTTAAAAGCTGATGAACTTGTTTCACAGTGGAAAACACAAACACAAGAGATGGTTGGCTTTGGAACTCATGCTTCAGTTGAATTATCTATAGTGGAAGAATTAATTTCCAAAAACGAATCTAAATTAGCATTAGAGTTGTTAGAAAGAAGTGCTCCAAGTATTAAAAATAAATACTTCAATTATTTCTATAGTACTCATCTTGCAAGTCTCTACGAAGATATGGGCGAGCCTCAAAAAGCTATTGATTCACTTAAGCCACTAGTAAGTTCTCAAACTAAATTTCTAGAAGGGAAACTCTATGTTGACTTAGGAAGGCTTCACCTCGCTCTTGGGCAAAATGAAGAAGCGAAAGCAAGCTTTAAGTATGTTACTGATAATATCAAAGATGCTGAGTTTACAAGAATTGCAAACTTATATTTATCTAATCTATAAACTAAGGGCAAAATGAAGCTTTTAATAATTTCGTTTCTATCATCGATACTTCTTGCAAGTTGTTCAACAATTAATGATCAGCTTAAGGACATAGGGTTAAAAGCTCCAGAAAAAGAATCCAATGACTTTCATATTGCTTGGTCGAAGAATCTAGATCCTGAGTATTTCACAGGTAATTTACCAATTGGTTTACAGTCTCCCATCATTCATGAAGGAATTGTATACATAGGCAAAAATACTGGTGTGATGAACGCCTTTGATTTGGATAACGGTCGCCTTATTTGGCAAGTAAAGGACAATGCTGGTTATCACGATCGCCCCGTCGTTTATGAAGATAAACTTATCTATGGAACAATTGAAGGGCGTGTTTATTCTAGAGATTTAAAAACTGGAAAGTTAGCATACTCGGTAGACCTAGGTTCTGCTGTTGAAACTCAAGGAAGTATTTATAAGGGTAGGCTGTTCTTGCATACAAGAAACCATAAGCTTTTTGCTCTTGATGCACTCACTGGAAAAATTCTTTGGGCCTATAAAAGATCAATCCCATTCTTAACGACTTTGCAAAGAGCTTCCAAGCCTATCGTTAATAGAAATCGCTTGATCGTAGGTTTTGCTGATGGAAATGTTTGTGCCTTTAATTTTGAAACAGGTGTTCTCTTATGGGAGAGCAAGATTGTAGATGCAAAGAGATTTGTTGATGTTGATGCGAAGCCTGTTATTTTTCAAGGAAAGATTGTCATTGGTAGTTTGGCCGGTCCTTTGACTGTCATTAATCCTAAGAATGGTTTAATTTTAAGAAGAATACCTTATTCAGTTGGACGAGGACTTGTTGTTAAAGGAAAGACATTATTGGCCGGAACAACCGATGGCGAGTTATTAGAAATTGATAGAAATTTTAAAGTGATAAAGTCTAATAAAGTTTCAAAATATGGAATTAGTTCATTTGTCGATTGGAAAGGCCAACTGGCAGTTTCGTCCGTTGGAGGAGAAATCCTTATTGTTAACCCGGATACTTTTAAGCTGGAAAAGTCGAAACACTTAGGTCATGTTAACAGTGCTATTTTTGGTGAACTACAATCGTTTGAAGATAATTTGGCCGTATTCTCTAGTCGAAATAGGCTCTATCTCGTTAGATAAAGCCTTCATACTCATTCTTATTAATAATATGATTGAATATAATCATAGGCCCAGTTTGCCTTCATTCGTGAAGTTATGGCCTTTGAATAATTCACAGGTCTTATGGCACTAGCTGGTGCTCTTGAAGATGTTGTGTGTACTGACTTTTCTAAACTCTTCATGAGAGCAATATTACTAAAGACAGTTACTTTAAAGTATTTTTGTAAATTCTCAGAACTTGGAGAGAATAGTTTTTGATTTCTATTAACGGATGTAATCATATTTTCAAAAATATAATAATTTTCTGAAGTTCCAGTTTCACAAAGCTCGTAGATTTCATCATAGGTTTTCTTTAAATGAACCTTAAGTGCATTTGTAACAATCTCATGAGTTTTCTTAGATGATACTTCGTTATTTGTTCTGAGGATATCTACAACTCGTGGAGAAGTTGATTCCACAGTAACAGGGAGAGAGAGTTCTGGATATTGCTTAACTTCCTTTTCTCCTAAACTTGTATACTTTGTTTTAAAGTCAATTTTCTTTTCACCAGAATGACTACTCGTTGTGGCCTTATGGTTAAGCAATGTCGTATGAAAACTTGGACAAATATTTACTTCAGGTGAGTAATTACTTGGAACATAGCTTTTTAATTTATTATATTGATCCACAAGTCCTAAAAAATATAACTTTTTATTAGACGTAGGAATATCAACTTTTTCTGATTCGTTCTGATGATTTGCTGACGCAGGCATTCTTGATCTAGTGCTTAGCTTCTTACCATCAAAGTCAGGGAGAGTGTACTTTGGAACTTTGTTTTTATTAATATCACTAGCATTGTATCTGGCCATTTTACTTTCGATACTTTCAGGCTTTTTATAATACTGGGAAGAGCAGCTTGCTAGTCCAGCTATGATAAATGCTGTTGAAAGTAATACTATTGAATTTTTTTTCATAAGGCCTCCGTCTATAGAGGCTTATCGGTACTTAAAGAGGATATTTAAGTTATTTGTTATAGGTCAGAAAAAAGTTCTTCACTTAAGATTTCATTTTTAGTGATATGTTTTTTCTTAGATAAATACTCGAGATTACTAGGGTAGGTATCAAAAGACTTGGTAATATAGTAGTTGAGCATTTTAGGAGATTTCACCTTTTTAGAAACATAGAGTGCTCTTGATAAATTGATCGGCCCATACTTGATCAAATCACTTTTGTTAGCGGTATGGGTAATGATCTTTTTTACAATAGAGGGAGTTCTCAAATTTCTTGGTAAGTTATTATAAATTTTCGCAGCTAAGTTTGATACGTAAGGAGCAGCTTGAGAAGTTCCATTAACTTGGAATGTACCATAATCAGGGACTGAACTGACGATAGCATAACCTGGTGCCATTACATCGACAGTCTTTGTTCCAAAATTAGAAAAGTAGGCCAATGAATTTTCATTATCGTGAGCGGCAACTGATATGGCGTTTTCACAGCGAGCATTACTCGGATAATGAGGAAGCTTGTCATTATCATCTTTTGAATTACCTGCACTAAAAACCATAAGTAAATCTGGAAATTCAGAACATAATTCTTCGGTGATTTCTACCAGTGAGTGAGCAAATTGAATGCCGTACTTTTGTTGAAAGTCTTCAGGTATTTTCTCTTTAGGAAATTGTTCTTCGTACCATTTCTCAAGCTTAGAGAAAGTGGTTTTAGGTGACGTACCAAAGCTTCCATTAATTATCTGGACGTGTGGAGCAACGTATTTTATTGCTAATTTTAGTTTCGATTTTTGCCAAGTGGAAAACGTTTTAATGAAGTTAATAACATGTTTTACTTTTTCACTTCTTGACCCTGATTTTAGTGGTGAAAACTCAGGCTCCACTGCCGGCCCTGACTTAGCATCACCTAAGTAGATAACAGGTAGTATTGAGATTTCCTTATCAGGTCGATTATTTACATTATGGGCGGCGCCAGAAGCGACTCCCGCCACATGGGTACCATGAATAAAACGTCGAAAGATTTTCATACGCTCCATGAACTCATCGTCTTTTCTTATCTTCTTATACCACTTATCTTCTTGTTCACTTGATTGATCAAGGGTTCTCTTTGCCCTTACTTCGTAATATTTCTTAAACCTATTATCAAACATGCCCCTTTCATTTTCCATAAAAGTGGAAGAGTCCATCTTGATAAAGTTCCATCCATCAAGGTCATCGATGTAGCCATTTAAGTCATCATCTCTACTATTTTGGCGTTCCACATAGTTTCTCCATAGGTTATTTTTTAACCAAGGATGAAGTGAATCTACACCTGTATCAAGTAGGCCAATTGTTGCTGCTTTTGTTGATAAACTAAGAATAAACAGTAGTGTGATGAGAGTGTTGTGCATGGAATGAACAATAGCGAATCTAGAGTGATAATTTTAGTGACGCTGCGTTAAGTGTCTAATTACTCGATAAACTGGCAACTCAATCTTAGCTTGTAGAGTAGATCTTTCTTCTCGTCATATAGGTCAATGAGAAGCTCAGAGTTTTTCTTATTTGCGCCACAGCTTATGGCAGATCTTAGTGTTCCAACTTTCTCAATACTATAATCACAAAAGAGTTCCCTAATTTCTAAGGAATTCTTCTTTTCAGTAGGCAAGGCTTCACAGCGCCAAGAGGTCTTAGGTAAGAAAGGTTTAAATTTATTTTTTGGAAGGTCGTAATTCTTAAGTTCAAAATCGGGATCAGTAACTTGTAAATTCCATTTAACGGCACTGAAAGTTTGAATAGAAATGAAAAGACTGAAGAGAATAAAGAAATATTTTTTCATGAATTTATAATACTACAATTGAACGTAATTACCATTTTCTTTTTCGCCAGGAAAATTAACAGATTCATTAAAACTAATGGAGCGTCCGTCGCTTATTTCTAACTCAAAACGATAATAGCCAAGTGGCAGAACCTTATAGTATTCACCACGACCAAAGAAGTAGTCACCTATTTTTCTTTGACCAGTTCGATCGAGAGAGTAGATAGTTACCTTGCCAGATAGACTTTTATCTTCAAACTTAAAACCAACTCCCTGATGAATTCTATTTGCAAAACGAAAAAGAGACCATGCATTCTGTTGGTAAAAAGTAGGAATGGTTGAGTAATCTGGCCATTTCTGATGACTTAATTCAATTGTTACCTGTAGGTCACCATACCAGTTGTAAGACCAGTCTTGCATACCGCCGTTAACTTCATACCATTGATAACCATTAACGATTCCATTTTGAAACTCAGAACTATTAAACATACCTTCTACTTTGGAAGCATATTCTTTAGAAAGTTCAATAATAAGGGGGGTGAGGGGAGCCGTTTCACGACTAGTATCCCATGGATAGTTCACAACTTTTGTTCCACCATGGAAGTTTGCAGAAAGAGCAAAATTTCTTTGAGCTTGAAATTTCATAATCGCTTGAGTTTCTGGCTCACGATTTTCAGGTGTATTATCATTGTCTTGAGTTGTGAAATCAGGAAAGTTTCTATTTAAGTCTATCCATCTACCATTACCTCTACGCTTTTTCTCGCTTCCATCAGGATTCATGGTTGGGATAATAAACATTTCAGTGTTATTAACGAGGGCCTGTACCTTAGGGTCATTATCTCTATATTTTTTTACCAGATCTTCGAGAAATAATACCATCATTTCACGACCTACAATTTCGTTACCATGCATATTCGCGATATATTTGAACTCTGGTTCAACTTCATCGAGCTCAACAGAGTCACTCACTTTGATGGTTAGAATTTCTTGGCCATTATGGCTTTTGCCAATAGAGAAAGATTTTAGAATATCAGTATTATTTGCAACGAGAGTTTCTAGTCGATTATAAACTTCAGTAGGAGTTGGATAACCTAGAAAATCTTTATTGGCATGGTCTTCATGAAACTCATCTAAAATTTTATAAGGAACATTTAATATTTTTACCCATTCCTCTAGACCGACCGGGCCATAGACTTCATAGCCACTACTATTTACATGATCCACCGTAATTTTTTGATCGGTAAATGTTTTAATTAATTTCTTTTGGGAATCAAATATAAAGAGACCTTCATGGACAAATTGACTGTTGTTTACTTGTGCCAAAATACTGGTCGAAAATATTAATGCTAGAGTGATGAGTTTTAACATGAAATATTTGTAACACTATTGGTTAGATTTGCCCAACTTATTGGTATTGTGCATGGTGTCAGTGAAATGATTTCAGGGTTAGCACTAAGGGGTAATGATCTGATGGCAGAGGATGCCTTTGATAGGGGTTTTGAGGCAGCGCTAGGGCATTCCCTTCTTCGTCTTGATAATAGAAGATGCCCGATTCCTCTTTTACAACTTGGTCGGCCAGCTTCTTTGGAAAATAGATATAATCAAGCTGTTGGGGAGATGTTCCTGATGGTGTGAAAAGTATATAAGTGGCCCTTTTAGGATAAGGAAGATTTAAATATTCCAAAACCTCCACCAGATCTTCTTCTAATTCATGAAAGGTGGATAATTCCTTATCGTTATTGGGCCCGTTAACCACACCGTTAAAGTCACCGAGTAAAAAAATATGTGTTTGAGGCCAACGCTTTTTTAGATCTTGATATGTTTTGATAAGAAGTTTCGCTTCGGCTCCTCTTCTTAAACGTCCTTGCTCATCAATACCGTCTTGATCCCATTTCGATTTGAGGTGCACGCCCAAAGTTATCAAAAGAGGAGGTCCTTTTTTATCTACATCTTCTTTCGCGTAAAACCTCATTTCAGCAATATCTCTACTTAGTAAGTGATCTTGATAAGGTAGCTCATCTTCAGTCCATTTTGGGTGATCATCCTTATACCTTTGGTTAAGGACTTTTTCATGAGGATAGAGAAAATGAAGCCCTCTATTTCGATGAGTATACTGTTCACAATGAAGTTCTAAATCTTTATTAATAAGGTAACCAATTTCAATGCCACGATCAGAGTTTCCTTCAATGACACTAGGAATGTACTGATCATCTAAATATTGAGAGTTAAGTTTCTTCAGGCTATCTATACCTCCCACTTCGCAAGCAAAGAGTATATCAGGAGAGATTCTTTTAATTGTTCGTGAAAGCTTGGAGGTTTTATCAGAGGACTTTAAACTTGTTCTTGTTACTTCTTGGTCTACGGCCACGAGAAATAAGTTTTCTAAATTGAAGGTTGCAATTTTTAAATGTGACATGTCCATCCATAGAGAATTGGAATATATTTTTTAGCTTGTGCATCCCAAATACTTGAACAACTTACGTCTTTATATAAATTCTTTGGTGCTTTTGTCTGTTTCCATTTTTTCATGAGTGCCGGATGGCAGCTTTTACTTTGAGGATATTCAGAAACCTTTTGAATAGAGTTGACGGAGATTATACCCTTTGAGGAAATTTTCATGCCATAGTAATCACCTTGATTACCCATGAGATAATGTATGGTTCCGTTATCATAGAACATAGGACTAGCATCACGGGGAATATAGTGTTGCTGAATTTTTTTATTTTTTAAAAGTAGAAGAGTAGGAGCAACAAGGTCATCGAATTTCATTAAGTCTTTGATGTCTTTTACAAAAATTGTTGCTGAGAAGATTTGTTGATCAGGAAGATTATGATTTGGGCAACTGCTATCCCATGTAATGACTTTAAGTTCTTTTGAAGTTTTGGCCCTAGACCAAAGGTCAAAAGGAATACCTACTTTTTTGGCCGTATTAGTAAGCCTTCTTATTCCTAGTTTTTTTGATTCTCGAAGGGCCTTTGACCACCTCTGCATTTTTAGACCTGTCTCTTTTGAGCATTGGGAATTGTTGGGACAGCCTTTGTTAATATGATCAAGCATATGAGGTTTAAAATCATTTGAGTTAAAATCCGTTTGATTCTTAGGAGAGAAGTCACTTTGTTGAGCATGAGTAGTCAAAAAAAACGACACTAGTAATAATAATTTAAATAAGGCTTTTTCCATTACAATATAATAAAGGGAGTCATTCTTCGTGAAAAGCAAAACATTTTTCCTATATATAGTGTGGTTTACAAGTGAGTAACCTCTTGAGGGGCCCTACATCTAGTGGCCTGCTCTTGTAAATTTTTAAGATTGTGAGATAATAGTTTTACTAGCTCACACACTATGTGAATGTCTGGGTCAGTTTGAATAAGCTGGCCCCAGACTTTCCACAATTAATTTGCACTTTTTGACTTCAAAACAAAATTTCTATAGATCAAAAAAATTTATCAATAGTTCTTAAGGTACTGAAAATATTGAGTATTTTTGATTATGTAATTATCAATAATTAGAAACTATAAAATCATTGAGTCATGTTAAAATTCGTTTCATGTCAAAGCGTGTATTATATCAGTGGGTTGGAACGGAGCACATGGAGTCCTTTAGCTCTCGATGTGTTCTTATTAATAGGGTATTAGGAATGAAAGAGCTTGATTATGAAGTGATCAAGGCGAAGATTCCAACTGACACTAGCTATCTAGAAAAAGAGTTTAAGAACCTCCATACCAAATGGCACTTTGTAGTCTTGCAAATGCTGGAAGAGAAGATCTCGGGAAGGGATGAGATCTTGCGAACTCTTGATTCTCGTTATCCTGTTCCTCAGCTTATTTCGAGCAATGATTTAGAAAGAGCAAAACAAGAGCTTTATTTTGAATGGGCATGGGACACCTTATTTTGGCATTGTTCTTATGCAAGATGGATGGATAAAGAGAATAAGAATACTTTATCGGAGCAAATTCTAGAAGGTTGGAATGAGGAAGACAGAAAAAAAGCTGATGGCATTGTCTTTCCTAGTATTTCAAATTTTTATAAAGGTAGAAGAGTGAGTGAGCATCCTGTTAGTGCAGTTAAAGAAAAACTAGAGAGTATGTTTGAAATGCTAAACGGTATTTTAGAAGAGACCGGATACTTTGGAGGCTCGAAGTTTGGTTTGTCAGACTTAAGTATTTTTTCAATATTGCTAAGTATCGTTAGTGTGGATGTCAGAGTTAAAATGTTACTTAAGAAAAATGAGAGACTCACACAGTGGTTTATTAGTATTGATTATGAATCACAAACGGCCCATACAAAATTATTTAAGCTTTAAAAATAGTAGCACTGCTAGCAAGCATAGAAATTGAAAGACACAGAGGGTGGCACCAATCGGCCATTCAAGTTGATTGGCAATTACAAAACTAAGAATTCCTGTGATAAGACTAAAGAGTGTAGAAGAAAGCACCATATTTTTCGTATTGCGAGAAAACTTAAGGGCAAAGACGCCGGGAACTAAAAGAAGTGTATTAATGAGTACGGTTCCAGCAATTTTCAAACTACTAACGATGATAAAAGTGATTAAAAAATAAAAAACAAAATGAAGTAGATGTGTTCTTACTCCTTGAGTACTGGCCATTTCTTCATCAAAACTAAAGTAAATCCAGTAGCGATAGAATGGAATGATTGTAAGAGTTGTTAAAATTAAAATAGCAGCTGCTAAGAAAACATCAAAAGAAGTTAGTAATAAAATATTTCCAAAGAGGTAGCTCAGTAGATCGCCTTGTCCATCTGCAAATTGATGATGAACAATCATTCCTAGACCCATTGTGGTGGTAAAGAAAATGCCGATTAGTCCGTCTGAAGGTATCTTTTGTCTAAAAGTAGCATAGGCCAAGAACATTGCCAGAATCATGGTGACAGCACCAGTAATTGCATAGATTCCCCATAGGTGATTAATTCCAACAATTGATAGGGAGATGGCAACTCCAAGAAGAGCGCTGTGAGAAATAGCGGCTCCCATAAAAGCAGATTTCTTAACGATGATAAATGGGCTAATGATTCCACAGGCGATCGTTAAAAAAATGATGCTTAGAAAAGCATATTGGATAAATGGAAATTCAATAAGGTCATTTATTAAGTTCATTTCTTATCTTTCTTTTCATGATGGTTATGATCTTCATGATGATCAAGGCCACAATGCTCATGAGGATGATTAAGAATGTCACCTCCTTGCTCATGAATAGCAAGATGTTCAAACTCACAGTGATAAGTACTTTCTAATATTTCTTTATTCACTAACTCTTTTGTATCATGCCAATGAAAACTTCTGTTCAAACAAAGAAGTCTGTCACAGTGTTTGAGAACTTGCTGAATATTATGATCCACCATGAGAATTGACATATTTTGATCTTTCTTAATTTTCTGTATAAGAGACAAGAGTTGGTCTTGTCCTTTGCCATCGAGCCCTTTCGTCGGTTCATCGAGGACAACTAACTGAGGCTTATTTAAAACAACTTTTGCTAGGAGAACTCTTTGATATTCTCCACCACTTAATTCAGAAACCAATTCACTTTCTTTATGGAGCATATCAACTTGCTTAAGGGCCGAAGTAACGTCTTCTTTTTTACCTTTAAAAGGAGGAGCGAATAATAGTTCCGTAACAGTAAGTGGTAGACCAGCTTGAGCAATATCTTTTTGAGGTAAGTAGGCCATGCTTATTTGTTTTATGGCCTCTGAGTTATTATAGAAAACTTTTCCGGCAGAAGGTCTTAGTAGCCCCACGATAATCTTAAGGAGAGTTGTTTTTCCACCGCCGTTAGGGCCTAGGACTCCAAGAATCTCGCCTTTGTTAATTTTGAAACTTAGATCTGATAAAACTAATTGTTTATCGTAATAGGCGTAGCTAACATTTTCCAATCGAACAAGTTCATTCATTTGTTAGGGCCTTATTAATTTTATTTCTTAATATTGAGAGAGGGGAATTTTTTATTCCCTCAGGGTTCCATTGTATAAGGGAGTGGTCATCTTTAATTTTTTCTTTTAGTGATTCAGGAATAAGCATACCTTTTTCTTCAATCCAGATTACTTTTCCTTTAAAACTTTTTATTTTCCTTTTTACATCTTTTACTTTTGCTACAGTAATCGTTTCATGGTGCCCAGAGCCTTTTAGTTTTAAATGGGCCTGCTTAATACGAGATAAGAATGGAGATAGAGCATCATGGGTTAAAATAAGAAGAAAGGGTTTAGAGTTTGATAACTTAATCCATTCTTTTTCTTCAAGGTCATCTTGTATACAAGGATCGACGATACTAACAATTTCAAAAGTGTCCATTAAGAACCTTCTGTTGATACATGTTGCTTTAGGGTCAAGCCAAAAGTGACCTAAGGCCTCTAGAGAGAATTCTGTTCCAGGTATTTTCTTTAAAGAAATTGATTTGAATTGTTTATTCTTATTTCTCATGGTCTTTAATTTTTGAACCCAATGAAATAATGAGACTGGAGGAAGAATGACAGTATTGGCCTTATATGTTTTTTTCATATGAGCAGGTGTCATATGAAAGTGATGATCACTCATGTTGCCAAAAGGTATCTCTTTAATGGTCATTGTCGGTAAGGTTTCTTTTGCTACTCGACACACTTGAGAATGGATACACGAAACCGTTTGCTGAGCAAATGTATTGAAGATGATCGCAGTAAAACTAAAAATCAAGAATATTCTTTTCATAAGTAATGGAAATTAATAGTTTAGACGTGTATTGTCAATGAGAATGCTAAAGCATCAGGATTACTCACAGTAGAATTGGTGATCCCACTTATAGCCAGCTAAGAATCGTGACATACCTGTTTGATTATCTTCGTCCTCATCCTTGATACTATCGACGATAGAGTAGATTTTACTATCTTCAACAGAACCATTTTGCTGATAGAAACCATTATTTGGTTGGCCGTTAAAATATCCAAAAGCAGAACCTTGTCTTACATTTCCTGTGGTACAGAACTCTTGTCCAAGTGCTGTTATTTTTGAATTAACAGCTGAATTTAACTTAGGCTCACCAGTTTCTGGAATAAAGTCAGCTTCAACCAGACCTCCTGATGGAAGTGTTTCTCCAATTCCTTCACTAGAAACAAATTTATTGAAGTAAACATTTAAATTTGTTTTTGATGGGAGCTTACATGTTAAAACTCCGTCCACTTGTTCAGCAAAATTTGAACAACACTTATCTGCACTAGAGGTTTCTTTTCCTAGACCTTGGCAACAAGTAAATTCGCTGGCCGAGAAGACAGGGTTAAGGGAAACTTTATCTTGATAAACGACACTCGGCTCAGTTCCTGCATTAACAGTTGTGACACCGGTTGATTCATCATTATTTTGGTATGTTCCATAGATATGAGAGTAGTTCGTTCCATTTTGAGCGACACCATTTGAAACAAATGAATTAGCAATAAAGTCGGTTCTTGTATCTGTTGAGAGATCAAAAAATCCAGGAACAATATTTTCTCTATTGGTATTACAATAAAGTGGCTCATATTGAATTTGAGGTATTCCAAGAAGCTCAAATTTTGCCATTTTGGTTAAGTAGTAAAGATCATTTCCAGGCTCTAGACCATAGGTTGTTGCTGGTATTGCTGTACCTGTCGATGTTTCATAACCAGGTCTATTTGGAATTCTATAAGTTATTTCGACGCTTGCATAAGTACAAAAGTCTGGATCGACCTCTGGATCACCAAAGTAAGTAGAGTCAGAATTGGCATGAAAAATAGTTCTGTTTGAGCTGCCACCATCTGAAGCAAGACACCACTGATTAGAGGCGAAAGCAGTTGGGTTTGTTGGAACAACACAACCTACTATGTAGTTGGCGGTAATATCAGTGTCAGCGATATTTGTTCCACCACCAGCTTCTTTACAGCCAGCAACATCTTCGCCTTCCTTATAATAGAGAATTCTAACTCTATCAATATTAGAAATATTTGTAGGATCTGCTCCTATGTAAGCAGGTAAGTAGAAGCTTACCGCAGTGTAGAGAGGATCATGGAAGTAATTATAAGGAGCATCTGTATCAGCTGGGTTTATAGGTGATGCATTCTCAAAAGGGATAGGCTCAAAAGGTGCATAAGTTGCAACCTCTATTCCTTCAACTCCACCTTGGCTTGGAGGAGTGATCGGTCTGATATTTAAGATATTCACGTTTCTAGTTGGAGCGATAGGCGGAATAATTCTGAAACCATCAGGTTCAGGCATGCCTACTTGCATACATCCATCGTCAGCAGGTGAGAGACAAAGTTTTTCTTTGTCACGAGAGTAATTATTAACATTAACTGGGGCAACATTTTGAAGCGGAAGTTCATTAGTATAGTTTAAACATTTAAAGTTATTTGGATCGATATTAAGTCTATTTGAATTGGTCCAATCATGGCTTCCATCAGAAAATTTTCTAATCCAGCCACCACCACAACATGTCGCTGAACCCGTATCATTGATTGTTTTCCATTGATAAGACTTTGGAGTGGTAGCAGAAGAGATAACAGGTGCTTCAGCGATTGGTGCTGTCTGTGCACTTGTCGTTTTTTGAGCATTGGCCACAGCATATCTTGAGTAACGATTCGATGCTGTTGGATCATCGTATGAAAAGCTCGTTACATCAAGACCCAGGTTGCTAGCAGGGTTGTCTGCAATGAGACCATCTTGATCCTCAGTGTACATGGTAATATTTTTTGTAATTTCACGACAGCAAAGATTCTTTGTCATGTCATAGTCGTTAAAGTCATCGTCTCTTAAAAATGGTTTTTCTTCACCTTGAGAACAGATAAGATCTTCTTGCCAGAATTCTAATTCAGCTTGTGTTCCACCAAAGTAATTTACACCAAAGAAGATGGCCTGTTCTGCGTGAAGACGATTCGGAGAGCAGTCGAGATCAGTATGACAAACACTTCCAGCTCTTCTAAAGCAAGCATCAACTGGAAGAGTTGGGCTTAGGATACTATTAAGAGAGCTTAAGTTTCCACTTTCAATTTCTTTAAATGAACTTTCAAAAATAGTAGCATTTAATCTTTTTGACTCTGCTCCACAAGCATTTTGGGTAATGGAAACGTCATTATCTATTTCTAAACGATAATCTCCAACTGCAGTGGCCTGATCTTCTCTCGTTTCAAAAATAGGGCAATTACCAGCTCTTGAAGTTCCCGTACTTGTAGAAGAACAATTTCCAATTTGACTAATATAATCTGTTCTTCCAGAACCATCTCTACTACCGTGTCTATTTATAAAGTCACTTCCTGAAAGGGAACGACTAGGACGACAGACTCCAAAGTCAGTTATATCTGTAGAATGAATAGAGGCATTATATTGAATGTTACTGACAACTTCACTTGGTAATGATTTTCCACCGCCAATATAAGAGAGTGGTCTTCCTAGAACATTTGCATCTTGTCCAAAGAGAAAAATTTCTACTTGGTTTGGTGTTCTAACAAGTTCCGAATTAAACTCAGTAGAACTTAAGTCAGCACAGTGAAAGTTTGGAGCACAAGCAAAGTTCTTACGTTTGTTGGCCGGTATTGAAGCATCATTAAAGTTTTTCTTACAAATAGAACCAGCACCACGATAAACACATCTTTTATTACTTCCTGCTGGAAGTAGTCCTTGCAGTATTCTTGCGAAGTCTGCATCTTCGTGTTCTTGGTCTTCATACTCATCTGCATTCACACTAAATTTTGGCCACTTCGTTCTAAATGTTGAAGTGTCCTGGCACATATATTCCCAACCAAGTTTGGTAATACAGTCTGAATCTACATTACATTGATGCCACATTTGGCAACTAGCTCCGGTACTTTGTCTAGCATCATTAATATCTAAAGATGGATCATAATCGTACTCGGCAACAGTTGAGTTTCCATTATCAACAGTGATTGAAATCACGGTATCACTTGGTTCAGCTAGATCAGCAAAAGGTGCATTAATGGCCAGGAAGAGTTTTCCCGAAGTGGCAGTAACTCTTCTGCCTTTTCCGATTGCAAACCATGTGACTCCGTCAAATGATCCAATGAGAGCACCTTTATTAAAACCATACCAGTCTCTTTTATATCCATTTATATAAAGAGCGGCTTGGGTTCTTAGTCTATTTAATCTTTGAGTTTGTAAGTCAGCATTCTTTTGATGAGAAAAAGGAATCATGGTTGGTGGAAGAAAACATGCTCTACCAAAAGATGTATCTTCATAGTTTCCAAAAGTAGAATTATTCCCAAACTCTTGTCTATTTGTAGAGTAGCCAACTGCTTGAAGTCCTGTTCCCATAGTTGAAGTAGGGAAAGCGGTAAAGGTTTGAAACCAACTATCAAAAGCACACTGTGGACAAGGTGAATAAAAACCTGAGTTGGTAGAAATAACATAAGTTTGATCAAACTCAACATTGATTGTTTTAGCAGGTCTTGCCTTTGTTAACTCAAGAGAGAATTGACCAAGTACTGAGTTCATATTAAAAGAACCATTTACAGGGTCAGTCTTTCCACTTTCATCTAAGTAGCTAAACTCTTCACCTTCAACAACTTCTCCGCCAAAGCTGACAGTAATATCATCTACCGAAGTTCCATCGACAGCTTTAAAGTAACGATGAGGTGCACTTCTTGAAGGTACTGAAACATTGATTGCTTGAAAAGGTGTTGGATCTGCTAATGGTGGAGGAACGTCACACTCAATTTGAGTGATTGTTCCTGCTAAGTTTGTAATGGCCTTAAGCCCATAGTCAGGACATACGGGATCGTTTGGATCAGTAGGAAAGGGGGTTGCACTACATCCACATTGCTGCCAAACTTCTGAACGAACTGCTTCATAAGCGGTTTGGTCAAATGTAGGTTCACAAACATTTGCACTGGTAAAGTCAGGAAATTCTTTTTTCCCTTCTTCAAGACAATTAAACATTTTAATTTGTTCAGCTAATATGGCATCTGCTGTTCCCTGAGGATCCGGTAGTGCCGTTGGAGTTGGTTGAGGAACAACGTTACTTCCACAAACAAAGTATACATTTGGCCAACTAGAAAAGTTACTAGGATTAGAAGCAACATCGGCTAGTGCTTGTAAGTAATCTGGTTGAGACGTTGCATCTGTTCTTAACGCCCCATCTTTCACACACTGACCACTAAGGCAGCAATCAAACCCATTTATTTTACAACTATCATCACTACAAACTCCAACTATTGGATCAGAGACACTTGCAGAAGTATCAACTCTCAATGATAGGCCTGATAGGTCAAGTTGTTCCGCTGGTACAAGGTTCGTTGTTGAAACTCCAGGTGAAGATGAATATATACTAATTGTAGAAGAGAAAAGTGTTTTGTTACATCCAACACATAAATCACTTGGAGCAAAAGCTGCGTCGCCACTACCTGCTGTTGGGGTTGAATTATCAGGTGTTCCACTCGTTAGATAATAAGAAGTTCCACTACAGGCAGAAGAGTTTGTATCACCCTCTGGTAAATCTACTCTTAAAAGTTTTTCCTGTGTATTGGTTGCAAAGTTAAAGAAACTTATTGGAACAGCTCTTGTTCTCAATTGCTTCTTTGCTACACTGTCAACATAGTTTGTAACGATACAATATTGGAGACTCATATTTGTGTTGGTAGACAAAAAGTTTTGAATACTTTCACCACGTAAATATACGACTGTAGCAACATCTTCGTTAACAGTAAGCGTGCTGTCTAAATCTTGATTTCCACTATACCAAGAAACATTTGTGGTGAAGCTAGGAGTGTTTGCATCTCCAACATCAGAATTGTTGGATGAGTCTGAACCAGCAGAGCTTGTTTTTCTTGAACCGGAACCAGCTTTTTGCGGCACACACGAACTACTTATCATCACAATAAGTAGCGCCATTGCTGTAAAAATTTGAGTTCCTATTTTCATATCATCCTAATTTTGGTCTTAACCAAACACTCATCCAATTAACTTATCGGCTATTAGAGGAGCTGCTTTTAGTTTTTCCAAATGCTTAGGAATATTTTACCTAAAGAACTGGATTAGTGAGTTCGGGTATTCAATGAGTTAGCAATTGATATGGATAACTTGATATTTGAAAACGAGAAATCAGCTACTTAGGGTTATTTTACGAGTAGAATAGTGATTTAGTTTGATTGCACTTTGGATAATGGAAAGTTGTGACCGCCACAAATTATTGACCAAAATCGTAACCTACATTCCCATAGCTCTTAGAAACACCAGCCGTTACTGGATCATAAAATAGACCAGGTCCAAAAGCATTGAAGGAAGCAGGGTTCATCATATAATCCATGTAGTAAGGAGAATTATAAAAAGAATCATTCCAAGCAAATTGGTTTTTTTGCATGATCCCTAATTGAACTTGATTATCAAGGTAGTTAGGTAAAGCATACTTATTATGCATTAGTCCTAGAATCATACTTGGACCTTCTTTTTGAAAAGTCTTGGCAGAAGCAACACCTAGTATGGCCAAGTTGTTTGGTTCTACATACTGACCAATCTCTTCACCTTTATCATCATAGAAACGATGAACTTGGCGACCTCTTCGATTGGTTTCAATTGGTGGCTTGGCAACAGAAGCAATGGCCCGTTGTCTCACTGTTTGAACATGACCTCTATGAAGTTCTCCAATTCTGTTACAAACTTCTCCATACTGACCTTGATAAGAGAGACTGCTATTTCGTCTTTGTTCTTCAGTCATAGAACTTCTTTGTTCTTGGATTCGATTGGCCATGGACTGACAAGCATCATAGGCAGCCGAGTAATTTTGCTCAGTAATGGCGGTATTGGTAATGACAGAAATATTTTCATTAAGAAGTAATATTTTGTCATTAGTATGACCAGGATTTAAATGATTAATACATGAAGCGAGGTTTGTAGGTGCAAAGAATTCTGTATCACCTTCTTTGTTTGGACAACTTGCTTTCGCATCAACGAGCATAGCAGACTTCATTGCTTCAAGGTCTTTATATTCTTGAGAGTTTTGGATAGAGGACACTGTTGCTAAAAGCTCTCCGAGTCTATCTTTTTGGGACTCCATCTCTGCAAAGGCCTTTGCTCCATCCTCTTCTTGAATTTTTTGTAAAAACTTTAATAAAAGGTTTTCATTAATTTCCCCATCAGCTTTTAATGCTGAACAGCCCGAGTTCTCTGAGCAATATTCTTCACCTAAAATATTTTTGAAAACATTTGTTAATAAGTCGCCTTTCTTTGCCACTTCTTCAGGTTCTTCACCTAAAAGTGTTGAAAAGCTTCCATACTTACCCAATGTTTCTAGATGAGCGTCGAGTAGGGAAAGCATATCTTTTTGCTTATTTTTTATTAATCTATTAACAGCAAGAAGTTGATTCTCTCTTCTTTTTTCTGATTCTCTTTCAACAATATTTTCTCTTTTCTTTAATAGGTCTTGAACTTCGTCAAATGCTTCATCAGGTATATTGTTTTCAGTTAGATTCTCTATATTACTCATGTAGCTATTCACATCAGCAAGAATTGGAGTGACACCACTTTCATTGGGCGTGAGCATTTCACGACACTTTGTATCTAGATCTGCACTGGTCTTTACAACCGATGAATGACACTGTCTCACATCTTGAAGACGAGCACTTAAAGCCTCTCTTTGAGTATTAACTCTTGCATGAAACTCAGGAGCAAGTGCTTCAGTGGTTATACCTTCATTAAGTTTTTTTCTTAGTTCATCAACACGTTCCTTATTACTCATTGTACTAAACCGAATGAAACGACCAGAATGTGTTCTGTAATCTCTTACATAGGCATCTAAAAAGTTTTCAACCAAATGATATTCCGCAGGAAAACCTGTAACTAAATCGGTTGCAGGTTTTGATATAAATTGACACTCTTCATATCCACTTGCACCTTCTGGTACCAATTCACACTTTGCAATGAGTTCATTTTTAAAGAAAGCTTTTAGTTCGCTTGCGGCAGCAGCATCATCCATATTTAAAGATTGATAGTTTTGTGAATCGATATTTTCAATTAAGTTAAAAAGATTATTCATGGTATGAAGATTATTGAATTTTTGAAATTGATTCTCATCGACTAAATTAGAAATAAGTGAATCATAGTCAGCAAGGGTTCTTGCTACATCGACCTCTTCATCTCCAATTTTTAAATTAGCTTGGATAAAATCTTTGTAGTCTTTGTTAATTTTTTGAAGACCCTCGTAAATCGTTATATCAGCGGTATATTTGTCGGCCTCTTTTTGAAGCTCAAATAAAGACTTGCCAGCATCCGCTGCATTTGATCCTTGAGCACTTGGCTTAATATTAAACTGTCTTTTTTGGAGCTCTTGAATCATATCTAGTTTGTTACTACAGATCTTCTGGTTATTATCCTGAACTAAATCTGTAACAGATCCTGAAAAACTGAAAATAGGGTATAATAGAGTCAAAACTAAAACCAAGACTTTATTATGTTTGTTCTTACTAGACACGCAGTTGCTCCTTAATATTTACTTCCTGCTATCTACTTTACGGCATGAACATGAAATTTCTTGAGTATTAAAGTCAGGTTAGTCTCTTTCCGATATAAGTATATAAATTTATAGGGATAAGTTATGGATGAAATGGATAGTAAAATGCCAATAAAATATGGCGATTTTAAAGAACAAGATGGGTTTTCTCTTGTTCAAGTTATGGTGGCAATGGGGATTGCAGGTCTTCTTATGGTTGCTCTTATGCGGATGCAACAACAGCAGGCCATGACATCTAGAAAAGCTACTGTGGATATAGAGGTCAACAGTTTTCAATCTCAAATGAATGGTCTTATTGGAAGAGCTGGTTACTGTGATAAGAACTTCTTAGAGAAAAGTTTTACTGGTGACTCCATTGAAATTGATGAGTTTTTAAAACCTAACGGTGAACCAAAGTTTGTCGTGGGTGAAACTTATGGGGATAGAAAGTTTAAAATTTTATCTATGTCTTTAAAAGATTTTGAATTTGATGAAACTACAGGTGATGAAGATGGTGGGGCAGGACTTGCTAATTTAGAAATAAAACTTGAGAGACTAGGTAAAATGTTTGGTGGTAAATTTATTACGAAGAACTTTGAAGTATCTCTCTACTTAGATCAAAACAAAGTCATTAAGGGGTGTGGTTCAACAATGACTGCAGGACTCCTTGGCGGTGGTTCCGGCGGAAGTGGTAGTGGAATGAGTGAAAAGGCAGTGACAAAAGAGTCTGTTGAAGCACTCGTTAAAGCGCAAATCGAAGCAATGGAAGAGTCTGAAGGGAAAACTGAGGATGAAATAAAAGAAATACAGGAAGAAAAGCTTGCTGAGCAAGTAAATGCAAATGAAAGTTTAGATATGAGTGATGCAAAACAAGTTCAAAAAATAATTGATAATAATCCCCAATTAAAATTGCTCCAAGAGCAAATGCTAAATATGCAAAAGAATAACAAGAAGATGGAAGAGCTTCTTAATGAACAGTAAGTAGTTTTTTTAGAAGTTTAGGCCAAGGCTGAGGCCATAAGCTCCATCAGTGCTTGAGGCTTGATTTTCCCAAGTGGCCTTTACGAGACCACCTTCAATTATAAGAAAGACATTATTCTTTGAATGAAACTTCCCACCAATGAGACTTCCATATTGTCTTGAGATTCCATTAACATTTACTGAAGCAAGGGTTGTGGAAGTTAGGTCTCCAGTAACATCATAGTAAGTATAGAAATTATTAAAATAGAATAATGTTGAGCGATTAATTCTATGGCCAAAGATAAGACTTGATTCATATGTCTTGAAGTCTACTTTTGCGCTATAGGTTCTAACATCTGAAGAAGTTGAGTTTCTTGTTGTTAGTCGGCCTTCATCTTTTTCACCGCCACCCGCTTTCATAACAATAGAGCCACTCCATCCTTCTTTTCTTTTAACTTCTCCACTTCCTAAAAATTGAAACTTTGCTCCAAAAATCGGAGGAGTGTCGATTCCAACTCTTAAGCTAATATCTAAACGGGGAATGATTCCAATTGTCGCTGCACTATTCAGGTGAACTGATGAATCAATAGAGCTTTTATCATTTACGGTTTCATTAAAAATTATCGGGTCGATCACCTCTGCAAGAGTTACTTTATGGGTGGCACCGATCCCAGCTTGAACTTGAAATTTATATTCAGAATTTTCAAGGATTTCACTTCCGATAGTTTCACTGGTATCAAACTTTGTCATTGGCATATGATAGTCAATATCAAGGACTGCACATGAGGAAATTAAAAAAAGTAAAAAAAGAAAATAGGTACTCTTAACCATGTCCACCGGCCATAAAAGGTTTTTCGTGATCAATATCTTTTGATAGCTGTTTATTGATTGTAAGTTCTCTAAAGAATTCTTCTGTTATTTTTAAAACGTCTTCTAACTCTTTCGCTGCAAATAAGTCTCCACGAAGTTTTGCAACTCCTGGAAAACCAGCAACAAACCAAACAATGATTTTTCTCATTTGAACAATAAGTGTTCTCTCTCTAGTAGCGTAATCTTGAAGATATTCAAAGTAGCGCTCAATCACTTCCCAATAATCATCAGGCGTGAAGAATTCTTCTTTCGGATTTTCAAGATATGATTCAAGAAAAATAAATGGGTTTCTTAAGCTTCCTCGTCCTAGCATGAGAGCTTGGCAAGCAGATGTTTTCATTCTCAATTGAGTGGCATAGGGAGTATGAAGGTCTCCATTTCCAATAATAGGAAGAGGAGAGGTCCGTGCAAACATTTCAAGAAGATCCCAGTTGGCATGACCTTTATATTGCTGTGTTCTTGTTCGACCATGGATGGCCACAAACTCTACACCTTCTTCTTTAGCAATATGAATTATTTCGGGTGCATTGATTGAATCTGTATCCCAGCCTGTTCTAATTTTTATGGTTAAAGGAACCTCTAAGTTTTTTTTCATCAAGGCAAAGAAAGGGGCGAGTTTACTTGTGTCTCTTAAAAGAGCACTTCCGCCGCCTTTAGAAACAACCTTTCTTACTGGGCAACCCATATTGATATCAATGAACTTTGGTTCGCTTTCTTGGGCCACTAAAGCAGCTTTGGCCATGGCCTCTGGATCTTCACCAAAGAGTTGAATCCCGATATTTTTTTCACGTGGATGAATATAGAGCATTTCTTTTGTTCTTTCATTTTTGTAATTGATCCCATGACAACTAATAAGCTCACTTACGGTACCGCCCGCTCCTAGTTCTTCCATCAGTAATCGAAACGGATAATTACATATGGCCGACATGGGTGCCAGCAGAAGAGGAGAGTCAAAATGGATATCACCTAACTTAATCGCAGTTCTTTTGGCCTTTAACAGGTCAATCTTCTTTTGCAACGTTGGTGAAAAAGGTTTAGGATCCATGGGCGCAGTATGCTCATTTTTCAACTCTGCGTCAAGTTGACTTATAGAAGTTAGGGAGATTTTTCATGGATAAAAGTACTCAATATCAAGCAGTTGTCTTTGATTTTGATGGAACCTTGGTAGATAGCCGCCAGTTTATTCTAGAGTCACTCTCGCTCTTAGTTAAGAGGCTTAAAAATGAAGATATGAGCATGGAAGAGATCGATAAAATCTACGAGCCAAGTGTAGAGGTGATGATTAGCCGACTAGGCCTTCCATGGGACAGTGATGAGGAAAAGGCCCTTACTCAGCAACAATGGGCCTTGCTTGCTCGTTCAGAAGGAAAGAAAGTAACTCCTTTTCCCATGGCCACAAGACTTCTAACTTCTTTAGAAGAGGTTGGGTACGACTTGTATTTATGGACGGCACGAGACCGGGCCAGCACCTTACAAGTAATGGAAAACCATGGAATGACGCGATTCTTTAAAGATATTCGCTGTGCCGACGATACTGCGCTTTCAAAACCAAGCCCTCAGGGAATGGAAGAATTGGTGGGAAAATTAGATAAATCAAAAGTGTGCTTGATAGGTGACTCTGAGGCCGATAAAAAAGGAGCTCAAAACTTTGGTTGTGATTTTCTTGGTGCCTGTTGGGATTCTAGAGCACAGCTTGAAATTGATGAAAATGTTAAAAAGCATTTTTCAAGCATAAATAAAATTGAAGAATTTTTTATAAAAGAATAGAGGAGTTTGGTGTGTTTGATAATTTAAGCGAAAAGTTTTCGAGCGCTTTTAAGAATATTCAAGGTAAGGGAAAAATCTCTGAAAGCAATATTGAAGATACACTGAAAGAAGTGCGAACGGCCCTTCTTGAAGCGGATGTAAACTTCAAAGTTGTTAAAGAATTTACCAATAAAGTAAAAGAAAAGGCCCTTGGAGAGAAAGTTATCTCTGGTGTTAATCCAGGTGAGCAATTTATAAAAATTGTTCAAGATGAACTTGGCTCGATCATGGGTGTTGAAAATGAAGAATTGGACCTTAATCGTCCAGGGCCAGTGCCGATCTTAATTGTAGGTTTAAACGGTCAAGGTAAGACTACCTTTTCAGGTAAGTTGTCTCTTCATTTAAAAAATAAAAAAGATAAGAACGTAGTCCTTGTTCCGGCAGATACTTTTAGACCTGCTGCCAAAGACCAGCTCATTACGTTGGCCAAAAGTATGACCATGGACTACTACGATACTGATCTTAGTTTAGGTCCAAAAGACATTGCTTTAAAAGCAATGGAAGATGCTAAGAAAGAAAATCGTGATGTGGTGATTATCGATACTGCTGGACGTCTTCATGTTGATGACGATCTCATGAATCAGCTTAAAGAGGTAAAGGAAGCACTTGCTCCACTTAAGCCAGAAGTTTTAATGGTGGCCGATGCCATGACTGGGCAAGAAGCAGTTAACGTTGCAAAAATATTTCATGAGGCCATTGGGTTAACAGGTGTTGTTCTCTCAAAAATGGATTCAGATGCCCGTGGTGGTGCCGCTCTTTCTATTCGTCATGTAACCGGTGTTCCAATTAAGTATATTTCCACTGGTGAAAAAATGAAGGACTTGGAGTTATTCCATCCTGATCGTTTGGCCAGTCGAATTCTTGATATGGGTGATATTGTCTCTCTAGTTGAAAAAGCACAAGATACGATTGATGAAAAAGAAGCAGAGAATATGATGAAGAACCTTGAAAAAGGTAAATTCTCTGTTGATGATTTCATGAAACAAATGGATATGATTAAAGGTCTTGGCTCTATGGGATCTATTCTTAAGATGATTCCTGGCATGGGTGGAATGCTCAGAGAAGTAGGTGATCTAACTCCGGCAGAAGATGAAATGAAGCGAATGAGAGTGATTATCAACTCAATGACTAAGCAAGAAAGACAAGATTATAAAGTAGTTAAAGAGTCTCGCATCGAAAGAATTGCTAAAGGGAGTGGAAACACTGTTAAGGCGGTTAAAGAGTTTTTGGAGAAGTTTCGCCAAATGGAAAAGATGATGGGCGGAATGATGCAGATGATGAAAGGCGGAGGGATGCCAGGTATGGGTGGTATGCCAGGAATGCCTGGAATGCCGAATCCGGGCTTCAGACAAGAGCCTGGCATGGGTAAGAAGAAGAAAAAAGGTAAGAAGAAAGGCCCATGGGGTGGCGGATTTTTTTAAAACTTATTGAAAATATTAGTCAGCAGGTGTTGACGAAATGAGCAAAAAGGCTTATTTTTCAGCTTGCTAAATTTGAGATTATTGTAGGAGTCGTTAAATGGTTGTAATTAGATTAGCCCGTGGTGGTAGAACACATAAACCTATCTACACGATAGTAGCAGCAGATTCTCGTGAACCGAGAGATGGTCGTTTTCTAGAGCGTCTTGGAAAATATGATCCAAGTGCAAAAGAAGGTGAAACTCTTGATGGAGTTAAAGCTGAAAATATTAAAGCTTGGATTGATAAGGGTGCAGCTCTTTCAGATACTGTTAAGTCTCTTCTTAAAAGAAATAAAATAGCTCTTTAATTAAAGAGCTTTAATTTCGTCTTAGAAAAATAGTAAACCCATAAAAGTGAGTTATTAATGAGTGAACTTAAAGAGTTGATTAACTACGTGAGTAGAAGTTTAGTAGATATGCCAGATCAAGTTGAAGTTAATGAAATCGTTGGAGAGCAGACAACAGTTATTGAGCTTAAAGTTGATAAGTCAGATCTAGGAAAAGTAATTGGAAAGCAGGGACGAACAGCTCGTGCTTTAAGAACAATTCTAAATGCAGCAAGTACAAAATTAAGAAAAAGATCAGTATTAGAAATTATTGAGTAGGTTTAAATCCTCATCAAAACTAATACTATATAATAGGCCTCAGTTTCTGAGGCTTTTTTTTTCTTTTCTTTCAAAAATAGCATATTGATGTACTATTAATTCTAAGATGAATGATACTTAAATAACCTCTAAAAAATAATCATGAATACAAAAGAGTTCTTAAAAATTTCCGAACAATTTAAATTAGGTGAGCTAGACACTGAGAAGCCTCATCCTTTGACAGTTGGACTTTCGGACCAAACAAAGCTTAACCTTAATGATGCCATTGAAACTTTTAAGAAAGTCGATCTTCACGCTCTTGATGTTTTAGTTAACTCATTTGGTAGTATAGAAAAATTACAACAGGATATTCAAAAAACAATTCATGATGGTGGTAGAGTTTTCCTTTGTGGCTGTGGTGCCACAGGTAGGCTGAGTCTCGCACTAGAAACAATCTCATATCAAGTAAAGAAGTTAGAGGGAAGAGTCATTTCTTTTATGGCCGGTGGTGATGTTGCTCTCATCAGAAGTATTGAAAAATTTGAAGACTATCCGGAGTATGGAAAGAGGCAATTGTTAGAGCTTGGTTTTGGAGAAAAGGACTTATTGATTGCTATCACAGAGGGAGGAGAGACCCCATTTGTTATAGGTGCCTGTGAAACAGCTAGTAAACTCTCAAAATACTCACCGTATTTCTGTTATTGTAACCCAGATGAAATCTTACTGAAAAAGGTCGAAAGATCTAAAAGAGTTATTGAAAATAAGAAAATTAAGAAATTAAATCTCTCTCATGGGCCACAAGCATTAAGTGGCAGTACACGGCTACAGTGTTCAACAGTTTTGATGGCCGCAGTAGGAACAGCTCTATTTGAAGAGCAAAACTCTATTAATAGTTCACTTTCACATTTAAAAGATTTTTACCAATTTCAATCTCTTGATTTTCTACAGGACTTTATTATTAAAGAATCAGGGATTTATCAAAAGAATGAATATGTAAATTATTGTACGGAGACAATTTTTGGAATTGATTTATTAACAGATACAACTGAAAGGTCTCCAACTTTTAGCCTCACTCCCTTTGAGAATTATGATGTGGAGAAAGATTCTCCTAGTAAGAGCTATTTAATGATGGCAAGCCAAAAAGATAGTTCCTCTGCATGGAAGTCTTTACTTTATAGAGAACCTAGAGTTTTAGAATGGGAAGAAACTAAGGATCGAACGGGTAGGGAAAGACTTCTTGGTTTTGATTTTAGTAGAGTCGGTGCAAAGAAGAGAATGATTAAGCTAGATGCTAAGTCTCATAACTTTACAGTCTCAAAAGTAGACCACCTCATTACATTTACTTTTGATGAGCTTCAATCATTTATTGATGTGAAAGGTTTGAGTTTGTTAAACCAACACCTTATTGTCAAAATGATTTTGAATATGCACTCAACTTTACTAATGGGTAGAATTGATCGATATCAAAGTAATATAATGGTTTGGGTAAAGGCCAGTAATAATAAACTAATTGATAGAGCTGCTCGTTATATAGATCACTTACTAAAAGAAAAATCAATAAAAAGAAGTTATGAAGAAATTGTAGAGGAAATATTTAAATACAAAGATGGCCTTGCACAAGACCAATCAATTGTTTTAAAGGTTGTAAAAGAACTATCTTAAGAATTATGCTTTATCTTCAGGGCCTCTGTTTTCAGAGTCTTTATCAATTGAGGTCTTATCATTTTTTTCACTCATCCCTTTCTTGAAATTTGTTAGTGCTTTACCAAAGCTACTACCTAATTCAGGAAGCTTTTTACCACCAAAAAGTAGAACAACAATCGCTAAAAGTATGAGGGCTTCACCCATTCCTAATCCAAACATAGATTTCTCCTATCACCTAAGTATAAGTGATTAATGTATCCTAGTAAACTCGTGATAAAGGCATTGTATATCGCCCTGGAGCGTACTCTAGCATTCTTTTGTCTCTAAGCTCTTTGAATTTCTTATTAGAGTTAGAGTCTGAGGCATATGGGTAAATAGCAATTCCACCTCGTGGTGTGAACTCGCCAATAACTTCAATGAACTTTGGCTTCATTAGTTTTACTAAGTCATTACAAATTTTTTGGACACAGTCTTCATGAAAGTCACCATGATTTCTAAAAGAAAAGAGATAGAGCTTTAAAGACTTACTCTCGACCATTTTTTTATCTGCAATATAGTTAATATAGATCCTAGCAAAATCAGGTTGTTTTGTTTTAGGACATAGGGAAGTAAATTCAGTACAAACAAATGTCGTCCATGCTTCACTTCCTGGATTTTTATTATCGAAGGCCTCAAGAGCACTCGGACAGTAAGCTTGTGGGTAATCAGTTTGAGCTTCCCCGAGTGAGAATTCCTTAAGCTCTTTTGCGTTGCGTCCATTTGTCGATATTTTGCCCACAACTTTAGCTTTTTTCTTGGCCACTTTCCTTCCTCCGGTCGTTTTCCTTAAGATTTATGTATGTTAGATTACCAATCGTACTTAATAAATTCTCATTTGGATAGACTGTGGAACAAAATCAAAAAGCGTCTCATAAAACAAAAGTTGTACTTGTTCAGCTTGGTAGCCCCAAGTCTCCAAAGATTAGTGATGTTCGTAGCTTTCTTAAAGAATTCCTAGGTGATCCTCGAGTGGTAGATTTGAATAGATTTGCGTGGTACTTAATTCTCAATCTCTTTGTTCTTCCTTTTCGCCCTAAAAAATCTGCTAAGGCCTATTCAAGAATTTGGGATGGAAAATCATTTCCTCTCATTACTATTACAGAGAAATTTGCTAAGAAAGTTGGGGCCAATCTAGATCCTGATAAATATGAAGTGAATCATGCATTCTTATTATCTTCTCCTCGAATAAAAGATGTCTGGGACGAGTGGGAAGATGATTTAAAAAACAAAGAAAATCCGGCAAATAAATTATTGGCCATTGCTATGTTCCCACAATACAGCACATCAACAGTTGCCAGTGGTATGGATGTTTTTGCAGATGAACTAGGTAGAAGAGTTAAGATACCACCTTTTGAATTCATTACAGATTTTCATCTCAGTCATGCTTATATTGATAATAGTGTTCTTCAGGTGGAAAAATATCTCAAAAAGTTTAAAGAAGAAGGAAATGAAGCAGACCACCTTGTGATAAGTTTCCATGGTATTCCAAAGAGGTGGGTGATCTACAAAGGTGATATTTACTATCAGCACTGCTTTGAAACATTTTTTCAAATAAAGAAAAGAATTAATGAAATCTCAGAAACAAAAATTCATATGACCTTTCAATCTCGCTTTGGTTCAGAGGAATGGCTTACTCCATATACTGATGAGTACTGTGAGAATTTAGTTAAAGAGGGAGCTAAGAATATAGCTGTCTATTGTCCTGCTTTTGTAGCGGATTGTTTAGAAACCATTGATGAAATTGGTTACGAATTAGACGAAGACTTAAAAGAAGTTGGTGGGAAGGTTCAATTTATTCCTTGTCTTAATGACGATGATAAATGGTGTGCTGACTTCGCTAAAATGGTTGAAGATATTGAAGAAAGACCTAAAGAACAAAATCATTTAATAAAAATGAATAAAGAGGATTACAAGAGCATGGAAGAACAAGAAATGAAATCACCACCTTTATCTGATCATGCTAAGGGATCTTTAAAAATTGTCTTCCTGACTCTCTTTTTAGATCTTGTAGGATTCTCTATTATTTTTCCTCTCTTTCCTTCTTTAGCAAAACATTACCTTGAAGTTGACGGAGATAATTACTTTCTACAGCTTATCTTTGGAAATATTGAACGTTTTACTAGCGTTGGTGGTGGTGACATCACAAGTATCGTTCTATTCGGTGGAGCTCTAGGTGCTATTTATAGTTTTTTACAATTTATTGCGGCTCCAATATGGGGGACTATTAGTGATCGAATTGGGCGAAGACCAGTCTTATTAATATCAGTCTTTGGTTTAGCGGCTAGTTATCTACTTTGGTTCTTTAGTGGGTCTTTTACCGTTCTTATTTTGGCCAGATTCATTGGTGGAATCATGGGCGGAAATATTTCAACTGCCACTGCCGTTGTTGGTGATGTGACTACTCGTGAAAATAGATCAAAGGGAATGGCCACTATTGGTATTGCTTTTGCCCTTGGTTTTATCATCGGACCTGCTCTTGGTGGGATATCAAGTTTGTGGAATTTAACAGAGTCTTATCCAGCACTTATTCAGTATGGGGTAAATCCATTTAGCCTTCCAGCTGCGATTGCTTTTCTACTAAGCTTTTTTAACTTCTTCTGGCTACTTAAGAGATTTAAAGAAACACTCCCAGAAGAAAAAAGAGGAAAGAGTAAGAGTGATAGAAGTATCAATCCTTTTGTTCTTTTCAAACCACTTCCATACGAAGGTATTAACCTCACAAACTTTGGGCACTTCTTATTTCTTATGGCCTTTAGTGGAATGGAATTTACTTTGACTTTTTTAGCAGCAGAAAGACTTTCTTATACATCACTTGATAATGCTTATATGTTTATCTTTATAGGTTTTCTTATTGCTCTTACACAAGGTGGATATGTAAGAAGAAAAGCGGCTGTTGTTGGTGAAAAAAGAATGTCCCTTCAAGGTTTAGTTCTTTTAATTCCTGGGCTTCTTATTATTGGAAAAACTCAGTCGACATTTTTTCTATATGTAGGACTCTTTTTCTTAGCAGTAGGTTCAAGTTTAATTATTCCTTGCTTAACAAGTCTTATATCTCTTTATAGTCCTTCACAATATCAAGGTAAGAGTGTGGGGATTTTTAGAAGTTTGGGGGCGCTCGCAAGAGTGATTGGGCCGATTATTGCTTCTCTTATTTATTGGAAGTATGGTTCAGAGTATCCTTATTACTTGGGTGCAGCTTTCTTGATAATTCCAATACTTATGGTCTCGATGTTACCTAAACCATCAAAAGATGAGGTTGCAGTCTAGATTTCCCTTTAGTTTAAACACTGGTTAACCGATACACACACTAAGTTATTATTGTGTGAGAAGGTTAACATTGTATAATAAAAAGATTACTGACTTATTCTTAGTTTTAGCTTTGATCTTTGGCCTTGGTGCCGAAGGTTGGAAAAGTGCTGACAAAATCCTTTTAGGAGGTAGAGTTAATCTACGCTCTTCACCTAGCTTTTCTTCATCAAGTAATAATGTCCTCAAAACATTAACGCCTGGAACACAGGCCAAAATTATTTCTTACGATACTAAAAAGAAGTATGGAGTAGGGATAAAGGTTGAAGTTACTGAGGGACCTAATAAAGGAAAGACTGGTTGGGTTTATTATCATAAACAAAAAGCAAGACGAACTTTTGTTCTCCAAGACCATAAGGGAAAAGAAGTTAAAGTTGAAAATAACTTTCATTCCTTTTTTAAAAAAGCATTGGATTATAGAAAGGTCGTTGAAAGAGCTAAGGGGATTAGAACAACAGCTGATACACCGATTGCCCTTGATCAAAACCCAGTGACCAAAGAGTGGTATTGGAAGAGAATTTCAAAAGGTGATTATAATATTGATAATGAAAATTATAATGGTGGTCCTTACGTGCCAATCTTTGTTCCCGAGACACAACAAAATGGAAAGATTATAAAAAAGAGAGTGTGGGTAAAACGTGATGTCAATCAACTCTTAGATATGGTAACAGCTGTACCAACTTCTATTAGGCCAAGAATGAGACCAAAGCCAAATGTTGCTTGTGAAGGAGAGGAAGCTGATGTTAGTAGTGATCCAGAAGAGGTTATTGTAGCGGACACGAGTTCCACAGCTGATCGTACTCCTTCAACCTATCAAGGAGAGTTTCTTGAAGGTTGTCCGATTTTAAAAAGAAATCCAAATACAAAAGAAGATTATGAACAACTCAATTTATGTCTTGTGAATATTAAAAAGGCCATTAAGAAAAAGGCCATTGAATTAAGAGATAAGGATCCATCTTTGGACGAAAGGTTATCAACTTTCAAGGCCATGTATTTAGCACTCAATCCATTAGAACAACGCTTTGCTGCTTTGTCTCTCACGGCACATGGAGAAGCAGGAATTCTTAGTAGTTTTGGACAAGAAGAAATGATGGCCATTATGAAAGTGATAGATAATAGAGTGGCAAAAGCAAAAACTCATAGAACTGATAAAGTTAACGAACTTGATATTATTTTAGAGCCATCACAATTTAGTCCTTATAATTCAAATAATAGTGGCTGGAAGAATTCGCTAAATGCTAGTCAAAATCATAAGTGGACTAAGAGGTCTTTGAACGCTTATATCGAATATCAACACGCACAAATGAAGCCGGTCCCTGAAGTCGATCAGTTGACATTCTTTCATGCGAATTTCTCGAATCCAGCATGGTCTAGAAAAGCTAATGAGCAGGTTGTTTCCTTTGATGGACAAGTTCCTGATGGTGGAATGCTTAAATATGGTTCAGTGAGAAAGCATATTTATCATGAGTTCTACACAGATCAGGAGATTGGTAGAACCAATGGAAGTATGGGCTATCGTCTAAATCGAACTCCTCATCGTCCATAATTACGGCTCAGAGTGTCTAATTATCAACGGTTTAGGCAATTACTTATTAAAATTCATATAAAATCACTGCAAATACTTCATAAATACCTATTTTTACTTTATTCTATAGATGTATATTTACATCAGCCTTTTAAGGATAAAGATGAAAACAAGTCTCTTACATAAACTTTTTAAGAACTCCACGTTACTACTTCTGCTAGTCGGTTGTACTAATGTTGAAATGATTAAAGATAAAGTGTCTGGTACTCCTGCTAAAGCACAAATACAAAAAGAAATAAAAACTTTTGAACCGCCAATCCTTGAAGAGTCGCAAAAATTAGCCCTCAGTAAATATTGTAAAAAAGTTGATAAGAGATTCTTAGCTTATGGCTGGGGAAGATCAAAATGCCTAGACTATGATTGGGTATACGAATTAGAAAGTGTTAAGAAAGATCCCTTAATTTGGACAACCTTCGGATCACGCTATGATGATAAAGGTGAAAAGCAAGAAGTGACTCTCATTATGTGCGGTGTTCATGGAGATGAAATTACTCCCATTAAGTTTTGTTTTGATATCGTAGAATATCTTAGAAATCTAAATGAGACTAAGCATGGAAAAGCAGACCTTGAAAAAAGATTTGTAGTGGTTGCCCCAATTGTAAATCCAGATAGTTTCTTTAAAAGAAGACCAACAAGAACAAATGCAAATGGTGTTGATATCAATAGGAACTTTCCAACAAAAGACTTTAAGAAAAATGCTTTAAAACTTTGGAAGAATCGTTACCGTAGAGATTCTCGTCGTTACCCTGGAAAGAAAGCACAAAGTGAACCAGAAGTTACTCTTCAAGTGAATTTTATAAAAGAATTTAGACCTAAGAAAATTATTTCAGTTCACGCACCATTAACAATGCTTGATTATGATGGCCCGGCAGATGCAGTTACAGGTGGGGAAGTTGGAACGAGAGCAAATCAACTTCTTATTCAAATGTCTGAGAAGGCCAGAAATTATAGAATTAAAAACTATCCTTTCTTTCCAGGAAGTTTAGGGAATTATGCTGGTAATGAAAGAGATATTCCAACTTTTACCTTAGAGTTACCAAGTAGTGACAATAGAAGAAGTGCTATCTATTGGAAGCGCTTTAAGCACTCGATTCATTCGGCCATCATGCACGATCTAAAGCCTGACTTAGACGTAGCAATGGATGAGAGTTCTAGTGAGGCCCATACTCATGAACATGATCAAACAGCTAGTGAGAAGACACTTAATAACTAAGTGATTGATATCATAAGATTTGCCATAGTTTTTTGGCGGATTCCCTAAAACTTTATTCAATTACTCCGATAAGACTAAAGCAAAGTGCATTTACTATAGAAATGCGAATCAACTTTAGTTGGAGATCTTATGTTAGCAAGTTTTTCAGAATTTAAATTCTACCAATCGTTTAGGATACCAGTAGAGAAAGCTGACAACCTTAGGTTCTTAGTCGAAAAAGAAAATGAACTGGGTAAAGATGAGTACATCACTGATGCTACTTTAGAGGATATTTCTGTAACTGGACTTGGTTTTAGTACAAAAGACCGACTTAGCGTCGGAACCTCTTTAACAATTTCTCTACAATTTAAAAAATATCATCTTGATCTTAATGGAAAAGTCGTAAGAGCTTTTTGTAATGCCATTGATGATGATGAAATTGTTTATGGAATTGAAATTGAAGATGAGCCTAAAATAGGTAAATTTCTTCAACAATTTATTTTATCATTTTCTTCTGAAAGATTAAAAGAATGTTTAATTGATTCAGCATTAACGGAAAGATATACAAAAGCTTCAGATGGTTTTGAAATGTTTTCGCTACTTCTATCGCTCTTTAAAGATATTACTCACTTTGGTGATAAAGAAGGCTTCTTAGATAATATGCTAGAAGAAGTTGTCCGAATTATGAATGCACAGAGATCATCTGTTTTTCTCATTAACCCTGAGACAAATGAGTTAGAGGCCATTGGTGCATTAGGACTACAGAAGAATGAATTAAAATTTGATTATCGTTTGGGTATTGCTGGTAGTGTTTTTACTACTGGGGTTGCTCTAAATATTGATACGATTTCTGATAAATCAAGATTCAATGAAGACTTTGATAAGAAGTTTAAATTTGAGACGAAATCAATTATTTGTCATCCTATTCATAATAGGGAAGATAAAATTATTGGAGTGATTGAGGTTCTCAATAAGAGAAATCAAGATCGCTTTAGTGTAGAAGATGAAAAAACCATGAAAGTTCTTGCTCTAGTTTTCTCATCCGTCTTTCATAACTATAATCCAATAAGTGAGTCTTCTCAAATTCGAAGATTTTCAACACCATTTGATAGAACATTTGCCCTTATTGGTAGAACACCTCATATGGGAAGTTTAAGAAATTCTATTATTAAAATCAAAGATCTTGAGTCACCAGTTTTAGTTGAAGGTGAACCTGGTGTTGGTAAAAATTTATATGCAAAGATTCTCCATCATGAAGGTCAAAGAGGATTAAAACCTTTTGAAACAATTGATTGTAATATTAAAGATCTTGATTATCTCTCACGTCAACTATGGGGAGAGTCAGAAAAGGACTGTAAGTTTATTGCTTGTAAAGGTGGGACTGTATTCTTAAGAGAAGTGGGTAGTCTTCCTATCGCTTTTCAAGAGAGGCTCTTAACCATGATTAAGGAGCAACATGTTCCAGAAACAAAGGTTTCCATTGACGTCCGTCTTATATGTTCATCTTCACAAGACCTAGGAAAATTAGTAGATGAGGGACTTTTTGATAAACAACTCTTTGAAGAAATTTCGAAGGCCTATATTCATATTGAGCCAATGAGAAGAAGAATTGAAGATTTAGAACTCCTTGCAGATTTCTTTTTGAAAATAGAATGTAAGAAGCAAGGTCTTTTATTAAAGAGTATTGCTCCAAAAATGATAGACAGACTAAAAGAATATGACTGGCCAGGAAACGTAAGAGAATTGAAGATGATGATTCAAAGAGCGGTTCTCTATAATCCGAAGGCCCATATTATTAGTGATTTTAATTTTGAAGATTCAGCTTCACCGCTTGTTGATACAACGGCCAAGCAGAGAATCTTTGGTGATCTCCCTTTTGTTGCTGATTTCAAAATTCAGTTAAAAGATAGATTGGCCATTGTTGAAAGAGAAATGATTATCAACGAGATTAAAAGAAATAATGGTAATAAGTCTAAAGCGGCTAAGGAAATGGGTATCTCTAGAGAGGCCTTAAGAAAGAAACTTCTCCTTAGTAGACAAGTTCTTGATCAGCTTGAGACTGAAGCTCCTGAAACTCAATCAGAGCATAGTGAAGATAGTGCAAAGAAAGCTGCTTAATCAGCTTGATATTTGATAAGGACTCTTCGCTCTTTTGGAGAGTCCCTAAATTCACATAAGTAAATTCCTTGCCATCTACCCAGTAGTATCTCTTTCTGATCAACAGGTATTTGAATACTTGTTTGAAGAAGAATACTTTTCATATGAGAAGGGGAGTCATCAGGTCCTTCATCATCATGTTTTATAAATTTCAAGTTTCTTGGAGCAAGGTGTTTTAGAAAATTCTCCATATCTTCAGCAGCACTGGGATCAAATGATTCATTTATCGTTAAGGCACAGGAAGTATGCTGGACAAATAAGGTCAAAACACCTGACTCACTGTCTTTACGAGTGGTAGCTAATGCCTTTTTTACTTCTTCAGTAATATTGTAGAATTTTTCGCCGTGAGTAGTAATCTGAATGTGAGTTAAGCTCATTGAAGCCACCTAAGTCTATAAATTTGTTAAGATTTTTATTGTTATTATCCGATAAGATAGATAAGTTGTCATTTATTTTGAAAGGAAGAAACATTGGATTCAATTCAAGTTTTTTTAACAAACACAAGTCTTAAGGATATCTTTGATATCTTCATTGTCGCATTGTTAATTTATCAAGGACTTTTGATTGTAAGAGGAACAAGAGCTGTTCAAATGCTAATGGGAGTTGGACTATTGGTTCTTCTTTTTTGGATAGGTCATGCTTTTAAACTATATAGTTTAAACTGGATTCTTGAGCACTTTTTTGACAGTTTCTTTATTATTGCCATTATTCTTTTTCAAGATCAACTTCGTCACGCTCTTGCTTCAGTTGGAACAGGACGAAAGCTATTTGGTTTTTTGAATCGTGAGGAAATACAGGTTGAGATTGATGAGGTTGTAGAATCCATCGGCTCAATGGCCAGAGAGAAAATTGGATGTTTACTCGTTATTGAAAGAAACCATGGGCTTGCAAACTTTATGGAAACAGGTACGAAGCTTAATAGCGAAGTTCATTCGGATGTAATGTACGCTATTTTTCAATCTTCCTCACCTCTACATGATGGTGCTGTCATTATTTCTGCAGGTAGAATCGCCGCTGCTGGCTGCTTCTTACCTTTAACCAAGAAAGTTGAGATTGATAGACACTTAGGGACGAGACATAGAGCGGCTCTCGGTCTAACTGAGGATACTGATGCTATTTGCATAACCGTTAGTGAAGAAACAGGTAAAATTAATATATCAGTAAATGGTGCTTTTTACTTATGCTCCGGACCTAAGGAGTTAAGGCAGTACCTTAAACATTTATGGGCCCAAGAGAAGCTTGATGAACGTCTCGATCCAATTCGTTCGCAAGGAGTTTCAAAAGGGGCTTCAAATTGAAATCTTTTGAGCTCAATAAAAATTTATTAAAAATTATTTCGTTATTTCTCTCAGTAACTCTTTGGTTCTATGTTCTTAATTCAGAACCATTAGAAGTCGAAAGAAAAATGTCTCTCGTTCTTTTACCACCACCAGGCTTGGCCCTAAATGTTGAAGTTCCTAAAGAGATAAGAGTAAAGATAAAAGGGAATAGAACTTTTGTTCAAGATTTAATGAAATCAAATGAAAAGTTATTTATTGATTTAAAGGATCATCCTTACGGACAAGAAACATTTGCCGTAACTTTTTCTCCAGATATGATTCCTGTGCCTTTTGGAATTGAAGTTCTTGAAATTGAACCTCAGCAAGTTGTTCTAAGTTTAGAAAAACAAATAAAAAAATATGTACCGGTAAAGGCCAAAATTGTAGGAGACCTGATAAATGATCTTCGCTTGACCAAGAGAAAAATTGAGCCAAAGCAGTTCTTAATTAGTGGACCTCGTTCAATTTTAAAAACCATTGGCTTAATCGAAACCCTCCCTATTGACCTTTCTGTATTGGAAGGTTCTGGAAAAATACAAACTCCAATTGAAATTCTTGATTCTAGGGTAGTCATTGAAGATTTTATTGAACCAGTTTTTGAATATACAATTAGACCTAATAAGGCGAACTTCACGGTAAAAAATGTAAAGATACACTTTCTTAGTGCTAGTGGTCATATTGAAAGTAAAGATCAGTTCGCGGCCCTTGATGTTTTAATTCCTCAAGGAGATAAAGCTCCATCACTCAAAGCGTCGGAAGTTAAGGTGATTGCAGAGGTTCCTGAGGGGAGTAATGGTAAGGTGAGAGTTCGCTTGAGAGCAGAGCTTCCAAATCACATACACCTTTTGCAGATTCACCCAGAATACATTAATGTTTCTGTAAATAAGTAAAAGGATTTAGAGGTATTATATGTCGATAAGAAAGCTTTTTGGTACTGATGGAATTCGTGGGAAAGCGAACGTTTATCCCATGACTGGTGATATGGCCTTTCAACTTGGAAGAGCGGTAACTCATCATTTTCAATTAGAAAATAATTGTCAAAAAAAGAAACCTTTAATAATTGTTGGAAAGGATACTCGACTGAGTTGTTATATGCTGGAGCAAGCCTTTGCTGCTGGTGTCTGTTCACAAGGGGGAGAAGTTATTTTAACTGGTCCGCTACCAACACCCGGTGTTGCCTTTGTAACTAAAAGTATGAGAGCGGATGCTGGTGTTATGATTTCAGCGTCACATAATGTTTTTTCTGATAACGGCATAAAGCTATTTGACCCAAAAGGTTTTAAGCTACCCGATGAAGTTGAATTGCAACTTGAGAAAATGGTTCTTGATCCAAAATTAATCCCTCAAAAAATAGATGATGAGCTTGGTAATGCTAAACGACTCAAAGAAGTTTTTGGCCGTTATATTGTTCATTGTAAAAATGCTTTAAGTGATGAATACGATCTCGAAGATATGCGTGTTGTGCTCGACTGTGCAAATGGTGCGGGCTACAAAGTTGCACCAATGATGTTTAGTGAGCTCGGAGCGGAAGTTCTCTCTCTTGGAGTAAAGCCTAACGGACAGAATATAAATTTAGAATGTGGAAGTATGCACCCAGAAAAAGCTACTGAATTGGTGAAAAAATATAGAGCAGATATTGGTATTTGTTTAGATGGAGACGCTGATCGATGTGTGATTATTGACGAAAATGGTAAGGCCGTGGACGGAGATAAATTGATCGCTCTTTTTGCAAAACTTCTTTTAGATCAAAAGGTTTTGAAAAAAGGTGATACGGTTGTTGGTACCATCATGAGTAATCTAGGTCTTGAAAATCAATTAAAAGAGTGGGGTCTAAACTTTCATCGTACTCAGGTTGGTGATCGCTACATTATCGAATATATGAAAGAGCATAATGCAAAGCTAGGTGGCGAGCCATCTGGTCATATTATTTTCACTGACCATGGAACAACTGGTGATGGTTCTGTTGCAGGACTTAAAGTTATTGAAGCAACCAAATTCTACAATAAAAAAGTAGGAGAGCTTGTTGCAGATATTAAATTATACCCACAAGTGTTAAAAAGCTGCACTGTGGCCCATAAGCCGGACTTGTCTACCTTGCCAAAGGTTCAAGACTCACTTAAAAATGCAGAAACTGAATTAGGTAAGAAAGGAAGAGTCATTCTGCGTTACAGTGGAACCGAGCCTAAGATCAGAGTAATGGTTGAAGGTGAAGATGAGACCTTGATTAATAAGCACTGTGGCCATCTTCTTGACGCCATTCAATCAGAGTTAGGAAAAATAGATAAGTAAAAAGTATAAAATAAATAGGACTTATGAATGACAGACTTCTTTAGCAAGCCAAGGCTTGGAGTAAATATTGATCATGTGGCAACACTCAGACAGGCCAGAGGAGAGAATTACCCTAGCATTGTTGATGCTGCGGTAAGTGTTCTTCAAAATGGTGCAGATCAGATTACAATACATCTCAGAGAAGATAGGCGACATATTCAAGACACTGATGTTGAGGCCGTTTCTTTGGTGACAAAAAAGTACGGTCGATTATTAAATTTAGAAATGGGATGTGCTGAAGAAATTATTGATATCGCCATTGCTACAAATCCTGACTGGGTTTGTCTTGTGCCTGAAAAAAGAGAAGAGAAAACAACTGAAGGTGGACTGGATTTATTAGGTAATGATAACTTCCTTAAAATCCAAAGTGCCATTCAGAAAATGAAAAGCTCTAATGAAAATTTAAAAATTAGTTTATTTGTTGAAGCACAAATGGAAGTCCTTGAGCGTTGTGTTCAGTTAAATGCCGATGCTGTGGAAATTCATACTGGTGAGTATGCAAAGAAGTTTCTCGAAGGTGAGGACATTGAGCAAGATTTAGAGTCTTTTAAAAAAGCAAAACAGTTTTGTCTAGATAAGGGAATGAATTGTCATGCAGGCCATGGCCTTACCGATGAATCGGTTCTTCCCCTATTGAAAGAAAAACTTTTTGAAGAGTACAATATAGGTCATTGGATTATTTGCCAGGCAGTATTTGAAGGCTTGGGTAATGTAACAAAAAAGTTAAGAGAATCATTTAACTAAGAAGTAGGAATATTATGAGAGTTGTAAACTCAAAAGAGATGAAAGAGATTGAAGAAAAAACAATGGAGACCATTGGTTTTAGCGAATCTCTTATTGTTGAAAATGTTGGAATTAGATGTGCTGACTTTATTGAAAGTGAAATACTAAATAAGAATTACTATGGTGAAATCGTTTTTCTTATTGGTCGTGGTAATAATGGTTCAGATGCTCTTGCAATGGCTAGGCATTTGGCAAACAGAGGTTATGCTTTAAGGGCCTTCCTACTATTTTCTAAAGACGAGTTTTCTGAAGAATTAAAAAACCAAGTCAAATTAGCAAAAGGTTTTGGAGTTAAGGTTAATGAAATCACTAGTGCAGATCAAGTTGCCAGTTACTTTGAGCAAACTCAATCAGAATATCTAGTGGTTGATGGAGTTTTAGGTTTAGGATTTAGACCGCCATTAAGTAATTATCTTTTTGATATTGTAAATCTAGTTAATGAGTTTGCTACAATTTGCGTCAGCTTAGATGTACCAACTGGTGTTTGTGGTAATAGTGGAAGCGTGAATGGAAATGCAATCGAAGCAGATTTAACACTCACTATAGGTCTTCCTAAAACGGGTCTTTACATTGGAGAAGGAGCAAAGCACGTGGGGGAAATCGTTGTTATTGATGGTTGCTTTCCTCAAGCTCTTTTGGAAGGTGGTGATAAAGCAATTTTGACTCCAGAGAGTGTTTCAAGTTTATACGGTAGTAGAAGTAAGTTTGCTCATAAGAATACTTTTGGTCACGCACTTGTTGTTGGTGGAAGCCAAGGCCTTACTGGTGCTCTTATGATGGCTTCTGAAGCTGCTCTTAAAGTGGGAACGGGTCTTGTCACGGCCAGTACTTGGAAGGAGAGCTATAACGAACTTAGCTCAAGAATGCGCTCCGAAATCATGTGTGGTCTTACTCCAACTCATAGTGATGATGTAAAAGATATTATTAAAGAATTAGAAAGATGGACTAGTATTGTCATCGGTCCTGGCATGGGTCGTACGGAGCAAACACGTTCAGCAGTACTCAGTGTTCTCAATCATTATGCTGGGCCTGTGGTCGTGGATGCAGATGCTATTCATTGTCTTAATCTGAAAGAAGACGCTGAGCTTTTAAGAAATAGAAAATGGCCAACAGTTCTCACTCCTCATATGGGAGAGTTTGCTCACTTTGCTGGTGTCAAAACCAAAGAGGTTTTAGAAAAGCCATTAGAGTTTCTTAAAGAAGTCGTTGATGAAACAAATTGTTTTTTCATTATGAAAGGAGCTTGTACTTATTTAGGTTTTCCAACCGGAGAAGTCTTCTTCAATTACCACCCAAATGATGGAATGGCGTCAGGTGGAAGTGGTGACGTTCTTGCTGGTATGATTGGTGGTCTTCTTGCCCAAAACCCTGTGAATCGCGAACGCTCAGAAATGTTTAATAATCATTCCCTTATTTATAATGCACTTTTCTTAGGTATTCAGGCCCATACATTGGCCGGAAGACTTGCCGCTACTGAATTAGGTGCAAGGGCCATGTGCGCAGGAGATATTATTTCTCATCTTTCAAAAGCATTTTTAGAAATTGAAAACTATAGAGATCAAGAGGAAGGTTAATGGCCTCAATTCAAGAAAAACAAATTAGAAATTGGAAAAAGGTCTATGAAAACGACCTTGAGTCTATAGTTCTAGAAATGAAAGAATCTCTAAGCTCACCATGTGTGATTCTTCTCTCTGGAGAAGTAGGTACTGGTAAAACAACATTTGTTCGAAAATTTGTCAGTATTATGGACGAGAATGGAAAGCAAGAAGTTGCTAGTCCTACCTATAGTATCGTTAACGAAATGGGTTCAATTGTTCATGCAGACCTTTATCGACTGAAGAGCCCTGAAGAACTTCTTCACCTAGAAATACCTCTTTATCTCGAAGATAAGGAATTCTTTTTGATTGAATGGGCGAGAACTTTATTAAATCAATTACGAGAATTTATTCCAGAAGACTTCCTATATTATGAATTAAAAATAGACATGAATGACCAAAAGGCCGATCAGGACGTGGCTTCACGCAATTACGAACTGGTTCGATTAGAGATTTAAATAGGCCAAAAGTATTTTAGTCAAGAGTGCAAAATATTCCGACCACTAAACTCAGTTATAACTTTTTTTCAGGGTGCGCGATGACACCATCCGCCTTTGTTGATGGATCTGTTCGCGTTAAGCGCCTAGTTTTGTTAAGCTTCAAAAAAGTGACACACTTTTGTAATCTATTTTTAGAAAATTAATCATATTTTGTTTTTAAATCGTGTTGACGTGGGCCTTTTCACTCAGTCATAATATGTGTGTATCAAACTTAAGAAGCTAAAAACTTCCTGAGTGAGATTGTTGCCAAGACTAGCGAGGAACGCGATGTTGAGGCACGCACGGCACTGTTTACAAAAAAAACTAGTATCAACGCTTGTTTGGATTTATGGAGGAAGACCAATGAGATTAACATCAAAAGGACGTTACGCAGTTAGAGCTATGCTCGATCTTACTATGCACAGCAACGGAAACCCTGTTCGCTTGCAAGAAATTTCGACTAGACAAAACATTTCACTACATTACTTAGAGCAACTTTTCAGAAAGCTTAGAAATGGGCAATCGGTTAAGTCTGTAAGAGGACCAGGAGGCGGTTATGTTCTAGCTCGCTCAATGGATCAGATTACAATTAAAGACGTTCTTGATTGTGTAGGGGAGAATATTAACCCAGCTAAAGATATTTTAGGAAGCGAAGCTGAGACAGCAAACACTGTTGAATTTCACCTTTCAAAAAATTACTTTCAAAACCTTGGTATCATCATGAGAGAATACCTAGCGACAACAACTTTAGGCGACCTTGCTCGTAAAGCTAAAGAAGTTGAAGCTGAGATTCAAGCTCAAGGTGTAAATGCTGACCAAGCTACTGCACAAGCAACAGCCGCTACTGCAGAAAGTGCTTCAGCTCCTTCAACTGGTGGATTAACATCAGGAATTAGGAATCCTATTGGCGAGATTAATCAATAATAGAGTTTATTTAGATTATAATGCAACTTCCCCTTTTGCTCCTTCGGTCCTCGACTGGTTGGCAAAAGGGGATTTGCTTTTTGCAAACCCTAGTAGCGTTCATTCATCTGGCAAAAAAAGTGCGAGAGGAATGAATGAAGTCAAAAGCTATCTCTACAAATTATTTGGTTTAAAAGAAGATGATTTTGAAATTTTCTTTCATAGCGGTGCAACTGAAGGTGCCAATACCATTTTAAAAGGTAGAGCGAATTTTATAAGTCGTGGCATTGCCCAGTCATTCATGCCTTTTTACTACTTTGAATCTGATCATAGTTGCATCCATAAATGTGCAGATGACTTAAAGACCATGCACATGCCAATTTTTCCTCTTGAGGTAAACTCTGATGGATCGTTTAACCTAGATGATGTTATTTCTACAATTAAAGAAAAGTCAGAACATTCACTTTTAAATTTTACTTGGGTGAATAACGAAACAGGTGTTGTTTTCCCTTTAGAAATGGCCAAGAAAATTAAAAAAGAAACAGGATGTAGAGTTCATGTTGATGCGGTTCAATCTGTAAGTAAAATTGAAGACTGGACAAAACTTGATCCGAGCCTCGATGCTTACACTTTCAGTGCACATAAATTTGGAGCACTCAAAGGAGTTGGTTTTACATTTTATAAAAGAGATTTTGAATTTTGTAGTCTTATTCGTGGTGGAGGACAACAAGAAGGAATGCGTTCAGGAACTGAAAATATTTTAGGAATTCAATCGATTCCTTTAGCTCTTAAAGAAATAGTTGAAAAGTTTAATGTTAAGGAAATGCAAAAGGCAAAAGATTGGTTTGAGAAAAACCTTAATGAACTTCTTGGAGATAATGGAGAAGTGGTTGCAGTAAAAAATAAAAATCGAAATTTACAAACAACTTACTTTATAACTCCAAAAGTAAAGGCCCATACTTTAAGCATGGCCCTTGATATGTCGGGAGTAGACGTTAGTAACGGTTCAGCTTGCTCTTCAGGAGCCGTTATCCCTAGTCGAGTTTTAATGGCCATGGGTTACTCAGAAGAATTAGCAATGTCAGCAATTCGCCTAAGTTTTTCTCATCATTTTGATAGGGAAGAAGCACAGTTTGCTTTTGAAAAAATCAAACCTGTACTCAGTAGATACTTCAATTAAAAATAATATTCTTTTATAAAAATTATTCTACAGAAATTTCAATTGCATGATTTGTAGCAAAGAAGTCTGTGATATTCTTCTGTGCACCGTTAGCATCTAAGTTGATGACCTGACACTCAAGGTGAGAGCTTGCTACATTAAGAATGTTCTTAAACTCTTCAGCTTTGAAAGGACGAAACTGCTTTCTTGTCACTTCAATAATCATAGTATCTGTACCAGCTTTAACATCTTTGATAAAAAGCTTCTTCGTATCGATAACAAACTCAATATTAAGAGAACCTATCGGTGAGCTAGTTGGCATAGTACTGATTTTTTCAATCACTTGTTGAACATTCATTAAAACTCCTAAATAACTGAATATACAATATAAGATACCAAAAATTTTCAAAATAGAAAGCAACAATATTAACGCGTTGCAAGGTGCATTTCAACTACGAAGTAGGGGCAAAAAATCCTCAGGGCCAAAATATCATCTGCTCTAATCACAATAACTATCTGTTTTTACGAATTCAAAAGTTGGCATCGGGCCTGCTTATAGTAAATGTAACTGGTTGGTTTAAGAAAAAGCCCTTGATCTTAAAACCTCTTTGAGTCACAGATCCTACCTCGACCAACCTCACTTTAAGTGGCCAGAATTGGCTCCTATCCAAATCTAATCAAAAAAATCTAATTAAAGAGTCACTACAGATCAAGGGCCTTCTTCTATTTTGCGAAGAAGTCGATTATTATGCTCAAGTTATCTGAGCAATTTCCGATAAGTCCATATGGCCATAAACTCCAGAGATATTAATAAACTTCATAATAATAGCGTTCTTCTCTATGATGAAGTGAGTACCCTTCGAAGAGACATGAAAGCAGGCTTTAAGAAGGTCGTAGAAGCCAATAGAGAGCTTGATCCTGCAAACAAGAAGCAAGAGGTAGGTGCTTGGAGAAAAGTTGAGGATCCCTCTGTAGAGACCGAGAGGCCCTTAGTAAAATCTGATGCTGATAGAATTCTGAAGAAACTAGATATTATTTAAACCGTTCCAAAAACACCCATTTCTTTAAGTCCATTAAATATCATTTCAATACTCATCGAAAGAAGAATGATACCCATTATTCTAGTAAAAATGTTAAGGCCCATCTTCCCAACATGATCACGAATTCTTCGAGCTGAGCTTAGAACAAATAATAAGATTATTGATAAGAGAACAATTGAAGTGATAGCACCAATCCAGTGGCCAACTCCAGAAATATCTTTGGCATAAATGATTGAGGTTGAAATGGCGCCAGGACCTGCCAGCAGTGGGATGGCCAAAGGGACGACACCAATTTCTTGCAGAGTTGTTTCTGATTTATTAATTTTAATGGCGGATTGTTTGGCCTGAATCATATTGAGGGCCATGGTAAAAATTAAAATCCCCCCACCTATGGTAAAAGAAGGGATACTGATACTAAAGAATCCTAAAATTTGCTGACCAATGGCCAAGCTGATAATGATAGTAATAGCAACTGTAAGGGCACAGCTTTTAGCAACGCTCTTTAAGCCGTCATGAGAAAAATCATTAGTCAGTTCGATAAATACAGGAAGTACTCCGAGAGGATTTAAAATAGATACTAAAGTAAGTGCAAACTTCAAAGTATCTTGCCACGCCTCTGTCATTTATTCCTCTATATTATCGATATCGATCTCGGTAGAAAGAGTGAAACCCTTTACGCGTTCTTTTTCTTTTTTAATAAAAGGAAATGTTACTTCGTAAACATTTTCAAGCTCAGCATTTAAAGCAATGGTTACAGTTTTTGGAACAAACTCTTGAAGACTTGTTATATAGTAATCTTCAGGAAGAGCGGCCATTGGGTTTTCGACTTCCTCTTCAGGATCAAGCTCAGTCATAGGTTTTTCATTAGTATTTTTTACAACAATAGCACCCTTAATTTTTTCTGCAGGAACATCAGCAGTAAGACTCCAACTCCCTGGATGAAAAAAATCAAGAAAGAACATCGATTTTTGATATTTTATTTTTCTAGGAATCATCATCTGTTGTAGAAATTTTCTAGTAGATGGGTCCTTAGACTTTCGTGCTAATTTGTCAGCAAGAGCAGAGTCTTCAATTCTTAAAATATAGGCACCAGGTTTTTTAGTCGATTGGTAGAGCATATACTGAAAAGCAATACTGAAGAGTGTAAAAAGCTTTTGCTGGGGGAGATGGATATGTTTATGCTCTGTTTCTAGAAGGGTTTTGACCGATTCATATAGGTCTTGCTTGGATAGATCTTTGGATTTCATCATCTTTTTCAGCTCTTTTTTACTAGTTCTGTGCAATTTCCTTAACTTGTCTTCATGTTTAAGGCAATTGACTTACCTTGGCAACATTTTTCTGCTGAGAGGCAAGTCTTTAAAAAAACACGTAAAAGACTAAGATTCCTAATTGACTCATTTAGGTAATTTCTCTAAGATGCGGACATAATTTTACGTTAAATAGAATCATATTTTAGATTCATGAATATTATTTTGAGCTCTGGAGAATTTAATGAAATTAATGGCCAAAACGAGAAATATTGGGATTTCTGCCCATATTGACTCGGGTAAGACTACTCTTACTGAAAGAATCCTTTTTTACTGTGGTGAAATCCATAAAATCGAAGACGTTCGTGGTGGCGGTGATGGTGCAAAGATGGACCACATGGAGCTTGAAAAAGAAAAAGGTATCACAATTACTTCTGCAGCAACAACTGTTTGGTGGAGAGGTTTTGAAGGTAAAGGAACAACTTTTGCTGAAGGTGTAGATAAAGACACTCGTGTTAATATTATCGATACTCCTGGTCACGTTGACTTTACTGTTGAAGTTGAACGTTCACTAAGAGTTCTTGATGGAGCGATCTTAGTTCTATGTTCTGTTTCAGGTGTTCAGTCTCAGTCAATTACTGTTGATCGTCAGATGAAGAGATATAGAGTTCCAAGACTTTCATTCTTAAATAAAATGGATCGTATGGGTGCAAATGCTTTTAAAGGTAGAGACGCACTTATCGAAAAATTAAATCATAATGCTGTTCTTATGCAACATCCAATTGGTGCAGAAGATGAATTCTCAGGTGTTGTAGATCTTATCACTAGAAAGGCTTATTACTTTGATGGTGACAATGGAGAGACTGTAAGAGTTGAAGATTGTCCTGCTGACCTAACTGATGCTGTTGAAGAATTAAGAAGCACAATGATTGATGCTGTCGCTGAGTATGATGACGAAGTGATGGAAAACTACCTTGAAGGTAATGAGCCATCAGAAGAAGATCTTCATAAGTGTATTAAAGCAGGTGTTCAATCACTTGCTCTTACTCCTGTTTATATGGGATCAGCATTTAAAAATAAAGGTGTTCAACCACTTTTAGAAGCAGTTACAAGATATCTTCCTTCACCTCTTGAAGCTGAGAAGCCAGTAGCGAAAGAAGAGAAAGATGGAAAAGAAGAAAGTATTACTTTAAATCCTGATCCTTCAGATAAGCTTGTTATGATGGCGTTTAAAATTACTGATGAGCAATTCGGACAGTTAACTTATACTCGTATTTATCAAGGAACTCTTAATAAGGGTGATACTGTTTTCAATACAAGAACTAAGAAGAAAACAAGAATTGGTCGTATCGTAAGAATGATGTCTAATGATCGTGCCAATATTGATGAAGCTCACGCAGGTGATATCATCGCTCTTGTTGGTGTTGATTGTGCTTCTGGTGATACTTTTGTTGGTGATGATCACTTACTAGGTGTTTCATGTGAAGGTATTCACGTTCCAATTCCAGTGATTGAGCTTTCAATTTCTGCTAAAGATAAAAATGATCAAGCGAAACTTTCTAAAGGTCTTCAAAGATTTCTTAAAGAAGATCCAACTTTCCATGTTTTCACTGATGAAGAATCTGGTGAAACACGTATCGCTGGTATGGGTGAACTTCACTTAGAAATTTATGTTGAAAGACTTAAAAGAGAATACGGATGTAATGTTGCAGTTGGTGCTCCACAGGTTAACTACCGTGAGACAATTACTATGGATACAAAGTTTGATTATCTTCATAAGAAGCAAACTGGTGGTTCTGGTCAATTTGGTCAGGTTATCGGTGAACTTCGTCAGCTTCAAGATGAAGATAAGGATACTGAAGATCAAGTATTTAAATTCCATAATCAAATTAAAGGTGGTTCAATTCCTAACGAATATATTGGTGCCTGTGAAAAAGGTTTCCAAGACGTTATGGATAAAGGTCCATTGGCAGCTTTCCCAGTTATTAACTGTGAAATCTTCCTTCAAGACGGTAAGTATCACGACGTTGACTCTTCTGATATGGCCTTTAGAATTGCTGCTCGTCAGGCGATGAGACAAGCAATCAAGAAAGCAAATCCTGCTCTTCTTGAGCCAATGATGAAAGTTGAAGTGACAACTCCGGATGAGTATCAAGGGACAGTTATTGGTGACCTTTCTTCAAGAAGAGGTCTTATCCAAGGTTCTGAAACTGATCCAAATGGTGAAGTCATCGTAAATGCTGAAGTACCACTTTCAGAAATGTTTGGTTACTCTTCAGACCTTCGTTCATTCTCTGCTGGTAAAGCGACATATACAATGGAATTCGCAAGATATGCTGAATGTCCATCGAATATCTCTGAAGCAGTAATGAAAGAAAGAGCTGAAAAACTGGCTAACGACGACTAGAAAGAATTATGTTTTATATTAAGTCTTAGCGAAGCAATTTTTTAAAAAATTATAAAACCACTCTTTAGGGAGTGGTTTTTTTTTGTACACTTCTTATGGACACAAAAATGAAAGAAGAAACACTTAATAGAATTAAACCATACTATCAAACAGGTGATCCATCCCATGATTGGAATCACATTAGGAGAGTTGTAAATACTTGCTATAAATTCGGTAAAGCTCTAGGAGCAGATCTAGAAGTTCTTATTCCTGCTGCTTATTTACATGATGTTGTCAGTATTCCAAAAAATAGTGATGAAAGATCGCAAGCTTCACAAATGGCCGCGAATCTAGCGGCTAAGATTTTAGAGGAAGAAGGTTTATCAAAAAGTGTTATTGAAAAAATATGTCAAGTTATAAAAGAACATTCTTTTTCATCAGGACTCAAAGCAACTTCTTTGGAGGCACAAATATTACAAGATGCTGATCGTTTAGATGCAATGGGTGCCATTGGAGTTATGAGGTGGAATACTTGTGGAACTTTAATGAAGGCCAGTTACTACCATGCAGATGATCCATGGGGAGTTGATCGAAAATTGGATGATCGCCATTATTCACTTGATCACTTTGAGACAAAGTTACTAAGACTAAAGGAAATGTTAAATACCGAACCTGCAAAAAAAGAAGGCGAAAAAAGGAATCAATTCTTTCTAACCTTTCTAAGTTCGTTAAGAGATGAATTGAATCAATCTTGAATTTTCATAGATTTTATTTATAAACAGTACTAAATACTTTACATTGAAAAGTTCTGTTTTCTTAGGTTCATCTTAGATAATCTTAAAAATTGCAAATATTTTGTGGCATCTGTAGGCTAAGTATTTGTTATAAAAATAGTTAGTTACAGAATCTACTGATAAAGTTTCATGTTCATCAAATATACTTAATAAAACTAAGGTAAATAACCGATAAGAATACTAACTAGGTAGGTTTTAAGTGGGTTTAAACATGAGAAAACAATTGATAGTCCTTTTGATGTCTTTATTAAGCTTTAATAGTTTTAGTAATGATCTATCATCATCCATTAGACCAAAAGCACGTCCTAGTGAAAGTTCTGATTCAATAGAAGCTGTTCGTCTTCCTAAGAAAATTAAAATAACAAAACAAACAACTTTTAGAGAGGCAAGTTTCTTTGCTGATACTGTTAATTTAATTGGTATGTTAAATGAAGGGGACGAGGCAGAAGTCCTATCTATCAATACAAATCACGCAAGTGGTGTTGGTTTACAAGTTCGCTTAACTTCAGGTCCTCGTAAAGGACAAGTTGGTTGGGTTTACTACCACACAGATCCTAAGAGTTTACGCCTTGATCTTTTTGATCAAAATGGTGAAGAAATCAATGTTAATGATTTTGATGGATTAAGTGTAGGAGAGAAGAAAAATGCCTTTAATTTATATTTTGAAAGTGTTCAAAAGAAAATGGTTGCTCAAGGGGATGGTAAGACAACTTATCCAAATGTACCTGAGCATTTATCAAGAATTTTACCTAATAAAGAAATTTGGAATAGAGTTAAAAAAGGAAATATGAAATTAGATATTAATCAATATAAAGGTGGAGAGTACTTTCCATTTGTTGAGTCTGTTGTTGATAATAATGGTTATGAAACAAAGACTACGTATTGGGCACAAAAAGACGAAAGCTTTTTTGCTGAAATACCTTCCACGATAAAAGAGGTCATTGAAAGAGAGTATCGTAATTGTGATGATGGAGGGGCCGTTCCTGAAAATGAATCCCTTCCAGAAGTTGAAGGGAATTGGGTTCCAGGTTGTCAGATCTTAGCAAGAAGTGATTTGGCCGATCATCATTATGAAGCAACGGCAACTTGTCTTGATAATATCAAAGCAACTATCTTAGAAGGTGCTGGTAGCGGAAATAATCTTTCTCAAGATGTAATCTTTAGAAATGCGTATTCAAAACTAAATTCAAAAGAGCAAGAGTTCTTTGCTATGACTAATACGGCAATGGGTGAAGCAGGTATTTTGGCCCCACCATTAGAAGAAATGGTTATGATCATGAAGGTTCTTAGTAATAGAAAAGACTATGCTCAAAGTCGAGGATATCATGAGGCAAATGAGTTAGACGCTGCTTTACAGAGTTGGCAATTTTCAATGTACAATAGAAATGATCCCAATTGGAAAAGAGCAGTTAGGTCAAATAGTTCTAACCCACAAACAAGAAATGCAATTAAGGCCTATCTTCTTTATCAAAATACTGACTATGGGAATAGTGATAGGATCGATGAGATTTATCACTATCATACAAATTATGTATCACCGGCTTGGAAAGAAAATAGTAAGATTGTGAAACCTCAACTTAATGGGAGAGGTTTAAAGCAATCTGGAACAAGACATATTTTTTATAGAAATATACCTTGGTCATTTAGAAATAATAAATGGAGTGGTAAGTGAGATTATTAGTTTTTCTTTTACTATCTTTTACTTTTTTAAATGTAAGTGCTGGTCAATGGTATATTGAAAAAATAAAAGATACTTTTCAATTATCAATTTCTAAAAATTCAAAAAGCCATTCTTATTTTGTGGCCTCAGAGGGAGGAACACCTAAGTTTGTTGAAGAAAAAAGTCTTAATGAGAAATACCTTCAAGTCATATACTTTGCAGGTACAGCAGGTTCAAGTCAGCCAATTGATATTTATAGGTCTCTTGTCTTAGACAAAACGACAATGAAATTAGTTAAAGACCTACCTTATAAATATGAGCCATCTAAGGGCACTACTTATAAACCGACTCAACCAGTTTGGAAAATTGAGAAAAGTAAACTTACAGTAACTGACAAAGAGAACGCGTCTAACTTTACTATTTCGTTAAAGTAATCGAATTGACAACGAATTGACATTTCTATAACCCTTGCCATTTTTTAATTTGCTATCATCTTTCTTGTGTAAGGAGTGTTACTCAACAATATAAGGAGTTTGTATGCAAGTAAAAGTATCTTTTGACAATGTACCATCAAGCAGTGCCTTTAAAGAATTTGTTAGTGAACAAGTTGAAAGGGTAAAAGAAGTGCTCGGAGGTAGAGGAAAGTTAGAAGTCGTTGTATCTCAAAATGCTAACTCAAAAGAGAGTAAGATGAAAATGCTCTTTAAAGGCAAGCAATTACACGTTATGGCAAAAGCCGATAGTTATCATGCGGCCGTGGCAAAGTCTTTGGATAAGCTTTTAAAAAGAGTTAAAAGCAAAAAGAGATCTCGTCAGCAAAGAATTTCACATAGGGCACTAAGTTTTCAATAGTGTCTTAGTTTTAGTCTCATATGTTTTCTCTCTGGCCTTTAGGCAAACGGCTCCCGCTCTCTCTCTTTGGGGGCCGTTTTCTATTTAAACTAATATTTAGATATTGATTATTAGCCTAAACTAATATATAAGGTGTCTTAATAAATAAGATTTGTGCATAATGCACTGAGAATATAAGGACAAACTAATGCTTGAAACTAGCCAACTTCAAACTCTCGTCTCTGTTACTAAAGCAGGCAGCTTTTCAAGGGCCGCTGAAGACCTTGGTGTGACGCAGTCTGCCATCAGTCAATCTATAAAAAATTTAGAGCGTAAGGTTGAGGTCAAACTTTTTAAGAGAAGTGGTAAGAAAGTTGTCTTAACTCCTGAGGGAGAAAAATTATATCAACTGGCACAGAATTTTTTAAATTCCATGGATGAAACTCTCATTGAGATTACAAATGATAAAAACTCAATGAATGGTTCAATTAGAATTGGAACACTGACTGGGATTGGAAAAAGTTGGCTGGCTCCTCAAATGTTAGAATTTGCTGATGAAAATCCAGGACTAACAGTTTCTATCAATCTTGGCTTTCAAGAAGACTTAGTTAAAGATTTTGAAAATTATCGTTTAGATATGTTGATTTTACCTGAAGAGTCTCTCCCAAGCCTAGGTGAAAAAGAGTTGATAGGTGAAGAAGAATCCGTTCTCGTTTTTCCAGAGAATGCGAATTATAAATTAGATGAAAATTTAACTTTAGAAGAACTTTCTAGTTACCCAACAATTCTTTTTCAAGAAGAAGGAGATGGACTTTATTTAAAGTGGTGTCGTGATCGTTTTGGTCGTATCCCTAAAAAAATAAATAAGAGATATATTATTAACTCTCATGGAAATATGCTTCAGGCCGTTCAAAAAGGACTTGGGCTAGCAGTTGTTCCAAAGCATGTGATTAGCCGTTCTTATTATAAGGATAAGGTTATGCAACTAGAAAACTTTACAGTAAGTAATGGTCGTTTCTTTGTGGTTTATCATAAAGATGCACTAGAACTAAAAAGAGTTAAGGTTACTCTCGATCGTTTAATCTCTATTGAAAATCCATTCGGAAAGTAATGCTAATGAAGAAATCATTTCAGCATAATAAAGCTATTGATTTATCAATTAAGAAAGATATCCCTAAAGATGTTTTAGCTTTTATTGATTTTGTGACCCAAAAGGATTTTTCTTTAACTCTGATTGGGGGTTCTGTTCGTGATTATATATTAAATGGTCAATTTGGATTAGATTTTGATTTTGAGCTGCAATATCTTAACGAAATTGATTCTCAATCGTGGCAAACAAAAGTAGACGAACTCTATAAAGAGATTCAAAGTAGCTTTCCCTATCACTCTGAAGTTGTCAGCTATAAAGTTCTGAAGTGTACTTATAAGACTTTAGATATCGAAATTGCTCCAGCTAGAAAAGAAAAATTTAAAGAAGGTGAAGTTGGACATAAGAACTTTGATGTTGAGTTCATTGCTTTTGATGATAATGATGAAAAGCAAAAACTTCTTCGAAGAGATTTTACAATTAATGCTATCGGGATTGAGTTTAGAAAGAATGAAATTCTTTTTAAAGATTACCTTAACGGGGTTAATGATCTAGAGAACTCTAATCTACAGATATGTTCAGATACTTTCTATAAAGATCCTGTCCGCTTTTTAAGGGCCATCAGGTTTAAAGAAAAATTTTATTTTAAATTTAGTTCTGAGTTAGAAGAACAATTTCAAAAAATGAACTTAAGTGAAGTATCAGCTCATTATTTTAAGTATGAAGCAAGCAAAATAGGATTTTCAAACTTTTTTAAAGAGTTTGATCTCTATACAAAAAAATATCGTTTAGAGATACCTAAGCCTTTAGCGGGTCTTTCTTATGAAAGCTCTTATGGATATGAGTTAAATGAATTTGTATTTTCATTATTTGATACGATAGCTCAAGAAAAACAAGAGAATATATTAAACTTAGGTCGCTTCTTAGGCATACAAGCAAAAGTTATGAAAAGGCTAATCTCAGTACGTGAGTTAATTAATAATGAGAAGTTTATTGAAAATATCAAGAGTGAGAATAACTTCTTCTACTATAAAGAAGATAAATTCATTTTGGACGAAACTTCTGAATACTTAAATCAGATGTTTTCCATTTATAAATCAGAGCAAGCACTTTTTGAGAAACTTTCAAGTGAAGACTCTCGAATTTCTAATGTTACTAAAATATTTAAACGCTTTGATAAGGTTGAGATTGAAAAGACTGTGAAATTTTGTAGAAAGTATGAAGTAGAAAAGTCCTCAATGGGTGTTATCGCTCTACTTTTTGATTTAGGACTTTTAAGTGAGTAAGGTTATTATTCGTTCGGTTGCGGATTTATCTTCATTTTCTAGTAAAGAAAGTATAGTCGATCAAGTAAAAGAAATATTCTTTCTTCAAAGTAATAAAAAGACTTTTGAAAATGATTTAGAAAAAAATAAATTCTTCAATCGATGGCTTAACGTTTATATTAAAAACTTTCCTGATCAATTCTATCTTGCTTTGAAAGAAGAAAAGGTTCTTGGATATCTCTGTTATTGTCAGGATACTATTGCCTTTATTCATAAGTTTGGAAGCCTTGGTGGGCAAGAATATTTTCAAAACGAAATGATTGATTTTCCTGCACATCTTCACATTAATGTCCGTACACCTGGTATGGGAATTGGTGAGCTACTCATGAACTATACTTGTGAGAAACTCCATCGTGATAATATTACTGGGGTTCATATCATTACCTCACCAGACTCTCTGAATGTGTCCTTTTATAAACGTCATGATTTCAATTTTACTCAAGCCCATACCCTCAAAGATGGTGTTGAACTCTTTTTTATGGGAAGAGTCCTTCAAAATCAGTAGGTTACGTCGTGTAATTCTTATTCTATCCCTTGAAATGATGTTAACCGCATGATTTATTAGCGATGGGAGTTCTTATGAAAAAATCTTTTATTTCGATGCTATTACTTTGCTTTATTTCCGTTAGTTTACAGGCCGAAGCAGTTATTAAAATACCTGCAAAAAAAGAAAAGAATATTTCTTTTTATGATGATGGTGGTCCAGAACTTCTATTAAAAGCAATTAATCGTCAGATAAAAGTAATGAAAAATTCTCGTTTGAGTGGGAAAGTGAATATTGGAAACTATGAAGGAACTCTCAAAGATGTATATTTATCAGTTGTTCATTTAAAAAAATTAGTAGAGTCATGGTCTAACTGTCAATTGTCTGAGCTTACTTGTCGTAAGAACTTCAATAATAGTATTGAGCAAGATTTTGAATTTTATAGACCATTATCTGAAAAAAAAGATGCTCACTATACAAGCTATTTTAGTCCCACTTTTAAAGCTTCCAAATCGCAAACATCTTATTATCAGTATGGGATCCATGGTACGCCAAGTGATCCAAACTTAGTAACGAAGTATACGCGTAACGAAATTGTTTTAGATCAAAAGCTGGAAGAAACTCAAAAAGCACTTTTTTATATTGATAATCCATTTGATGTTTTTCTTCTTCACGTTGAGGGAGGAGGTCATATTATAGATATTAATACTAAGAAGAATTACTTTCTTAGTTATGAAACAACTAATCGAAAGTCATTTTCATTTATTGGGCCTTATATGTTGAAAAAAGGATATATTTCAAATGGTAGTGTTAAGTCACAGAGGAAGTTCTTAGAGGAGAATCCTGATAAATGGTATGAAATTTATGATCAAACACCTAATTATGTATTCTTTAAAGTGACCAAATCAGAACCGCTGGGGATGGAGAATATACCGCTTACTCCTAACAGAAGTTTGGCCATGGATAGAAAGAAGTTTGCAAGAAAAGGTCTTCCTGTTTTCGTAAGTGTTAAAAAACCGATGTTAGTTAACGGAAAGGTCGAGATCGTTAAACACCAACGACTTTATTTAGACCAAGACACTGGTGGGGCCATAAAAGGTGAAGCAAGGGCCGATCTTTATGCTGGCTTCGGTGATGAGGCCCAATTTGCTGCTGATAATGTAAATCACTATGGTAGTATGTTGATTCTATTACTTAAGCCTAAGTTCTTAGTTGAATGAAGTAAGTTCACATATTTTTGAATAATATCGGTATTCGTCAATTTGATCTAGTGTGGTAAATTCAATATCTTTATCTTTAGCACTTTCTAAAAAGATTTTAACACCATCAATTGTTCGTTGATGAATATCATGCATGAGCACAACACCACCACCGAGTGGGTCTTCTACGGTGAATTCTTTTTTTACATAACTAACTTTTCCGTCTGTTACGACCTTCTCGAAGTCAAATGCTTTTCCTCCAAAGAGATGTGAGTGTAGAGTTTGTGAAATATCTTTTGGCAACATATTCGAAACCCAATCAGCAGTATCAATATCCCAAAAAACAAAGTTAATGCAATTTTCATTGAATAACTTTTTACCAACGTTTCTCATTACATTGAACTGATGATATTCCTTTGTCCTCCCATAGGCTCCATAAGGAAATCGATAGTAAGCATGTCTCTGTGGATAAAAGTCTCTTACAACCAAAATTGATTTCTCAAGAGATTTCTCATATTCACTCTCTGTTCTACTATTACTGTTGATATGTTGGTAGTCGTGAGAAGCGAGTATGTGCCCTTCGGCAACAATTCTTTTAGCAATATCTGGATAAGTTTCAATTCTTGAAGCAACGGCAAAGAAAGTCGCTTTTACGTTATATTTTTTTAGAATGTCTAAAAGCTGTGGTGTTGTTTCTGGATGTGGACCATCATCAAAAGTTAAGGCAAGTTTATGGGTATGGTGCATACTCTTTGCTAAATATTGTGACCAGCCACGATGGTTTCTGTTTTCTGAACTATAAAGTATATCGTTTTCAACAAATTGTTTATGATTTGGATTTTGGTCTTTATGAACTCCACATGGAAATACTGAAAGTGATACAAGTGATAGCATGACAATATAGTTGATCATATGAGGCTCCTATTCGTGAATTCCTACATTATTTCGCGTGACAACATATCGCAATCGCGGAGTGTCAAAGTATGTGATTATAGAGGTTTACCGATGGTTTTACTCGGTATTCATTGCCTAACAAAAAATTGTTTGCACGATTTTCATTATGCATTACAATAATATGAGTATTAGTGCACAACAGGAGGTGCTCTATGGCAGATATACATAGGATTTTAGCGGATCATCGACCGAAATCTAATAATAATGAAAGTCCAGATAAGCAAGTGGAAGATGTTCCTACGGCTACACATAGTGAAATACCGGATCTTTTTTTTGATGAAGTGCTCGTAAAAACTAAGTTTACGAGATTAGAAATAGTTGTATTTATGTACATTTATAGAAGAACTTGGTGTCGCCCAAACCTTCATAAAGAGTTTGGTATTAGCCAGCTTCTTAGTCATAACGAAATGGCCCATAATCTTTCAGTTGAAATTGATCAGGTTCTTCATGCCTTAAGAAGACTAGAAGAGCTTAATTTTATTTCTACCATCAGGAGTGGGCAGTATTTCATTCGTAAGTACTTTACGAAAGAAAACGATGATCTTTATGGGCAGAATTACCACGACTTTGAATTATAATTAAGAATAGATTTGGATATAAAATGAAACTTTTGATGAGGTCTGCTTAGTTGAGCTAAGCTAGACCTATTCTTGTAAGGGACTTTCATGAACCAAGCCGTAAAAAAGAAAGCGGTAAAAGTTCTCTACATTGGTGGAGATCTTGGCTTTTGGCAAACAATTCAAAGTAGGTTTCTTAGACAGTACGATACTGTTGACTGGGAGTTTAAAACCTGGAATATAAAAAACGAAGTTGAGTCTCTAAGACTCTTCATTGATATCCTTGAGTATGATCCAGAATATATTTATGTCGACCTAAGTGAGAATAAAAAACTTTATTATCCTATTGGACAATTGTTGGGGCGTGATAACTTTTTTCATAGTAAGCCTGTAATGGGCCTTATTGATAAGAAAGAGAAGATCTCTGAATTTTTAGCACTTTCTCTTGATTTTATTTTCGTAAAAGGTGTCGAGACTTTCGATTTCGTTCATCATCCTATATCTCTCACAAGACCAAAAACAATCAAAAAACTAGATTTTGCCTTGGCAAAGTTTAATAAGCAGGTTGATTTAAAAGATGACCTTCGAATTGGATTTATAACGCCTACGATGATTCATATGGAAGGAAGTCTTCCTATGACTCCTGGTGAGAAGTCTATTATTAAGACTGAGCTTCCTTTAAAGAATGTGCAAAGTAAGTCATTTACATTGAAGAATATTTCACAATCTAATCTCTATTATCCTTATGAATATGCTTATGATTTTGACATTGACTTTGTTGATCCTCCTGAATTTGGTGAAGATGAGCAAGATGATGCTTTAGGTGAAGAAGATGAAAAGAAAAAATTAAAGTTGATTAAAGAAGCTAAAGAAAAAAGAAGAGAAAAAATAAATGAAGCGGAACAAATGTTATTAGTTTGTAAGAAGCGTCACAAAGATTGGGTACTTCATAATTTAGATCCAGCGAGTGAAAAGTCAACAAAGGTGTTGTTTGTTGATAGATGGATGAGAATTTTTAAAGATCCTAATATAAAATCTTTAGATCAATATGGGTTTGGTATGAGAACGCAGACTTTTTTGTCTGATGGTTTTGAAGATATCGACCAGATTCGACCCAATATCATTGCCATTCAATTGGTTTCACAAGTTCATCCAGATAAGCAACATTTATTTGATTGTGTTTTAAAAGAAAGGTCGGCTTCAAATAATGAAAACTCAGGGCCACCAGAATATCCAGATTTTACTCCAGATGAGAATACTTACTTAGAGTTTCTAAGAGAAAATATTGAAGTTTGGGAAAAAGCTGAGATTGAGAAAGTAGGAAGCTTAATTAAAAGAATAAAAGAACTTGGAACTTATTCACCAGTCATTGTTTTATTCAATAGTTATTTCCAAAATTCAAATGCATTCCAAGAATCATTTGCTTATCCATTAATTATGACCCATAAAAAAGAAATTACGCTTGATACTATCACTGGCATGGCAGATATTTTTAAAGAGAGACAAAAGGTAAAGACAGAAGAGGCAATAAAAGAGAAGGTTGAAAAGCTTAAGAAAGAAGATCCCAAAAAGCATCGTAAATTGACAGTTGATGATTTTTTAGAAAAAAAATTATTTATTAATAAAAATAGCCCACTTAGTTTCGCCGAAATTAAACTTCCCATAACAATGAAAACTCTTAACGAATCAATTGTAACTTTTTCAACACCATTGAGTCTGCCTGCAGGAACTTTTCGTACGAATTTTCCAGTAGAGATGTCTATTAGGCTTGTGGATATTGAGGATGGGAAGTTTTGCACGCAAGAGGCTGGAGAGTTCCTTTATAAGGGTCTGATTCACTCCATCACAGAAGAAGAAAAGAAAAGCATTAGGCGCTATATCAATGAAGTATTCTTTGAGCCGTTAATGGAAAAGAAAGAAAAAGAGAGCTCGGATTATTGGAATAAGCATCAAAAAGCTCTTGAACAAAAAGAAGAAGAAGCGATTAAGAAAGAAGAGGAAGCAAAAAGTGAATTAGGAACTGATGAGCAGGGAGAAAATACATCTGATGAGCAGGAAGAAAACGCATCTGATGATCAAAGTGATGACAAAAAAGAAGCCTAGTTAGTCAAGTATTCTTATATTATCTAACATCTAAGTTTAATTCAAAATATCTTTTATACTAACGAAATGAAAAATAAGTTTTTACTGATTTTGTTTCTTTTTACATTCAATGCGAACGCACTGGTAACTATTGGTGGTTATGTCCCTTTTGGAAGAAGTACACAAAAAGAGATTGATGGGACTCGTAATACTTTAGAGTTCGATCCTATGATTTCTTTTAATACAATTATCCCAATGATGTGGAATCAGCTTTTTTTACCTGAGGCAGGTTTTGTCTTTCATAGCTCAGGTGTTGATGGGGCAAAAAAGAGAACGACTTTTATCTTAGTAGACTTTGGTTATGAGGTTCTTCCAAAAATTCTTTTGAGATATGGTTTTGGAAACTTTATTACAAATATTAAAGGTGAGGGGGGCGCAAAGCAGATGCAAAATGGCTTTGGTACAGATGAGTTTTACTTACCTTCTAAATCTTCAAAATCTTATAATACAACCATAGATATTGGAGCTGAATATGCCTCTGGACCTAATACCTCTTTGAGGTTCCAGACTTATATGTTCAGCCCTTTGAGCAGTACTTCAAGAAAGCTAAGTTATAGTCTTAGTTTGACTTATTATTTATAAAGATGGGTTATATGAAATATTTTACGATTGCGATTTTTTTATACTCAGGTTTTATTTCTGCTTTTACTCTCAATTATAGTAATGAAGCACATTTTAAAACAAATGAGGTTGTTATAGACGTTAGTGGAAATGATTGTACTACAGCAGGTTATAATAGTGCTTCAGAGCTGCTTGACGCCGCTTTTGAAGCTGCTAATGAGTTTTGGAATCGAGTGCCAACATGTGCTCTTAGTTTGGTGAAGGGAAGTGTGAGAAGTGATGTGGATGTTTCAACTGATTCACTTTCAGTGGCCATAGGAAAAGCAAATCCAAATACAATTTTAATTGGATGTAGTAATAATGCTTCAACCTTCACGGCAGGTATACTAGGAGTTGCTAATATTAACTCTAGTAATCAAAATCAGGCAGCAGTCCTTATTAATAATGTTGATACATCTTTTGCCAATTTAGATGCAAGAGAAAAGCTGGCCGTGTTGGCCCACGAAATGGGGCATGGTTTAGGGATTGGTCATAGTGGTGATAATGCCGCTTTGATGTTTGCTAGCGTGGGAGGAAAAGTTCAGGAAAGACTTTCCATGGATGATTATAATGCATGTTCTTATCTCCACCCACATGACTCACCAGGAAGTTGTAGTTCAATTGCTATCGTTCCTAGTGATAACGATAAAGGTAATAACAAGTGGATCCTAAGTTTTTTATTTGGCCTATTGTTAATGATTTCTTTCTTCAGTATAAAACGTGATCGAGACATTTAACGGACTAGAGTACTTAGGAACTTTCATTGTCAGCTTCTTAGCAGCAACAATTTTACCCATTGGTTCTGAACCATTTGTTATTTATTTAGCAAAATATAAAAACCCCTTACATCTCCTTATCATAGCAACTGTCGGAAATAGTTTAGGTAGCATTCTAAATTATTACTTAGGAAAGTACTTATTCATTAAGCTCAAAGAAAAAACGAAGAAGCAGGTATTAAAGTATAGAAAGTATATAGAACGTTTTGGAGTACTTGTGGCCTTATTCTGTTGGCTTCCCTTTATAGGTGACTTTCTTGCTCTAGGTTTAGGTCTCTTTAAAGTTAACAAAGTTCTTTGCTTTATCTTTATTACAATCGGTAAATTTTTAAGGTACCTGATCATTTTACTTCCGTTCATTTAAAACCTTTTCTTTTCTTACATGAAAAATTTGGGCCACTTTATAGGTTAAAATCATTTTAATAGTAAATTTAGGAGGCGATATGAAAAAGTTATCAGTACTATTACTGTCTTTTCTAGTGATTGGACAAGTATATGCTCAGAATCTTCAATCATTTAAAAAGAGATTCGAATTTGTAAGAGAAGATGGCAAACTTATGCTCGTGAGAGATAAGTCAATTACAACAAAGTTTAATTTAAAGCTCTACGTTGAATTTATTAAAAGTTTGTTAATTAAAGAACAAGCATTAATGAATTCAAAAGCTAATTATGATGAGGCTTTAAGAGATATGTTTAAAGATCAAGACATGTCGATGGTTGAAAACCTTTATGGTGATAAGCAAGACGTTGAGCTTATTGTAGATTCAATGAAAGAGTTAAGAGATATTGATTTTGAAAGAATCTTTTCAGACTCTAAGTTCAAAGAGTTTATTTCAAAAGTTGAGTTAAAGTTAAAAGATGTTCTTTTAATGGCAGATCCAACAATTATGGCCAATGTTTCTGATAGTGCTTTTTTCTATAAGAAAAATGTGACTTATCAAGTGATGACTTGGGCCCTATCGTTAGCAAAGAAAATGTTCTCACAAGTTCCTTTTTTAAATACGGCTTCTTATGTTGTGAAAAAAATGGGGCAACTTTTTAATGATAAAAGAATGTTCCATCAAAATATGCTTTTACATTACCTGGAACAGTATCCAGCAGAGGAGTTAGGAATTACTCACGAGGAAGCAAATTTAGTATTCTCAAGTATCTATGAAAGTAGAATCCCTTGGTATGCTTTCTGGGAAAGCACAGCTGCTAAGTCTGCATGGTCAACTTATGGAACTCGAAAGTTTTTTCAAAACGTAAGAATGGTTAATAAGCAGTTCAGAGTTGTTAGAGGTCACTACGATAGTGTTGGTAAAAGAGTTAACTACGGTTTTCAAAGAGCTGTTTATAAAGGACGTAATGTAGTTTTAAACCTTTTTGATAAAGAGTACTTACTTGGTAAAAAGCCTAGTATTGCTCTTGAGTTAGATTCACCAAAGAAGATTGCTCGAATGAGAACAATTCTTCATCTTGCTGGTTTAGGATCAAGCTTTCTTCCTCTACCAAGTTGGATCAAAGGAATTGCTCAAACATTTCTAAAAAGCTTCTATGAAAAGCAACAGTTAACTGAAGGTGCGCTCGTTGCACACTTTGAGTCACTAAATAATGATGAAATGATTCAACAAGTCGTTTCTCAGTATTTAAATCCATTTGATCAAGTCTATAGATAATTTTGTATGGCCTTAGTATAGCTTTTTAAGTTTGTACTAAGGCCTTTTTTTTACCATAATATCAGGATGAGAAAATATATAATACTGATTCTGATGTTCTTCCAATCAATGACCTTTGCCAATGTTAATATTGTTCTCTTTGGTAATATTCAATCTCAATCAGTCTTTAGAGGTGCTGTCACTTACTCAAAGCCTTCAGCAATTGCCGGTCCAAGTTTTATTTTTTTCGATACCATAACTATTGCTGGTCCATCACTCTTTTATAGTTATGGAAATCCAAGAAAAGATAAGTTTATTTTTAAATTAGGAGTAAAGTATGTGGATGATGGTGTACCTTTATTTGTAAGTTCATCCAAGGAAGACTTTAAGAATCAAAGAAGAAACACTGTCGAGCTATCGAGTGATTTACAATATAGTTTTGGAAAGAAAAATAAGTTTGGTTTTGGGCTTCAGTTCCACAAAGATATCAAGAGACATAAGAAATCGTTGATTGAGTTTAATGCGAAGGCTCCTATATTGCCTTTTACTTCCTTAAAGCTCTTAACTAGTTTTGCACAAAAAGAAATGAATCAATATATATATGGGCCAAGTTCAACTTCAGGAGCAGCCTATACAAGTGCAAATATCGATATTGTTATACCTTTTGTACCATGGGAGGGAATAGCTAAAGTCGGAGTTGTTCATACTTGGGTTATGAAAGAATCTAATGAAAATGCAGAGTATATAAGAGGTGATGGAAAAAACTTCCATTCTTATTTCAGACTTATTTGGAATGTTCTATAATAAATATAAAAGGAATATTTCATGGGCAAGATCTTTTTATTTTTAATATTAGTTATTGGTGGTGGACTCTATTACTTACAACAAAATTTTCAAGTTGGTAAGGGTGGTGTTGAGTCTAAAATGAAAACTGAAGAGAAGACTCTTACAAGAGATGAAAAACAAAAACAAGATAAACGATTGAATAAGTTTTTAACTGGTGAGTGTATCACTAAGCATAAAGATGGATGGGAGTTTACAAAGATCTATAATGCAAGTGAACAAGAGTATACCTATCTTGATTGCCATCAATATAAAGGTTGCATGAATAAGAAAGGAACAATGGATAGAGTCGATTTTGAGTTATCAGTTGGTAAGGTAAGAGTTTTTCCTTGTCCAAGAGTTCAAGGTCGAGATCTATAGCCTTTTAAATTTCCTTCCAAGTCTCATGTAAACATGACCATAAACTATTATCATCTTTGCTAAGTAAGATTGCATTGCCAGTTGGAAGAGAATAGCTCTTTGATGTTAATAGTTGTGCAAGGTCGGCCATAAAGGGCTGATGTCCTACTAAGACCGTATTACTATTTGCCATTATCAGGTCATTCTCCCACTTCTTGGTATCCGACATAGGAGTAAGATTGGTATTTTCGTTAATATCTGTAATGTTGAAGTTCTTTACTACAATATCTTTAGTCTCGATGGCCCTTTTTAATGGAGAGTGAATGAGTTTGAAGTTTTGAAATTCAATATTTGTAAACTTCTTAGTCAAGAACTCAGATAGTGCTTGAACCTCTTTTTTTCCGCTTTCGCTTAATGGTCTCTCTGAGTCGGGTGAGCTCATTGTCGCGTCACCATGTCTAATTAATAATAAAAACATTTCTTTTTCCTTAAATCTTTATAACTTTATATTATAATATATTTAGGAGTTGTTTTTGAAAAGAAGAACATTTGTATATTCATCTCTTATTGTCGTGAGTTGTGTTTCGTTTGCCAGTGTCAAGCTATTGGGTCCTATTTTTCCAAGTAAAGTAAAGAATCGTAAAAACTTATCAAAAGGACATCTTGAAGTCCTAAGATTACTTTCCCCTGTTCTCTTGGGCTTAAGTAAAGATAGCTATGAAGAGCTGGAGAGACAACACATCATCAAGATAGATCAAATGATTAGTTCCGTTGATAAATTTCAACGAAAAGAAATACTAATGTTACTAAGTCTTCTAAGAATTAATTTTGTTAAAGATTATATTATTAGTGATACAGATGAAGGAATTGAACATTTTTTAAACAAACTTCGATTTTCAAAATACTCTAAGTTACGGCATGTTTATAGTGGTCTCATCAAGATTATTACTTCCACTTGGTATGACATGGAACAGTCTTGGAGGGATATATCCTATGAGAAGGTAGAGCTATCATGACGATTCTAAATGGTAATGTCTCACAAGATCTTAAAGAATTAAAAAATAAGTATGATGCGATTGTGGTTGGGAGTGGAGCAGGTGGAGGTCTTGTCTCTGAAAAACTTTCTTTGAGTGGCCTTTCCGTTTTACTAATAGAGATGGGTCCTTATAAAACAGCAAAAGACTTTAACTTAAATGAAGGCGAGGCATACCTGAGTCTCTACCAAGATGGAACTAATCGCTATACAAAAGATAAGGGAATAAAAGTTTTACAAGGTCGTTGTGTCGGTGGAGGTACAACGGTGAATTGGACCTCTAGTTTTCGGACACCAGACCTCGTCTTAAGTCATTGGAAGGATCATTATGGATGGTCACAAAAGATGATTGCGGATTATAAAAATAAATTTAGTTATATTGAATCAAAATTTAATATTTCTCAATGGCAAATGCCTCCTAATGAGAATAATCATATTCTCAAAAAAGGCTTAGATAAATTGAACATCACAAATGATGTGATACCTAGAAATGTAAAGGATTGTCATAACCTTGGTTATTGTGGAATGGGTTGCCCCAAAGATGCAAAGCAGTCCACTTTGGTTACTTGTATCCCTCATTTTCTAAAAAACAAGGGAACCCTTTTACATTCTGCAGAAGTTCAAAAATTTGTCGAAGGAAAGAGTGACATGACGGTTACTTTATCCAATGGACTGAACATAAAGTCAGATCATCTCTTTATTTGTAGTGGAGGTGTCGGTTCTCCAACATTATTAAAAAGATCATCTTTAAAAGACGATAAGCAGTTGGTAGGTAAGAGAACTTTCTTACATCCTGTTATTGCAAGTTCTGCCATCTTCGAAGATGAAGTCTTGCCTTTCTATGGCGCTCCTCAGAGTGTGTATTCTGATCACTTTATTGAAAAATCAAAAGGGTGTGGCTTTAAACTTGAAGTACCACCGGTTCATCCTGTTCTACTAAGTTCGATTGTTCCATTCCATGGAAAAGAACATCGAAATGCCTTAAAGAGTATTTCTAATTTAAATGCAATTATCAGTTTATTTAGAGATGGTTTTCATAAGGAATCTGTTGGGGGTTCAGTTTCTCTAAACGAATATCAAAAACCAGAAGTTGATTATCAGATATCAGAATATATGTGGGATAGCTTTAGAGAATCGTTAAAAGTAATGTGTGAAATTCAATTTGAAGCTGGAGCAAAGGAAGTTGCTCCACTTCATGCTCATACTAAGATGTGCCGTAATCTTAAAGAATGCCTTGCTTTAATTGATAGTTTAAAAATGGAAATTGTCTCTATGCCTGTGATGAGTGCGCATGTTATGGGAGGATGTTTAATGGGTGATGACAAGAATCGAAGTGTTGTCGATTTGAATGGAAAACTTAGAAACTCTGAAAGAGTTTACATTTGCGATGGCTCTCTTTTTCCCACATCTTTAGGTGTTAATCCAATGGAGTCGATTCTTACTTTAAGTGACTTGATCGTAAATAATTTCTTAAAAGGTATTTCTTATGACACTTGATCAAATTGAAACATTTATAAATGTTGTAGAGTGTGGAAGTTTTAAATCTGCCAGTGAAAAACTTTTTCGTAGCCAACCGGCTTTGAGTGTTGCTGTTAAAAAATTGGAAGAAGAGCTTGGAGTTACGCTCTTTAATAGAGAAGAGTACCGTCCTAAATTAACTGAGCAGGGAGAAGCTTTTTTTATAAGATCTAAAGAACTTTTTAGTAAAGCAAAGAGTTTGGAAAACTTTGGTAAAGAGTTAGGCTTAGGGCATGAAATAGAAATTAAAATTGCTATTGATGGTATTTGCCCGCTTCCTGAAATATTAAAAGTAATAAGACTTTTCAATAAAGAATATCCTGCAACAAAAATTAACTTATCATTTGAGATTATCGGTGGTGCACCTGAAAAACTTTCTAATGGTAGTGTTCAGTTGGCAATCTCTCCAGGGTTAGAGATCGATCCTGCCTCTTTTGTTATGAATAAAATGACAGAGGTTAAAATGGTACCAGTAGCGTCGAGCTTACTTTTTGAAAAGCCAATTGATAAAATTAAATATGCTGAGTTAAAAGAGTTTCCACAAATTGTTGTTAGAAGTACAGGTGATGAATCATCAAATAGAAGTTATGGAGTAATAGATGGAGGAAGACAATGGAGTGTTGGAGATCTTCAGACTAAAAAAGAAATAATTCAAGCTGGCCTAGGTTGGGGAAACCTTCCTATTCACAATGTCCATAATGAGCTTGAGTCAGGTGATCTTTATGACCTGTCTCGTAATGGTTTGGTAAGCTCGTCTATACCAATTTATTTAATGAAGTCTGTTAGCTTCCCACAAGGACCGCTGTCAAAGAGAATGTGGGAGCTATTTACCGATGCTTTTAGTCTCTGAATGGCCAATTTAGTGTGATCTATGTTAAAAAATTCTCTTAATAATAGGAGAATCAATGGAACAAAGTTTAGATGATTTAATTCAAGAGTTTAAGAATTTTTCTACTTGGGAAGATCGGTATAAGCATCTTATCTCCATGGGAAAATCACTTCCTCCTATGAATGAAGAATATAGGGTTGAAGAAAATAAAGTTCGAGGTTGCCAGAGTCAAGTTTGGCTTTTTCCAGAACTCGTAGATGGAAAAATTATCTTTCATGCTGATAGTGATGCTTCAATTGTAAAAGGAATAGTGTCCTTGTTGGTGAAAGTATATAGTCATAAAGCACCTGATGAGATTCTCGCTCTTAAGCCTGATTTTATTGAAGAGATTGGTTTAAAACAACATCTATCGATGAGTCGAGCTAATGGGCTTTCAAGTATGCTGAAACAAATTTCTATGTATGCTCTTGCAATGAAAACAAAAATTGATATGGGATTAATATGATTTCAAATAGACCAAGAAGAAATAGAGTGAGTCATTCTCTTCGACAACTAGTCCAAGAAAATAGTGTTAGTGCAAATGACTTAATTGCGCCTCTCTTCGTTATTGAAGGCTCTAGCCAAAAAGTACCGGTAGCAAGTATGCCAGGGCAGTTTCGCTTTTCAATTGATCTTCTCATTCAAAAAGTCAGAGAGCTCGAAGCTTTGGGAATTAAGTGTGTTTCACTATTTCCAGCTTTAGATGATAGCTTTAAAGACTCTAAGGGCACTGAGTCCTATAACCCTAGTGGGCTCTTTCCAAGAGCAATCAGTGCGGTTAAAGAAGCTTGTCCTAATATGTTAGTGATGTCAGATGTGGCACTCGATCCTTATTCTAGTGACGGTCATGATGGTATTGTTGATAGTAAAACTGGTGAGATTCTCAATGATCAAACTTTAGATATTTTAGCAAAGATGGCCATTACTCAGGCCAACGCCGGTAGTGATATTATTGGTCCATCGGATATGATGGATGGAAGAGTCGGCTATATTCGAAAAGCTCTAGATGAAGAAGGCTTTAGTAATACTAATATAATGTCTTATACCGCAAAATATGCTTCTTCTTTTTATGGACCTTTTAGAGATGCACTAGATAGTGCTCCAAAGAGTGGAGATAAGAAAACTTATCAGATGAATTTTGCGAATAAAAGAGAAGCACTAAGAGAAGTAGAGCTTGATGAAAATGAAGGAGCTGATATTTTAATGGTGAAGCCTGGACTTGCTTACCTAGATGTATTGGCAGCGATTAGAGAAAAATCAAACCTACCGTTGGCCGTCTATAATGTTAGTGGCGAGTATGCCATGGTTAAGGCCGCTGCTGAGAAGGGCTGGATCGACGGCGAAGCAGTGATGATGGAATCTCTTATGGCCTTCAAGAGAGCTGGTGCAGATATGATTTTGACATACTTTGCTGAAGAAGCAGCTACATTAATTAAATAAAACCAGTTAGTTACTAGCTTTTTTGCCTCACATTATTTTTTTGCTTCACATTATTTATTTGCTTTGATAGATAATATTTATGAAAAATATACTTATCTATCTCTCTTCAATGGCCCTTGTTGTTTCTCCTCTTATTGCTGATGATCGCGATCTCTTTAATGATTTTGATCTCGAAGTATCGCAAAATGATCGTTCGCAAGAAGTTAGTCAATTGAATGAAGAAACTCAGCTAAAGAAAATTATCCTAACCGATGGTGATGTGGATCTTAATTCAAGCAGTTCTGAAGATAAGAAAGAAGATCATAAAAAATTTATTAAAATGGCGAGTATGGCCGGAATTGCTATCGTACTCTTCGCTAATGATAGAGAGATTCAAGACTTTGTTTTAGAAAATAAAAACAGTTTTACAGAAGAAGTTTCTGTTTTTGGTGAGCGCTTTGGTGCTGGTGGATACTCGATGGCCTATCTTCTTTCGGCCTATGTTGCAGGTACATATATTTTAGGTGTCTATAAAGATAATGATAAGTTAAAGGCCTATGCCATTTATGGGATAAAGTCTGTTGCCTACGCTGGTTTAATTACCAGACTTGGTAAACAACTCTTTGGTCGAGTTCGTCCTAGTAATACTGATGATCCATATGATTTTGAAGGGCCAACATTTAGTACTAGTAATGTCAGCTTTCCTTCAGGACACTCCGCTTTTGCTTGGTCGTTTGCAACTTTTTTGGCCATTGCTCATAAAGATAAACCAATTGTTCCTATTCTTGCTTATTCTGCCGCTACTCTTGCCGCGTTCTCGAGAGTTCATGATAATAAGCATTGGGCCAGCGATGTCTTTGTAGGCAGTGCTATCGGGCACTTTGTGACGAAGTGGGTGATGAAGAAATTTCCAAAATTTGATGTAAATGGAAGACGTTGTCATGATACTTGTGGCGAAGAATTACCGTTTTCCTCTTTTCGAAAGTCTCTTGATAGTAAAGAAATCGAAGAGAAGAAGAAATATACAATGATACCAATGTTTTCAACAGATGATTATGGAAACTTCAAAATGAATTTTACTTGGATAGGAAATTCTAAAGATGAAGAGCAAGAAATACTAGAGTTTTAAAATTACTCAAAACCTTCATTCTTAATCATATCATTTTCATCATCATCATCTTCATCAGACTGTTCTGCAACATGATATCGAACTTTTTCTACACGGACAGATTCTTTTATTTCGTAAGTGATTCTTTCAAGAGTTCGAGGGTGAATTGTTAAAAAGATATTTAAAATCATCTTCTTTTTATTTCTATCAAGAATGTCTTCATAGATTTCATCAATAGCATCGGTTTCAGAAAGAACAAGAGGAACAACAAACTTTTTTACACTACCAGTAGAAAGTACTTCTAGCTGATAATATTTCTTATCTTTAGATCTTTCCATCAAACTATAAAATGGTCTAATAACTCTTAAGACTATTAAAACAGTTATTGAGAAAATAGCCGCTGTAAGAGGGTAGCCAACTCCTACGGTGTAACCAATAGCAGCGACAACCCAAATCGTGGCAGCTGTGGTAAGACCGATAACATTTCCACGGCCTTGAATAATAGCACCAGCTCCAAGAAAACCAATACCACTTACAATTTGAGCGGCGACACGATTGGGATCAACCATTCCAGAAGCAGCGTGGACATTTAGCATTGAAATTGTCGTATAAAGGGTGGCTCCGATACAGATCAACATATTCGTCTTTAGGCCAGCAGCTTTCATTTTCTGCTCTCTGTCATATCCAACAAGACCACCAAGAACTAGTGCTGTCACAATTTGGATTCCGATACCGAGATATATACTGACTGTTCCAATGAGCTCTAGCTTCATTGTATGAGGAAGACCCACATTTCGCTCCTTGAATATGCGTGAATACTAAATTGTAGAGTTTAAGTTGGTCATTTGGCAAGTGGTGCAGGCACTATCGTTTCTGCCACTCATCAAGGCGAATAGTCGTTGCTTCAATGCACGCGCTCACGCTTAATGTGCATTGATTCAAAGCGAGTAGGTAAATAAAAGCGATACTTTTATTTACTACTCGTCATCAGGGATTTTTTTCTTATCGACTTTCTTCGATAGCTCTTTCAGGCCAGGAATTTTTGTGATTCTAAAAACTTTTTCTTGAGTCGTAAGTCCAGAGTTACTAACTCTTCTTGATTCATTACAGAAGTTATCAACATTTCTATCAAAGTCTTCTGCACCTTGAACTAAAATCCCTTCAACTTCTCCCGTTTTCTTATTGAAAACAGGCGAACCAGAGTTTCCTGCATAGGTATCAAGATTAGCGATAAAGTAATATCTCTTACGAAGTAATGTTCTTATTGGTCTTATAATTTCTATGATGTTTGCAAACTTAACTTTTGCTCCATCAGCAATCTTTTGAGGTAAACCTAATGGGTGACCGATCACAAAAAGCTTTGCACCTGTTCTTACTTTACCTTTTTTTCTAAACTTTAAGGGCGCTCTTCCCGTTACAGGACGATCAAGTTTTATAACCGCGTAATCTTTTATAGAAGCATACTTTTCTGCTAACTCTTGTTTCACAATTTTTTCACACTTATAAACATTGTCTTTTGGAATATCAGTTGTTCCATCTGTATAATCGAAAACCCACGAGTTTGTCTTACATTCGAATTCACTTGTTACACAGTGACCAGCTGTCACAAGAGTATCTGGAGATACTAAAAATCCAGTACAGCCTGGTAGTACATATTGCTCAGAAAATCTTTCACCAATACAAAGGTCTTGAGATTGTTCTGCTGTTCTTAAAAAGAAGTTGTATGTGTCAGGGTTATCAAAATTTGGTTGAAGCTTATGATTTGAAACCATACCAGCTACACTTTTTGCATATTCTCTAACTTCGCGATCTGGATATTGCTCAGTATCGTATCTATTGTCTTCACCATAGATAATTTTATTACCAATATCAGTTGCTCCATGGGCCTGAGGCATAGCAAATAGCTGCCCAAGCATAAGTAGAGTAGATAGAGTGATTTTTGTCTTTTTCATAACGCCTCGCAAATGGTAAAAAGCGTCATAAAAATACACCCAATAAATTGGAAATACAATGGTGGTTGTAATTGTTGCAGACTATTTGTCTGAGTTTGACCTTACTTTGATTCTAACAGGGACTTTCTTTCTCTTTTTCTCTTGAGCAAGAATGTAACCCATTGAAATTCCAGCAAGCCCGAGTACGATAAGAATTTGAATGCTCACTTGTACCTCCTTGAGGGCCTTACACTATTATAGCGTATATTCCTTCTTATCGGAAAGATAGGAAAGGTATTCAAGCATTTATCTAACATTTTTTTGATTTCAGGGAGTTACATCGCTGTGTGGCAAGTAATATTGTCACTTTATGTGCTGGATGAGCCTTTCTTCTTCCCCTGGTCTGAGATTTAGCTCCCATTCACCTTGAGGATAGATGACCGCAGAAATGCCTTGCTCACACTGACCGAGGCATCCAGAGGAGTTAACTCTTATATTCTTTTCAGGAAATTGTGTTTTAACTTTTGATTTTAAAGACTTTCTAAAAGCTGGAGCGATATCGGGGCCACACGCTTTGCCATTGGAGCATACGTATTGGCACTGAGTGCAAACAAAAATATGTTGTTCAAAATTTTTTGTAGATTCGTTAGTTTCCATACTTTTTTTTATCATATCTGCTAGAATAAAAAGAGTTAAAAATTTAAGAATAGGTCGCTTGTATGGAAATAAGTTTAGACACAAACCAAAAAGCATTTGAAATTAATCTAGATGCTAAAATTTATGGAACCTTTGCTGAAATTGGAGCCGGTCAAGAAGTTGCAAGACACTTTTTCAGAGCCGGTGGAGCAGCTGGAACAATTGCAAAATCTATGTCCGCCTATGATATGGCCGTAAGTGATGCCATCTATGGCAAATCTGGACGTTATGTTAGCCATGATCGTTTATTAACGATGCTTGATCATGAGTATCGTCAATTAAAAGAAAGGCTTCATGAATCAAAAGGAAAAGATTCAAGATTCTTTGTTTTTGCAGATACTGTTGCCGCAAAAAGCTTCAATTATAATGCTGAATGCCACGGTTGGTTAGGAGTTAGATTTCAAGACGAGTGCTGTGGATCCCATAGTGAGGTTATTATTCATGTTCGGATGTTAGATAACTCTAATCTTCAGCAACAAGAAGCACTGGGGATAATTGGAGTCAATCTTATTTATGCTGCGTTTAATAGTGCGGGTAAGCGAGAGAGTTTTATTTCACAATTAATGGATGGTCTATCACTTGATCGTATCCGAATCGATTATATTCATGTTTCAGGCCCTGCGTTTAAGGAAACTGATTCAAGGTTATGGCCTTTGGAGCTTGTGAAGAAAAGTTTTTGTTCAGCAATTCTCTTTGATCATGATGGATCTGTTTTACAACCAAAAGATGCTCTCTATAAAAAAAATATTTTAATTTGTCGTGGTTCATACCGGCCACCAACTCTGGTCAATATCGATATGATCAAGATGGGAGTTGAGCAATTCAAAAAGGATTCCAAAGAAAAAGAAGTGCTCGTTCTTCCTGAGATTAGTATGAATAAATTAAAGGAAAGAGGTGTTGTAGAATCGGAAGACTTCTTAGCTCGAGTCGATTTATTATGTAAGCTTGGTTATCAAGTTCTCATTTCTAGTTTTGAAACCTTTGGAGATTTAAATCAATATATAAAGTCATGTACTAATGGGCAGACTGCCTTTGTTCTTGGTTACTATAACTTACAAGAAGTTTTTGATATCAAAAATTATGAACAAGTTAAGGGTGGCGTGTTAGGAGGAATTGGACATCTTACTTCAGGGGAAACTAAATTATACCTATACCCTGCTAAGAATGAAGATGATGATAGTATTCTTGATAGTTCAAAAGCAGAACTTCCTAATGACTTAGGTCATATACTTTCATATCTTCAGAGTTCAGGTAAAATCGTTGATCTCAAAAAATTTAACAAGAATGCTTTTCATATATGGTCTAGAGTTGTCATCAAGATGATTCAAAATGGAGAATCGGGTTGGGAAGAAATGGTCCCTGATACTGTTGCTAAAGCAGTTAAAGAGAAGTGCCTCTTTGATTATCCATGTGATACCTAATAATCAAATTATCGATGAAAGTTAATTCTCTTTAATTGTATGAAGAGTCTGGGTAGGGAATGCGAAATTCACATCCAGCTTCTTGGCCAGCTTTAATATATCGATAAGTAACTTATGCCTTTCTTGTAATTCTACAGACCAGTCAGGAACTTCCCAGAAACAATAAAGTAAAATATCTAATGAGTAGGCTCCAAGTCCATTAAAATAAACATGAAAGTAATCTTTCCTAGTATGAGGATGAGTAAGAATAATCTCTTTTATTCCTTCGCAGAAGGCTTCAATTTTTTCAACAGGTGTACCATACTCAATACCAAGTTTTGTTGTGTACCTTCTATACTTTCTCACTCCATAGTTATCAATATGGACATTCGTAAGCTTTCCATTAGGAAGCGTAATTTGTGAGTTATAGAATGTTCTTATACGGCAAGATCTAAGCCCAACTTCTTCAACAGTACCTTCAATATTTCCATCAATAACAACCCAGTCACCAATTCGAAATGGCCTATCTAACAAAACAGTAAGAGAGCCAAAAATATTAGAGATCGTATCTTTAGCAGCAAGAGCAAAGGCAATACCACCAATCCCCATCCCTGCAATAATATTTTTCATATTAATTGTAAGTGAATCACCAATAAAAATGATACCTACAGCGATGACGATAAATTTAGAAGTTTTTCTAACAAGCGGAACAAGAATGTCGTCAAATTTATTTTCACTTTCAAGAGCCTTATCTTCAAGAAATAAACAGAAGACATCAACAATATGATGAACGGCTATGACAGCACCGACAGTTAGAACAACATAACCTCCTCTTAAAAACCAACTCAAAATTTCAGGAGAAAATTCTAATAACTGAACCCCTAAAAGCCACAGGCCTGCAAAGCAGAATACTCCAATAGGGGAGGTAAACCTCTTTTTTAAATCATCAGAAATTTTAATTCCTCTTTTTAAAAGAAGATTAATAGTGATACTCGCTACATAAATTTTGATTAACTTCTCGATAATGAAAGCGATAAAAACGAGTAGTACTAAACCAAACCATTGACCGTTAAGTAAAATAAAGCTTCTTTTACTCGTCCAATCAGGCATTTTTTCTTTAACTTTATCTTTCCATGTGAAAAGTGCATCTACTCCGTCGACGACTTTGTTGCTTTTCGTAAATCGTTCAAAATGCTGAATAGATAAGATTGTTTCTTTTGAAAATTTCCAAAGACCATTTTTATTTTTGAATAAACTAATCTCAACTTCATAATCTTGACCATCAAGACTGATACTATTCTTTTTATAGTCATACTTTGTTAATTCTCCAAGGTCTTGAGGAATTTTTTTAATATCAACTTTCTCAAGTCGATCTAAAGTATTAATTAATTGAATGGCCGCAGTTTCTGCAATATTTTGTCTTAGAGCTGGATCGATGAACTCTAAATGAAAAGCTTTTGTTGCCATATTTAAAGCAGAGTCATCACCCTTTTTATAACCAACCATTGTTTTTAAATAATAGTTGAAGGTACTTCTTGGTCCAGAGAAGTCAGCAGCTGGATACTTAGATTGAGCAAAAGTAGTTAAACTAAAAGTTAATAACAAAAGTATGATTTTAAACATAGTAACGTCCAATATATTGATTTAAGAGGCCATTCTAGCAGTAAGAGATAAGAATTTACAAGACCACCCTTGACGTTATTAAAAGCGTAACCATCTTATATGTAAGAACGCAATTGCATATGGAGGTTGCTATGAAAAATTTTGACTCAATTGTTACTGGTGCTATAGAAATTGCCCAAACAGAGGCATTAAACCGTAAGCACCCTGAAATTTACCCTGAGCATCTTGTACTAGGGCTTATTCGAAATCCTCAGTCTTATTGCTCTAGAGCATTAAAAAAAGAAGCTAAAAACTTAGAAAAGCTACTAGGAGAATTACCTACTGTTAAAGGTGATATCAACTTAGAAAATATTAGACCATCAACAAAACTTAGTACATGGCTAACTTACGCTTCCTCTCATGCCACTCAAAATGGAAAAGAAGAAGTTTGTGAAAAAGATTTACTAAGGTTCTTACCTAAAATTCTACCTGACTTTCAAATTGATTTTGAAAAGTTTAATAATCCTGATGAAGAACAAGAAGTTCCAACATTTTTAGTAAATCTAAATGAACTTGCTGAGCAAAATAAACTAGACCCCGTTATCGGAAGATCCAAAGAGATCAGAGCGGTAATGGAAATTTTAGGGAGAAGAGGAAAGAATAATCCTGTTTTGGTAGGTCCTGCTGGTGTTGGTAAAACGGCAATTGTTGAAGGCTTAGCAGATGCGATTGTTAAGAATAAAGTTCCTGATATTTTGAAAGATAAAACAGTCTACTCATTAGATATGGGTGCCCTCATGGCCGGAACTAAATTTAGAGGTGAATTTGAAGAGAGACTTCAAGGTTTAATTAAATTCTTAAAAGAAAAAAGTGGAGAAGCTATTCTCTTTATCGATGAAATGCATCAGCTTGTTGGTGCCGGTAAAACAGATGGTGCTATGGATGCGGCCAACTTATTAAAACCTGCCCTTGCAAGAGGAGAGTTGAACTGTATTGGAGCGACAACTTTTGATGAATATCAAAAATATATACTAGGTGATAGTGCTCTTGATCGAAGATTTCGTTCAGTTCCTGTCCATGAACCATCTAAAGAAGATGCAGTTGAAATTATGATGGGTCTTAAAGATAAATTAGAAGCTCACCATGGTATTAAAATATTAGATGAAGCTATTTTTAGCTCTGTCTTTTTAAGTACTCAGTACATTACAGATAAGAATCTTCCAGATAAATCTATTGATTTACTTGATGAAGCGGCAAGTGCATTGAAACTTTCTGCTGAAGCTATGCCTGCTAGTTTAGTTGAGCTAGAAGGGGAGATTCGCTCTAAGAAAATTTATGCACAAATGGAAGATAAGAATGAAAGTCTAAAAGACGAAATTAAAGAATTAGAAGCTGACTTTAAAATGAAAAAAGAAAAGTGGGAAGAAGAAATTCTTTCTGTGAAAAAAGTAAGTGAACTTAAGCATGAGCTTGATCGCTATAAATTTGACTTAGAACAAGCTGAACGAAATGCTGACTTTGAGTCTGCTAGTAAGCTTAAATATTCTTTAATCCCAGAAATAGAAGGGAAGCTCTCAGAAGTTTCACACGACTGGACTTTAAAAACTAAGCATATTGCGCAAGTCATATCGAGACAAACAGGTATTCCAGTTGAAAAGATTCTAAAAGATAAACAGGATAATATCTTAAAGCTTGAAGACTTTCTAAAAGAGAAAGTTCTTGGACAAGATGAAGTACTGAAAGAAATTGCCGAAACCATCTTAACATCCCATGCAGGATTAAAAGATGAATCTAAACCACTTGCTTCCTTCATGCTGAAAGGACCAAGTGGAGTTGGGAAAACTGAAACAGCTAAGACATTAAGTGAGTTTTTATTTGACTCAACAGATAATCTTATACGCTTTGATATGTCTGAGTTCAGTGAAAAGCATAGTGTTTCAAAACTAATCGGTGCTCCTGCCGGTTACATTGGATACGATGAAGGTGGAGTCTTAACAGAGGCCATTCGTAGAAAGCCTTATAGTGTGATTCTCTTTGATGAAATTGAAAAAGCTCATCATGATTTTTCTGATATTTTACTGCAAATACTGGATGACGGTAGATTAACAGACAATAAGGGAAGAACTGTTAATTTTAAAAATACGATTATCTTGTTGACGACAAATTCAATAAGCCCTGAAAGTGACTTTAAACCGGAAGTTCTTGGACGACTAGATGGAGTTTTAGAATATCACTCGCTTGGAAAGGAAGTAATTTATAGTCTTATTGATAAACAATTAGAGCTTCTTAATGGGCGTTTAAAAGACAAGAATTTTGACGTAGTACTTGGTAAGGAAATGGTGGAAACACTAGCTGAAAGAGGTCATGATGAACGCTATGGTGCTCGTCCTCTAGCAGGGGTCTTTAATAAGTTAGTGATTCGTCCACTTAGTCGTAAGTTATTGGAAACAGGTGGGGGACATGAGCATACCCATTTGACCGTAAATTGGGACGAGAAGGCCAATAATACTCAAATAATACAGTAAAGTAAGAGCGAAATTAACCCGACAAGATAAGTATGAAACATGGTTTTGTACTTATCTTTTCTTTCTTTACTCTAATTCACTGCTGGGCCGGTAGTCGCCATGTTATTAAAATAGAAAGTGATAAGTCAAAAACGCAATCTGAAGTAATCGTTGAGTTCGACAACTATACTAATCTCTTTACCATTTTACATGATAAGAAAAAAGCGGAATCGTTTCATGAATTAAAAGTTAATGAACTTATTAAGCTTTTAAAAGAGAAGTACGTAAAAGAAGAGTTCCATGAAAAGGTTATCAAGTCTGTTGAAACTGTACAGTTATTAGATGCCATGACAGATCCTAGTGATGAACGACTCATGCGAGCATCACTTCTGATGTTAGAAGATTCCCTTGCCGTTGTTGATAATCCACCAGGCTCAGACTGTAATGACTTTGAATATTTCTCGAATAGAGGAAAAGCACTTTCTGCAAATCTTAAATTTCCTGAAGATCGCAATGGGACAAACCCCTTGCTTGATAGTGTTATGGCCAAAAAAGGATTCTTTCGCATGGGAGAACTCACAGGCATGTCGATGGATTTAAATACAACAAATGATAATATTGGTCACGGGCTCTATCGATTATTTGGCGGAGAGGCTGACTCTATTGAAGGTGATGATCGTGGTTCGACATTTGGAATTGACGGTAAAGTTTCACTTGCATTTGAAAAAGGTGAAATAAGTTTGAAGTCATTTTCTAAAGGTTACGGACGTAATGCTCCTCAGCCTAGAACATTTATGATTGGTGATACAGAATACCAATCTTCACTTAGATATTATACAGATGAAGAAGGAAAGTATTATTTGGAGTTTCTTAATTATGAAGGTGTAGAACTTGAAGTGAAGAGGTTTATTGGAGAGTCAGATACCTATGTAAGAATTACTCCTGGTATGACAGTCAAAGATGATCAAAGTGGTCTTGCTAAAGAGATGCAAGACGGTTGGCATGAGATGACCAAAGAACAAGGCACAATTATCTATCATTACCTTGATCATATGGAGAGAAAAACATCTTACAATTTAGGTTTAGAGTTAGGACAGGAGCTTGTTTTAAGCGAGAGTGCTAGAGGTAGAACAAGTTTAGACTATAGTGGAGGAGTTAATTTAGCGACTGGAGATGATTCAGATCGGTACTTCCAAGGTGATGTGGTTATTAAGTATGAACGTTTTGGCTTAGATGATAAGGATAAACTAAGTTTACCTGGGCTCGAAGCAAAGCTCAGCCTTGGTGGAAAGTATTATATGGATGATGAAAAAGATAGTGCTATCACTATTGATGTAAAAAAGAGGTTTCAAGTTGGAAGTAAGTCTTATTTATATCTTAGAACAGGAGTCGGTTATATTGATGATCGATATTCCAGAGAATATGGTAACAGAGAGTTATCAAATAATGGTAGACTAGACTTACAATATAATTATGGAATTGGTTTTGAAATAGAACTATAGGATTAAATTATGGCCGATACAATTACCTTAAAACCTGAAGAGTACCTAATGAGAGAAGGAGAGGATAGTAATGAGATGTACTTTTTAAACTCTGGAACCATGGCAGTCTATAAAGTGAAGAATAATACAGAAGTTCAAATAGGTACGATTTATTCGGGAGAGTTAGTTGGAGAGATGTCTTTTTTAGATAGTGAACCCAGATCTGCAACAGTCAAGGCCATTGGTGAATGTGAACTAGTGGTCATCCCAAATGAGAAGTTAAATAAGTATCTTTCAGCTCAGCCAAAGTGGTATCGGGCCCTTGTTCAAACATTACTTGATCGCTTAAGAAGAACAAGCTCGCGAGTTAAAATTTAGTTAGAACCAAAGGCCAAGTTTTCTTTGGATATTTGCTTTTTCTTCTACAGAGAAGCAATTATTATCCATGCTTAAATGATTAAGTTGTGGCATTTCAAGGAAACATTCTGGAAGTTTTTCTAGTTTATTTGAATCTATATTAATTCGGTTTAATTTCTTTAATTGTGATAATTCTTTTGGGATTTCAGTTAAATGATTCTTAGATAAATCTAGAGTTTCAAGTTCATGCATTTCCAAGATCCAGTTTGGAAAAGTTTCAAGGTTCATTCCCACAAGAAATAATGTCTTAATACTTGAAGATGTTTTCTTTATTTTCTCTATTGCAGTTCTTTGACCTTTTAACTTTAAAACTTCTAAATTATCTAAGTTTGATAGATCTTCAGGAAACTCATTTAATTCTGGTGTTTGAAACTCGATAGAAATGAGTTGAGTCATTTTGGCAATGGTAGGGGGAGCCTTTTCAAGATTCTCAGACTGTACCAGTAGTCTTGTCACTTCATTGGTTAATTTCTCTACTGGTAGGGTTGTCTGAGTTTTTCTTAGTTTTATCCTTAATGAACTCATCATCGTTATTACTGTATATCAAAGATTGGGAAAGCCGTTCTTTCATAGCGCTTAGATATCACTTGAAAGAGGTTTTGGTTTCTACCGGCAATTCCAGTGTTATATTTATTCTTATAACCCTTCTTTGTACTAGCAGGTCTTCTTTGATGTTTATAGCGACCATGGCCACCATCGTCTTCCTGTACTTGATTATTAATTCCCACTAGAGATGCAGCATCAAATGTTGGAACGTCAGAATCATCAAGTTCTTTTAGATTGGCCATAACATCTTGATTGGCAAGAGCTGCTTTCTTCTTTGCAAGGTCTGCTTTTAAAGCCGCCATTTTCTTTGCAAAATCAGATCCTGACTTCTTACTTTTATTTAAAGCAGCAATTTTTTCTTCCAGTGCTTTCTTTTCAGCTAATGCTTTCTTTTCTTCATCAGTTAATTCTTTTTTAACCTTTTTCGTTGAAGCAAGTTGGTCTGCATTGTTAAAGCGAAATAAACCTTTTTTAGATTCATACTCTGCTAGTGCAGGACTTTGTTTCTTATACTGGTTATAAGCATCTTTTCTCGAGGCGTTTAGGTAGTCAGCGGCCTCTTTGTCAAAGTCTCTAGGTGGCACTGAGTTTGCTTTAGCTTGCTTATTGAGTTCATTTTGTCTCTCTTTTATCGCTTTAGATAACCTAATGGAGTTATTTTTTGCATCCTGAGTTGTCACGCTGGTAGAGAATGCCTGACCTTTTGCTGTTGCTGTTGCGAAGTCTTCACCAATGGCACCGTTTGCCTTATTGGCATTTGGTACAAAGGCATCAAATTGTGGGTAACTAAATTCAGCACATGAGCTGGTTAGTTTACAATCACAATCTTCATCAATTGTAAGTTGTCCTCCACCATCTGTTTTCAAACATTTTCCTTTGGTAAAATCAATTCCGGCGACTTCCGTATCATCAAGACCCTGATCACCAAGGTTCATTCTTTGTCTCATTTCATTTAAAAGAACGATATAGGCATCCATTTGAGCTGCTGCTTCCGCAATCCCCATATCCATTTGGTTGATATTATCTCTTACGAGATTGATCATATTTTGAATTGTGGTTATTCTTGTTTCAGGAATTGGAAAACCTGTATTCTCTTCAGGTCTTAAGTTGCTTGCATTAATTGACATAGAGTTCATATCAATTCGAATACCATCTAATGCTCTTGCATCAAAAGATAGGTCTTGCCATGCCTTATTTCTTTTGGCCAAGAAATAAGAAAATGATGAAGAACCTGTTGCTAGTCCTAAAGAAGGAAGCATGTCTGCATTGAAGTTTCCTTGATCTGATGTTGCGTGTGCTGGAGTGAATATTTCTGAACTAATATGACTAATCATTTCCAGTGCTTTCTTTTCTAACGAAAACCCTTTCTTACTTAGAGCATATTCCACTAAATCCTTTTTTGGAGATTCTGCATTATAAGGAAGAGAGGAGAGTGCACCATTTTGATGTCTGGTCCATTCATAAGAAAGAAGGAGAGCTTCCTTTTCACTTGAAGCACTTGCCATTTGTTTTTTAATTGCTTGATTAATGGTCTGATCAAAAAAGCCAGTGGAGTTACTTTCACCAGTAGGAGGAGTTTCTTGAGTTTGATTATCTTTATAAATGGAATCTAAAACTCGTTGTTTTGCAGCGTCTACAGCTTCTCTTGCTTCCTCTGCTTTTCGAGCGATATAAGCATCATTACTATCTTTTTCAGCTTGAGCATCTGCAAATCCACAATCAAGGTGAGTATATCTCTTAGCATCGGCAAGCTTTTTTCTCCAAGTTCGTGTATAGTTTATGGCCCTTCGTAAATCAAAACCATACCAAACCAGTGTTCCATAATAAGCAATTCTTAAGCCATACCAATACCATGTCATACCAACTGCTTGACCACAGCAGACTCCAAAAGCAGCACAACATCCTGGAATCGTCATTTGAAAAATGTGATGGAGAGTTGCTGCAATTGCGACCAATCCAATCATAGTGGAAATGATACTTCTGTCTTCTTCTATCCATGCTTCACCTTGCTGGACATTTGTAAATGCAGTAGTCATTCTATTTTGTTTTTGATTTAACTCCGCATACGCTACATCGAGTGCATCTTCAAACATAGCAAGTGCAGACTCTCTTGTTCTTGGCTTATCAATATATTCTTCACCTAAGACATCTTTTAGATATTCATCACAACGTTCTTTAAGTGCAGCATCTGTAGGGTTAATTCTTAAGCATAGGTTTTCAAAAATTTCTGTATGAAGATTAGCCGCTCTTTGTACTGTTCTAAATTGTGTATCACGATCATCCTCAGTAAAGTCTTCGTAGGCTCGACATTGAGAAGTATCACTATACAAATCAGTGTCATTCATCTGGGCCATTAAAAACGTAGCTGAAGCCGCTCGGAAAATATGATAAGCTCTTGAATCAGCACCATCTGATTGATAATTTAAATTCTGTATAGGATCACATCTTAAGTTCTTTGTAGCTGCCCCAACATAGGCCATAACTTCAAGGTTACTCATGGCCATACGATGACCTGAAAAACCATTAGCTGTAAGATATTCTGCTGAATGATTTGGATCAAAGTCATCTAAGGCAAGTTCAAATAAACGATAGTCTTCTTTATTTTCTAATTGAAGAGCAAGTTCATTCGCTTTTTCTGTTTGAACTCTCGCTAGCCTTGCAGCTGACGCAGTCGTAGCATTAACCATCTGGTTAAGCCTTTCGTACTCTTGATACTGACTACCAGATAATGTACATTCACTTCCTTCTGTAGAGTTACAACCTGAGATGGCATTCGTTTCTGCTTGGCGAGCCGTTTGATCGTCTACTGCAGCAGCTGCATTTTCAACATTATCTTGTTCACTTCTAATTTGTCTATCGAGACGATCAAGCCTTCTCTTTTCTTCAATTTCAGTATTTCTTACAATTCTGTACTCGCTTCTTCTATCAGCAAGTACAGATCTTAGACGAGAAAGCTCTGCTCTTTTTGCTTGTGAACAGCCACCATTTTGAGCTGAACATTGAGAAGCAAGACTTGAAACCTGTGAGGCTAAGGTAGGGATGATTCCTCTTTGTCTTTGGGTATTGAACCTATTGTTGTTATCTGGCGGGTCTAGTAATGCTGTTCTTCTTTGCTTCGCCTGATTATATTTTGATAAGGCGTCAGCTCTTTCTTCTGATAGTTGTTCCGCTCTAACTCTTGCCATGTGATTTTCACCAGCTTCACCGTTAACCGCTGCTTGTGAATTTGCAAGTGATCTTGTTTGGTCATCAAGGTTATTCATCTGAGCTTGAATCCCAGATAAATTTTGATCTAAGTAAGTTTGTTCGAATGCAATAATATCATCATATTGCTGTTGAGCTGCTGTGTTTCTTGAACGACAAGCTGTAGTCGTTCCACCTGCTTCGATACTTTCCTGTTCATGAGCTGTATTTTGTTCTAGCAGATTATCATTTTCTGCTGCTCTGTCATTTAGCTCAGGTTCTTCACTACTACTCGCTGGGTTTGAGTTATCTGATGAAGCCGAACTTGGAGAAGTTGCCGGAAGCTCTGCATAGATTGAAAAGCTTTGGGTAAAAACTAATAAATAGCTAAGTAGAAAAACTCTAAATGTACTCATTATAATTTTTACTTTCATAGGGCTAACCTTTAACACCTTCGTTGATTCTATCAACACTAACTATTTTAAATTTAGCTCGCGTTAGAACGAAGTTTTTCATCTACTTTATCGGCTATTTAGTTCAAATTATTTAGTTAATATAGGGATTTCAGCTATTTACAGGCCTTTATAAATATTATGGATATTATAAAAATATGAAAACGAGATGCCTTATAGATATGGCATCCCTTTTCAAAGCATATGGAGTGTAATTTCAGTGATTTAGTCTAAAGACTTGAAATTTCATAGATAATTTTTCATTAAAAGCATTTTTAGGATAAAATCACATCTAAGAATTAAATACTGAGGTTTATATGAAGATATTATCTGCTATTTCAATTTTTTTATTATCCCAACTCCTTTGGGCCGAGAATTGCGACGTCACATTACAAAAATTTTGCCCAAGTGGTGAGAAAGAATGTGTAAATAAAAATATGAAATCAATTGGTAATAAGTGTTATGCAAAGTTTTATTTATCATTACAAAAAAAAGAAGAAATGGAACATGGTAAATGTTTAGAAGAACTTGATAAGTATTGTAAAAACTCTAAAACTAATGATTGTTATGAAAAAAATAAATTAAATATACCTAGTTCTTGCCGTGAAAAACTCAGTGTCATGTTTAATGGTGAAAAAAGAAAGGTGACTTCACCATATAAAGTTCAAGGGTGTGTCAGTGCTTTAATGAACAAATGTAAATTAGATATGAAACTAATGGAGAAAGATCCTAATAAAGCTACTTCTGATTTTAACAGTTGTCTTAGTAATGCAAAATTAAGTAAATCTGATGAGTGTAATAAAATAATGAAGATGGTAGAAAAAGATATTAATGAAAAAGGTAAAAAGAATATTAAAGTAATAGATGGTAATTATAAATAACGAACAAAGTTATTTTGCTCGTCAACTAGAATGCATTTTGGTTCAACAATTGGTTTGTCAGAGAATTCAAATCCAATGATGATAACTTCTTCACCTTTTTTAATCAGGTGAGCTGCTGCTCCATTAATACAAATTTTTCCAGATCCAGCATCGCCTTTTAGAACATATGTTTCCAGTCTGGCCCCACTAGTATTTGAAACCACTAAGACTTTTTGGCCAGGCCATAAATCAATTTTTTCTAAGAGTTCAGAGTCGATTGTGATACTTCCAACGTAAGAAACGTCGGCTTCAGTAACTGTCGCTTTATGAATTTTACAAGAAAGTAATTCTCTCATACTTGTTCCTCTAAACTAGTAAATTGCAGGGGCACATTATCCAAATTCTCTAGTTAATACAAGAAGAAGTTTAAGGTTTGTGTGCTTAGTTTGGGTCAGGAATTCCAAGGAAGTAGAGGATTGTGGTCATTGGACCGTGGGACATATGCTGTTCAGCCTCTTTCTTAACCACATCTTTTGCGTGAAAAGCTATGCCAAGACCAGCTGCTGATAGCATAGGGAGATCGTTTGCCCCATCACCAATAGCAACCACTTGTTCAAGACTAATTTTTTCCTGTTGAGTGATCATCTTAAGAATCATTTCTTTTTGTTGAGCATTGATGATCGTTCCTTCAACTTCGCCGGTTAGTTTTCCATCAACAATTTTTAGTTCATTGGCAAAAGCGTAGTCGAGATCTAACTTTTCTTTTAGAGCGTTGGCAAAGAAACTAAAACCACCGCTAATGAGAGCGACTTTATAACCTAGGTTTTTTACTGTTTTAATAAAGTCTTCAACTCCTGGAGTAAAAGGGAGATTTTCTAAGATGTCTTGCATCTCTTCCACTTTAAGACCTTTTAATTGAGACACTCTTTCAACTAAGCTTTGATTGAAATCGAGCTCCCCATTCATGGCCCTTTCTGTAATTTCTCTTACACTTTCCCCAGCACCAACTCGATCTGCCATTTCATCGATAACTTCCGTTTGGATAAGAGTAGAGTCCATATCAAAAACAATAAGTCTCTTACTTCTTCTCCAGACATTATCTTTTAGGAATGCAATATCAACTTTGTTGACCGTTGAGGCCGTAAGTAACTCTGCCTTTACCTTAGAGAAGTCGATGTCTTTAGGTAGAGTTGTGATTATTTCTAAGGCCTTAAAATTTTTTGGATTTACATTATCAAGTCTTAAAATGTTTATATTGTGAGAGGCAAGGATAGAAGACATATCTCGAATAAAAGAAGCTTCTAAGTTCTTAGTGGAAACACAGCTGAGGACAAATTTTTCGCTGTCGTGTACAAATTGATTAACATCAGAAATCTCTTGAAAAGATAAGTGAAGATTCATTTTGGAAGCTTCAAATAATAACTCTTTTATAAAAGGTGTATCTCCATTATTCCAATTTTGTGGTTTAACTAAGAAAGATAAGCTTAAAAGACCGTGAGTAACTGATTGGCCAAGATCACAAATAGTTTCATTTGTTTGAACCAAAATATTCATTAGCTTTGAAGTAATTCCCGGTTGATCAGGGCCAGCAACTGTAATTAAAATATTCTTAGGCATGCTTTGGTTTCCTTTTAAGTTTTATTTTTTTCAATAAACCAAGTGAGTATTCAAGGGCGCTGTATAAAGAGATAATACTGGCCAAGTAAATAAATGTTGAACCAAGTAATGGCATTGGGATTCCAAAAGGTGTATCGTTGGCCATAAGAAAAGGGATTCCAATCATCTGAAGAGCTGTTTTCCATTTTCCTAATTGTCCTACAGGAACCTTAATTCCTTTATCAGAAGCAAGAAGCCTTAAAGAAGTAATATACATTTCTCTTAGCACTAAAATGATAACAATGAGCACAGGTATTCGACCAAGCCCTTGTAGTAAAATTAGCGAAGAGACAACTAAGAATTTATCTGCAATTGGATCTAAGAAGCTTCCAAAGACAGTAACGATCTGTCTTTTACGAGCAATATAACCATCGAAGAAATCTGTTACGCTGGCCAAGACAAATGTCCATGCAGCAATGTAGCCAAACATTAGTTTATAATCATCGATCCATTCATAAGTGGTCATGTTCATGAACAAACTACCAATAATAACTGGTATAAGCAGAATCCTAAAAATAGTTAATCTATTTGGAAGGTTATCTATCTGCCATTCAAGATCGTTTTCTTCTATAAAGGGCATTGTTTGTTGATCGTTTTGGTCAGTCATAAGATCCTTTTTAATTTAGCTAAATATTACAGAATCTTTCAACCTATGCCAAATTTTTGCCTTCTAACATCATAGGCCTAAAGTCGCTAAAATAGACTCAGAACATTTATTAGGAATGAAAATGGAAAACAGATTAAGTCTTATCAAAACTGATTATAAAGAAACAGAGAAGCGTATATTCCCACGCTTTCCTTTTAGTTACCTTACATTTAAAGGTGAGCAATCTGGCTCTAAGACTTTTGAAGTAAAGGATATTTCATTTACTGGGATGCAATTATCTTTAAGAGATGGTGGCCATGAATATACCAACGGCCAAGAAATTGAAGGTGATCTACACTGGAAGTCAGCACAATTAAAGGTTAAAGGGCAGGTTCAATGGGTGAAAGGTGCTCGACTGGGGGTACATTTCAATGAAGATAAAAATATGTCCCAAGAGATTCGCCAGTTTCTTAGTATCGATAATATTATGAAGAGTATGAAGGCCCTCCACCTTTCTACACTTGATTTAGAGCTACCACAAAATCTCGATGCGTGGCTTCAAGCAGATGGCCCAGTTGAGGTTTTCATTTGGAATCACTCAGATAGTGAAGTTGCACAATTTCAAATTATCATGCTTGATAGTTTTGTTGAATATGAAGATGGTAAAGGCTTAAGAAGTGGAAGTGTCATGACTAAAAGAGATTTAGATACGCCATTAGTCAAAGAAGATGAATTTGTCTTTCAAATAGATGACTCACTAGATAATGAGAAGCTTAATTTTGCGCAGGAGATTATCAATGCTGTTCCAGAGCATTTCTTAACTGATGCAGCCCGTACTTTTTTGAAAATGAAGTTACGTATCACAACTAATTAAAAGAAAATTATCTTCCATTTAAAGTTCTTTAGGCCACCTAAGTTGGTGGCCATTTATAAACCTTTTTTCTATAATGCCCTTGATTAAACAATTGAAGGAGTAACTATGAATCGTAACCTAGCGATGGAATTTGTAAGAGTGACTGAAATGGCAGCAATTGCTTCCGCAAGATGGATGGGAAGAGGTGATGAAAAAGCTGCTGATCAAGCTGCTGTAGATGCCATGCGGGCCATGCTTGATACGGTTGACTGTGAAGGTACAGTTGTTATCGGTGAGGGTGAGAGAGACGAAGCTCCTATGCTTTATATTGGTGAAGAAGTTGGAACACGTAATGGACCAAAACTTGATATCGCTCTTGATCCACTAGAAGGAACAACAGTTTGTGCAGTTGGTGCTTCTAATTCAATTTCAGTTATGGCCATTGCAGAAGGTGGAAACTTTCTCAATGCTCCAGATACATATATGCAAAAAATTGCTGTTGGACCTGAAGGAAAAGGGATCATCGATATTATGGAATCTCCTATGGAAAACCTTAGAAGATTAGCTGAAGTAAAAAAATGTAAAGTTCAAGATTTAACTGTTGTTATTTTAGATAGACCTCGTCACGAAGAACTTATTCAACAAGTAAGAGATGCTGGAGCGAGAATTAGACTTATTGGTGATGGTGATGTTGCTGCAAGTTTAGCTTGTTGTGATTCTGATAGTGGAGTTGATATGCTTCTTGGAACAGGTGGAGCACCTGAAGGTGTTATTGCAGCGGCTGCCCTAAGATGTATGGGTGGAGATTTCCAAGGGATTCTTAAGTTTAGAAGTGATGAAGAAATCGCAAGAGCAAAGAAAATGGGAATCACTGATACTGATAAAATTTATAATATTGATGAACTTGCTAAAGGCAATGTGATGTTTGTGGCCACTGGGGTAACAGAAGGAACGATGCTTGATGGAGTTAAGTTTAAGTCTTACGGAGCAACTACACAGTCTATTGTGATGCGTTCGGAATCTGGTACAATTAGACATATTAAAGCTGAACACCATTTTGATACAAAACCAAGATACTAAGATTATTTTGGTTATGTTTTGTGAATCAAGGAGTTAGAAGATGGCACAAGCAACAAGACAAGAAACATGGGATGTTTCTGTTGAAAAGATTTGGAATGTAATAACTGATTACCAATCATATGCAGAGTTTGTTGATGGAGTAAGTGCTGTCGAAGTTCTTGAGCAAGATGAGTCTGGTGCCAGAGTTAAGTTCTCATTAAATCTCATTAAGAAATTTTCTTATATTCTAAAACTTAAACATGAGCCTCATACGAAAATTAGTTGGTCATTTGAAACAGGTGATATTTTTAAAAAAAATGAAGGTTCTTGGCAGTTCAAAGATTTAGGTGATGGTAAAACACAAATTGATTACGCACTTGAAGTTGATATTAAAGGTTTTGTACCAAAGGCCATTGTAAATAGTCTTACTAGTAAAAACCTTCCTGCTATGATGGACTCTTATCAAAATAGAGCTAAGAACTCTCACTAGGACTTTTTGTATGACTGATAAAAAAGTTGATGATAAAAAATTAGGAGATGTCCTCAAGAAAGTTGCTTCATTAGGAATGGGTGCCGCTTTTATGACTGAGGATGCCATTAAAAATATTGTAGCGGATCTTCCAATTCCAAAAGATATTGTTGCTGGACTTCTTCAAAATGCTAAATCTGCAAAAGAAGATTTTAGCACTTCACTAAGAGACGAGTTTCGAAAGTATTTAACGAAACTTGATACTGAAAGACTCATCGATTATATCCTTACTAATTATGATGTAGAGTTAGATGCGAAGTTTCGCTTTAAAAAGAAAACTGATGTTAAAGAATCTAATGATTCAAGTAAGGGAGAGTCTTAGCTCATGGAGCGTTCAGAGTTAATCTCAATAAGGCTTAAGCTTTTAAATAGACAGCTTCCTTCAAATAGAAATGTTTCGTTAGTTGCTGTTAGTAAGAAATACCCAATCGAAGATATTAAATTTGCTTACGATACTGGTCAAACCGAATTTGGTGAAAACCGTGTGGATGAACTGGTAGAGAAGTCCGCTCAAGCACAAGAGAGAAATCTAAATATTACCTGGCACTTTATTGGAAACTTACAGTCAAATAAAATTTCCAAACTTTTGGCCGTTCCAAACTTAAAATTTATTCATTCCATAGACAGTTATTCTCTTCTAAGCAAGCTCTACGATAACGAATCAGTGTTAAACGATAAACTTGGTTTTTTCTTGCAGATTAAAACCAGTGATGAAAAAGAGAAGAGTGGTTTTGATAGTTATGATGAGCTTTCCAAGGCCATTAATCTTATCTTTAAACATGAGAACTCTAAGTTACAATTTCAAGGTCTCATGACCATGTCGAAAGTAAGAACAGATAACTTTGAGGAAGATGCCAGACTTTGCTTTCGAAAACTTAAAAATATTCAAAAACAACTTCAACAAGACTTTGGTGTTGGTAAGCTTCATCTCTCTATGGGGATGTCGTCAGACTATCAATATGCACTTGAAGAGGGTTCCGATGTATTGCGCCTAGGCTCATCTATCTTCGCCCTCGAGGTTAGAGATTAGTCTTTTACTAATCATTCGACCTTGAAATTCATATCCTTCTCAGTCACATGCTTTCATGCATGCTCCTTCGAACTCATTCTTTCAAAGTCAAAGCATTAGCAAAATCTTAATCTCTAATATTATAGCGGTGGGCGGATCCAAGCATCTACTAAACTCTAACCACTCAAGTTTTTACTATTGAGTTTGTCTAACCTTGACAAAGAAACTAAGGCCCCCATCTTCATTCGTATGATTGAATCACAAAAACATCTTGTTCGAAACTTCCTAAGCCTTAAAAAAACAGAGAGTTCCGCTTTTAAATGGTCTCTTGCTACTTTGGGGCTATGTTATCTCATGAGCTTTCTCTATTGGAGTCATCCACAAGGTGAATTGTTACAAGCAAACCCCGCAGCTGTTTTTGGAAATAAAGAATACTGGAGGCTTTTTACATCTTCTTTTATTCATGGAGATCTTAAGCATTTTTTAAGTAATTCTCTCATGTTAGGTGTGATGGGCTATTTTGTTAATTATCACTATGGAAAATTTATTTTTCCTATGATTGGATTCCTCTCAGGAATATTTATTAATCTCATTGTCATTTGGGATTATCCACCTAATGCAAGCCTTGTAGGAGCTTCTGGGGTTGTCCATTGGTTATGGGGTTTTTGGCTGGTTCTTTATATTGCGATCCAAAGAAATATACCTCTGCAAAGAAGAATTATGAAGGTTATGGTGGTTGGGCTTGTTGTTTTACTTCCAACAGAATTCAATGCACAAACTAGTTATTATGCTCATGGAGTAGGACTAGCATTAGGACTTATCACTGGGCTTGTATATTTTTTCTTTAATGCCAAGAAAATCTACTCCCATGAGAAGTGGGAACAAAAGATTAATATTATTGATGATGAGCTGGTTAATGAAGCGATTGGTGAACCAAGTGGCTTAAACGAAGGACATTGAGTTATGTGGACTGAAAACAATAAATACCTCTTAAGAGAGTTTGAGTTTAGCTCTTTTGATAAGGCTCAAGACTTTGTTATTAATGTTGCTGGCATAGCAAAAGAATTAAATCATCATCCAAAAATTACTTGGGACTTT
>TARA_R110002072_G_scaffold224998_1_pt1 | contig 108647 bp, 87 predicted proteins | sample TARA_R110002072 | Tara Oceans TARA_R110002072 (sample SAMEA4397118) | marine metagenome | biome: Polar Biome; feature: [SRF] surface water layer (ENVO:00010504); material: water (ENVO:00002006), including particulate matter (ENVO:01000060) such as... | depth 5 m
AACTTCGCAGGCAATACCAACTATATCTCAGGATCTAGTGATTGGAGAGCTTTTGCAATCAATCAAATAGCTGCATCTATCACGGTTACGGGGTACACTGGAACATACGATGGAGCTGCACATGGAGCAACAGTCACAGCTATTGGAATACAAGGTGAAACCTTGGTAGGATTGAATCTTGGTGCAAGCTTCACCAATGTTCCTGGTGGGACCGCTTACTGGACGTTCATTGATGTTACTGGTAACTATACCGATGACAACGGTTCAGTTCAAATTGTAATCAACGAAGCGTCAACCACTATCTCAGTTCAAAACTCTATTGCTGACTGCGATGGAGATGACGTTACTCTAACTGCGATAGTAAATACGATTAATCCGGCTATCCAAGCCGATGTTAATAGCCTTGGCGGTATAGTCACCTTCAAAAACGGTAGTACCACAATAGGAACTGTCACAGCTTCATCGGTTACTGGTGGCACTTTCTCTAATTCCTTCCCAATTAGTCTTCCACTAGGAACTACCTATTCTATCACAGCTGAATTTGTTCCTTATTCAGGAAATCTTATTGGTTCTCAGTCGACTACGGTAGCTCAATTGACAGTAATGAAAGCGACCATTAGTTCAAGCATTCCAAAAAATTCAAATGGCAATGTGGTTATATTTGATGGAGCGGCAAGTTCCCTAGGATTACCTTCCAGCACTACCTTGACAGCTACTTATCAGCCTTCATCTTATTCAGGAGTAACTTACAAATGGTTCTCGAGAAATGACGGTGGCACATTCACTCATATTTCTAATGTCGTGAATTCAACTTACCAGGTTGTTGCAAATGGTGACTTTGTGAGAGAATACATGGTAGAGTTGATTGTAAATGACCAATGTGTAGGAAATGAAATCTTCTCTAAAGTGATCTCAGTCGAAGCCTCTTGTGGCAAAGCCGGACAAGATAAAGTTCAGGTCTGTCATGTTATGCCAAATGGCAAGAGAAATAACATATGTGTCAGCGCAAATGCAGTGAATGCCTTACTTGCAGGAAGCCCAGGTTCCTATATCGGTAACTGTAATGTTACTTACAGAATGGAAGATGAGCCAGAATTGATCACTGTTCCATGGAATACTCCGCTTGAAGTGATAAATGATAAAATCGTTTCTCAGAGCGAAAACTGGTTTGAGCAAAAGAAAATCAAGCTGACTATCAATTCTGAATCGTACAATCCACTTGCAGCAGGTTTCTATGAAATGAAAGTTGATGTGCAGGCTAACGAATGGTTTACTCTTGAAGAGCCAATTAATGTCAATGTACTAGTGGCAGATAAGCCTCTGGCAACAGATATTAAATTGAGCAATTCTATACTACTTAGAAATATCCATAACGGTAGCGTGATAGGTGATTTGAACACTATTGATCCTGTGGATAATCAGCATACCTATTCGATCGCTGAGCAATCAGACTTCGAATTAGTAGGTAAGTCACTTATTTGGAAGGGATCTGAAATTCCTGCAACGGCAAGAATAACAGTCTTTAGTACGGATAGAGCAGGGCAGACGATCGAAAGAGCTATTGAGCTAAGCCGAGAGCCTAGATTCGGAGAATTCAATATGTTCCCTAACCCAGCCCATTCTGAAGTGAACTTGGAAGTTGAGTTAGACCAAAGCATGAATGTGGGAATCAGAATCTATGATGCAATCGGTAGATTGGTTTATCAGGAAGAAGGAGTGCAAAATGGTATGGCAACTTACCAGATTGCTATAGATCACTTGAGTCCTGGACTTTATACTGTTCAGGTGAAAACAGGAATACTTGTGATGAACAAGAGATTGATCAAAAAGTAAAATTCTAATTCTTAAACACCAAAGCCTCTCCTAGAAACAGGAGAGGCTTTTTTTAGACCTTTTTCTTCATGATCTGTATTCCCCTAACTTCAGGGTGCAGACGTTCAAATTCCAATTGATAGGTTAATACCCAAGCATATCCCATCTTCTCGTAAAATCGTTTTGCCTGAGGCTTTTTAGTCATGGCTTCCAACCAAATAAAATCCAACTCGTTTTCTTTGGCAACTTTCTCAACATACTGCATTAATTGCTGGGCTATTCCAGTTCCGTGCACCGACTGTGCTAGATAAAGTCGGTGAAGTTTCATCGCATGTGGGATTTCAGTTTTTGTAGGAGAAAAGGGGAAGTCATACTTTAGAATTCCAACTTTATTTCCTTGATATTCCACGAAAAAGTAATGGCTAATATCGGCAGAAAGCTCCTTTTTGAGATTTTCAAAACTATAGCATAACTCTAAATACCATTCACCTCCATCAGTCCAGAAATCCGGATAGGCGCTGTTGTAAACCTCATCCATCAACCCAAATAGTGTGGGTTGATCTTCAAGTTTGATAGGGTAAAGTGTAAGATCGTTATCGAGGCTAATCATCAGAATTTATAACTTTTCCTAAGTTAGAAAACAATAAAAAAACCACAGTCATCTGACTGTGGTTTCATAAATCGTTAAGCTGCTTCTCCAGAAGCAGCTGAGCTAGACAATTTACTTTCTAGCCAATACTTTCTTAGCCGCAGCTACAATGTTTGCAGCGTTCAAGCCATATTTCTCAAGTAATTGAGTAGGAGTTCCAGACTCGCCAAAGCTGTCGTTTACACCCACATACTCCACAGGAGCAGGATTGTGTCTTGCTAAGGTTTGAGCTACGCTATCGCCTAAGCCACCATTGTATTGGTGTTCTTCTGCTGTGACTGCACAGCCAGTTTTAGCTACAGAATCAAGAATTGCTTCCTCGTCCAGTGGCTTGATCGTGTGAATGTTGATCACTTCAGCAGAGATGCCTTCGCTTCTCAAGATTGCTTCAGCTACTACTGCTTCCCATACCAAATGGCCAGTTGCGAAAATAGTTACGTCAGTTCCCTCGATCATTTTCCAAGCTTTTCCGATCTCAAACTTCTGAGCTGGATCAGTGAAAATAGGCCAAGATGGACGGCCGAACCTTAGGTAAACAGGTCCCTCGTATTCAGCAATCGCAATAGTCGCCGCTTTAGTCTGGTTATAATCGCAAGGATTAATCACCGTCATGTGAGGAAGCATTTTCATCATGCCCACATCTTCCAGGATCTGGTGAGTGGCACCGTCTTCTCCAAGAGTCAAGCCTGCGTGAGATGCACAGATTTTCACATTCTTACCAGAGTAGGCGATAGACTGACGAATCTGATCATACACACGACCGGTTGAGAAGTTAGCAAAAGTACCTGTAAAAGGAATCTTGCCATTGATAGTCATACCTGCGGCGATACCCATCATGTTCGCTTCTGCGATACCAGTTTGGAAGAATCGCTCTGGGAATTCCTTCTGGAATGCTCCCATTTTCAATGAACCGATCAAATCAGCACAAAGTCCTACTACATTTGGGTTTCTACGACCAGCTTCTAGGAAGCCATCACCGAAACCTGAACGTGTATCTTTTTTTTCTGTATAGTTGAATTTTAAATCCAATGTCTTTTCCATGTTTTCTTTTGAGTAAATGGTCTAAAAATAGCCTTGATTAAAAATCACCAATGGTTTCTGGTAATTGTCCCAAAGCGTCTGCTAATTGCTCGTCACTTGGAGCGATACCATGCCACTTGTGTGTGCCAACCATAAAGTCAACGCCAAAGCCCATTTCAGTATGAAGTAAATTCATCACTGGCTTTCCTTTGCCGCTAAGACTCTTAGCTTTTTCCAGTCCTTCTACTACAGACTTCATGTCATTTCCCTGTAGGGTATCAATAACTTCCCATCCGAAAGACTCATATTTTGCTCTCAAGTCGATCAAGTCCATGATCTCCGCGGTAGGTCCATCGATCTGCTGTCTGTTCAAGTCAATAGTAGCGATCAAATTGTCTACTTTCCAGTGAGCTGCATACATAGCTGCTTCCCAAACTTGACCTTCTTCTTGCTCGCCATCGCCCATAAGTACATAAACAGTACTTCCGTCGCCATCGATTTTTTTAGCTTGTGCAGCACCGATAGCTACTGACATGCCTTGACCTAGTGATCCAGAAGCGATTCTGATTCCTGGAAGTCCTTCTTCTGTAGCTGGGTGACCTTGAAGTCTAGAATTCAGTTTTCTGAATGTGTCCATTTCCTCAGGAGAAAAATAGCCTGATCTAGCAAGTACAGAGTACCAAACGGGTGAAATATGGCCATTGGAAAGGAAAAATAGGTCTTCACCTTTTCCTTCCATTTTAAAGTTTGAATCGTGATTTAACTGGTCAAAGTACAGTGCTACAAAGAATTCTGTACAACCTAAAGATGCGCCAGGGTGTCCTGACTGTACCGCATGGACCATTCTAAGAATGTCCCTACGAACCTGTGATGCAACGCTTTCGAGTTGTTCGATTGATTTTTTTTCCATTTCGGATAGGTCTATTTAAGGATTTGAGAGGTATGCTCTTTTGTATTTACTTTTTCTATTATTTCAGCAATTTTGCCTTCTTCGTCGATGACAAAAGTCGTTCTGACAGTTCCCATATAGGTTTTGCCAAACGTATTCTTTTCCTGCCATGTGCCGAAAGCTTCGTGAACTTTCAGGTCAGTGTCAGCGATAAGTGAAAATGGGAGGGCCTGCTTTTCTTTGAATTTCACATGCGATTTCTCTGCATCTGAACTGATCCCAAAGACTACATAACCTGCATTTTGTAACGCATCGTAATTGTCCCTCAGGTTACATGCTTGCGCAGTACATCCTGGGGTAGCGTCTTTTGGGTAAAAATAGAGGACAACCTTTTTCCCTCGATAGTCAGAAAGCTTGATCGTTTCTCCTGTCTCAATTTTCGCTTCAAAATCTGGGGCCATTTGGCCTTCTTCTAATTTCATATACTATTGTTTAAGGCGCCTAATTTAACCAATCGTTCCTTTCCATTCAGCAGTATTGCCAGCTTTATCGGTAACTTTTAGCAAAACTTCTCCTTTGAACGGTTCATTCGTTAATTTTTCGGACCAAATCACCGCTTGCTTGTACTCATATCGCATCAAAACCCATTTGCCATTTACAAAAGCTTCATAAGTGTCGATTCCTGATAAATCATCCTTGATCACGAAGCGCATATCAGAGGAATTGACTTTTATTACCTGGATCGTAGGCTTGGTATTATCCTGCAAAATGGAGATTTCTCCCAAATACCTAGACCCAAAATTTAGGGTATTTCCATTCCATGTACCTCCCAAAAAAGATTTGGAGCCGCCAGAGGTATAGTAAGCATGAGACCGATCTTTGTTCCCAGTATAGCCAGGTACATCCCACAGAATGTTCACTGCGTTCCAAAGATATTCCCGGTTGCTATTCACTATCAAGCGTGGTGCTGAAGCAGATCCAGACTGAGAAATTCTCAAGTACAAATCATCTAGAACAGTCTCGTACTTGAAATTCAGTTGCACGTTTTTGTCTGAGTAGGAGATCTCTTTTCCTGCAGGTATTAGTGCATTGATCCCCGGAATTACCACTTCAGAGCAAATATCAATTTCCTCAGGAATGCCAAATTCCATGTCCCAAAGGTAGGTGCGACTGTTTGCGTCCTGATAGGCCGGAAGCATTTCAAATTGGTTTGCACCTACATAGAATTTTGCTAAACCTCCTTTTGGAGTAACTGGAGCCTTGATTTTCAGGATATTATTGATGTAATCCAGCGAAGCCCGAGAAGGAGCAGTGCCATCATTTACATTCGTCTCCAAATCCTGACCTTGCAACGTGAAACTAATCTGACGTTCATTTCCATGAGCATCGCGTAGCTTCAGTTTGTAGTCTTTTTTTACTCCAGGTTCTAGTTCTAGGTGTCCAGATGTTTCAGTATTTGGACTGATAAATTCAAACTTTAAATTCTTCTGAGAATAAAGTTTTGAATAGCTATTTTGATAGGTGTACAATAGGAATTGTCTCGTATAGTTGAAATCAACCTTGTCCACAGTCAAATTGAATACCGTGCCTTTTTCATCAGCCAATTCAAAAGTAGGAGAGCCATTTTTATTACTGGCTCCATCCAGTTGATCGTAGCTGCGGATTTCTATACCTACTTTTCCAGTAATCTTAATATCACTCGGTAAGCGGTAATTAGAGCCGCTGGCTACTGGTGTGACTACAAGCCTTGCAAATTTCCCATTCACTCGGGAGTCTATATCCAAAGGAACTATGGCTATGCTTTGAGGTACCGGTGCCGTGTTATCTAGAATTTCAGGAAAGCCAAATAGGAGAGGGTCCATGGCTCTTTCGAGACTATCACGAATTTCAAAATGCAAATGTGGTCCACCAGATCCACCCGTATTTCCGCTATCTGCTATCCTTTGACCCTGCTTTACGGGCAATTCTCCAGGCTCAGGAAATACTTCCAAATCAATTGCTTTTGCCTCATACATTTTCTTACGCATGTAGTCGCCAAGCTCCTTGTTGAAATTCCGCAGGTGTCCGTAGAGCGTGATTTTGCCATTTGGATGCTTGAGGTAAATCACATTACCGTAACCAAAGGATGATATCTTAATTCTATAAACCCAGCCATCGGCTGCAGCCAAGATCGGAAGACCTTCTTGACCACCAGTTTTGAAATCCAAACCCGTATGAAAGTGGTTGGGTCTTAACTCTGCAAAGTTTCCCGCCAGATAATTTCTGGTTCCTGGGCTGATTGGATTCTTGAAATAGCCTTTATCAACTTCCTGAGCATTCAGCTCAAGCGCGGTAAAGAATCCAAGAAAAAGGAGGGCATAGCTTAACTTACTTAACTTCAAAATCCAATAACTTTTCTGTTCCTATAAATCCTTCCAACTGGTCCCCAATCTGCACTGGACCCACACCTGCAGGTGTTCCAGTATAGATTAAATCTCCTTTTTTTAGCATGAAAAATTGCGACACATATTCTATGATTGTTCCAAAATCAAAAAGCATCAAAGAGGTATTTCCTTTTTGTCTAGTCTCGCCATTGATGGTCAAATGAAAATCTATGTTTTTCAGATCTTCAAATTCATCAACGGATTTGAAGCCTCCAATTGGAGCAGCTCCGTTGAATCCCTTGGCTATTTCCCAGGGCAAGCCTTTTGCCTTGCATTGATCCTGGAGATCTCGTGCGGTGAAGTCAATTCCAAATCCTATTTCATCAAAATAGCGATGGGCAAATTTCTTCTGAATGTATTTTCCCTGCTTTGAAATCTTCAGAACTAGCTCCGCTTCATGATGGATGTTTTTGGAAAATTCAGGGTAGAAAAAAGGAGCTCCGTCCTTCAATTGCGCAGTGTCTGGCTTTAGGAAAACGACCGGATTTCCGGGAGTTTCATTTTTCAATTCCTCTATATGAGCCGCATAGTTTCGGCCAATGCAAATAATTTTCATAGTGTTAGGCTATTAGTCTACAGCTTTGCAAAATTAGAAAGGTTTCATGATTTAGTAATTTTTCAATTGGACTTGCTCAAAAAGCTTTTCCGTCCAAAGTCCGTACATTTTTGCACTAGGATGTAAACCATCCGCCGCAAGCATGTCTGGCTGAGCTCCTTCTTTTCTATACAGTGTGGTGATATCAATATATGTGACGTCATGCTTTTCGCAAATTTTAGCTTTCAATCGATTATAAGCATAGATATCATCGGTAATTTTACTTTTATCTCTGCCACTTTGAGCAGCGAAAGGTGTAACTCCCCAGTCTGGGATAGATAGTACCAATACGTGATTACTATTTGCCCGAGCAAAGCTGATCGCTCGTAGAAGCATTTTTTCAAACTCCTCTTCGAATTGCGAAATAGGAAGTCCACGGTATTGATTATTTACTCCAATCGAAATGGTTACCAAATCGTAGGTATTCCCTTCTATATCGTCTCTGTTTATTCCTTGTTCCAATTCATCAACAGTCCAACCTGTCCGTGCTATCACTTTTGGAGCATCCCAAACTTTACTGTTTTCGGCATTCAATTGAGTAATCAATTGGCTGGGATATCGACCAGCATCGCTGACTCCTTCGCCGATAGTGTAGCTATCTCCAAGTGCCAAATAGGTGAGTTTATTGGGATTATCTGTCGTGTTTTCAGTCATTTGTGATTCTGAATTATCGGGTAGCATATTCTTAGAACTGTTACAGGAAAGCATTCCCAGAATAGTAAACGTGATGAGTACAAACTTCATGTGTAGTTAATTGATTGTCAATGGACACATACCATTCGCAATAATCCTATGCTCTACATTTGAGAACCTGATTCCTTGCTCATTTCATAGTAAGCCCTTTCTTATTTCTTACTGAAATACGGACTCAAGTAGTGAAATGGTTCCTTTGTCCGCGTCCATAGCAACTTTCGCTCCTACAGGGATGATAAATTGCTTAGAAATATGCCCAATCATCGCGCCAGAGTATGCAGGAATATTAAGCGGGAGAATGTAATCATCTAGCACCTGATCCAAAGTAAGTGAGCCATATCCGCCACCAGGCTCGCAATCAGAACATTGACCAAAGACAAAGCCTTTAATATTTTCCAGTGTGCCATTCAATTTCAGAGTGCTCATCATACGATCCATTTTGTATGGATCTTCTCCTACATCTTCGATGAAAAGAATTGCGTCTTTGAAATCTGGATAATAGGGAGAACCGGATATTGCAGTCAAAACGGATAGATTTCCTCCCAATATTTTACCTGTAGCTTTACCAGCTGTAATGGTTTGAATTCGGTTTGATTTGACTACTAACTCATCGCTCTCAGAATGGATGTTTTCGTAAGTAATCATTTCCTGCTCAAAGAATACTTTCTCAAATTGATCCACATTGAAGCTGTTCCAGCTTCCAGAACCCATCGGGCCATGAAAAGTAATCAAGCCAGTTTGAGCGTGAATAGCACAATGCAAAGCTGTGATGTCCGAATAACCAAGAAGTGGTTTTGGGTTTTTGGAGATGTTTTTATAATCGATTAAAGGCAAAATCCTAGCCGCACCCGAACCTCCACGAATGCTTACGATTGCTTTTACTTCTTTGTCAGCAAACATATCATTCAAATCTCCAGCACGTTCTTCATCAGTTCCAGCCAAATGTCCTCTGCGACTCATCAGGTTTTTACCAAGTTTAACTTCGAATCCCAACGCTTCCAACGCTTCCTTAGCAAAAGTAAACTGCATCCTATCTGCAGTAGCCGCAGATGGAGAAATCAGCCCAACTGTATCACCTTTTTTAAGTGCCTTCGGCAAAAGAGTTTTTGGGTCGTAAGCTGAATGAGCTGAATCAAAAGAAAGCATCGGAAATGATCCGGCAAGAAGTCCAAGGGATTTGAGGAAAGCGCGTTTTTGCATGTAAATAGAAGGTTTATACTTAAACGTGAAAATAGGGCTTTTTTATTTTGAATAGTAAGATCCTCTTCACTGGCATAAAAGGATATGGCTCGCAACGGCGGAGCGGCTAATCTTTAATGGAACCTCGAAGATTTTTTGATACAACGAACGTCGGTGCGAAAAATCTTTCGCCCAATTTAATCCATCAAGTAGGAACCTCGAAGAGGTGAAAGGATTATAATAAAGTGTTGGAAATGCGTTTAAAAACCTTGGCTTAAGCTATAAAAGTCAGAGAAAATCTCAAAACTTCATTTGTTTAGTGGCGAAGTAGGGGCGAAAAATCTTTCGCCCAATTTAATTCGACAAGAGGAACCTCGAAGAGGTGAAAGGATTATAGTAAAGGCTTGAATATGCAATTAAAAACCCTGAAAGGGTGATATTGCTATTTCCTTTTTGTTAAATTAGAAGTGTAATTTTTAAGCATTATCAATATGGCGGGCACTTTTTCTAGAATTTACTTACAATATATTTTTGCTGTAAAAGGCAGAGAAAATCTCCTTTTGAAGACTTGGAGAGAAGAAGTATTCAAGTACATTTCAGGAATAATTGAAGGCAAGAACCAAAAGTCAATTATAGTAAATGGAGTCTCCGATCATGTTCATATTCTTGTGGGTTTAAGGCCATCAATGTCTATTTCAGATTTGATTCGCGATGTCAAAAACAATTCCTCCAACTTTATAAATAAAAAGGGTTTTATAAAAGGACATTTTGAATGGCAAGATGGGTACGGAGTATTTTCCTATTCCCATTCTCAGATTGATGAAGTCTATAAGTACATACAGAATCAGGAGCAGCACCATAAAAAAATCACTTTCAAGGAAGAGTATCATTCGTTTTTGAAAAAATTTGAAATTGAGAACGATGAGAAATATCTGTTTGATTGGCTAGAATGAAATATATTCAATGATGTCACCCTTACAGGGTTTTGGGTAATTGCTCATTCAAATTTTCTATAATCATGACATCCCTTCGGGATTGGTGAATAGTAGTTATTTACTATTGAAATTCATCTCAATAAAAAATGATCAATCCACTAGGTGCGTGTTAAATTGAATTGGAATTTTTTCTTCAATTTGGATTCGTTGTGCTAAGCTAAGATCGTTGTAGTCTTTCTCAAATAGCTTTTGGGAGAGATATTTCCGCTCATCGGAATAAAGCTGAGAAACTGTTTCTTTTAGTGAGGTGAAAGTTGAATATGCTGATTTCCTTGAAGTTGAAATTGTTACACAAAATCTACTTGGATCGTTTGAAAATTCCTTTTTTAGATAAGCAACAAGCGATTCTTCTCGGATTTCAGTGTTATTTATATTCCAAGTATTGTCAGCAGATAGCTCTAAAGGGATAAAAGGACAAGGTTCACCTAAAAAACTCTTTTGCAATATCAAATTTAACATTTCCGGTGTTTCTTGTAAGCTGCTATTTGCAATGTATAAAAGTGACATTGACCGGAAATAAGGTCTTTTGAAATCTTCCTTTTTTAAGGTTTCTAATATTTTACATGCAATGTGATCCGCTTGAAAACCAGAATCTTTCGTCATTACTTCCTTAAGTTGCACTTCTAGTTTGTTAACTGTAAGAGAGAGATCTGTAGTATTGAAAATTTGTACGCAGGAATCACCGTAATAATCTTGGGGTGAAATATCCAAAAATGCGTTAATCAACTCCTTCGGTAAAATAGTGAAGAACTCTTTTGAATTCTTCAATGATTTGTAAAAATTATAATATGCTTCATCTGAGATGTTCCCTAATTGCCGCGTTTGGATAAGGTAGTTTTCGATGCTATCTAATTTTTGGCTTAAGTTAATTCCGTAATTCTGAAAACTATTTTCTAGGCATCCTAAACGAATATCTTCTTCATTTTGCTGCGCAATTATATTATTAGTCAGCAGAAGCAAAATAATGCAGGTAAGAATTTTTGAATAAGAGATCATTGACTAATTTATATATAAGATTCAAAAGTAAAAATAGTTAATGAGTTAACTTAATCCATCTTTCTTCTCCAGCATTCCTTCCATCTGCTCCATCATCGGCTTCAGTTCCTTATCGTATTTTTTTACTTTTTTTCTTATTTGCCAATGCATAAAACCACCCACCAAAACTGTCAAAGCAAGATGAATACCTATGCGTGGGAGGGCATTCAAGGGTTCAAGTAAGATATAATAACAGATGTTAAGTGCTAGCAAAAGAAAGAAGGTGTAGACGTACATGTACTTATGCGCGATTTCGTAGCGGTAATTCAGCTTCTTGATTTGAGTTTTTAGATATTCCTCGTTTGTAAACCGTTCGCTGGAATCGTTTTTGGCAACTTTTGATCTAAATGCCATACCAAGTACCCAGATCATTGCAAAAGCAATTATGTATAAACTGATTTCGATTCCCTGACTTTCTCTCCAAGGCATAGACCAAAAGAGAAATCCTATCGTCAGTGGAGTGATGACCAACATAGAAATCACCTCCCGCCGTTGCTTGGCCTCGGTTTTCTTCAGTCCTGCCATCAATTCGGTCAAGTCAAATTCCACCGGCTTCTGTGCCTGCCAAAGTTTTTGTATGTTTTCGAAGTTATTTTCCATAGGGATTGAGGAGTTGAGTGAGCGAGATTTTGATGCGGTTAATTTTCACAGCCACGTAGTTTTCAGAAATTCCGGTAACGGCTGCAATCGTTTTGTAGGGCGTGTTTTCTAAAAGCAATGTGGCTATCACACGATCGGTTTCTGGCAGCGCATTAATCGCATTGTAGAGTTTTTGAAGCTGTAATTCCTGCTCGTGACTGTTGTTTTCTGGTTCAGCTAGATCCATTCCGCTGGGAAGATCCGCTTGCTCTGGCTTTTTCTTTTCTTTTGCAGAGAAGGTAATGGCAGTATTGTAAGCGATTCTATAGACCCAGGTACTGATATCACTATCGCTACGAAAGCTTTCAAGGTGCCTCCAGATTTTGATCAAAATCTCCTGAAAAAGGTCATGAGCTAGTTCTCTATCCTTCACAAAACCCAAGCAAAGACGGAAGATCTTGTCCTTGTGAGCTTTGTAAAGGTTTTCGAACTCAAGTTCCTTACTGTTCTTCATTTGACGAAATTCTGGATTTGTGTCATAAACCATTCAGGATTGTCCCACATAATAAAGTGATGCGCTGTAGGTGCCATTTCAATTTGTACATTTTCTGCCAGTTGATATTGCTGTCCGAAACTTGCACTAACAGACTCAGCCGTCATACCATAATCTTTCCCGGAATACCATGCTCCCAAAACCAGAATTGGTGTTTTCAGCTCGCTTAGATTTGTTCGGTAATCAGTGGTCATCAGTTCGTATATCGCTTGCCCAATAGTAGCTCGATCACTTTTTACAGACCAATCTTCTAGCTGTGGTATTCGGGTTTTTGTGGCTGTCATGATGGGCATGCTCGCTGCCTGCTGTTTATTGAATTCCTCTTGACTGGAATTGACTAGTGTAGAAGTTATTTGCTTGGCCATTGGCTTCATCATTTCTACTGTAGCCGTAGGATTCATAGCGGCAGAATAAAAAGGGTAGGAGTCTACAATTACAGCTTTGGAGATCAGTTCAGGATACTCATTTGCCAGCTGCAGCGATAAGAATCCGCCCAAACTATGACCTATGACTAGGACTGGTCTGTTCATTTTTTCGATGTATGAGGCAATTTCGGTTTTCATTTTTGGGAGAAAACCAGCATTCAAATCGGTAGCAGGCTGACCAGCAAATCCAGGTAAAGTCAGCATATGGCATTCATTGGTTTTGCTAAGTGCTAGGACTGTTTCATCCCAAACTTCACCAGAAGAAGCCAAGCCTGGGATTAAAATGATTGTTGGTCCAGAGCCAGATACCTTGACATCAAACGAGTTTTGTGAATAAGAAAAGCTGATGAATCCAAAAAAGAGGAGGTAGAAAATCAGTGATTTTTTCATGGTTTATGTTGTTTTACCCTTTAGACCATGAGTTGTCTGAATCCTTACAGTAATGATGGATTTATTTTCAGAAATTTTATTTTAACAATAAAGCACACAGAGATTGTGGCTACTAGCAATTAAAACTAATGACTTACACTTTAATCGAATACTTTAACTGATGCGTTAATCTCGTAAATCGTAAATCGTAAATCGTAAATCGTAAATCATAAATCAAATCATCTCTCTAAGCATTCCCATTACTTTTTCCATTTCCCTTCTGACTTCAGAAGCTTTCCATGGGTAGTTTGAATTCATAAAAGCAAAGCAATAATACTTGCCACTTTTACCTTTAATTAGACCCACGAGGCTATGATTATTGCTCATCGTGCCAGTTTTCGCAAAAATATAAGGTTGTTCTGCTCTGTAGCTATTTTCCAAAGTCCCTGATTTACCGCCAGTTGGTAGTAATTCAAAAAGCTGTTGGTCGGGAACCATCCTATAGATCTTTTCAAACAGAGCAACCATAGTACGCGGAGTAATCAAGTCATGACGGCTCAACCCTGAGCCATCCACCCATTGTGGTTTGTCTGGAAGGTCATATAAGTATGTTTTGAGCATGTATTCAATGGCACGCTCGGTGTCCAATCTCTGGAAAAGTCGATCTGAAACCATCAGCATCAATTGCTCCGCTAGGTAATTGTCGCTTTCCAACATCATCTCTTTTAAAATTGGAAATAGTGGAGCTCCTCTCCATTCCTGATGGATTTTCGGCAAACTGTCAGGTTGGTAAATCCAGTTTTTACCGGTAGCATCTGAGGCTAGCTTGATAAAAAGCTCAGGAGAGGTGATGAAAGGAATAAACTCCTCTTTGGCTCGGAAGTTATTGGGATTGTAGTAGAACTTATTGCTGTGAAAATCTCGCTCCAACTCTCGGATTGTTCTTTGAGTAGGAAAAACATCTGGTTGAAAACTAGGCGGGAACACGGTTGGAGCATTGCCTACCTTTTTCACCTGCACCAAATTGCCATAGATAGGTAAGGAAGTACGCTCCGCAGAATAATTGTAGTAATAATCATCCCATTGCCAGCCATATCCAAAGGCTGGAGACATCATATTCGCATCCGAAAACACTACCTTATCATAGGCTGCCAGAAATTCACGGAACTCAGGTTGGAAAAACTTCTTGTACTTCCAGCTTGGATCGCCAGACCCCCAGATCTTAATCGTTTTTCCTTCCGTGACATAGCGTAAAGTTTGCGTGCTGTCATTTAGGACAATTAGTGAGGAGAATAGCGTAAAAAGCTTGGTAGTTGAAGCTGGAATAAATCGCTGATGACTATTTTTTTCATAGAGTACTCGCTGAGAATCCAAATCGTAAAGCATGAATCCAGTGAGATGTCCATTGAAAAAACTTCCTTCACCTAAGGCAGATTCCAGTTTGAGGTATTGATCTCGGTTGAGTTGGCCAAATAGATTGGTGCTAAAGAATACTATTAAGAACAAGAGACTGAGCTTTTTATGCATACTTAATTTTTTGAAGCAGCTAAAAACACTAAAATCCAGCCAGCTATAAATGCCAGTCCTCCTAGAGGAGTGATAGCTCCTAGCCAGGTGATCCCTGTGAGTGAAAGCACGTACAAAGAACCTGAGAAAATCAAAATACCAACTGCCATCAAGATCGCTGCAGTTGTTAGCTTTTTCCATTCAGGTTTTACAATTGCCAAAATACCAATCAAGAAGATGGCTAAGGAATGGTAGAAATGATATTTCACTGCAGTTTCAAATGTTTCGGCTCTACCAGTTTCGGTTAGAATCTCTTTCAATCCATGAGCTCCAAAAGCCCCGATTCCCACTGCCAAAGCACCTAGAATAGCTGCCGTTTGTATGATTTGTTTTCCTTTCATTTTTTCAATTACTTATTTGTTTCCAGTGATTTGAAAACTTCATTATTTTTCATTCAATGTTCATCATTCGACATTGCATCTATTTATTTCGAATGGAGAACATCCGAAAATGTATAGCGAAGTTAATTACAGACAGTATAAAACCTCATAGTATTGAAGCTTTTCGATCTCAAAAAACCTCCAAATCACCCAAGCTCCAAGCCCAAGGTTTCTGAAGAAGATCATCGGTAGAACTTACTTGTCTAAGTGTTACTTCAGGCCCTATGGACATCACTGGCATCAGTCCCATATCGATCGGTAAATCATTCTGAAATCGTAATCCAGAAAAAGAAGTGAATCTCACACTTTCATTCTTTTGTACAGTTTTCAACCGACTGTTTAGTTGCTTCTTCTCATTTTGACCGAAATCTGGTAGCTGGAAGAAATCCACAATTCTGAGTTCTTTGCCTATTTTTCCTTCTTTGATTCTGTAAATCAAAAGGTAGGTTTCTCCATCAGAAATGAACTCATACGGAAAGAGCGGGCAAGAGATGTATCTCCAACCTATGTAACCCGGGATGACATTTGTCTCAATATTTTCTGATGTAAATTTGAACTCTTCTATTGTATGAATAATTGAAGAGATACTAGTCCAGTCACTTGCTGGAGACTGGTTTTTACTTTTTCCTAAACTTAGGTTAAAGTGCATTTTTAGGGGAAGCTTACCCCATTTTTCCCAGCCCATTTTCAAGTAGCCAGGTGAACTTTGCGCATTGGGCGTATTATAAATCAGATCTATGCCTTCTTCCTTGAGATCTTCGATAAGAGAAAGTGTAAGACTCTTAAAAAGTCCTTTTCCTTGATAATCAGGATGGATGGCTGTGTCTACTGCTCTACAAGCTTTTATGAGTTGATCTCCTTGAAGGAATTCCCACTTTAAAAACACGCGAACGCCGCATATTACACCATCATCTTCTGCGATCAACACAGGAGATGCTCCAAATGGGTTTGCCCTGTGTTTCCAGTTCCAGAGTTCCTCAGATTTTGGGATCATACTTTCTCCCAAGGAGGCCTTCAATAAGTTAATTATTGAAGTGGAATCACTTGAATTCGCCTTTCTGATTTGCATAGGATGAAGATAAGGAGATTTTTGAACTTAGGAATTAACCCCAAAGTCCTTGCGTAACTTTATGATCTTTGACTATTAAACGTTGTCAATAGATGTTTTTTCATGCAGCTAGCTTCGCTATGCTTTGCACAAAAAACATGAGCTATATTGCTTTTTTAATTGATTACATAGTTTGAAAATTGAATCTTGGAAATTGAGTTTGAATAGTGATAATTACCACTTTGAGTTTTACTTATTTCTAAGTTCTAAATTCAAACTTGCCCCTTGTCCTCAAGTATTTTTATATATTTGACCCAAGCTAAATTTATGCTTCTAGAATGAAGAAAATCCTGTTTTTTGCCAGTGTGGTAGTTTTTGCAACCAGTTGCATCAGTAATAAGCGAATCACTTATTTGCAAAATCTACCTGAAAATACCCCAATAGAACTAAACGAATTCATTCCTTTTGCAGAGGTTGATTACGAATACATTTTACAGCCTTTTGATATAGTAGAGATAGATTTTGCTACTTCTGATGCTGAACTTATTGAGGCTTTTTCCTTTCAAGGTTCTCAGAGTTCCGGTGGAATAGGCGGAAGTGGCGGAGGAGGAGGGGGTTCAGATCCTTTGTATTTCAGGGGATATTCTATAGACCAGAAGGGTGATGTGGAAGTTCCTAAATTAGGCAAAATCAATATAGCCGGACTGTCAGAGGAGGTAGCAAAAGAGAAAGTGCAGTTAGAAATCAATAAGTTTTTTAAAGAAGAAATCTACGTTAAGTTGAGAATCGCTGGCATCCGATATACCACACTGGGAGAATTCAACGCTGTAGGTGTCAAAGTGATTTATAAGAATAGGGCTACTATTTTTGATGCCTTAGCCAATTCGGGCGAAACAACTCTTTTGGGCAAGAAAAATAAGCTCTTTATCATCCGACAATACGATGGAGGTACTAAGATCCACCAGATCAATTTAAATGATAGAGCATTATTGGCTAGCCCCTTTTATTTCATCCAACCTAATGATATCTTGTATATGGAACCTATGAATATCAGGCAATTTGGCAATGCAGATAACTTAACTGCTTCTCTTGCTCTTTTTGCTGGTTTGCTGGCTTCCACGCTGTTAGTTATAAATTTGGTCACGGGGAATTAGTTGATATGGAGAAGTTAGACTTAAGCCAATTAGACAACGAGGAAAAGGCACTGGAGATCAGGTATGTGATTGCCAAATACATTCGCTATTGGCCATGGTACTTGTTTTTTATCACCTTGTTTTTGATAGCAACCTTTCTATTTCATCGCTATACAGTAGATGAGTATGAGGTTTCCGGTTCCATGGTGATCAAGACCAATACTTCCCCAGAAGCCCGAATTCTGGATAGGTCAAATATATTCTCCACAGGACTTAATCTAGAGAACGATATTCTCCGCCTAAAATCCAAGGGTTTGGCGCGCGAAGCTTTGAAAAAGCTGCATTTTGATGTGGAGTATTATGCAAAGACGAATATCAAAGCAATCGAACTATATGATCGGTCTCCGATCCGGATTGAGGTAGATTGGAATCATTTTCAGATTTCCGATGTGCCGATCCAAATGGAAATTCTTTCTGAACAGACATTTAAGCTAGCGCAGGAAGAAACAAGCATTATGGACTTTAATTCTGCTATGGCGGCAGGGGATGAATCTATTTATAATAAAACTTACTCTTTCGGAGAAGAAATACAAACGGCTAAATCAAAGTTCATCGTTCACTTGGTAAACCCAGGAAGAATTAATGAGCAATTGGTATTTAAGTTCAGAAACCCAAGCTCACTTGAAGACACCTATTCAAGGTCAATCCAAGTGAATTTGCAGAATGAGTATAGCTCTGTACTTCGATTAAGCACTACTACAAAAGTTGTTGAAAAAGGCAGGGACTATATTAATGCCGTAATGGAGTCCTATATCGCTTACGATCTGAGTGAGAAAAATAAGATTCAGGAAAACACACTCGCATTTATTGAAGAGCAATTAGGCTTTTTGGAAGATTCACTTCAGCAAAAGGAACGTGAATTGCAGAATTTTAAAGTTGAGAACAAGTTGTTGGATGTTTCCGCAGAATTCTCCAACATATTGGGGAAAATGAACAATCTCGATGAGATGAACTCTGAGATTGATTACCAGCTGGAATATTTTGAACAAATACGTTCCTACATGGAGCAGAAGAGCAAAGACTTTTCTGATGTAATTGCCCCCTCTGTAATCGGTGTTCCCGATCCCTTATTAAATGGTTTAATTCAGACCTTGGTTACCCTTTCTCAAGACAGAAGAAAATTGCTGGCTACTGTCAATGAGAATCATCCAGAAGTATTAAAAATTGATGTCCAAATGGAAAAGGTGCAGGACGCACTTTTTGAAAATGTGGTCAATTTGATTGAAAATACGAAGAAGAAAAAAAGTAGTATACAGCGCGATATACGTTTTTATGATGCAGAGTTCGCTACCCTTCCTGAGTCAGAATCAGAATATTCTGGGATTTTCAGAGAGTTTAAATTAAGAGAATCACTTTATACTTATTTACTGGAAAAACGTGCTGAGGCTGGTATTGCCATGGCTTCCAATGTGTCCGACAATGCTATTTTAGATGCTGCGAGGCGTGGTACATTAATATTCCCCAAGAAGCAGCAGAATTATGGATTGGCAATTGTATTAGGCCTATTGCTGCCTTTTGGGTTTGTAGTGGTTCGTGATATTTTTGATGATACCATTAAGGATCAGAGAGACTTGAAAAAACATTTTATGATTCCTCAATTGGGGATTGTAGGCTATAGTCACAAGGATACAAATAAGGTGGTGCTGGATTTTCCAAAATCAGCTGTAGCAGAGTCATTTAGGTCACTTAGGTCAGCGATTACTTACTTGGCAAGTGGGAAAAACACTAAGAAAATCTTGGTCACTTCTTCCGTTTCAGGTGAAGGAAAGACCTTTACTTCCTTAAACCTAGCTTCAGCAATGGCTTTAGGTTCTAAAAGAACCGTAGTTGTTGGAGGTGACCTTAGACGGCCAAAATTAGCCTCCTATTTTGGAGAATCAGATCGTATTGGCTTATCTACCTATTTGATAGGAAAAGTAGAAGCTGATGAAATAATACTGCCCACTAGCCATGAAAATCTATGGTTTGTGCCTTCAGGAGTAATACCTCCAAATCCAGCTGAGTTACTTCAGACACCTAGGTTAATCGAATTTTTAGATTACTTAGAAACTCAGTTTGATGTGGTGATTTTTGATACTCCGCCTATGGGGCTGGTTTCCGAAACCATAGATTTGATGAGATTATTTGATATCAATCTCTATGTGGTGAGACAAGATTATACGGTTAAGGATCACTTGGTTATGATCAACGATCTTTTCAATAATAAGCAGGTTAAAAATGTATATGGCGTGTTCAATGGTATTCTAAACTCAGGTTATCATTATGAAGGGTACAATTATGGCTATGGTAATACCTACTTGTATTCTCAGAACAACAAATACATGTATAACTATTACGGAGATGATCTTGAAGCTAAGAAAAAGAGCATAAAGAAAAGTCAGCGTAATATTTTTCAAAAGCTTATAAAAGCATTTAAGGTGAAGTAGAAGGGCTAAATGCGCAAGCAGTTTTGATACCTTTTCAGAAATACCAACTCAATTTATGCCACACACCGCAGCACTGATTCCTGCCAGATATGCATCCACGAGACTACCATCTAAACTTGTACAAGATTTAGGAGGTAAGTCAGTCATTCAGCGTACCTATTTAAGTACCGTCGCCTCAGGGGTTTTTAATGAAGTATGGGTGGTAACAGATCATCTAGAAATTAAAAAGCAGATTGAAGAAGTTGGAGGAACGGTCTTTGTAAGTAAAAATGTACACGAGAGTGGATCCGATAGAATTGCCGAAGCATTGAGTGCCGTTAATGCTGATATAATTGTAAATGTGCAAGGAGATGAGCCCTTTCAGGATAGGAAATCACTAATTGATCTTGTGGAAGTTTTTAAGGACCCTAGAGTAGATGTGGCTTCACTTAAATCTAGGATTTCTGCAGTAGAAGCAGAAAATCCAAATGTGGTAAAAGTGGTGGTGGATCTTTGGGGAGATGCCCTTTACTTTTCCAGATCGTTGATTCCTTATAATAGAGAGAAATTAAAGGATGTAGCGTATTGGAAGCACGTGGGTATATACGCCTACAGAAGGGAAGTGCTTCAGGCCTTTACTAATTTACCCAAAAGTAATTTGGAATCTATAGAAATGCTGGAGCAGCTTCGATTATTGGAGAATGGGTATAGAATACGGATGGTAGACACCTTGCATCAAACTGTATCGATTGATACTGCTGAAGACTTAGAAAAGGCACGAAGAATTCTATAATTATCCGAAATATTGCTAATCTATAAATAAGTGATTTTGCTTTTAAGACAGTCAGTTTTTAGCAAAGTGATAAAAAAACGGACTATTTAAGGCTAAATGTTTAAGTTTGCGCAGTTTTTGAGAGAAAAAATTAAAAAATCATATATGAGGAACCTATCTAAGGGATTTATTTTATCCCTAGTTTTCTTGCTGCTGTTTGGATGTATTTCGAATGAGAAAATCATCTACCTGCAAAATCTTGAAGATAAAACACAAATTCAAGATGACGAGTTGATTACTTATGAGATTCCAGAATACAAACTTCAGTATAACGATATCATTGATGTCAATATCCAGACTATAGAGGATATGATGCAGTTTGGCTTTAACAATAAAGCAGTAGGGGCATCTAGTCAGATGGGTAACGTAGCAAGTCAATCAGGTGGAGATATCTACTACATGACAGGCTATACCGTAGATCAAAATGGGAACATCAGACTGCCGATAGTAGGTGATGTCAAGGTAAAAGACAAAACGCTTGAAGAGGCGCGATTGGATATTGAATTGAAGCTTAGAGACTATGTCAAATCTGAGTTATATGTGAAGGTTAAACTTGGAGGGATTCGTTATGCCGCACTTGGGGAATTCCGTAGACCAGGCAAATTCGTTGTTCTACAAGATAGAATGACCATTTTTGAAGCAATAGCCAATGCAGGAGATCTTACCCCAGTAGCTAAGCGTGACCAGATTCTTTTGATCCGCCAATACCCAGAAGGTACAAAACTTCATAGAATAGATTTATTGGATAGACAGGTAGTAGAGTCACCTTTTTACTTTATTCAGCCAAATGATCAGTTGTACGCCGAGCCTATGAAAGTAAGGGAAATAGGCGCAGGAGAAAATGCAGCCCAATCCATTGCCTTAGTGATTTCAGCGATTACCGCTATGGCCTTAATATTGAATTTAATCAAATAGATTCTATGTACCCGAATACTCCGAATCCAAATAATTCCGGTCAAAATCCTTTTATGGTTCAACAAGAAGATGAGATTGATTTAAAAGTTTTGCTTTTCAACTACCTGCAATACTGGCTTCTCATTCTTGCCTGTATGATTGTTGGTGTTTTAGCTGCCTTCCTATTCAATAGATATGCTACTAATATTTACAAAGTAGAATCTACGGTACTTGTGGTAGATGATAAGCCAAGTCTGGGCACAGATTTATTTGAATCTAGTGGACTGGGTATGCTGCAAGGTAAAAGTAATATTGAAAATGAAATAGGAATACTTAAGTCATTTTCCTTGGCCGAAGAAGCAGTAAGTGAATTGAATCTTAACGTTCAATACTTTAAAGAGGGACTTTTTTCTACTACTCAGATTTATGACAAGGTTCCAATTTTAGTTTCTGTTGACTGGAAAAAAATACAACTGGTAGGAGGGAGATTCAAAATAGAAGTTATCAGTGAGGATACCTTTGAACTCTCTGTCGTGGATAATGAATTTAAAATCTATAACCCTGCAGATCCATATTATAAGCTTTCACCTGAAGAGGAGTTAACGCTTAAAAAATCAGTCTATAATTTTGGACAAGAGATAGTCGGAGCTGATTTTACTTTTAAAGTAAACAAAATTTCAGCTCTCCCTGGGGATATACTTCAATTTAACTTGGTAGATACGCCCACCTTGGCGTTGAAATACAGAAATGAGTTGACCGTTGGAGCTATTAATAAGCAAGCTTCTATTCTCACACTAGGTTTGGAGACTCCAGTCAGACGTTTGGGAGAAGATTACATCAACAAAATAATGGAGATGTATCTTAAGAGGGAATTGACTGTGAAAAATAAGGCCTCAGAAAATACCGTACGTTTCATAGAGGAACAGTTGTCTGGTATTTCTGATTCCTTACGTTTATCAGAAAATAACCTTCAGAAATATAGAACTGAAAATAAAGTCTTTAACCTATCCGAGGAAGGAGCAGTTATTTTTGAACGACTTCAAGAATTAGAAAAGCAATTATCCCAGTCTGAACTTAATTTGAAATATTATGAGACACTACGGGATTATGTAGCAAATAATGCAGAAGGGGATATAGTGGCCCCTTCAATTGTAGGAATCACTGACCCATTATTAAATTCCTTAGTGCAGTCTTTGAGCGATGCGCAAGCGGAGAGAATTAGGTTAACGTCTAATTTTACAGACCAAGCTCCAGCAGTACGAGAAAATGCTATTAGACTGCAAAATACGAAGAAGGTTTTGCAGGAAAATGTGAATTCAGCAATAGCAAATACTAGGAATGTAGTAGCTGATTTAAAGAATCAGATTAGAATGAGTGATAGAGATGTGAATTCCCTTCCTGAAACAGAAAGAAAACTTTTAGGATATACAAGACAATTCTCTATCAACGAAAACATTTACATATATCTACTACAGAAAAAAGCTGAAGCTGAGATTACTAGGGCAGCTAATTTACCGAAGAATTCTATTTTGGACTTCGCGAAAGCCGGACAATTACCTGTAGCACCTAAAAGATCACTTAACCTTTTAATAGGCTTGATCTTAGGTTTAATTGTTCCTATAGGATTTATTACTGTTAAAGACTTTTTGAACACAAAAATTGAGGACCCTAAGGAATTAGAAAAGCAAATTAAGGTTCCATTAATTGGGATGATTGGCAGAAATAATGCAGCTGACGCAATACCGGTATTAAACAATCCTAGATCAGCAGTGACAGAGTCCTTTCGCTCATTGAGAGCTGATATGTCTTATTTAAGCTCACAACGCGGTAACTTGACCATTCTTTTCACTTCCTCCATTTCAGGAGAAGGTAAAACCTTTGTGTCTATCAACGTAGCTTCAGTTTATGCACTGATGGGTAAGAGGACACTTCTGATAGGTTTGGACCTTCGAAAACCAAAGATTGCAGAAGACTTTAACCTACCAAATGATGTAGGTATGAGTACCTGCTTAAGCTCGGATACCCCTTGGCAAGATGTAGTAAAAGCTACAGGTCATAAAGATATGGATGTCATTCTTTCAGGACCTATCCCGCCAAATCCTGCTGAATTGTTGTTGCAGGATAAATTTGGTGAAATAATTAAAGAGATAAAGCAGGCATATGACGTCGTAATTTTTGACTGCCCTCCAGTAGGATTAGTTTCTGAGACTAAAGAACTTTTTGCTTTCGCAGATATCAGTTTCTTCGTATTTAGACAAGGATATTCTATGAAAGGAAATACGCAGATTTTAAACAATCTAGTGGAAAAAGGCGGGGTATCAAAGATTTACGGTATACTCAACGATGTTCATATAGATAAGGGCTATGGCTATGGGTATGGCTATGGATACGGTTATGGCTATGGCAATAATTCTTATGGATACCACGAAGAAGTGCAGTTGCCTTGGTGGAAGCGAGCTTTGAGGAAAAGTTAATCATCGAGCTATCGGCAGACATGATGTATTGAACTAGAATTGTAGAATCGCAAACGTCAGTTTGCGATTTTTTTTACTTAGTAGTTCAAGCGGCCTTTTACATAATATGCATATCCGAAACAGCAGCAATGAAAAGTAAATAGTGACTTTATGTATGGTAAACACTGGCTTTGCTGGTACTTCAGTCATCGCCGCTTGCAGTTCGTCAAGGATCTTCCCGCTAGATATGCTAAGCAAAAGAGGTCACTTGTTCATCTGAAAGTTATAGGGTGCTGATATTCAGTATATATGAATGCCTTGATGTCCAATTCCCCTTCTTTCAAATGCCTCCTAAGTGTACATTTTTCTCTATAGTATTGCGAAAGTGTTAAGAGAAATTTACCTATAACATAATATCAATTTTATACACCTTGATGTATATTTTGCGCCAAAAATTATTTAAAGGATTTATTACGTATTCAATTATTAAGTAGCTATCCTCTACAGGTTGTGTGGAGTCTCCACAATAGGTTAAACTGAAAATGCAGAAAACCAAAGCTTTACGTTTTGGTCACGTATTTGATTAAATGTATAGGCTTGAATCATTTGAGTTTGGCTCAAATACAATTTTAAGTATATAAAAATACTGAGTAAAAATAGGATAAAAAATGAGTACTAAAACTACTCACATCCGTATATTTGTAACCTCAAGTGCTCAAAAAAGCAGTCATATATACATAATTATGACCGCTTTTCTGAGCCATTTTCTTTTAGATTCTGCTATTGATCTGCTTGTAGCATAATTAGAAAAAAACTAAAGCTAAGATCCTAAATGATTGGAGATTGGAGTATATGCATACTCCATAATTCTAATCAGAGATGGGACTGAAAGGGCGAAGCTGTGTATGAATTTAAAATTGAAGAATTTGAAAATTGATAAGTACAGTAATCCATAGAATCTTACTACTCACAAATAATCAACTATAATTAATTGTCTTCCGTAATAAACGTAATTCTTTCTGGAGGGGTAGGTTCCAGACTTTGGCCACTTTCTCGCAAATCCCAGCCTAAGCAGTATTTGCCGATTTTTGAAGGAGAAACTCTATTTCAAAAGACTTTTAAGAGAAATGAAAGTTTTTGTGATAAGGTAATGGTAGTGGGTAACTGTGATAATTACGAACTGTCGAGAAAAGACCTTGAATCAGCAGGTAAGAAGGATTACGTTGAAATTATAGAGGCTTGTCCAAGGAATACTGCTGCAGCTATTGCTTTTGCAGCCTTTGCTTCTCAATCCGATGATATATTATTTGTGACGCCATCAGATCACTTAATAGAATCTGGACAGAAGTACCAAGATTCGGTAGATAGAGCTATTCAACTTGCAGTTGATGGTCATATTGTCACATTTGGTTTGAAACCCACAAAACCTGAAACAGGCTTTGGATATATCAAAGCTGAGGGTGAGGAAGTTAGAGGTTTTCGTGAAAAACCGAATTTAGAAACAGCTGAAGGGTTTCTTAAAAGTGGTAACTTTTTCTGGAATTCAGGGATGTTTTGCTTTCAAGCAGGAGTATACCTTGAAGAACTTAAGTCTTTTGAACCTGGAGTTTATAATGCAGCCAAAGCCGCTTTCGATTCAGCTGTAGATGGTAAGCTTGACATTGACCTTTCTATGAAAATCCCATCTATTTCTGTGGATTATGCAGTAATGGAAAAAACCAAAAAGATTAAAGTAGTTCAGTCGAAATTCTCATGGTCAGATATGGGTTCATTTGAATCTATCTATTCCTATTTCAGACAGCAAGGGCATCCTGTCGATTCCAAAGGTAATATGGTGATTGGGACAAGCCTTCACACTGAGTTTTTAGGGATGAAAAATACACTTCTTGTTCATACCAATGATGCTATTTTGGTTCTAAAGAAGGAGAAAGCTCAAGACGTGAAAAAGGTATTTGAGCGTTTGGAAAGAGAGAAGCCTGAAATATTAGCTTAATTCTATAAATGCTTCACCATTTAATCAATAAATGAATCATTGAGAAAGAACGACAAAATTTTTATTGCAGGTCATCGGGGAATGGTTGGTTCTGCTATTTGGAGCGCTCTTCATGCGAAAGGCTATACCAATTTAGTAGGAAGAAATTCACGCGAACTTGATCTCAGAAATCAGCTTGCTGTTTCTGATTTTTTTTCTCAGGAAAAACCAGCTGTAGTAATTGATGCAGCAGCTAGAGTAGGGGGTATTTTAGCAAATAGTAATTACCCATTTCAGTTTTTGATGGAGAATATGCAGATTCAAAATAATCTCATAGACTCGTCTCTGAAAGCAGATGTGCAAAAGTTCATCTTCTTAGGTTCTTCCTGTATTTATCCAAAATTAGCTCCACAGCCTCTGAAAGAGGAGTACTTATTAACAGGCCCATTGGAACCGACAAATGAATGGTATGCAGTAGCAAAAATCACTGGTGTGAAAGCCTGCGAAGCTATCAGGAAGCAATTTGGAAAGGACTACATTTCTTTAATGCCTACCAATTTATATGGGCCAAATGATAATTTTGATTTGACTACTTCTCATGTTCTTCCGGCAATGATAAGGAAGTTTCATGAGGCTAAATTGGCTGGTGAAAGAATTGGAATGAATTGTAGTGAGCCTGTCGAACTATGGGGTTCTGGCTCACCTATGCGTGAGTTTTTATTTGTAGAAGACTTAGCTGATGCAGTAGTGTTTGCATTAGAAAATGAGTTCAAGGAAAACCTATATAACATTGGAACAGGGACTGATCTTTCTATTAAAGAGCTAGCTGAATTGATTCAAAAAACAGTAGGACATACTGGAGATATTAATTGGGATTCGACCAAACCCGATGGAACACCAAGAAAATTAATGGATGTCACCAAAATGCAACAAGCTGGATGGAAAGCAAAAATTGGTCTTGAAGATGGTATTAAAAGAACATACGAATGGTTTTTGAAGAATCAAGAAACTTTTAAGGAAGTGAAAATTTAATTATTCTGTTAAATTTTAATAGCTGTATTCGGCTACCTGCACGTATGTTTAATCAGGCATCAAACTTAAATTCGGTCCCTCAGCGCAGTTAACGAGAATGGTATTCAAAATATGTATTGATCCGAATACACATAAATTTTTATAGATTCAACTTTCATGTTTATGCAATAAGCCCTAAATTCTAGGCCCAAATCACAAACATCTAATTTATTCTTTTTAATACTAACCATTATCCTTGTCCATTTGAAAGCCGCTGTTCTCATTGCATGCCATAACCGAAAAGAAAAAACTAGAAATTGCCTTCAAAATCTCTTTGAACAGGATTTGCCCAAGGATAGTACTTTAGAAGTGTTCCTGTGCGATGATGGAAGTACTGACGGCACTACTGAAATGATTAACTCAGAGTTTCCCCAAGTTCATACCGTGTATGGGAGTGGAAAACTTTTTTGGAATGGAGGAATGGATTTAGCTTGGAAGAATGCTATTGAATCAGATGATTTTGATTTTTATTTCTGGCTTAATGACGATACGTTCTTATTGCCTAACGCCATAAAAAATATCTATGCTGATTACCTCAAAGTTGGAAAGCCGAACATCATTACAGCGGCATGTAAGATTCCAAACACAGAGGAGTTCTCATATGGTGGTTGGGATGGTTTTGGGCCAATTAAGCCTAAAAAGAATCTACAGCAAGTAACCTTGATATCGGGTAATTTTGTGTTGATCTCCAAAGAAATCGTTAGAAAAATAGGAACACTTTCACCTTCCTACACACATTACCTAGGAGATTATGATTATGGCCTTAGAGCTATCGAGGCAGGGTTTGATTGCTATACAAGCTCAGATTATCTTGCTGAATGCGATACTAATATTCTGCCATATTGGGGGAATCCTAGCTACCCGCTCAGGACGAGATGGAAAATGCTGCACGATGTCAAAGGGCAGGCATTTTCTGAATATTTACGTTTCAAATTCAGGCATTACGGAGTTGCCATAGGGATTAAAACTATGCTGGATACATACTCCAAAGTATTGAGTCCAAACACCTACACAAGCTTTAGGGATTTGGTTAGAAAAAAAGTTCTTAGACGAACGGCTTACTAGAATTAGTGATGAACTTTGTGGGATTAAGTAAAGCGGAATGAATTTATCTCCCATTCAAATGCACTATTCAAGATTCTTTTTGCTGACCTTCCGCATTTTTAAAACCAAATAATGAAAACTGCATTAATTACAGGAATCACCGGACAAGATGGTGCCTATCTCGCTGAGTTACTCCTAGAGAAAGGTTATAAGGTTCATGGAGTTAAGCGCAGATCGTCCTTAATAAATACGGATAGAATTGATCACTTGTACCAGGATCCGCATGTAGAGAATCCACAACTGGTGCTACACTATGGTGATATGACAGATTCCATGAATTTGACTCGTATCATTCAGGAAACCCAGCCGGATGAGATTTACAATTTGGCGGCGATGTCCCATGTGCAGGTTTCCTTTGATATCCCAGAATATACAGCCAATGCAGATGGAATTGGGACATTACGGGTTTTAGAGGCCGTGCGCTTATTGGGATTGGAAAAGAAGACCAAAATCTATCAAGCATCTACTTCAGAATTGTATGGTCTTGTTCAGCAAGTACCGCAGTCAGAGTCCACTCCATTTTATCCTAGATCTCCCTATGCAGTGGCCAAGCTCTATGCCTATTGGATCACTGTGAATTATAGAGAAGCCTATGGGATGTTTGCCTGTAATGGTATTCTTTTCAACCATGAGTCTCCTCTGAGAGGGGAAACCTTCGTAACACGAAAAATAACCAGGGCAGTTTCCAAAATTGCTTTGGGACTTCAATCTGAATTTTACATGGGCAATCTAGACGCAAAGCGCGACTGGGGACATGCCAAGGATTATGTGAAAGCCATGTGGCTGATGCTGCAGCAGGAAGTGGCGGAGGATTATGTGATTGCAACCGGTGTTACTACCAAAGTGCGTGATTTCATTGCCATGTCCTTTGACCACATAGGTTTCAAGCTCCGCTGGGAGGGAGAAGGAGTAGAGGAGGTAGGTATCCTAGATTCAGTAGATGAACAGAAGTACCTTAAATCTACTGGTCAATCTCTCATTCTCCCAATCTCTAATCTCCTGAACTCTACCCTAGTTAAAGTAGATCCTAGATACTTCCGCCCAACAGAAGTGGACCTCCTAATCGGAGACCCAACTAAAGCCAATACCAAATTGGGCTGGAAACCAGAATATGATTTAGCTAGATTGGTGGAGGATATGATGAGTTCAGATATTCAGCTTTTTAAAAGAGAATCGAATATTGGAAATATGTTGCTGAAAGGAGAAGAATAACATTGCTTAGTCTTTTTCAACTTTAGAAGTAACCCTCAACTCTTAACAAATTTCAAACAAAACTCCTCAGTGCCCTGGTTGCTATCGGGATGCTGTGACGAACATTTATGCTTACAAACCTAGAAAACAGTAAAATTGCAGTCATCGGCCTTGGCTATGTAGGTCTTCCACTTGCTGCAGCATTTGCAGAGAAATACAAGACTATAGGCTATGATATCAATCCATCTAGAGTAGATCAGCTTCAAAAGGGACATGATAGAACGCTGGAAGTGGCTGATGAAGATCTTAAAAAGGTCCTGGCTCTTACTGCTCAAGAGTTGGACGAAAAAGGAAATGGATTGTTGATCACAGATGCCATACTTCCGGTTTCTTCAGCTAACATTTTTGTAGTCACCGTACCCACTCCTACAGACAAGCACAATAGACCTGTTCTTACGCCTATGCTTAAAGCATCAGAAATGATTGCTAAGGTATTGAAAAAAGGAGATGTGGTGATCTATGAATCAACTGTCTATCCAGGAGTTACGGAAGAAGAGTGTGTGCCCATCTTAGAGAAGATCTCTGGTTTGAAGTACAACGAGGACTTTTTTGCTGGATACTCTCCTGAGCGAATTAATCCAGGAGATAAGGAGCATACGGTCACTAAGATCCTAAAAGTAACTTCTGGGAGTACGCCTGAAGTGGCAGAATACGTTGATCAGTTATATAAGTCAGTGATTACTGCAGGTACACACAAGGCTTCCTGCATCAAAGTAGCAGAAGCAGCCAAGGTAATAGAGAACTCCCAGCGGGATATCAATATTGCCTTTGTGAATGAATTGTCTAAGATTTTTAATCATCTGGGGATAGATACCCAAGAGGTTCTGGAAGCTGCCGGCACCAAGTGGAATTTCCTTCCTTTCAAGCCAGGATTAGTAGGTGGTCATTGTATATCAGTGGATCCATTCTACTTGGCTCAGAAAGCACAGGAGGTAGGATACCACCCAGAGATTATTTTGGCTGGAAGAAGACTTAATGATTCCATGGGTAAGCATGTTGCCACAGAGACCATCAAGCACATGATGCGCAAGGACTTGAAAGTAATAGATTCAAAGGTCTTGATTCTTGGGTTTACCTTTAAGGAAGACTGTCCAGACGTAAGAAATACTCGAGTGATTGATATCTATAACGAACTCAAGTCATTTGATGTAGATGTTTGTGTGTATGATCCTTGGGCTGATGCTGCCGAGGTGATGCATGAGTATGGCATTGAGATTATGAACGGAGGTACAAAGCCTGTGTTAGCAGAGTATTCAGCTATTATACTCGCAGTAGGCCATAAGGAATTTAAAACTTGGGATATCAAAAAATCTGATTCTCAGGTGGTATTTGATGTGAAGTCGGTGTTAAGTAAGGATTTGGTGGATGCTAGACTTTGATTAATAATTAAAGTGTATTTATTTCTTAGGTATTACTTACATCCTGGTCAGTAATGCCTCTATTTACTCAAATCTAATATTCTATAAATGTCCTCTACTAAAACCATAGCTAAAAACACATTATTTCTATATTTTAGGATGTTTTTGGTCATGGGGGTTACGCTTTACATGACACGAATTGTATTGGAGCAACTCGGAGTGTCAGATTATGGTGTGTATTCTTTGGTAGGAGGGATAGTGGCTCTTTTTGGTTTCTTAAATTCTTCAATGTCCTCAGCTACTCAGCGATATTTAGCATTTGATTTAGGTAAAAGAGATGTAAAAAAATTACAAAAGACTTTTAGTCTTACATTGACCATCCATATGGGGATTGCTATATTGATTCTTATAGTTGCGGAAACTGTTGGGCTCTGGTATGTGAACTATAAAGTCATGTTACCTCCTGAGAGACTTTTTGCCGCTAATGTGGTCTATCAATTTTCAGTCTTAACGGCATTGATAGGGATCATTCAAGTGCCATATGACTCTCTTATTATTGCTTACGAGAAAATGAATGTATATGCTTACATAAGCATAATTGAAGTGTGTTTAAAATTAGGATTAGTTTTTCTTTTAGTCGTTTATGGTGGTGATAAGTTAATAGCTTATTCAGCCATGATGTTTTTAGTTTCATTGATTATTAGAGTAGCCTACCAAATTTATTGTAGGAGAAATTATAAGGCAAGTAAATATAGTTTCAAGTATGACAAAATTTATTTTAAAGAATTGATAAGTTATTCGGGTTGGAATCTTTTTGGAGGTATTGCCGCAGTAAGTAAGGGACAAGGAATTAATATTATTCTCAATTTGTTTTTTGGAACTGTTGTAAATGCAGCGTATGGGTTGACCTTACAAGTTCAAAGCGCTATTAATCAATTTGTTACCAATTTCCAAAGAGCTGTTAACCCTCAGATTATTAAATCATATTCTGAGGGGAAGATAGAACGCATGCATAATTTGATTATTCAAAGTTCAAAGTTTTCTTTTTTATTGATGTTATTAGTAGTTTCGCCAATATTATATAATGCCGATTTTATTTTAAATCTGTGGCTTAAAAATACTCCTGAATACACTGCTAATTTTTTACAATTAAGTTTAGTAAGTGTCTTGATTGATTGTATTTCTTATCCTTTTCAAACAGGTATTCAAGCAACTGGTAAGATAAAGAATTACCTTCTGGTCGTAGGAGGAATTATAATATTGACATTGCCTTTAGCATGGGTTTGGTTATATTTTGGAGGAAATCCTCAGATTTCTTTTTATTCTGTTATAATTACCAGCTTATTGGCATTGTTTTGTCGATTGTATTTTATGCTAAAACTCACACTTATGCCTATCAAACTGTTTATTTTAAGAGTAGGTTTAAAAATTATAGCGGTTTTAGCTGGTATTGTTTTTTTAACAAGTTTATATAAATTTATAATACCGGTTCAGAAAGGTTGGAGCGGAATATTAATAATCGAAGTGATAACAATTATTAATGTATTGCTTATAGGTTTAAGTAAACGAGATTATAATTTACTCAAAAGCTTTTTAATTAAATAAAACGACTATTTATATAAATGGGAAAATTAACTATAAAGGACATTGTAAATAGTAACTTATGCGTTGGCTGTGGTGTATGTATTTCGGAGGCTAATAATTCTAAAATGGTTTGGAATGAAGAAGGCTTTTTAGTGCCTGATATTACTAAAGAATTTAATGATAATGCTATAAGAGTTTGTCCCTTTAATCCAAAACCTGATATTACTGTCGAAGATGAAGATAAATTGGCCGATCTTTTTCTAATGACAGATAAACTGAAACAAGAACCTACAATTGGAAATTATGTAGGAGCTTACATAGGACATTCCGGAGAATTTCGTGATACATCTTCTTCTGGAGGACTTGGTACCTATATTTTTCAAAAACTTTTAGAGGAAGGATTCGCAGATCATCTTTTTGTGGTGCAGGAATTTAATGGGATGTATGCTTATGATTGGTTTGAGAAAGGTGATAATATTAAAAAAACTTCAAAAACGAGATATTTTCCTGTTAGCCTAGAAAGACTGTTTATTGAGATAGACCTAAAAGATGGGAAAGTTGCTGTATCTGGTATACCATCTTTTATTAAAGCTATTCGGTTAAAACAATATTATTATCCTGAGTACCGTAATAAAATCTCTTTTTTGGTTGGAATAATTTGTGGAGGGATCAAGAGTAAGTTTTTCTCTGATTATCTGGCTCAAAAAGCTGGATTTGAAAAAGATTATACAAAACCTCAATATCGAATTAAGGATTACAATTCAACTGCTGGTGATTATTCCTTTGGCGCGCAGAACCAACAGGGAGTAGAGAAGAGAATTAAAATGAGAGAAGTAGGCAATATGTGGGGAACTTCATACTTCAACAGCAATGCTTATGATTTTGGTTCTGATGTTACTGCTGAATTAGCAGATATATCTTTAGGTGATGCTTGGATAAAACCTTATTCACAAGATGGTAGAGGCTCAAATGTTATTATTACCAGGTCATCGGTGGCAGATACTCTTATTCAAGAGGGAATATCTAAGGGAGAGTTAGAAATAGAAAGTATATCTACAAAAACCTTAAAGCTTTCTCAAGAAGGTGGTATAAGACATCGTCAAGTAGGTATTAAATATCGAATGAAACTTCAAAAAAATAAAGGACTTTTGGTCCCTTATGTTAGAAAAAGAATATTACAGAATATCTCATTCGAATACCAGCTAGTACAAAAAAAGAGAATGAAAATGAGACAAAATAGTTTAGATATTTGGAAAGAATGCCAAAATTCTATCTCTTTTGATAAAAAAATGGCTTATGATAATTTCCAGTTGAAGATCCTTACACGCATTTATCATAAATTTCAGCGTCTCAAGGAAAAACTTGGATTTAAATATATTTAATTTAGTCTGTATAATTAAGTCCATTCCCTGATCAGAAAAAATGTCTGAATCGTTTCTAATAGTCACTGCTATTAATAAGTGCATAGTTTATGTCTAAATATTGCTTTGTAGAAGTGTCACTGGTAAAATTATAGCACAATTTTTTGATGGATAAAAACATTGAAAGGTCGTTATTATAACTTTAACTTAGTAAAAATATATATATAATGTTTCTAATGGAAAAAAAGAATAAGCATTTAATATGAAAATCGGAATTATCACGCATCCCATATTATATAACTATGGTGGTATATTACAGAACTATGCACTGCAACAAGTTTTGAAAGAAATGGGGCATGAAGTTTTCACAATAGATAAACTTTCTGTAACTCCATTTAAAACAAAAGTCTTGTCGCTGGGCAAAAGAGGTTTATTGAAATTAGGAGGAAAAAAGATAAAATTAAGAGGTTGGCAATCCAGAGAAGAAGATGAAATCATCTATAAAAATACAAGAGGTTTTGTGAAAAAGTATATAGATATTACTGAAAGTATCACTTCTAACGCTGAAGTAAATAAACTCCATAAAAAATATAATTTTGATGCTTATATTGTGGGAAGTGATCAGGTATGGAGGCGCAATGAATCCCGCGGAAACAATTTAGAGTTTCTTGAATTTTTAGAATACAATGGTAAGGTTAAAAAAATATCTTATTCTGCTTCTTTTGGTGTATCTGAATGGGAGTATAATGAATTGGAAACAAAAAAAATCCAGAAATTAGCTTTATTATTTGATGCAATTTCTGTGAGAGAAGAGGATGGTAAGCGTCTATGTACGGATTATTTAAAGGTTGAAGCTAAGCATTTAATTGATCCCACTATGTTATTAAAAAAAGAGAATTTTGTTTCTTTAGTTGAGGCATCAGAATTTAGTAGTAGTTCCGGCAATATGTTTACATATGTATTGGACAGAAATGATAAAAAATATGAACTGATAAATATTGTTAGTGGAGAGTTGGATTTAATTCCTTTTGAAGTATTGCCAGAACAAAATTTTAGAATGGAATTTGATAAGAGTTTCGATATCAATAAATGTGTGTTTCCTAAAATAGAACAATGGTTAAGAGGATTTATGGATGCGGAATTTGTAATTACAGACTCATTTCATGGTACCGCTTTTTCTATTTTGTTTAATAAGCCTTTTATTGCAATTGTTAATAAGAGGAGGGGAGCTTCTAGATTTTATTCGTTGCTAAGAACTTTTGGATTGGAAAATCGGGCAGTTGCTGAAGGAGAATCAATAGATTTAAGTTTAGTTACTAATAAAATTGACTTTGATATTATCAATTCAATTTTGAATATAGAAAGGGAAAAGTCTCTAAAATTTTTGAATGAATCTTTAAATGATTGAGCCAAAGATCTCTATAATTGTTCCTGTTTATAACATAGCAGAATATCTTCCTACTTGTCTAGATTCTATTCTTAATCAAGATTTTAGAGATTTTGAGTTGATAATAATTAATGACGGAAGTCCAGATCATTCGGATGTAATTTGTGATCACTATGCTTTAAAGGATAGTAGGATTCAAGTATTTCATCAAGTTAATAAGGGAGTTAGCGCAGCCCGAAATTTGGGATTGGAAAAAGCTAGGGGAGAATGGATATGCTTTATAGATGGTGATGATGAACTCTATCCTAATTCTTTAACTACCATTTTGAAAGAGGTAGGTATATTCAATTATGAAATGATAATTGCCCGGTCTTATAAAAATGGTGGCAACCTATTGAAGAATGAGAATTATAAATTCGATGCCTCTTTTTTAAGTAGAACTTTTAATGGTTATAATTTGATTGTAGGAAAGTCTTACAAAAGAGGTTCAGTTTGCGGATGTATTTTTAAGCGTGATTTTTTAAAAGTAAATCAATTAAAATTTCCATTAGGATTAACGATTGGAGAAGATAGTATCTTTATCTCTTTAGTACATTTATATATAAAGAAAATATATTTTATTGATCAAATTTTGTATGTAATAAATGAAAGAGAGGAGAGTGCATCGAGAAGTTGGTCTTTCGAAAAGGTGCTTAATATGAAGCATAATATTCACTTTGTGAATACTTATATTAGTCAACATCCCAATTTGAATGTGAAACAACGACACATTTTAGATTTCACTGTATATGGGGTGATATCTAATGCATTCAGTTATTTGTATTTATGTTTTTCTTTTAATAGCTATTTTAAACTATTAAAAGCAGTTCGTTTTAAACTAAATAGAAAGTTAAAAACCGGAAGTATTCCTGTTAATAAAGGAAAAGTCAGGTTATTAAATTTCTCGTTGATTTGTTTTTCTATTAGTGTTCTTATTAATAAAAGATTTAGGCAAACCTTCAAATATTGATCCTACAAAGCATAGTTTTTTATAGCACTTTAATGGTGGTAATGGTTTCATTGGCATGGTTATATTCTTTAAATCATAGCTACCAAGTTATTTATGGTGATAGATCTTATAAGTCTAAATCAGGAATTTTGTATTTGATTTTCATCATACTTTCCTTTTCATTGATGATGGGGTTAAGATATGATGTAGGTACAGATTATTTTTCATATCAAGAAGGGTATATTTATAATTTTGATGTTGGTAAGGGTGAAGTTCTTTTTAATTGGACTAGAGAGTTGTTTAACAAGTTTGGATTTCATTATTGGGTCTACTTTTCATTTTTGGCTTTCTTAAATATTTCTTTCTTTCTTTTAGCTTTTAGAAAAGATGGTTTTATTATACCTTTAATATTATTCTTCTTATTTGCTAATGGCGATTGGCTTTTTTGGATGAATGGTATCCGACAAGCTATAGCAATGTGTATATGGATTTTTGCTCTTACATTTATAGAGAAGAGAAAATTTTGGTGGTACTTGGTTTTGTGTTTAATTGCAATCGGTTTTCATTCAAGTGCTATTATATTGGTTCCACTTTACCCTATACTTAGAAGTGGAAAGGATTATTTTCCTACTATTTCTATCCAACTTATACTTTTTTCATCTGTTTTTATTATACAATATTTTTTTGGTAGTTTGTTAGATCAATTAGAGCCTTTAATTCAATTTTATCAATCTGAGTTATCTGGAGGAATTTATAATTATTCAATGGAGAGATTTGAAGAGGAAGCTTCATCATCTGTTGATGGTTCAGGAATTGCTTATCTGTTTAGAATAGGGTTAAGTATTATAGTAATTTTATACAGTAAAAGCTTAAAAGATTTTTATAATAGTAAATGGTTTAATATTGTTTACTTTCTGTTTTTTATTGGCTTATTAATTGAGAATATTTTTCCAACAGGTTCAATCGTATTAACTAGACCGTTTCGTTACTTTTTTATTTTTAAAGGGATAATGTTTTCTTATTTTGTTTACTATTTATTGAATATTAAACAAAAATTTAGCGAAATTGTCGGCTCTGCACTGATTATAGTGTTTTTAATAATTTTTTATTTGAATATTGTAATGGCTAATTCTAATTCTCATTTATGGTATCAATTATATTTTCAACAGTGATTGATTTTCTAGTAAAGTTTATTAATACTGTATCTGGCTTTTATAAACATACTTTTGTTATATATTTGAATTTTAAGTGCTATATAGTTTGATTAATGATGATTTTGTATGACATTACAATTCCTTTGGACAAAAATTTTAAAAAAGCTTCGCGGAAGTGCAATCAAAAATAGTACTATTCACACCAGTTCGAAAGTTGAAGCTGGTAGTAATGTTGTAAATACACATATGGATAAGCATTCCTTTTGTGGGTACAATTGTGAAATTGTTAATTGCGAGATTGGATCTTTCGTTTCTATCGCTAATGGGGTTATTATTGGTGGTGGAATGCATCCTATTAGTTGGGTAGGAATGTCACCTGTTTTTTATAAAGGACGAGATAGTGTCAAGGCTAAGTTTTCGGTACATGAGCGAGAAGAAATTAAAAAGACTATAATAGGACATGACGTTTGGATCGGGCAGAATGTCTTGATCAAGCAAGGCGTAAATATCGGAACTGGAGCAGTCGTTGGGATGGGCAGTGTTGTGACGAAAGATATACCTCCTTACGCCATTTATGGTGGGAATCCAGCAAAATTGATCAAAATGAGATTTGACAATAATCTTTGTAATGATCTTTTAAGAAGTGAATGGTGGATGCTACCTGAACATAAATTGGAAAAATATGCAGTCTTTTTTAAGGATCCAATTCAATTTTTGAATATTATTAATTCATGAAGGTATTGCATTGCTGTCTTGCTGCTTTTTACATAGATAACTATGGTTACCAAGAGAATATCTTGCCGAAAATGCATAAGATTCAAGGTCATGAGGTTGCCATTGTCGCTTCTACGGAAACCTATCTAGAAAATAAATCTCTTGGCTATGTAAATCCCAGAAATTATATAAATGAAGATGGAGTCCCTGTTTCTAGAATTCCGTATGTGAAGTTTCTTCCTCATTTTTTAGTAAAAAAGTTAAGACTATACTCGGGCATTCATCAGGTATTAAGTAATTTTCAACCTGACATTATATTTCTTCATGATACACAATTTCTCAGTATACATACCATTGCATTTTATGCTAGGAGAAATCCGAAAGTAATTATTTATGCAGACGGACATACTGATTTTGTTAATAGTGCGAGAGGGTGGATTTCAAAGAACATTTTGCATAAAATTATTTATAGATACTGTGCTAAAATAATTGCACCCTATACTAAATGTTTTTATGGTACGCTTCCTTCTCGCGTAAATTTTATTAATGAAGTATATGATATTCCTAAGACAAGTATTAAATTACTTGAGTTGGGAGCAGATGACAGTAGTTTCGATATAGTTAAAAGGGAAATCATACGTATAGAGAAGAGGAAAGAATTAAATTTGAAAGAAAATGATTTTGTGATTATTTCTGGCGGAAAGATCGACAAGAGAAAGAATATTCATTTTTTAATTGAGGCTATGAATTCTCTCTTGAATTTCCCGATAAAATTAATTCTTTTTGGGGCGCCAGACGAGGAGATGAGGTACTTGTTATCAGACATTGAATCAAAAGAAAATATATTATACTTAGGATGGCAAACTACATCGGCGGTGTACGATCTTTTGTTTGCCAGTGATCTTGGTTTTTTTCCCGGAACTCATTCAGTCTTATGGGAACAAAGTTGTGGTGTGGGGCTACCATGTGTATTTAAAAAGTGGAAAAACATTCAACATGTAGATCTCGGTGGCAATTGCTTATTTCTTGACGATGTTAGTGTTAATTCTATTCGAAATGCAATTCTGCAATTGTATTTAGATCCTGAGTCCTTTCTTAAAATGGAGAAAATCAGCCAAGAAAAATGTATAACTCATTTTTCTTATTCAGAAATTGCTCGGAGAGCTATAAATCAATAAGATATGGAAAAACATAATATTATATGTAGTAATTGTGTAATGGACACTACCGATTCAAAAATAATTTTTGATGAGAATGGAGTTTGTGATCATTGCAACACGTTCTATAAAGAGATTAAACCTTTTTGGCATACAGATGAGAAGGGAAAGAAAGCATTGGACGAAATTGTAAGCAAGATCAAGAAGCAGGGGAAAGGAAAAGACTTTGACTGCTTAATGGGAATGAGCGGTGGAATTGATAGTTCCTATTTATTATACAAGATGGTCACTGAGTTTGGATTGAGACCTTTAGTTTTTCACGTTGATGCTGGTTGGAATTCTCAATTGGCTGTAAATAATATTGAAAGATTAGTTGACGGTTTAAAATTGGATCTTTACACAGAAGTAATAAACTGGGAGGAAATCAAAGATTTGCAACTAGCCTTTTTTAAGAGTGGCGTGCCTCATGTTGATGTTCCTCAAGATCATGCGTTTTTTGCGACTATGTATAAGTTTGCTTCTAAGCATAATATCAAGCATATTCTCACAGGTGGAAATTATTCCACTGAATGTGTGCGAAATCCTTTGGAATGGATGTATTATCAATCGGACTCTATTCAATTAAGAGATATATATAAAATACATGGGACCGCTAAACTTAAGGATTACCCTGTAACCAATATATTATGGCACAAGGTTTATTTACCCTATCTAAAAGGCATTAAGCTAATCCGTCCTTTAGACTTTATTCCTTATGACAAGGATGCAGCTATGCAAGAGCTGATTGATAAGTTTGGTTATCAGAAATATCCCCAAAAACATTTTGAGTCACGCTTTACCAGATTTTATGAATCCTATTGGTTACCGGAAAAATTCGGATTTGATACACGTAAGGTTCAGTTTTCTAGTTTAATTTTAACTGGTCAGATGTCCAGGGAAGACGCCTTGGCAAAATTATCTGAACCGGGCTATGATTCTGAGACAATCAAACAGGATTTTGAATATGTTGCTACGAAATTGGGTATTGCCGTTGATGAGCTTCAAGGTTACATGGATGCGCCAAATAAGACTTATAAGGATTATAAGTCTCAGGAAAGTATTTATAATTTTGGAGCTTCTGTGATGAAAGCGCTTGGGAAAGAAAAAGGTGGTAAGAGATGATTGGAATTGTAGATTATGGTTCAGGAAATATCAGAGCTATTGAGAACATCTATAGTAGATTGAATCTGAGAACAAGTGTGATCAGCAATCCATTAGATCTAAAATTAGCAGATAAACTTATTTTGCCTGGGGTTGGTGCTTTTGATGAAACAATGCGACAACTTATGATTTCTGGATTGAAAGAAGAGTTAGATGAATTAGTGCTAGTGAAAAAAAAATTGATTTTAGGTGTATGTGTTGGCATGCAGATATTAGCAAATTCTAGCGAGGAGGGGACTTTAAACGGCCTTGGCTGGATTAAAGGCGAAGTAAAAAAATTCGATAAGAAGGTTTTCAATCATAAACCATACCTCCCACATATGGGATGGAATACCATACGCCCAACTAAGGAACATCTCATTTTTAATGGATTAGACCAAGAACAAGGATTTTATTTTGTTCATAGCTATTATTTTTCATGTCATAATGCAGATAATATTTTAGCTACTAGTCATTATGGCATTGATTTTTCGAGTTCTGTACAGTCTGAAAATATTTTTGGTATGCAGTTTCATCCAGAAAAGAGCCATTTCAATGGAATTAAGCTTTTAGAAAATTTTTCGAAAATTTAATTATGCTTAGATCTAGAATAATCCCTTGTTTACTAGTTCACAAAAAAGGTTTGGTGAAAACAACCAATTTTAAGGATCCTAAATATGTTGGCGATCCCATAAATGCGGTTAAAATTTTCAATGAAAAGGAAGTAGATGAACTTATAGTCCTGGATATTGATGCCACAGTCGAAGGGCGAGGTCCGGATTTTGACATGATAAGAAATCTTGCGGTAGAATGTAGAATGCCGTTCTGCTATGGAGGAGGAGTTACTACGGTTCAGGAAGCTAAGAAAATCATAAGTCTGGGCGCAGAAAAAGTAGCGTTAAGTGCAGCAGCAATTAAAAATACTTCCTTGTTAAAAGAAATTGGTGTCGCAGTTGGTATTCAAAGTGTCGTGGTCGTGATCGACGTCAAGAAAAAGGGTATTCTTTCTGGTGGTGGTTATGACGTTTATGTTAAAAATGCAAAAGAGAAAGTCAGTATAAAGCTCAAAGATTTGATCCTTGAGCTTAGTGAAATAGGAGTTGGGGAAATAGTGATCAATTCCATTGAAAAAGATGGGACAATGCTTGGCTACGATATTGGTCTAGTTGATTTGGTAAGAGATTGGACAGAAATACCTGTCACTGTTCTTGGGGGAGCGAGTAGTTACGACGACATTAAAAATTTAATATCTAGGTTCAAAATTATCGGCGCTGCAGCTGGTAGTCTATTTGTATTTAAAGGAAAATATAGAGCTGTCTTAATAAGCTATCCAAATAAAATTGAGAAAAAAGCATTATTCTAGAGAGATATAAAAATGAAACAAATTATACAAGACCTTAAAGTAGGAAACACCATTTTAGAAGAAGCACCAGCTCCATTAGTAAAGTCAGGGCAAGTACTTATTCAAACTACTAGAAGTCTGGTTTCTCTGGGAACAGAGAGAATGTTGGTTGAATTTGGTAAAGCCAATTTTTTACAAAAAGCTAGGCAGCAACCAGACAAAGTCAAAGAGGTAATCAATAAAGTAAAAACAGATGGGCTACAGCCTACCGTAAACGCTGTTTTTAATAAGCTTGGTCAGCCACTTCCTTTAGGTTATTGTAATGTTGGGAGGGTGATCGCAGTAGGAAAAGGGGTTGAAGATTTTAGTGTTGGAGATCGGGTAGCTTCCAATGGTAATCATGCGGAATATGTTTCCATCCCAAAGAATCTAGTTGCTAAAATCCCGGATAATGTATCTGACGAAGAAGCAGCTTTTACTGTGATAGGTGCAATTGGTCTACAGGGAATCCGTTTGGCAAATCCCACCTTTGGAGAGACTGTGGTTGTGATTGGACTTGGTTTAATCGGTTTGATTACGGCTCAATTATTAAAGGCAAACGGCTGTCAGGTAATAGGATTTGATTATGATTCTGCAAAGGTTGCTTTGGCAGAATCGCTTGGAATCACCTCTGTTAACCCCGGAGAAGGAAATGATCAGGTGGCTTTTGTAAATAGCTTCACAAATGGAGTAGGGGCTGATGCAGTGATCATTACCGCGTCCAACAAAAGCAATGAAATTATTTCCCAATCGGCTAAAATGTCCCGAAAGCGAGGTAGAATTGTTCTCATAGGCGTTATAGGACTGGATATTTCGAGAGCAGACTTTTTTGAAAAGGAATTGATATTTCAGGTCTCTTGCTCCTATGGACCGGGTAGATATGATGAGGCTTATGAACAGAAAGGTCAGGATTATCCATTAGGATTTGTTCGCTGGACTGAAAAACGAAATTTTGAAGCGGTACTTAATGCAATTGCTTCCAAAGCTATATTAGTTGAGCCTTTAATTACTGAGCTTGTTCCCTTAGATCAATATAATTCCATTTATGGAGATATGTCCGGAAGCAAATCCATTGCTTCAATTCTGGTCTATCCAGAAAAATCAGGAGAACCAAAGAGGGCTATAACTATCTCTTCCAATGTATTTGAACCAGGAAAAGGGACTGTTGGAATTATAGGCGCAGGCAACTTTACCTCTGCGATGATTCTTCCCTGTTTAAAGAAAACTCAGGCAAAATTAAAGTTTATCTCTAGCTCAGGTGGATTGTCAGGGACTACGCTTGCAAAGAAATATGGCGTAGCTCAGTCCACAACCGACAACTCATTAATTTTCCAAGATTATGAAGTGGATTTGGCTTTAGTGACTACACGCCATAATGCACACGCAAAAATGGTAATTGAAGCCTTAAAGTCTGGAAAGAATGTGTTTGTAGAGAAGCCATTGGCACTCAATCAAGAAGAGTTGGATGCAGTAGTTGAAGCTTACAAAGCTTCAGGGAAAACAGTATCAGTTGGCTTTAATCGAAGATTTGCACCTCTGGCAATACAGATGAAAAAGGCCTTGGGTTCAGGAGATACTCCAATGAACATCATTGCGACCATGAATGCAGGGCTTATTCCGCCAAACGTATGGGTTCATGATATGGAAGTGGGAGGGGGAAGAATCATTGGTGAAGCTTGTCACTTTATTGATTTGATTACTTATCTCTCGGGTTCTAAGGTTAAGTCTGTATGCATGAATGCGATGGGAGTTAATCCTGAAGAAAATACGGACAATGCCACAATTCTTCTCAAATACGAAAACGGAACAAATGGGGTGATCAATTACTTCGCTAATGGATCAAAAAGTTATTCCAAAGAAAGGGTAGAAGTCTATCATCAGGAACGAACTTTAATCATGGATAACTGGAGAAAATTGAAAGGTTTTGGATTTAAGAATTTCAGTTCGGCTTCCTCCGGTCAAGATAAAGGACATCAGAACCAATTTAACTTGCTAATTGATTCTGTTCAAAAAGGAGGAAGTCCAATCATACCAATGGATGAATTGGTGAATACTACCAAAGCAAGTTTTGCTGCTATAGAAAGTTTAAAGTTAGGGGCTTGGGTAAACGTAGATTAATATAATTTTTCACTGACTTGGAGACAGAACTTCAAGTCAGTGATTTAGAAATTATTCTCACTTTTACATCATTATTAGCTGACAAAATTTAATCTGTTGTTTTCTAAATTTAAGACCCTTCTTCATACTCTTTCTTACCTGAAGCCTGTTCAGGCTATTTTTCAGATAAAAAATAGACTTTCAAAGATAGTTGCTTTAGTTACTTTTGAATTGGATGCTGCACCAACGAATAAACTTGACTTTTTTCCCACCTCCTCAATTCATTCATTTTTAAAGATTGAGAAGAACAGTTACAAATTTGATTTTCTAAACCTTTCCAAGGAATATCCTAATTCTGATTTCAACTGGAATGATCAAACTCATGGAAAACTCTGGAATTATAATCTACAATACCTTGATTTTTTAAAACAAGAAAATCTTTCGTGCGAAGAGAAAATTGCTGTTATAAAAGATTTATATTCTTGGCTTTGGATTGGTACACTTCCTCTCGAACCTTATCCTGTTTCATTAAGGATTATGAATATGATCCGTTTTTTGGAGACGAATCAAATTCAGGAAAAAACTCGCAATGAATTTGAAAAACTTGTTTTGGCTGAGGTAAATTACCTTTCCCAAAATTTGGAATACCATATTCTTGCAAACCACTTATTGGAGAATGCTTTTGCTCTGTGGATGGGAGCCAACTATTTTAACCAAGCAGACTGGATTAGTAAAGCTGAGAGATTACTTAAAACTGAACTTGAGGAGCAAGTTCTTCCAGACGGTGCACACTTTGAGTTGGCGCCTATGTACCATCAGATTATTCTTTTTAGAGTAATGGAAGCGTATTATTTGACTTCCGAAAATCATTACCTTAAATCTCTATTGAAAGATAAGGCTGAGCTAATGTTAGGTTGGTTAGATCAGATGACATTTGCGAATGGGACTTTGCCTCATTTCAATGATACTACTGAAGGAATTGCACTGTCTTCAAGTGTTTTAAAAGAAATTGGTTATTCTCTTGGATTAGAGTATAAAATTGAAAAACTCAAGGAGTCAGGATACAGGCTATTAGAAGTTGATGATTATAAATTGATTGTCGATGTGGAAGGAATCAAGCCTACCTACCAACCGGGTCATGCACATGCAGACACTTTTTCCTTTGTTTTATATCAAGGGCAATCACCTATTATAGTTGACCCTGGTATATCTACTTATAATATTTCCGAAAGAAGAAGTTGGGAAAGATCGACTCTAGCTCACAATACCTTAACAATAGATCGAAAGAATTCATCGGGTGTTTGGTCAGGGTTTAGAGTTGGAAAAAGAGCAAAGGTGAAGTTGCTAAAAGATACTGATGATTGTTATTCCGCTCAGCATGATGGATTTGGTAAACAAATTCATAAGCGAACTTTTGAGAAAGATTCAAGTGGATTTTGTATTACAGATCAAGTTATAAATTATAAGCAAGGGCAGTTATTAGAAGTTAGGTTCTTCTTTCATCCAGATGTTTTAGTATCAATTATAGATAGTGTGAATGTTATTGTTACTGAAAGGTTAACTCTGAAATTTGATGGAGCTCTTGACATTCAGTTAAAGGACTATTATTACTGCTTAGGCTATAATAAGCTCGTTGGAGCTAAGTGCCTTTTAGTAACCCTAGTTGAAGATCAGTTGATTACCTATTTAAAATCAGTTTAATGAAAATTCTTTTTATCACAGATAACTTTCCTCCAGAAGTTAATGCTCCTGCAAACCGTACCTATGAGCATTGTATAGAATGGATGAAAGCTGGTCATGAAATAACAGTAATTACCTGTGCTCCCAACTTTCCCAAAGGTGAAGTATTTGATAATTATACAAACTCATGGAGAAAAGAAGAGAATATTGATGGAATACGAGTTATTCGAGTTTGGTCATATATTACTTCCAATCAAGGGACTTTTAGGAGAATTCTTGATTACATAAGTTTCGGAGTAACTTCTTTCCTACATGGATTATTTATTAAAACCGATATTATTATTGGAACTTCTCCCCAGTTTTTTAGTGCTATGTCTGCGTGGCAGTTAAGTCTTTTTAAGCGGAAAAAGTGGATCATGGAAGTGCGAGATCTGTGGCCTGAATCTATCGTGGCAGTTGGAGCTATGAAAAATAAGTCCGTGATAGGATTTTTAGAATGGATTGAAATAAGAATGTACAAATCTGCAGATAAAGTAGTTGTAGTCACTGATGCGTTTAAAGAAAAAATCAGTCAAAGGGGAATCATTCCCGAGAAGATTAGCATTCATAAAAATGGCGTTGATTTAAGTAAATACTTTCCTGCAGAAAAACCAAAACACTTGGTAGAGTCTTTGAACCTTGAGGGTAAGTTTATATTGGCATATATAGGCACGCACGGCCTAGCCCATGGGCTAGATTTTGTTTTGGATCAAGCGATTGAATTAGAAAAGAAATATCCTGAAGTCCAATTTTTATTTATGGGTGATGGAGCCAATAAGAAAAATTTGATGGATAGAGCATCAGAAGCTTCACTCAGTAATGTTACATTTCTAGATTCAGTTCCGAAAGAACAGGTTTCTGATTACTTGCATTTGATGGATGTGGCTTTAGTAAATTTGAAAAAGTCAGATACTTTTTTGACTGTTATTCCTTCCAAAATTTTTGAAGCTGCAGCAGTTGAAAAGCCTATCATGTTAGGACTATCTGGCGAGACTAAGGGTATAATAGAGAAATATGGAGCTGGTGTATGCTTTGAGCCTGAAAACCCAAGTGAGTTTCAAAGAGCGCTTGACACTTTATATACTACTAGGTATGACAAATCTGTTTACAAAGAAGGGTGTAGAAAATTGGCTAGCGATTTTGAACGCAGTAAAATCGCAGCGGAGATGCTAACTACCATTAAATCAGTATTGTAATATATGTATGTTGATTTTGCTCATGACTTTTTCAGCTTGCTTAAATTAAATAAGGTCATTGACTAACAAAGAATTAAAAATGATAAATCTTACCATAGTTGCCGGTGCAAGACCAAATTTCATGAAAATTGCCCCAATCATTCATGAGATTCAAAAACAGAAAAGTGCCGGAATAGGTATTGATTTCAGGCTGGTGCATACTGGACAACACTATGATAAAAAGATGTCTGGTGACTTTTTCGAACAACTTAATATCCCGGAGGCTAATGCAAATCTAGGAGGAGGAGGAGGAACTCAAGCAGAACAAACTTCCTCTATTATGATCGCTTTCGAGAAGGAATTACTGGAAAACAGACCTGATTTAGTAATCGTTGTGGGTGATGTGACCAGCACCTTGGCTTGTTCTATTGCTGCCAAGAAATTGCAGATTGATGTAGCGCACGTTGAAGGAGGAATTCGTTCTGGAGATCTATCTATGCCCGAAGAGATTAACCGCATGGTAACAGATAGCATTACGGATCATTTCTTTACTACTTCTGAAATAGCTAATGCTAATTTAAAAGCAGCAGGCGTAGCTGAGGATAGGATTCACTTTGTAGGGAATACCATGATTGATACCTTGCTTGCAAACCAAGAGAGGTTGATCAAGCCAACAGGAGATGTGTATGATGCGCTTGAGCCTCAAAAATATTTTGTGATGACCATGCATAGGCCTGCCAATGTGGATGAAGAGTCTAAGCTAAAAAGCTTAATTGAAGCTATTGTTTCTGGGGTAGAATATATGCCTATTATTTTCCCAGTTCATCCTAGGACGGCTAAAATTTTAGAGGGGATGGGGATAGCCTATCCAAACTTGCATTTTTCTCCACCTTTATCTTATTTGGAGTTTAACTATCTAGTAAAGTACGCTAAAGGAGTCATTACAGATTCTGGGGGAATTACGGAGGAGGCATCAGTGATGAATGTTCCTTGTATTACCTTACGAGACAATACGGAGAGAGCAGAGACAATTCATTTGGGTACTAATGAGCTAATAGGTACGGATCCAAAAAATGTCGCTCCTGCACTAGCTAAATTAATGGAGGGTAACTGGAAGCAATATCAGGGAATTCCTATGTGGGATGGCAAAACTTCAGTTCGAATTATAAATACAATCATTTCGCTATATCAATGAGAGTAATTTTAGTAGTTGTTTTTTCAACTCTATTTTCCTTCAATAATACTGGGTTCGCTCAATCTCTACCAGCTAATTTTCCGATTTTGGAAGAGAATGCCCGTAGAGGTCAATTAATAGATACGCTATATAATAATAGCACTTCATTCTTATTAAGGCCCATTTTGGCTGATTCCATCCTTTATCCTTTTTCAGCGAACTTGATAGATAGTGATATTTCTATCAAGCTAAGCCCATTAATTAATACCACACGTCTCAGCACCAAAAGACCCTATGGATGGGGAGATAATGGGATGATTCCTAATCCCGGTTTTCAGACCTATTTTTCGGGTGGAGTTGAGGTAAAGTATAAATTTATCAACCTTACTTTTAGGCCTGAACTGCTTATTGCTCAAAATAAAGGTTTTAGAACTGGGCTGGACAATTTTTCCAATTCAGAAATTAGGAATAAATTCTTCTATTGGAATTACGGTGATTTCCCTGAGCGCAATGGTGAGGGATGGATTGCTAAACCCTGGTGGGGACAATCGAAACTTACCTTTCAATATGGTGCCTTTGAAATAGGTGCGGCTACCGAGAATATCTGGTGGGGACCAGGGCAGTTTAATGCCTTGACTTTTTCGAATAACTCACAAGGGTTTCCTCATTTTACAGTGAATACTACAAAGCCTGCTCATACCTTTATTGGGAATTTTGAAACTCAGCTAATCATAGGGAAACTTAAAAATTCTGGTTATGATCCTTCACAATACCCAGAATTGAATTCCCAATATTTTAGAAGCTTTTCAGATGACTGGAAATATTTAAATGCCTTCATGCTTTCCTACAATCCTAAGTGGGTTCCGGGCTTGTTTGTAGGCTTTACAAGAACTTTCCAACAATACAGTGAATCCATGGAATCTGGGTTTTTAACATATCTGCCAGTCTTTTCAGGAGTTACCAAGGATGCTTATGGTTTTGATAAGGATGCCAATGGTCAGGATCAACAGATATCTATTTTTGGTCGATTTGTCCTGCCCAAATCAAAAACTGAAATTTATTTCGAATTTGGTCGTAGAGATCATGCCAAAAACTGGAGGGAATTCACTCTCAATCCCGAGCATGCACGGGCATATATTTTGGGATTTGTTCAGCTATTCGAGTTGGCTTCTATAAGTAAAATGCTTCAAGTGCGTGGAGAAATGACTCAGCAACAAGAATCTGTTAATAGATATATTAGGTATGGAGGTTTGGGAGGTGGGTTGACTTGGCATACTCATACTAGAGCTCGAGGTTTCGCAAATTATGGACAAGCACTTGGGGTAGGAATAGGTGTAGGCTCTAATGTACAGACAGTGGAGTTCTCCTTAGTTGATGGACTGGATAAAATGGGGATTCAGATAGAACGCTTGGCAAATAACCAAGACTTCTACTACAAGGCTCAGTTTCAGGATACTGAAAGAAAACCATGGGTAGATCTCTCTATAGGCTTCCTCTTTGATAAAAAGTGGGATAATCTGTTACTAAGTTCCAAGCTACAGTTTATCCATGCTAACAATTACCAGTGGCAATTGTCCCCTGAGAGCACTCCCGACTTTCCAGTAGGAGAGAACATTACTTCTTTCTTGGCCCAGACTAGTTTAATTTATTTCTGGAATAAATAGCCGAGAGCTATGACTGAGTAAACTTTTGCATCTATTATTCCTAGACCCTTTTTCATTACTTACAATCTGCTTCAACCATTTTATTTTATAGAGGCTTCGTAAATTAGGTCTTTAAAATTATAATTTATCCATTTTCTCACCAATCGCACCTTTCAAAATGTACCGGTTTTACCCATATTTCCACATTTTGATAATGCTTTTGAAATTGTTTAAATGCCGTTCGTGGAAGATTTATATATGGTAAATTTGTTCATATACTACAGTTGCTTTTTTGAGGTATTATTTATGTAGTTTATGCCGAATTTTTAGCATAATACCACAAGTCTGAGATTTTCTAGTTTATAACTAATCATGCTTAATATTATATAATCATTAATGGCAAGGGTATTGTATTGTTTTTTCTTAAATTTGTCCTAGCCAACTAGAGTTTAACTACTACTTTATGTTTTTTATACTTGCTACTCTTTCAGCATTTTCAGTAGGTCTTTTATTGACCCCTATTTTGATCAAATTCCTGAAAAGGATGAAAATCGGTGATACTCCGGGGGGTCGAAAAATCCATAAGTCATTTATCCCTTCTATGGGGGGAATCTCTTTTGTAGTAGCGGTTGGTGTTACTCTTGCAATATGGGGCTGGCAATTTCCATTACCAGACATTCGGTATTTGCTTGGCGCGATAGGTTTGATGTTCTTTGTAGGGCTTAGCGATGATTTGATTGAACTCAAAGCCACTCATAAGTTATTAGGACAAATGGTCGCTGTGACCTTAGTGGTGGTTGCTTCAGACATTAGAATTAAGGATCTACATGGATTTCTTGGGATTGGAGAGCTAAATATTATTGTTAGCTACGCTTTCTCTGCTTTTACTCTTCTTGCTTTGACCAATGCTTTTAACCTGATAGATGGATTGGATGGACTGGCTGGAACTATGGCATGTATAGTTTTTGCTTCCTTAGGATCTTGGTTTCTGATTCAAGGCTTGGAAAGTTATGCGCTCTTATCATTCGCATTTCTAGGAGGTATCCTTGGTTTTCTTGTGTTCAACTGGCATCCTGCAAAGATCTTTATGGGTGATACAGGTTCCCTAACATTGGGCTTTACCATGGGAGCATTAATTATTGCTTTTATGGAGAGAAACTCTGGTCTACCTGATGGCAGTTTTATGAAATTTGAACCTGTATTTTCAGTAGGTGTTGCACTAATGATGTTTCCTCTATACGATATGGCTAGAGTGTTTACTAGAAGGATTTCTCAGGGTAAAGCACCTATGAGTCCAGATAAATCTCACGTACACCATTTCTTAATGAGAATGGGACTTCGACATGATCAAGTTACTTTGATACTAGTAGGATTGCAGTTTGTATTCATTTTTTTGGTTTTTATTTTAAGAGATTTTTCCGACCATCTCGTACTACCATTGCTATCGTTACTGGCAATAGTATTGGGATATCGACTGGATAATATTACTGTTAAGTATGTTAAAAAGAAAGTGGCTTATCAGCCTAAAGTATTGGAAATTAGGGAGTTAAAAGCTAAGCAGAAGAAAAGAATAAAGGTTGATAAAAGCGGATTTATAGAGTCCAATATTAATATGAATTAAGTTTTAAATTAAACTATAGATATAAAAAGGCTCCTCTGGAGCCTTTTTTATTAAAATCTGATCTATGGTGGTTTGACAAATCTGTGATATATTTATAAGCAAGAGCAAAAACTATAGAATGTCCTTACAAATTCCCTTATCCTTTCCAGTATTTAAAGGCAGCGAAAACCTGTATACTCAACAGGCTATAAGTTCTGGACATATAGCTACTTTTGGTTCATTCATTAATAAGTTTGAAAGTAAATTGTCAAGAAGATTAAAGTCACACGAATGTGTCGCTTTGAACTCAGGAACTTCCGCCTTGCATTTGGCTATGGTGCTCCTTGGAATAGGGGCAGGGGATGAGGTAATCTGTCAGTCTTTTACTTTTTGCGCTTCAGCAAATCCTATAGTATATCTAGGAGCATCACCAATTTTTGTAGATAGTGAAAAGAGCTCATGGAATATCTGTCCAGAAATTTTGGAGGACACCATTCTCAGTAGAATATCTAAAGGAAAAAAACCAAAAGCCATTGTAATCGTCCACTTGTTTGGTATGCCTGCTAAAATGCGGGAAATCATGGAGATTTCTACCAAATACAACATACCTATTTTGGAAGATGCAGCAGAAGCTGTTGGTAGTAAATATTTGGATAAAAGCTGTGGAACCTTCGGAGAAATAGGTATTTTCTCCTTCAATGGCAATAAAATTATTACATCTGGAGGCGGCGGGGCTTTAATCTCTGATGATACAGCCTTAATCCAGCGGGCGAAGCATTTGTCCACTCAGGCTAGAGAAGATTTGCCATATTATCACCACTTAGAAATTGGTTATAATTTTAAAATGAATAATCTAGCAGCGTCTATAGGACTTGCCCAACTAGAACAATTAGATTCTTTTATAAGGAAAAGAAGAGCTATTAATGCAAATTATAGAAGCTTGTTAAAGGATTTTGTAGGAATAAGCTTCCAAACTGAGGGCAAAGAATCCAAATCTAATTACTGGCTTACCGCAATATTGATCGACAAGGAGAAAACAGGTTTTTCCAACAATCAGTTAAGGAATTCATTAATGAAGAAAGGGATAGAAAGTAGATTCTTGTGGAAGCCCCTGCATACGCAACCCATTTTCAATAAAACTTCATATTATGGAGGGAGCTTATCTGAAAAATTGTTTGAAAATGGACTTTGTCTACCAAGTTCAGTTAATTTGTCCTTCCAGGATCAAGAAATGATAGTGGAAATAATGCATGAAGAGCTCAGTAAAACGTTCAAATAAGTGATATATCGTAATTGGATAAAGAGGCCGATGGATTTACTTCTGGCTTTTTTGTTATTTATTATACTTCTGCCGATATTTTTGGTGCTAGTTATTACTTTAAGCATATATCATAAAGGGACACCATTTTTCTCTCAATCTCGTCCAGGTATGGATCATATTCCATTCAAGATATTGAAATTCAAGACTATGTTGGATCTGGTAAATGAGGATGGTGATCCATTATCTGATTCTGTGAGAATCACTAATTTTGGAAGGATGATAAGGAAATCATCACTAGACGAGATTCCTCAGTTAATCAATGTGTTGAAAGGGGATATGAGCCTAATAGGACCTCGGCCCTTATTGGATGATTATCTCAAGCTTTATTCAGCTAATCAGTCTAGGAGACATGAAGTAAGGCCAGGTGTGACTGGCTGGGCACAGGTGAATGGAAGAAATGCTATTTCTTGGGATACCAAGTTTAAGCTAGATGTATGGTATGTAGACAATGTTACCTTCCTTTTGGATCTTAAAATTCTCTTCCAAACCTTTTTTAATGTATTGGCTGGAAAAGGTGTTACCCAAAAAGGACATGTGTCGATGGGGAGATTTGAGGGGAGTAGAGAGGTATAACAACTATCGAATTGCCTTTGCTATTCCTGATAATCACTCTCCAATTAATCTGAATTGACAGTTTATTGCGTTTATAAACAAAAGTTATCATTTGATAGCCTAAAAAACGCAAAATATTATTGAAATAATATAAAAGGATTTAGATATAAGCAGTAAAAATCTTTACTTTGCAAAGTAATAGGCCTGTTTCAGTGATTGAGTTTATAACGAAGTATTATTTGAATAAATCTCTACTATGAATTTTTTAACGCGGTTGAAAATCCTTCCTAGATGGATAATTGCCACCCTTGATTCCTTTATTCTTTTCTATTGTGCCTTATTTGGATATTTGGTTCGATTTAATTTTGAACTGGTATTGATAGAGCAGAATGACGCCTTTGCCGGCAGCTTTATTTTTATGGTTGGCGGTTTGTTAGTCATGCAGAATACACGCAGCTATGAAGGCATTGTCCGTCATACAGGCTTTAGAGATGGAGCTAATATTTTCAAAACAGTTCTCATCAATTTCATTTTATTTCTATCCTTGAATTTCTTTCATGGGAACTTCTTGAATGATAGATTTCTGCTTCCAACGTCAGTTCTTATTATAGCGAGTTTATCCTCTCTCTTTATGCTAATCTTTTACCGATTATTGGTGAAAGAGCTTTTTGTTTACTTGAAAAATGGGATTTTAGTTAAAGAGCTGAAGAATGGAATAATATTCGGAGCTGGTGAAGCTGGGATTATTGCTCAGGAAGCAATTAAACGAGATAGCAAAATTCTTTTCAATACAGTGGCATTTTTGGATGATGACCCTAAAAAAGAAGGTAAAAATATTGATGGAAAACGAATCTATAAAGGATTAGGTGATCTTGAAAAGCTAGTAACTCAGTTCGGCATTACAGAATTGATTATAGCTGTCAGAGATCTATCCGTACAGAGAAAGAATGAAGTAATTGATGAGTGCCTTCGTTTAAAAATTTCTGTTTCTATAGTGCCTCCTGTTGATCAATGGATTAATGGGGGATTGACTGCAGGTGCAATTAGAGAAGTGAAAATTGAGGACCTGCTTAGTCGTGAGCAGATAATTTTGGATAATCCTAGGATACACCAAGACTTGCTAGGAAAAGTGATCCTAGTGACTGGCGCTGCTGGCTCTATTGGTTCGGAGCTTTGTAGACAGATTAGTCATTATGAGCCTAAGCTTCTTATCATGTTTGATATTGCAGAGTCAGCTTTATACGATGTAGAGCAAGAGTTTAAAGAAAACCATGCTGATTGTCCAATAAAGATTGTACTTGGTGATGTTCGGAATAAGAAGAAAATTAAAGAGGTTTTTAAAGCTTACAAGCCTCAGGTAGTATTCCACGCTGCTGCTTATAAGCATGTGCCAATGATGGAAAATTATCCTGAAGAGGCTATTCAATCAAACATCTTAGGTACTAAGATTCTGGCTGATATTTCAGTGCTAGCTAAAGTGGATAAATTTGTTTTTGTCTCAACCGATAAGGCTGTAAACCCTACTAACGTAATGGGAGCGAGTAAGCGTGCTGCCGAAATGTATGTTCAAGCTTTAAATGAATATCTAGAAAGAAATCATAAAAGTTACCATACTAAATTCATTACTACCCGATTTGGAAACGTATTGGGCTCTAATGGTTCGGTGATACCATTGTTTAAGAAGCAAATAATGCATGGTGGTCCTATAACAGTTACTCATCCAGAAATCACTCGTTATTTCATGACAATTCCAGAAGCTTGTCAGTTAGTACTTGAGGCTGGAATTATGGGTGAAGGTGGAGAGATTTATATCTTCGATATGGGAGAGCCAGTTAAAATTCTTGATTTGGCATACAAGATGATCAAGCTTTCTGGCAAAAAAGTAGGCGAGGATATAGATGTAGTTTTCTCCGGTTTAAGGGAGGGCGAGAAGTTGTACGAAGAACTTCTCAATGATTTTGAAACAGTCAAAATTACTCACCATCCTAAAATCAAAATTGCTCAGGTACTTCCTTCTTCTTATCATAAAATCGATGGCCAAATCGAACTTTTTATAGAATTGGTTACCAAAAACTCTGAAAATGAATTAGTATCTCATTTGAAAGTAATTGTTCCTGAATTTATTTCTAATTCATCAAGATTTGAGGTCCTTGACCGATTAAATTAATCTAAAAGGAAGAATTCAAAAGGCAAATAGAACCCCTAATTACTTACCACTATTCTCTGTTATCTAGTACGAATCTTTCTAGCTGCTTCGTGCATTCCCCCTAGATACCCACTAGTTGCCCCGTAGATACTCCCTATATACCCGCATGATAAAGGCATGATACTTGGGCTTTTCCTTACTTTATCCTTTTATTTTTTTGCATGACTACCATTTGTCATTTCAACCACTCACCACTCACAATTTTCACTACTAACAGTTACACGTACTGCGACTGAAACTGAATACTGATCATTTAGTCTAAGTGCATCTTACTTCTGAAAACACTATCTTTGAAAACCCTTTTAAGGATAAATACCTTACTATGAAATCGAGCATGTTAATGTTGCTTTATAACGTGTGGATTATGAACCATGCTAGATTCCCCTTCATACTGATGTCAGCAGAGCAGGCATGTGACCTTAAAAGCCAAATTAACATCACATGAAAAAAGAATTCACCTTACAATTGAGTCCTCAAGAGGCTTATGACCCCATCATTTTTCAAGAAGTAATTCTAAAGAAAGCTGGTCTTCCAGTGGATTCTACGGATGTTGTTGCCAGGCAAGTGAAACGTTCTATCGATGCTAGAGGTAGAAATGTTAAAGTCAATATTCAAGCGGAGCTTTTTGTCAAAGAGACTCCTCCTGCTATGCTGGATCATCGGCCTGAATATAAAAACATTGGAAATGAAGATCCAATCATTATTGTAGGCGCAGGGCCGGCTGGGCTTTTTGCGGCACTTCGTGCAATAGAACTAGGAGTGAAACCAATTGTGATCGAAAGAGGTAAGGATGTCAGATCCCGTCGTCGTGATTTAGCAGCTATCAACAAAGATCATGTGGTGAACCCTGATTCGAACTATTGTTTTGGAGAGGGAGGAGCAGGTACCTATTCAGATGGGAAACTATATACCAGGTCCAAGAAGCGTGGAGATATTCGAAGGATCATGGAAATATTTGTAGCGCATGGAGCTACGGAAGAAATACTCGTCGATGCGCATCCTCATATAGGTACAAACAAACTTCCGAAACTCGTGGAAGACCTTCGAGAAAGCATCAGACAATTTGGAGGAGAAGTTTTGTTCGACACTAGAGTAGAGGATTTCATCTTGGAAGGAAATGAGATGAAAGGAGTGGTGACTCAACATGGAGATAAAATCACAGGTATAGGAGTGATCTTGGCTACAGGCCACTCTGCTCGGGATATTTTCTATTTGTTGCATAAAAAAGAAATCACAATTGAAGCGAAGCCTTTTGCATTAGGAGTGAGAATTGAGCATAGCCAAAATCTTATCGATAGTATACAATATCATTGTGGGCTAGACAGAGGGCCATATCTTCCTGCTTCAGCATATTCACTTGTTCATCAGACAGAATTCAAAAAGAAACAAAGAGGGGTTTTTAGCTTTTGCATGTGCCCGGGAGGATTTATTGTACCATCAGCTACTGCTCCAGGAGAGTTGGTGGTGAATGGAATGAGTCCTAGTCGTCGAGATGGGAAGTTTGCTAATTCGGGAATTGTAGCTTCTGTGGAGTTAGAAGATTTACCGGAATATCAAAAGTTTGGACCTTTGGCGGCGATGGAGTTTCAGGCAGATATTGAGAAAAAAGCCTGGATGTATGGTGGTAAAACTCAAGCTGCACCAGCTCAGCGAATGGTTGATTTTGTGGAGAAAAGAGTGAGTTCAAATTTACTTGACACATCCTATCAGCCGGGCTTGAATTCAGTGGAAATGAGAGATGTTTTACCTGATTTTATTTCAGAGCGTCTTGCTATGGCTTTTAAGGCTTTCGGACAAAAAATGAAAGGTTATTATACAAACGACTCTCAGTTGATCGGATTGGAAAGCAGGACATCCTCCCCAGTTCGGATACCTCGTGATCGTGAGTCATTTGAACATGTTCAAATTAAGCGACTTTATCCATGTGGTGAAGGAGCTGGTTATGCTGGAGGTATCGTATCTGCAGCTATGGACGGTGAAAGATGCGCCGAGCGATTGATAGAAGCCTATGTGAAGTGATGTCTGTATGGGCGAATCATCATTCGCCCTTACAGATGCAAATTTCCTAATTCAATACTAGCCTAAGGAATTGCAAATTCTCATCTGCATACCAGTTCGGTCTTTGGGACACATACAATGGTTAAGAAATTGGCCTGAAAGGCCATAATATCTCAGTGATGGGTGCAGCCCATCGTATTCGGGTTAAACATCATTTTTAGCCCTTACAGATGCAAATTTCCTAATCCAATACTAGCCTAAGGAATTGCAAATTCTCATCTGCAAAAGAGTTTGGTCTATGGGACACAGACGGTGGTGAAGAAATTGGCCTGAAAGGCCATAATATCTCAGCGATGGGTGCAGCCCATCGTATTGAGTAAAACATCATTTTTAGCCCTGAAAGGGATAAATCAAAACAAAGAAGATTTAGTGAATTTGTTCCCTGTGACATAGACCACGGTTAAAGCAATTAATCATAATGATGCCATTCGTGAATCTAACGACGGCGATAGATTAGGCCTGAAAGGCCATAATATCTCAGCGATTGGTGCAGCCCATCGTACTGAGTAAAACATCATTTTTAGCCCTGAAAGGGATAAATCAAAACAAAGAAGCTTTAGTTGATTTAATGCCTGTGACACAGACCACGGTGAAAGCAATTAATATTATTGCTGTGAGGACCCAAGTTCATGTAAGGGCGAATCATCATTCGCCCTTACCGATGCAAATATCCTCAGGAGTTACAAATCCAGATTGACCAAGAAATATCAATAATTTGAATCAGGCCTGAAAGGCCATAATATCCAAGCGATGGGTATAGCCCATCGTTTAATCAGAGCGAATATTTAGTATAGCCCTGAAAGGGATAGATCTTTCAATCTACTATTAAACCAGAAAGAGGTAGCATGACAGATGCTACCTCTTTCTGGTTTAATATTGAATCGTGAATGATGAATGTTGAATATCGAAGTTTTTAAACTCAAATCATTGACTTATACGCTTACGCCAACCAAGCTGACCAAGGGATTCTGCTTAGAATAAGAACAAGTCCTATGGCATACATCATGTAAATACTTCTGAATCTAGCACGAGATGCACCTGGTTTTTTTGCTCTGATATAACCGATACTAATTAAGACAATTGCAATAATATTCATCAAGGGATGCTCAAGAGCTATCAATCTGGCTGCTGGATCAGACATTGCTGAACCTGATTGTAACATCTCCATTCCTAGAGGACTTAGGAAATATAGAATCAAACCTACTAGCAACTGGATGTGGGATAGGATAAAAGCGATCAAAGCGATTTTCCGATCTTTCTCCGTGAATTCACGATTTGAAAGTGACCCGATTAGCATGTAAATAATTACCACTACCAAAGCAAGCAATGCCAGATAAGCGATTCCTGAATGAAGATGCTGAATTCCTGTGTACATGATGTGTTTTTATTAGTAAACGAAAATAAGTCAAAAGACTTTAATTCTTAAGTATAAACTCTGATTTTACTCAACAAAGAGCACCAAACCTTTGAGGTATTCAGTTTCCGGATGAAAAATGTTGATCGGATGATCAGCTGGCTGCGTTACTTGATGAAGGATTTTCACCTTTCTACCACATTCTAGAGCTGCTGCCGTAACTGTGTTACGGAAAAGTGCTTTGTCCACCACCTGGCTACAGGAGAAAGTGAAAAGGATTCCGCCAGATTTGATCTTCTTCAGTGCTTCAGCATTTAGACGCTTATAAGCCTGAACAGCATTATGTCTCGCTTTTAGGTTTTTTGCAAAAGCAGGTGGATCTAGCACGATCACATCGTAATCATCACCAATTTCACGGATGTATTTTACCACATCAGCTACTTTGGATTCATGCTTCCCTTTGATTTCAGGATTGAGTTGAATATTCTCCTCTGTAAGCTCTATGGCTTTAGATGAAATATCTACAGAGTGAACTTCTGCTGCTCCCTCTTGCAAAGCCAAGACTGAAAAACCTCCAGAGTAGCAGAAGGTGTTTAGAACTTTTTTGCCATGAGAGTAATCAGCAAGAAGCTTTCGGTTCTCTCTCTGATCGATGAAGAATCCAGTTTTCTGACCCTTTTCCCAATCAATTTTATAAGTAGCTCCGTATTCCTGAACCAAATCGGTTTTTGGCTCGCCGAGAACCCATTCGTTGGATGTGATACCCAAATTCTTTGGTAAGGTCTCCGCACTTTTGTCGTACACGCCTGAGATCTGATCATCATAAGCATTCTTGATGGCTTGAGCGATTTCCTTCAAATGAGCGTGCATTCCAATCTGATGAGCTTGGATCACTGCCGTTCCATTATAAAAATCCACGATTAATCCTGGAAGCAAATCTCCTTCACCATGTACCAATCTGTATACATTAGTTCCCTCATTCTCAGTAAGTCCAAGGCTTTTTCGTAAAGAAAGCGCTGAAGCGATTTTCTCATTCCAAAAAGCTTGATCTATTTCCCGCTCCTCGAAGGAAATAATTCGAACCATAATTGAGCCTTCAGCAAAATGACCTATTCCTAAAAACTCATCTTTCGAAGAGACAACCGTAACCAATTGACCATTTTCAAGATTGGCGTCTTTTTGGAAAATAGCGCCAGAAAACACCCAGTGATGGCGTCTTTTCAAGGAAATCTCTTTTCCGTGTTTTAGGATAATTTTAGGATAGTTCATCAGTAGTAAAAGTTAAGTAAAAGCAAAGGGAGCGAACGACCTGCCAAAGCATAGTTATTCGATCCCTTTAAGAATTTTGAAGCTAAAGCTCCGACGGCGATTAGGATCGCCAAATAAAATATGATTGCAGTGAGTAGCAATGAGCTAGCCTTATGACTTTGCGTACATTTTCTCTCTCAATTCCTTGATTTCTTCACTTTCAAGATAAGCCTCGTAAGGCATTCTTCTATCGATCGTTCCGCTTGGAGTGAATTCTACTATTCTATTTGCAGAAGACTGAACAAACGCATGATCATAAGATGACATCAATACAGTTCCGGTGAACTCTATAATTGCGTTGTTGAAAGCAGTGATGGATTCCAGATCCAAGTGATTTGTTGGCTCGTCCATTACCAGAAGGTTAGGATTCTGAAGCATCATCTTGGAGATCATACAACGAACTTTTTCTCCTCCGGAAAGTACAGAACACTTTTTCAAGGACTCTTCACCTGTAAAAAGCATTCTTCCTAAGAAAGTTCTCACGTACGCTTCTTCCTGATTTCCTGAGAATTGTCTCAGCCATTCGATCAGAGAAATATCTGTTTTGAAATACTCAGAGTTATCATTTGGCAAGTATGCCTTGTTGATCGTAACTCCCCATTTGATACTTCCTTTGGAAGAAGGGATTTCCTCCATGATCGTTTGGAAGAATTTATTCACTGCCTGCTTGGTCTTAGAGATAAAAGCAATTTTATCGCCTTTGTCTACCATCAGATTGACGTCAGTGAAGTAAGTCACTCCATCAGCTTTCAATTCCAAGTTCTCCGTCATGAAAATCTGATCTCCGGCTTCTCTTTCTGGCTTGAAAATGATGCCTGGGTATTTTCTCATCGAAGGCTCAATCTCATCGATGTTTAACTTTTCGATCATTTTCTTACGCGCTGTAGCCTGCTTAGACTTGGCAACGTTGGCAGAGAATCGATCGATAAATGCCTGCAATTCCTTTTTCTTATCCTCAGCCTTCTTGTTGGAATCCGAACGCTGCTTCAATGCAAGCTGAGAAGATTCGTACCAGAAGGTGTAGTTACCAGAGTATATTTTGATTTTACCAAAGTCAATATCCACGATATGCGTAGAAACTGAATCAAGGAAGTGTCTATCGTGAGATACTACGATTACCAAGTTTTTGAAATCAAGCAAGAAGTTCTCTAACCATTCGATTGTAGCTGCATCCAAATCATTGGTAGGCTCATCGAGGATCAAAATGTCAGGATTTCCGAAAAGTGCCTGTGCTAATAGAACACGGACTTTCTGATTACCCGCAAGATCTTTCATTTGCATATAATGCAGATCTTCGGTGATTCCCAGACCCGACAGAAGGGCAGCAGCATCAGATTCAGCATTCCAGCCATCCATCTCTGCAAAATCCGCTTCAAGTTGGGAAGCACGCAGGCCATCTTCTTCAGAGAAATCCTCCTTCATATAGATAGCGTCCTTTTCTTCCATGATGGCATAAAGTGTCTTGTGTCCAATAAGGACAGTCTTAAGCACTTCGATCTCATCAAAACCGAAGTGATTTTGACTCAAAACAGCCATACGCTGACCTGGAGTGATGCTAATACCACCACTTGTACTATCCATTTCACCAGAAAGTATTTTCAAAAAAGTTGACTTTCCAGCTCCATTAGCCCCGATCACACCGTAGCAGTTGCCAGGATTGAACTTTAGGGATACTTCGTCGAAAAGGGTTCTTTTTCCAAATTTGAGGGATAGATTATCTACTGAAATCATAAAGGTGTTTCTTCTTTTTTGAGGCGCAAAGATAGGAATTAAATATGTGAAGACTTAGGGATTGTCCACCTTTTGGACTGAGAGAATCTTTGTTTGTGCTGGATGGAGAGTTTTATTTTTATCAGTTAGCTATATTGAGATGTTATTGAGTATAAAAGTCCTGCATGAAAAGATTTTACAGAGTTGGTTTACTAGTGTTTTGCCTGCAATTTTTTGTATTGGCGAGCTATGGCCAAATCTCTACTATTGGCAAGGAATTTTGGTTGGGGTATATGGACAATAACAGAATTCTTCCAGGAGCACCAGACAGGGCAGTTTTAGAAATAGCAGCTGTTGAAGATGCTACTTTTACCATTGAATATCTTGGACAGTCGATTAGCCAGTCGTTAAAAAAAGGGGAGAGATATAATCTGGTAGTGGATTCAAGAGATGTGGAGCTACATCATAGGTCTTCAGGAGTGGTAGAAAAAAAAGGAGTTTATGTCAGCTCCACGGGTGATTTGTCGGTTTATGCTTTTAATGAAAGAGTAAGAAGTGCTGATGGGACTGTCGTTCTGCCCTTAGGAGCACTTGGGAAAGACTACTATGTCACTTCTCATTATGAGAGGCTCACCTATCCAGTGGGATACGACGGAAATATAGATGATGAAAGCAGTCTGCTGGTGATCGCAACGGAGAATGATACGCAGGTAGAAATATCCAAAAGTAATGGTGCTCCGCCCATTACCATTGAATTGGATCGTGGTCAAAGCTATCAGATAAAAGAAAAGTATGATCTCACGGGGTCAAGAGTGAGAGTAATCGGAGATGATGCGAATTCTTGTAAAAAAATTGCTGTCTTCGGAGGAAATAAATGGACTTCAGTAGGAAACTGTGGTTCCGCAAATGACAACCTTTTTCAGCAAGCTTATCCCGTCACTACTTGGGGGAAATCGTTTATCCATGTGGCTTTGGAAGGTAGGTCCTCAGGTGAATTAGTCAAAGTTTTGGCAGCAGAGGAGAACACTGAGGTAGTTGTAAATGGAGTCCAACGTGGTTCAATCAATGCAGGTGATTTTTTGAATATTGATCTAAAAGCAGATGAAACAGTCTCCATAACAACTTCAAAGCCCTCATCAGTAACTGTATTTTCTAAAAGTCAAGAATGCAATAATTCCAATGACCCTAATTTTGGACAAGGTGATCCATTTATGATTACCTACAGTCCAAATGAACAGTTGCTGAAAGATGTGAAGTTTTCTGCTCTGTCATTACAGTCCATAGAGGTGAATTATGTCAATATTATTGTTCCCGCTGGTTCTCAGTCAAATACTGTATTAGATGGTAAAAATATAGGAGCTTCCTTTTCTCAGGTTCCTGGCAATTCCTCCTTTTATTTTGCCAGAATAAGTGTTTTTCAAGGAGTACATCAGTTGACAAACCCAGAAGGATTTATAGCATACGTTTATGGGTTTGGGTATTTGGAATCCTATGGATACGCTGTTGGTGCAGCCTTGGATAACTTGAATTTTGAAGTCAAGGTTGACTATGATTTTGAAGTAGTTGGAGATCTCACAGCTTGCCTCAATGAAGAGGGAACTTGGTCTATCACCTCAGAAAATGAAAAGTTTACCTACTTCGTTTGGGATTTTGGCGATGATTCTGCTGTTCAAGAAGGTCAAGAAGTGACTCATACATTTGCTAAGCCAGGTAAATATGAAGTTTCTGTTACAGCTTCCATAAGTCAAAATACCTGCGATCAGCAGGAAGAAGAAACGTTTACAGTTGAGGTATTAGAATCTAAGGCAACGCTAGTAGGCGAGCAGTCGGTTTGCCCTGATGTAGAAGAACTGATTTATAAGATTGAAGGAAAAGAACATATTAAGTCTGTAACTTTTGAAGTTGAGGGAGGCGTTATCGTACAAGATTATGGTGATTCAGTTTTGGTTAAGTGGGGTCCGCCTAATGCAAATGCTAAAATAATTGCTACACCTTTAAGTCAGAACGGCTGCCTCGTTGATCCAATTTCTCTAGATATACTAATCAATGCCAAGCTTGATGCTGCTAACCCTATTGGGGATATAGCTATCTGCTTTGATCCTCTGGCTCCACATTTTTATGCTGCCCCGAATCCTTCGGTAGGACGTGGCTACGAATGGATGGTGAGCGGAGGGAAAATTATCTCTGGAGAAAACCAAGCTACGGTTGAAGTCATTTGGGATATAGCGGGTACTACTGGTACAATTAGCTATATGACATATAGTCTTGTCGACCAATCCTGTGCAGGAACTTCTGAAGAATTGCAAGTTTCTGTGGCAGAAGAGTTTGTCGTTGAATTAGGAACTATCGAAAATGTCAAATGTTTTGGTGAGTCCAACGGGCAAATAGTCCTTGATATCGAAGGAGGTGTTTCACCATACGTATTTACCTGGTCACATGACCCCGAATTGAATTCAGCAACTGCAGGAAATCTACCCATTGGGATCTATTCTGTTACCGTAATTGATAATATTGGATGTGAGAGAATTATAGAAAACCTAGAAATCACCGAGCCTCAAGTATTAGAGATTACTTCAATCACTGCAGCTGCTGTGAGTTGCTATGGTAAAAAGGATGGAGTTCTGAATTTGACGGTGAAGGGCGGAACTGGTCCATATACATTAGACCTGGATGGCGAGAAAGCTTTTTCTGGTCAGTTAAGTTTGACGGATGTTTCTCAAGGATCTTACGAACTTATGGTTTTTGATAATGCAGGTTGTTCCGTTCCAATAACTTTTGAAATTTCTTCGCCAGCTGCCTTGGAAGTAGATGTAAGGCTGACTAAGCCAGCATGTCCTGGAGGTAGTAATGGTGAATTGTTTGCATTTCCAGCAGGAGGCAAAACTCCCTTTATCTATTATTGGGAAGAACAGAATGTTACTCAGAGTTCGCTTACCGGATTGTCAAAAGGTGCATATACTATATCGGTTTTGGATGCATCTGGCTGTGTGAGTTTAGGAACTGGATTAGTAACTGAAAAGGCACCGGATGTACGAATGCCTTCAGGCTACTACCCACAGAGAGACGGGGGAGTTTTTCAGGCTGTTTCCAATTGTGAAATCAACTTTAATATCTGGATCTATAATAGATGGGGACAGTTGATTTACTCTGGTACAGAAGGATGGGATGGCTTGGTTAATGGGAGAAATGCTACTCCAGGAAGCTATACTTTCTTGATGCAGTATAGTTTTCCGCTTGATGGGGAAATGCAGACTGTGGAAAAACGTGGAAGTTTCTTACTTGTGAGGTAGCTTTTAAAAGCTGCAGAGTTTAGGTTTTTTGCGGAGAATAGGGAAGGGATAAATAATAATCAATTTAAAATATCTGCATAAATGTAGATATTCACCATTCCTAAAATTTAATCGGGTGTCACGATGTATAAAGAATCCTTTTTCACCTCATAGATCATTGCACCGGTGGTTACTATCCCAAAATCCAACGCTTTCATTTGTTTGTCTAGCAAAAAATTTGGTTTGTCCCTGAAAGAGGATAAATCACTATGAAACCTAGAGACGTAAATATGCAGGATTTCTGGATCATCAATATGAGTAGTGATATAAGCCTTACCCTCTCGAATGCAGGAACCACACCCGTCATTTGGAACGAAAACTAATTGATTATAATCTTCCAAAGGCAGGTCATAAAACTCTGCGAACTTCATGATAGATTCTTCTCGCTTGGTACTGGTGCAAGCGATCAACAGACTAATCAGAAAAATCAAAGGTATGGATAACGAGCTGATCTTCTTTGGAGTCCGGGTGATCGGGATGGTTTCCAAACAGGTGAAGACCTGCTTCCGAAACGAAGTACTGATGCGGGATATACTCATATTCTGGGAGTTCGAATTCATATTTCAAATCAAAATTTTCATCATACACGCTGAGAATAAAATGGGAGGGAGTCGCAACGAACTTCATGGAAGAAACACCTTCAGGAACTCCTGTTCCTGGCCAGGTCATTCGATAAAGCAAATTTTTGAAGGGATCTACTAAAATTCCTAGGTTTTGAGGCTCGGATAAGTATTCTGACATATTTTCCTCCAAAGATTGATTTACCCTTTCCTCATGCAAGAAAAATTTATTGGTAAAATCCGGAATTAAATTAGTCTGTAATTGATAAGACTCGGTGTTACTATTATTTAAATCGAATACATCCAATTGATTGGAGTAAAAAGGTAAGATATAGGAATACTTTCCTTTATGATCTAATAATATCTTAGGTGTATTAAAGTTTTCTCCAAAATTGGATTTGGAAAGTCTATAGGGGCTCTCTTCCACTTTAGAATTATCCAAATTCAGTATTAAGAAAGGATTTTTATTCTTGAGAAAATCCTCATTAATTTCATGGGTATATCTGAAATATACAGTTTGTGGCAAGACTAATTTATTATTCCAAAAATGAAATGTGGAGGTATAACGTGTCCTAGATCTGGTGTCTGTATAATCTGGGCTAAAGTCACTCAGTTTAATACGGTCCACTTTATCTGTATCCATATAATAAATAGATACCCGTCTTCCAGAAGTAGGAAAGGCTATTTTGTTTTGATTGAACACATAAAAGCCCACAATATTACCAACTCCCATTGGCCCCTCTTCTTGATAATGATAATACTCCGAAACCTGTTTAGTTTTTAGGTCGATTTTTGAGATTGTACTTCGGTTTTTATTATGCCATAACAATTCACCATCAACATATTGGAGCGCCATGGTATAGGGATCAATTTCAGGTCCGATGGGGATAGTTATATGTTCAACATGAAAGTCAGAAAGGGTCTGATTCTTACTTTCTGGAGTATAGGAGCAGCCATAAATGAGTAATATGAGAACTGCTATTGTAATGTTTCGAAACGCTGATTTCATTTTAGAAAAATCCGGCATGCTGTTACATGCCGGAAACTTTGGTTTAAGGAGTTACTATAGGTCCATCACAATTCGGAGGGTAAGTTGCGCAATACCCTGCACCAGTAAAATCCTCTACGCATTTTAATTCATCTGGATCCCAAGAACAAAGACTTGGATCAGGTTCAGTACCTTCCAAGCCTCTAGCTACGGAAACAGAGCTCAGCGGTAAGCTGAGCATGCAAATAAGAGCAAAAGCTCCAAAAACGGATTGAATTAGATTCTTCGTCATGAATAATAAAGTTTAGTGTTTAAAGATGATTTAAGCTATAATCTTATCCCAACTAATTCAATATTAATTACACCTACTGTTTTTTTTTTTGATGATTGGTGGTCTAATTTCTGTTTAAGTGGATGTTTGATGTAGTTATTTTTTAGTTAGAAAAATCAAAGGGATGGATAACAAGCTGATTTTCTTTGGAATCCGGATGAACCGGATACAATCTACTTTTAGATGGAGACTTATATCCAGGTTTGTTAAATTGCGAACTTAATTTTAACCTCTGGATTTATAATCGATGGGGGCAGCTGATTTATACGGGTTCAGATGGGTGGGATGGTCTCGTGAATGGAGGAAATGCTCTTCCAGGAACCTACACCTTTCTGATGCAGTATAGTTTTCCGCTTGATGGGGAAATGCAGACTGTCGAAAAGCGGGGAAGTTTTACGTTAATTATGTAGCCAATTAATGAAATGAGTCAACTTTATGAATAGTAGATTCATTTTCAATTAACTTTTCATAGGTTACCAAGTCTTCAATTTTTCACTAACTCTTATTACAAAACAATTCTATTATCCATCCAATTGGATAGTTTTGTCTTAGCAAACTTTTACAATAGATGAAAAACATTTTAATCACTGGCGGAGCCGGATATATAGGTTCTCACACTGCAGTTCAACTAGTTGAAGCGGGTTTCAACCCAATTATCATTGACGATCTCTCTAATTCTGACGAAAAAGTACTGGATAGATTAGAAGAGATTCTAGGCAAAAGGCTTACTTTTTATAAGGGCGATTGCAGCGATCGTAATCTTTTGGATCAAATCGCTGATAAACATGATATCTCTGGTGTTATTCATTTCGCAGCTTTCAAAGCTGTGGGAGAAAGTACCGTGCAACCCTTGAAATACTACCAGAACAACTTGGGTTCTTTATTGACAATTCTTGATTTTATGCGTGCTAAGCAAATCAAAGACCTGGTTTTTTCTTCTTCATGTACAGTCTATGGTCAGCCGGAGAAATTGCCGGTTACAGAAGCTACACCTAGACAAGACGCTGAAAGCCCTTATGGCAATACGAAGAAAATCTGCGAGGATATTTTGATGGATTTTGTAAAGAGTCAAGCTGGAATCCGAGTGATTTCCTTGCGATACTTCAATCCAGTAGGAGCACATCCATCTGCGAAAATAGGAGAGTTGCCTATTGGCACTCCAGCTAATTTGGTTCCTTTTGTGACGCAAACTGCCGCTGGTATCCGTGAGAAACTGACGGTATTCGGTGACGATTATGATACTATGGATGGCTCATGTGTTCGTGACTTCATCCATGTGATGGATTTGGCAGATGCTCATGTGAAAGCTTTGGCGTATTTAGGAGAGCAGAAAGATGATTTCTACGATGTGTTCAATGTGGGAACTGGAAATGGGAACACTGTATTGGAAGTTATAAGGACTTTTGAAAAAGTTAATCGTGTAAAAGTGAATTTTGAAATCGGAGCAAGAAGGCCTGGTGACATTGTGAAAATCTGGGCTGATACAGCTAAAATTAACTCCGTACTAAATTGGCAACCTAGTTATTCATTAGAAGACTCACTGAGAGATAGTTGGAACTGGCAAAAAACATTGTAAGCTAGTATTATCAATGAACAATTGATCTCATGGCTTAGTTATAAGGTTCACTTAAAGATAAATTCATCGTTGAGTGAACCTTATTTTTTTGATCTAATAGAAAAGAATGCTGCTGAGAGGAATTCTTTAAACTTAAATCATATTAAATATTTAGGTAAATATTAAGTAAAAAGCGTATTTTTTTATTCGAAGAACGTTAATAGGTATGTTGGTTTAAGTCTTACCAAAAAGGTATCACTGGCAGACTTATTTTTAAGTTTGAATATGATCTACTCTTTTTATTTCTTACTAAAGAATCATAATTTGTGGGCGAAAGGATATCAATTTCCATTAGATCATTAAATAAAAATTGAAAAATTTTAAGTTTGAATATGAATAAGTCCGTAAAGGGAGGAAGTAACTCATCATTATCGTCAGTCCTAAATTATCAAAATCTTGATGCTGTAAAAGACGCTTCGCTTTATAGGATATGCCAGTTAAGTTCTATAGTTAGCGGTACTTCTAAGGCACTTATTCTTATTGAAGGGCCAGAATTTGGTTTCAAGGCTGAGATAGGCTTTAGCGTAGATAATACTCAGCTTTTATCTTTTTTTAAGTCCCAGATAGAAGCTGCGAACACACTAATAAATTGTAAGGATGTGAAGAGCCCTTCACTTGCAGATGATATTTCTAAAGCGCTTTCTGCTTATGATATTAATGCTTTTGCTGGGCTTCCTTTATTTGAAGAAAAAGGCGGATTGATCGGTTGTCTTTTTGTGTTTGGTAGTGAAGCAATTTCGCTTGATGAAAAGGCTGAAAATGCATTGAATTTGCTCGCAAGTGAGGTAAAGAGTATTATACAAGAACGTAAGTTGATCGCTGAATACAGCAATCTAGAGAAGCTGTTTAATCTTTCCAATGATCTGATTTGTATAGCTGGACCAGATGGATTTTTTAAGAAAGTCAACCCTTCTTTCTCCCAGCTTTTGGGCTGGTCATCAGAAACCTTATTAAGTCGATCATTTTTCGATATGGTGCATCCTGATGATCTGGATAAAACCAAATTGGAGCTTGAAAAACTTGCCAAAGGAGAGTCTACCACTAACTTTTCTCATCGGTTTATTCATGAAGATGGTACGTACAAAATCCTGGAATGGGTAGCTACACCCAATCAAAATTCAGAAGATATATATGCCATCGCGAGAGATATTACGGATTGGAGCGATGGGGAAGCGGCATTAGCCCAGAGTGAGGCACGTTTAAGAGCGTTTTTTGAAAATTCTCAAGGATTCATGTGTACTCACGATATGCAAGGGGTGTTTTTGTCTGTGAATGATGCGGGAGCGTCAATGCTGGGCTATACCAAGGAAGAAATATTGGGGTTGAGTCTGTTTGATATAGTTCCAGAATATCGTAAGCCAGCTATTCACAAGTACCTTATGGCCATCGAAGTAGAAGGTGTATTAAGTGGGCAAATGATTACCGAGCATAAGTCTGGGCATGAGTTTACATGGATGTTCAATAATGTCCGTGAGCAGGGTGTGGACGGCAACTACTATGTAATTGGTAATGCGATAGATATTACTGAGCGCATGAGTCTGGAAGAAGATTTAAAGCAGACCAAGTTGATGCTTGAGGAAACAGGCAAGGTTGCTCGGGTAGGCGGGTGGAACCTAGATATGGCAAAACAGGAACTGTCATGGACTCCAGTGACAAGGCTTATTCATGAGGTAGCTGAAGGCTATACGCCAGAGGTGACTTCAGGAATAAATTTTTATAAGGAGGGGGAAAGTAGAGAGAAGGTTGTGAAAGCGCTCAATCAAGCGATAAACGAAGGGATACCTTGGGATTTGGAATTGCAACTGGTTACTGGTTTAGGGAATGAATTGTGGGTACGTGCAATTGGACAGTCCGAGTTAGTAAATGGGGAATGTAAAAGAGTCTTTGGTACATTTCAGGATATAGATGAAGCAAAAAAAGCGCAATTAGAATTAGAAAGGACTAAGAAGGTTCTTGATGATGTAATTAACGCATCATCTGAGGTTAGTATAATTGCCACTGATCTAGCTGGTATTATTACCGTATTTAATCCAGGAGCGGAGAAAATGTTGGGTTATACCGCTGAAGAAATGGTTGGTAAGCATACCCCTGAAATAATCCACGATCATCAAGAAGTCGAATTGCATCTGGCAGAACTTCAAAAAGAATTTGGAAAACATATAGGTGTTGAAGAAGTCTTCACCGCTAGGGCGGAAATAGCCGGTATGGAGCAGCGTGACTGGAGTTACATTGCAAAAGATGGCTCCAGGAAAACTGTGTCATTGGTTGTTACTCCTATCCGTGATGTTGATAATGTGTCAATTGGATATTTAGGCTTTGCTAATGATATTACAGATATCAGGAAAATGGAGAAAGAACTCATTTATGAGAAGAGTCGTCTTTCTGCTTTTGTGCAACACGCGCCTGCAGCTGTGGCTATGTTAGATAACGATATGAATTACATCGCAGTCAGTAACCGCTGGGTGGAGGATTATCAATTGGCTGGAAGAGAAGTAGTAGGGAATTCACACTATACTATTTTCCCATCTATAGGCCAAGAAGGTAGAGAGCGGCACGAACGTATTTTAAATGGTGCAGTAGAAAAACGGGAGGAGGAATTAGTTAAGGTTCCTGGATTTGCCGAAGACCAGTATGTCACTTGGGAGATGAGACCTTGGTATCTTCCTAATAAGGAGATTGGAGGCATAATGTTGTTCACCCAAAACATTACAAGTCTGGTAAGACAGAGGGAGGAGTTGAAAAAGGCAAAACTTCAAGCAGAGGAAGCAAGTGTTGCTAAATCAGAATTCTTAGCCAATATGAGTCATGAAATCCGTACTCCATTAAATGGTGTAATTGGATTTACTGATCTTGTCTTGAAGACAAATCTCAACGAAACGCAACATCAATACCTTTCCATTGTTAATCAGTCTGCAAATGCCCTACTGAGTATCATCAATGACATTTTAGATTTTTCTAAAATAGAAGCTGGTCGTTTGGAATTAGACATAGACAAGTGTGATCTCTATGAAATGAGTTCGCAAGCAACTGATATCATAACCTATCAGATCCAAAACAAAGGATTGGAAATGCTGCTAAACGTAGCGACAGATCTCCCTCGATTTGTACATGCAGATTCAGTTCGTTTGAAGCAGATTTTGGTGAATTTGCTAGGCAATGCTTCTAAGTTTACAGAAAGTGGAGAAATAGAATTGAAAATAGAGACCCTAGAAGCTAAGGGAGATATCTATAAAATTCGGTTCGCAGTTCGAGATACTGGTATAGGAATTAAGGCTGATAAGCAATTAAAAATCTTTGAGGCATTTTCACAGGAAGACAGTTCTACTACTAAGAAATATGGCGGTACTGGTCTTGGCTTGACTATTTCAAATAGTCTTCTCAGACTTATGGATAGCAAGCTTCAATTAGTAAGTGAGCCTGGAAAGGGAAGTACTTTTTTCTTTGATGTGACTTTGAAAACTGAGAAAGGAGAAGCGATCGATTGGTTTGATGTAGATAAAATAAAAAATGTACTAATAGTTGATGATAATGAGAACAACAGACTAATAGTTCGGCAAATGTTGTTGCTTAAAAACATACAGTCCAAGGAAGCTCATAATGGGTTTGAAGCGCTTCAACTTTTGTCAACAGGAGAACTGTTTGATGTGATTCTGATGGATTATCATATGCCATTTATGGATGGTCTTGAGACTGTACGTAAGATAAGAGAGAGTTTTACTTCTTGGGGAGGTGAGGAGCCTATCATGTTGCTTCACAGTTCTTCTGATGATCATAAAATCATAGAAAGCTGTAAGGAGCTACGTATTCATCACCGTTTAATTAAGCCGATTAAAATCCAAGATTTTTATCAGGCTTTATCTAGGCTTCACAAACCAGACGAATTTAAGGAGGTAAGCATTTTATCTGATGCACCAGAGGAAAGGGCTAAGGAATTTACGATTTTATTAGCTGAGGATAATCTAGTGAATATGCTGTTGGCTAAAACTATTATCAAAAAAATTGCTCCATTAGCAACAATAAAAGAAGCCACAAATGGTCAAGAAGCTCTTGAATATTGCAAAAAGCATTTTCCTGATATTATCTTGATGGATGTTCAAATGCCTGTAATGAATGGATATGAAGCCACCAAAAATATAAGGCTTTTAGAAACGGATACACATGTTCCTATTATCGCGTTTACTGCGGGAAATGTGAAAGGAGAGCGTGAGAAATGCTTAGCTGCTGGAATGGATGATTTTGTGGTAAAGCCTGTGGTGGAAGAGACTGTGGAGATGATCCTAAACAAATGGGTAGGCACAGAGGCTTCTAAGGTGAGCCTGAAAGAGGAAGTGAAAAATTCAGGTGTAAATATTCATTATAATCCGGCTAAGCTGAGGAACTATACCGACAATGATCCAGTGGTTTTAGATAACATTCTAAAAATTGTAAAAACTGAGTTAGCAAGCTCACTTTTGTCATTAAAGGAAGTCATTGAGGAAGAAGATTTAACTAAAATCAATGAAGCGGGGCACAAGCTCTATGGTACAGCTATTTCTGCAGGTATGAGTGTGCTGACTGATTTGGCTAGCGAATTTGAGCATATGAATACCTTTCAACCTGCTAACATGCATGAACTATTTGAACGTGTAGAAGCGGAAATAACCCTTGTTCTTGATATGATGGAGGAAGAGAATTCTTAAGGAATTCTTCATTTTGATAGCATTTAAGTATTTCAAATTCAATAGAGATGAAAAATATCTCCTTGAAATAGAAGTTCATACGAATTAATAACGTAAAAATTTGAATCTACTTTTGCAATAACAAATCTAAAACATACCTTTGCATCACTCAAAAACGGGGTAGTTGAAGAGAAATCTAAAACGGTCTCGAATTTGAAGAAAACGGAGTGGTAGTTCAGCTGGTTAGAATGCCTGCCTGTCACGCAGGAGGTCGCGGGTTCGAGTCCCGTCCATTCCGCTTATATTTGATGAAAAAGATCATCAATTTGTGACAAAAAAACTTAGTGTAGTGGTAGTTCACTTGTGAGATGTATGCCCCGATTCATTGGGAAGCTCGCAGGTTTGAGATCACACGAATGAGATATAAACAATCTCAATTTAAAACCATTGGAGTGGTAGTTCAGCTGGTTAGAATGCCTGCCTGTCACGCAGGAGGTCGCGGGTTCGAGTCCCGTCCATTCCGCAAAAAGTCCCGAAGAAATTCGGGACTTTTTTGTTTTACAAGGATTTTTTGAATTCTTCTGTATTTATAAATATCCACTGCTCATTAAAAATTTTAATTCCCAAGGGTATATGCTTATCTTTGTTTTTCCCAAAAATCACCACAATGGTATTAGAATTCGAAAAACCTATAGCTGATTTAGAACAGAAACTTCAGGAAATGAAGGATTTGGCTATTGGCAGAAATATAGATTTAAGCTCAGATATTGTATCCCTTGAAGATAAAATTCTTGCTTTGAAGAAAGAAACTTTTCAAAATCTGACACGCTGGCAGCGCGTTCAGCTTTCTAGGCATGCTGATAGACCTTATGCACTGGATTATATCTATGAGATGACAAATGATTTTGTTGAACTCCATGGAGATAGGAATGTAGGAGATGATAAGGCTATGATAGGCGGTCTAGGAGATTTAGATGGCAGGTCGGTGATGTTCATCGGACAGCAGAAAGGTAGAAACACCAAGCAACGTCAGATGAGAAACTTTGGGATGGCAAATCCTGAAGGCTACAGAAAGGCTCTCCGCCTAATGAAAATGGCAGAGAAGTTTGGTAAGCCTATCATCACTTTGATCGATACTCCAGGCGCTTTTCCAGGCTTGGAAGCAGAAGAAAGAGGACAGGGAGAAGCGATTGCAAGGAATATCAGAGATATGTTTATGCTGAAAGTCCCTGTCATTTGCATCATCATTGGTGAAGGTGCATCAGGCGGAGCGTTAGGTATTGCTATTGGAGATCGAGTACTCATGCTTGAAAACTCTTGGTATTCAGTTATCTCTCCAGAGAATTGTTCTACTATCCTATGGAGAAGTTGGGATTACAAAGAACAAGCGGCTGAGGCTCTTAAATTGACTGCTATAGACATGGAAGGCAATGGCTTGGTGGACGGTATAATTCCTGAACCACTTGGCGGAGCTCATAGAGATATGAAAAAAATGGCTATTACGCTAAAGGAAGCTATTCTCCATGCCTTGAAGGAACTGGATAAAATCAAACCAGAAAAAAGAATTGACCAACGCATCGACAAGTTTAGCTCGATGGGTGTAGTAGTTGAGTAAAATATTTCAAGCCCGGACTTCTTTCAAAGTCCGGGATTTTTCTTTCATATCATGGAATTACACGTAGTCAATACAGGATTTTTCAAACTGGATGGAGGAGCCATGTTTGGTGTGGTGCCAAAAACTCTTTGGTCCAGAACAAATCAAGCCGACGAAAATAACCTCTGTACTTGGGCAATGAGATCTTTGCTTGTAGTCGATGGAAATAGAATCGTATTGATTGATAATGGAATTGGAGATAAGCAGGACGCTAAGTTTTTCTCCCATTTCTACCTGCATGGCGATGACTCTTTAGATAAAAATCTGAAGAAGCTCGGAGTCAGCCCTCATCAAATTACTGATAATTTTTTAACTCATTTACATTTTGATCATTGTGGAGGTGGAGTGAAGTATGGCTCACATGGCCAATACGAGATGACTTTTCCACGAGCTACCTATTGGTCAAATAAAGAGCATTGGCAGTGGGCAACTGTTCCAAATCCCCGAGAGAAAGCTTCTTTCCTGGAAGATAATATTCTTCCAATGCAGGAGTTAGGCCAGTTAGGTTATTTGGATCTGGACAAGAAGTCATTCCTTCCGGGATTTGATTTTATCACAGCAGATGGGCATACTGATAAACAAATGCTGCCAAAAATCCAGTACAAAGGTAAGACTGTTGTCTTTGTAGCTGATTTACTTCCATCGGTGGGGCACATTCCTTTGCCTTATGTGATGGGCTATGACACTCGTCCACTTCTTACTATGGATGAAAAAGCTAAGTTCTTAGAAGAAGCAGCACGTGAGGAATATGTTCTATTCCTAGAGCATGATGCGGAAAATGAGTGCTGCACTGTAAAAATGACAGACAGAGGCGTGCGTTTGGATCAAACATTTAGACTGGATGAAATCTAATCTTAAGATAGGTATTGCTCTTTCCGGTGGAGGAGTGCGGGGGATTTCTCATTTAGGAGTTCTGAAAGCTTTGACTGAGTCAGGTATTTATCCTACTAAAGTTTCTGGAACTTCAGCTGGGGCTATTGTCGGAGCGATGTTTTGCCAAGGCTACACACCAGAGGAAATTCTTAAAATAATCGTAAAAACTAATTATTTCAAGTTTTTGCGTCCAGCGATTTCGCTAACAGGATTCCTGAAAATGGATTCGGTGGGAAATCTGTTTAAGCTCTATCTTGATCATAATGATTTTTCCAAGTTGCAGATTCCTTTGACTGTAGCTGCCACTGATATCAAAAAAGCTAAGGTTAGGTATTATTCAGAAGGGGAGTTGATCCGCCCAATTATGGCTTCTTCCTGTATCCCAGGTATGTTTGATCCCATCGTGATAGGCAAAAGATACTTAGTGGACGGAGGAGTTCTCAATAATATGCCGGTAGAGCCGCTTGAAGGGGTGACCGATTATGTGATTGGAGTGCATTGCAATCAACTTCCCGAGGAAAGCAATGTCAGTAATATGAAAAAGCTGATTGAGCGCTCTGTAATCATGGCTATGAATTATAATGTGTACACTCGAAAATCTAAATGCGATTATTTCATCGAACCTCCAGGACTTGGTAGATATGGAGTATTTGATATTAAAAAAGCTTCTGAATTATTTGGTGTTGGTTATGATTACACGATGAATTACATTGAAAATAATCCCTCCATTTTGGAATTAGCAACGAAAAGCAATAAATCTAGTATAGCATGATGAAGTTTTTGTCTCGTATTGTGTTTTGGTTATCAGGTTGGTCTTTGAATAATCAATGGCCGAAAGGATTGAAAAAAGCGGTACTTATCGCTATTCCACATACTTCCAATTGGGATATCTTGTATGCTCGTGCAGCTTTTTTCCTTATGGATATACCAGTTCGCTTTACCATCAAAAAGGAAGTAATGGTAGGGCCTTTAGGCTGGTTGCTTAAGGGGCTTGGAGCAATTGCTATAGATAGGAAACGGATTCCAGGAGGTAAAAAACAAACCTATACTGAATCTATGGTCACTATGTTAAATGAACGAGACGAACTCGTAATCATGGTGACTCCAGAAGGAACTCGAGGTCAGGTAAAAAAATGGAAATCAGGGTTTTATCACATAGCACTTGGAGCGAATGTCCCTGTAGTTGTTGGCTACTTGGATTATAAGAAAAAGGAAGCGGGCATCGGTCCATGCATCTATCCTGATGGAAATATGGATGCGCAAATCGAAGTGCTAAAAGTCTTCGGAAGAACTGTTACAGGAAGACATCCAGAGAAGGGCATTCTGTAGCATTTGAGAATTCTATTAGGAAATAGCGCTTGTCATATAGCGTGAATTCTATTTAACTTTTTGTAACATCTCAAATTGAATTTTTAGGTTGAATTCATTAGCTTCTAGTTCAAAAGGTTTTTAACTGAATTCTAAAATAGCATTTTATGAGATTGTTTATTGCAGCTGCGTTATTTTTAGTTGTTATTTCCTGCGCTTCCAAAGAAGAAAAAGAAGAAAAAATGCGGACGGTTTCGGATCAAATAAGAGTTTCATTTGATACTGTGCTGGTGGATTCAGGTGATGAGTTCCTTTATTTACATGATCAGCTACGCAACTCTGATCTATCTAGTGACAAAAATTTTCTATTCAATTTTAATCTAAGAGATTTAACAATAGAGAAGATCGATTTAAATCAACTTAAGCTTGAAGAGATAATTAAATATGAAAAAGAAGGACCTAATGGACTAGGGGCTTCTTTCCCAAGTTTCAAAGTTTTAAGCGACCAAAATTTACTCTTTTGGACTTACCGTTTCTATAAAATATTTGGTCAAAATGGTCTATTGAACAGGGATCTGGAATTGGATAAAATAGCCAGTGAGTACTTCGCGGGAAATGAGTATTACGCAGCGTCACTCTTCGTAGGCGAAAGTAATCCGAACAGGGTTTTAGAATTAATCTACCATCGCGAAAGCGGAAAGAATTTTATACTTGACTTTGATTTAGCGAGTCAGACCTTTAAAAAAATTGACTTACCCGAGTTGGATAAAAACTTAGATTATAAGGTTGAGCTATTCTCTGGTGGACGTTCTGCAGGTGGGTATGGTGGTGCAGTTATTTCCTTTCAGATAAATGATAAAATTATTTTTAGCACGAATACCTTTAATGAAGTGCAAGTTTTTGATTTAACTACTGATAGCCTATATCTTAAAAAGTGGGATACGCCATTACTTGGATATAGGAGAGCTTACTTACCTCCCAAATCGGTAGAACAATCCTCAGGAGAATTTAGTGAGATCGTCAGGAAATCTGATGAAGATATTTCTTTTATGAGTTTGGTTTGGGATGAAAAAAACGAAAGGTATTTCAGGTTCTCGCAAAAAAGACAGTTCGCAGAAGAACAAACCGATTATGGAAGGTACATACCGACTGGAGCGGATGTTTTTTTGAGTGTATTTGATGAAAATTTGGATTTGTTAGCTGAATCTCAAATACCAGAATTGACACAACCTCCTAATATTCATTTTGCTAAAGATGGGAACATCTGGATGTTTGAAAATGTCAATGATGAACTGGCATTCGTCATTATGAAAATTGAGGATCTCTAGAGATTGTTTGACTGAGAAGGCTAATCTTGAAGGTATGAATCAAAATAGTATGCGCGACTTATATTTTAGTAGTAGCTAGCATCTGCTTTTAATAGATAAGTAGTTTCTATTTTTAGTGAGTAAAGCACTTTAAATAAAAGTCAGGGAATAGCCTCGAAATACTTCTCTGATAGGCTGGGAGGTGTTTTTTGAAGTTTAATTTGCCTGACTACCAGTGAAACGCTACATTTGCAGCACCTAATGAACAGAACACCCTACACATCTTCCCCAATCACACCGCCTTAAGTATAGGCTAATACGCATTTTTTCCAATTGTTATTTATTGGCAACTTTCTCTTACCGAAAGTTTTTTCTATCGGTACCTATTTCAATTATATATCTCAGATTCTACACCCATGCAGAAAATCATTAACCTTTTTGATTTTAAACAACAAGTAAATTATAAGAATGAAATTCTAGCAGGGCTTGCGGTCTCAATGACCATGATACCGGAATCCTTATCCTTTGCTATACTAGCTGGTCTCCCTCCCTTAACAGGACTTTACGCAGCGTTTTTAATGGGTATAGTTACTGCTATTTTAGGAGGAAGACCAGGTATGGTTTCAGGTGGTGCAGGCGCTACAGTTGTCGTGCTTATTGCGCTAGCCGCTTCGCACGGGGTAGATTATCTTTTGGGTGCAGTTGTATTGGCTGGAATCTTACAATTGCTGGTCGGTCTATTCAAACTAGGGAAATTTGTTCGCTTAATACCACAACCTGTCATGTACGGGTTTCTAAATGGTCTTGCTGTTATCATTTTTATGGCTCAAATCGAGCAGTTTAAAATCTTTGAGGGTGGTGTTTCTACCTGGATGCAAGGCCCAGCGCTTTACCTGATGGTAGGGTTGACTTTGCTCACGATCGCTATTGTGTATGTATTGCCAAAGTTCACCAAAGCTGTTCCAGCTTCATTGGTCGCTATATTAGTTGTTTTTGGAATAGTTTATTTTCTCGATATAGATACTAAGAAAGTTATAAATATTGCTTCTGTAGGAGGTGCATTACCTTCATTTCGTATTCCAGAAATTCCATTTAGTCTGGAAGCTTTAAAAATCATTTTCCCCTATTCTCTTGTAATGGCTGGGGTTGGTTTGATTGAAAGTTTGCTAACTCTGAATATGGTAGATGAAATAACCAATACGAAAGGTCAGTCGAATAGGGAAGCTGCTGCTCAAGGTATTGCCAATATCACAAACGGTTTTTTCGGTGGTATGGGCGGATGTGCCATGGTAGCACAAACTTTGGTCAATATAGGTGCAGGAGGGAGATCTAGACTTTCTGCAATCGTAGGAGCGACTGCTATTCTAGGCGTTATTCTGGTTGCTGGTCCTGTCATAGAACAAATCCCGATGGCTGCCTTAGTTGGCGTGATGATGATGGTGGCCATAGGAACTTTTGAGTGGGTAAGTTTTAGGATCATTAATAAAATGCCTCGACACGATATTTTTGTAGGAATTCTCGTAGCGGTGATCACGGTGGTTTTACACAATTTAGCCTTAGCAGTATTGATAGGAGTGGTTATTTCAGCATTAGTATTTGCTTGGGAAAGTGCCAAACGAATACGTGCTCGAAAATATGTAGATGAAAATGGAGCTAAGCATTATGAGATTTATGGCCCGCTTTTCTTTGGTTCTACTACCGCATTTATAGAGAAATTTGATGTGGAGCAAGATCCTGATGAAGTAATAATTGACCTCCGAGAAAGCAAAGTAGTTGACATGTCTGCCATTGACGCGCTTCACAAAATCACTGAGAAATATCTAAAGCAGGGGAAAAAGGTACATCTAAGACATTTAAGCCAAGATTGTAGGCTATTGCTAAAAAATGCCGAATCGGTAATAGATGTAAATATTATGGAAGACCCAACCTATAAAGTAATGACAAATAAGTAGATGGATTTCAGCTATTAAGACTTTGAATTTAACAAGGTCCTAATAGCTAACTCTACGTACTGGAGCAGGAATAATTAAGGGCGTTTTTGCTCTTATTCTCTAGCATTTGCTCAGCCCTTAGCGGCATACAGAATATTTTACTTGGGTAAAAATGAGAGGGTTAAGTAGGAAATACCTCCTCTATCGCCTGCAAAATAATAGCACAAGCTTCATGAATCTCAGCTGAAGTGATGGTCAAAGGTGGAGAGATTCGCATGGCATCATCACAGAAAAGGAACCAGTCTGTAATCACTCCCAATTCTATTGCTCGATCAATGATAGGCTTAAGCGTATCAAAAGAATCAAACTCAACAGCCATCAGCAATCCTTTATTTCTGATGCTTTTGATCTTTGTATGCACCAGAAGTGCCTTGATCAAATTAGCTTTCTCTTCAACTGACTCAATCAGTTTTTCCTCTAGAAGAATTTGTATCGTAGCAAGTGACGCTGCCGAACTAACGGGGTGCCCACCAAAAGTAGTGATGTGACCTAGGATTGGATTGTTTTTGAAAACACCCATTACCTCCTTATTGGCTACAAAAGCTCCGATTGGCATTCCGCCACCCATTCCTTTGGCGCAAACAACAATATCAGGAATGATCCCGAAATGTTCGAAAGCCCAGAATTTACCAGTTCGACCAAAGCCACATTGAACTTCGTCCAAAATCAATAAAGTACCTGTTTCATCACATCGGGTACGCAAGGCTTGAAAATATTCCTTTGTGGCAACTCGAATTCCTGCCTCGCCTTGGACGGTTTCCACAAGTACTGCAGCAGTATTAGAATCAATGCTTTCTAAATCTGAGATTTCCCCATAATTAATGTGGCTAACTCCAGGAAGCAAAGGTCGGTAGGCTTGTTTGAAAATCTCATTTCCACCCACGCTTAGCGAGCCGTGCGAACTGCCATGATACGCATTTACACAGGAAATCAAATTAGGTTTGCCAGTGTATCGCTTGGCGAGTTTTAATGCGCCTTCAATAGCTTCACTTCCGCTGTTGACTAAATAGACATTGTCTAATTTCTCTGGTAAGGTGTCGCAAAGTGCTTTAGCTAAATGTGACTGAGGACTTTGCACATATTCGCCATACACCATAAGGTGCAGGTATTTATCCAGTTGCCCATGGATCGCTTCCAGAACTTTTGGATGGCGATGACCCACATTGCTTACGCCAATTCCTGAGATTAAGTCGATGTACTTTTCTCCTTTGGAGCCGTACAGATATACCCCTTCCGCTTTTTCCACTTCGATCATCAAAGGGAAATCTGTTGTTTGAGCTAAGTGTTGTAAGAAAAGCTGACGGTTATTCATGATTGGTGTTTAAATCAAAAGCTTGAAAATCTGAAGAAGATCCCCAATGGTAGTTTTTTGTTTTGATTGTCTTGTAGGTAAAGTTCGCCATGCTCTGCGTTCTGTACATTTTTGAACGTAGTATTGATCAAGTTCGCTGCGATCAAAGAAGAGAAACTCAGGGAATACATGTTGAGCAGGAGGAAATGATCTTTCGGGTCAAGAATCTCAGCACAGACTTTCAGCATTTCATTGATTTGCTCTTCGAGCACCCACTTTTCCCCATCTGGTCCGCGACCATAGGCAGGAGGGTCTAAAATGATTCCATTGTACTTATTTCCACGACGGGCTTCTCTTTTGATGAATTTCATCGCATCATCCACCATCCAACGGATGTCCGTTTGACCAGAGGACTCCATGTTGTGTCTTGACCAAGTGACTACTTGCTTTACCGAATCTAGGTGTGTGACATCAGCTCCTGCAGCTTTGGCAGCCACACTCGAAGCGCCTGTATAGGCAAAAAGATTAAGAACTTTAGGTTTTGCTACCGGTGAGCGCTTGATGGTGCTGTATAAATAGTCCCAGTTCACGGCTTGCTCAGGGAAAAGACCGATATGCTTAAAGGAAGTTTGGGCTAGGTTGAGTTTCAGATTCAATCCATCAGGATTAGAATATTCAATGGCCCAGTTATGCGGCATTTTTTTCAATTGCTCCCAATTTCCCTTTTCAGGATTGCTTTTTTCTTTAGCAAAATGCGCATGAGCCAGATTTCTCCACTCACTTTCAGGAAGAGTTTTATCCCAAATCGCCTGAGGTTCTGGTCGGCTTAAAATGAATTCTCCAAACCTCTCTAGTTTCTCAAATCCTCCAGTGTCAATGAGTTCGTAGTCATTCCAAGGGCCAGGACAAAGTGATAAGATGGATTCGCTCATAGGGTGTCGTTTTTCAGAAAGCAAAAATAGGGAATTAATTGGAGGGAGGTTGGATGTAGCCCTTAGAATCGGTTTTACAACTTCATAGGATGAACCATATTTAATCTAGAAGTCAAACTTGGGTTGAAAAGTAGAAATGAACAACTTAGCTTAAGGTCAAACTACCGTTATGCAAATTAAGTTGATTGGTACTCAGGGTAGTACTTCAATACGTATAGCTTAATCTTACTGTTAAATCTGTTTTTTTGTACTTTTAGGTTTATTTTGAATTTGAAAAAGAACTATTTCTTCTGTTTTCAACCAACTTACAATCACCAAAGAGTATAAATGTCCAAGAAATTTATCGATATAGAAAAAGCCATTGATTCCAAAAATCCTGCGCTTTTGAAATGGATGCCTGGCTTTATGCTCAACTATATTAAGCGGGTAACTCACGAAGCTTGGATGAATGATGTCCTAGACAGAGTTGATCATTTGCATGGGATTGATTATGCAAAGGGTTTGATGAGAGAATTGAATATAGAGGTGGAGCTGAAAGGAAAAGAAAATATTCCTAAGACAGGTGGGATTATCATTGCAGCGAATCATCCACTTGGAGGAATTGATGGAATTGCATTAATTCAGGCAATAGGAGAGGTAAGGGCAGATGTAAGGTTTTTGGTGAATGACCTATTAATGGCTTTCAAGAATTTCAATACCTTATTTGTTCCTATCAATAAACATGGTAAGAACTCAGGGGATACCTTGGCTGCTATTGAATCAGCTTATTCTGAGTCATATGCAGTTTTAATATTCCCTGCAGGTCTTGTTTCAAGGAAAGATGAATCAGGAATTCGTGATTTGCAATGGAAAAAGAGCTTTGTAAGCAAAGCGAAGAAATACAAGAAAGATATCTTACCTTGTTTTATAGGAGGTAAAAATTCCAAATTTTTTTACAATTTGGCTTATTGGAGAAAGAAGATTGGCATCAAGGCTAATATTGAAATGTTTTACCTCGCTGATGAATTATACAAGCAGCAAGGGCAAAAAGTGGTGATCACTGTAGGTGAACAAATTTCCTATCAAAGCCTCAATTCCTCTAAAACAGATGGACAATGGGCAGATCATTTGAAGGATGTAGTTTACGAACTTGGTAAAAAAGAATGAATAAAGAAGCAGCAATAATTCCGGCAATTGACAAAGAGCTATTAAAGGCTGAGTTGATTCCGGAGCGTTTTTTACGATATACAAACAATGGAGACAACCTAGTCTACTTGGTTAACTTTCATAATGCTCCGAATGTGGTTCGTGAGATAGGTAGACTCCGGGAGTTAACTTTCAGAGCTGCAGGAGGTGGAACAGGTCTAGAACTTGATTTGGATGAAAATGATATCTGTGAAAATTGCTATGAGCAATTAGTTACTTGGAATCCTGAGGATGAGGAGATTGTGGCAGGCTACAGGTTAATCAATTGTAAGAATTCAGTAAAGGCAGATGGTAGCTTAAATCTTTCTACCACCCATTTGTTTGACTTTACAGAGCGGTTTGTTAAGGATTATATCCCTTATACTATTGAGCTAGGTAGATCATTTGTTCAGCCTAAGTACCAGCCTGCATTTGATAATAGAAAAGGTATTTTTAGTCTTGACAACCTATGGGATGGATTGGGAGCAGTTGTTTTAATGAACCCAGATGTCAAGTATTTGTTTGGTAAAGTCACCATGTATCCGCACTTCAGTCGTGAAGGGAGAGACCTGTTGTTGATGTTTATGAATTACTATTTTCCGGACAAGGATGGATTGGTGAAGCCTAAGGAGGATCTAATGTTAGGCTATGAAACAGATTTGCCTAAAGCTGGAAATCCTTTTGAAGGATTAGAATACAAAGAAGGGTATAAGCTACTGAATGGACGTATTAGGACATATGGTGAAAATATTCCACCACTGATCAATACCTACATGAATTTATCGCCTACTATGATGACTTTCGGCACAGCGCTGAATGATGAATTTGGAGAGGTTGAGGAAACTGGGATATTGATCACGCTTGCGGATATTTACGAAACCAAAAAGCATAGACATATGGATACATTTGAGCGAGATAAAATCTATGGAAGTAGGTAGTAAGATGTCTGAGAAGCTTACTTTAATAGTAGGCGCAACAACTAATCCGTCTAGGTATGCATATTTTGCAGCCAGTAGATTGGCCAATGCTGGTGTTCCTTTTATCCCAATTGGAATCAAATCAGGTGAGGTTTTTGGAGAGAAAATTCTTGATCTACGCACCAGGCCTGCATTAGAAAACATCCATACCATTACGCTCTATATTGGCACAGCAAATCAGGAAGAATGGCTTGATTATTTAATCAGCCTGACCCCAAAAAGGATTATTTTCAATCCTGGGACAGAAAATCCAATATTTTTTCAGAGAGCAAAGGCGGCAGGTATTGAGGCAATGCATGGTTGTACGTTAGTTATGTTGGGTTCAAATCAATATTAACAGCCTAGAGGCAAAGTTTTGCAAGGTTGTATTTCAAATGGGTTTTTGTGTAACTGTGTATAGCGAAAGCCTGTGAAAAGTCACTTTTTTTACCTATCTTGCCACATCTTAAAAAGAACATAAAATCACCCTTTTAGACCCAATTTGAGGGTTTTCTCCAAAACATATGAGTGAAGAAAAAGCGAAGAATCTAGGCGAATACGGTGCCGGTAACATTCAGGTATTAGAAGGTCTTGAAGCGGTTCGTAAGAGACCTGCTATGTATATCGGTGATATTGGGGTTAGAGGCCTCCATCACCTGATATGGGAAGTTGTAGATAACTCTATAGATGAGGCTCTTGCAGGTCATTGTGATACCATCAAAGTCACGGTGAATGAAGATAATTCAGTCACTGTTGAGGATAATGGACGTGGGATTCCTACAGATATGCACGCAAAGGAGAAAAAGTCTGCTTTGGAAGTTGTGTTAACAGTATTGCACGCTGGTGGTAAATTCGATAAGGATACTTATAAAGTTTCCGGTGGATTGCACGGTGTTGGTGTTTCCTGTGTGAATGCACTTTCAGAAGATTTGAAAGCTACCGTTTATCGTAATGGAGTAATCACAGAGCAGGAATTCAAAATTGGCGTGCCTCAATATCCTGCCAGACAAATAGGTGAGACTGAAAGAAGAGGAACGACTATTCATTTTAAGCCTGACTCTAGTATTTTCGCGATTACAGAATATAAATACGAGACAATAGCGAATAGGCTTCGTGAAATGTCATTTTTGAATGCCGGTATTAGAATTGTTTTAACTGATCTAAGGGAAACAGAAGACGACGGAACTGTGAAATCTGACGAGTTCTACTCTGAAGGTGGGTTGGTAGAGTTCGTTCAGTACCTCGATGTAAGCCGTGAGAAAATCATTGACGTTCCGATTAGTATAGATACCGAGAAGAATGGAGTGCCTGTTCAGGTTGCTATGAATTATAACACTTCATACTCTGAGAACGTGGTTTCCTACGTGAATACAATCAACACCTATGAAGGTGGTAGCCACGTATCGGGTTTTAGAAGAGCTCTAACTAGAACACTGAAGTCTTATGCTGACAAATCCGGAATGCTGGATAAGTTGAAGCTGGAAGTTTCTGGTGATGATTTCCGTGAAGGTCTTACTGCGGTAATTTCAGTGAAAGTTCAAGAGCCACAATTTGAAGGACAAACCAAAGCTAAATTAGGTAACTCTGAGGTAGTTGGGGCTGTGGATAGTGCTGTATCCGAGGCTTTACAGTCTTGGCTAGAAGAACATCCAAAGGAAGCTAAAATCATTGTTGGAAAAGTAATCTTGGCAGCCCAAGCTAGACATGCAGCTAAAAAAGCGCGTGAAATGGTGCAGCGTAAGAATATTCTTGGTGGCGGTGGTTTACCTGGTAAATTGGCCGATTGCGCGAATAGTGATCCTACCGTTTGTGAACTCTATCTAGTGGAAGGGGACTCTGCAGGTGGATCTGCTAAGCAAGGACGAGATCGTGATTTTCAAGCGATTTTGCCATTGAAAGGTAAAATTCTAAACGTAGAAAAAGCTCACGAGCATAAAATCTACGACAACGAAGAGATCAAAAACATTCTTACTGCACTTGGAGTTAAGATTGGTACGTTGAACGACGACAAGGAATTGGATCTTACTAACCTTCGTTATCACAAGATCATCATCATGACGGATGCTGACATTGACGGATCTCACATTCGTACCTTGATTCTTACTTTGTTCTTTAGGTATATGAGAACATTGATTGAACATGGCTACTTGTATATTGCTTTGCCACCATTATATTTATTGAAAAGAGGAAAGGACGAGAGATATTGCTGGACAGAAGAAGAGCGTAAGGTTCTTACAGCTGAAATGGCAAAAGATGGTAAAGAAGATAGTGTGGGCATTCAGCGATACAAAGGTCTCGGTGAAATGAACCCTGAGCAACTTTGGACTACCACTATGGATCCAAATTTCCGAACTATAAAACAGGTGAATATTGAATCAGCCGCCGAAGCAGATCATCTCTTCAGCGTGCTCATGGGAGATGAAGTTCCTCCTAGAAGAGCGTTTATCGAGAAAAATGCTAAATACGCAAAAATCGATACCTGATCATTCAAAAGGGGCTTTCTAGCCCCTTTTTTTAATTGTTAACACATTGATAAACCCAAAGTAAGAAAGCATAACTTAACTTGCCTTCTGAATATTAACTTTGAATGCGATGAAATTGGAAGTTGTAGAAAAATACGATTCGATTATACAACAGAGTGATCTGGTAAGCAGGGATTTAAGTTGGTTGAAGTTTAACGAACGAGTGTTGGATCAGTCCAAAAAGGCACATCGTAGTGTTTTTGAAAAACTTAAGTTTCTTGCGATAACGGCATCCAATCTGGACGAATTTTTTATGATTCGCGTAGGATCACTATATAATTATCTGGATTACGATAAGGAACGAGTCGATTACTCAGGATTGAGAGAAGACCCTTTCAAGGCTAAGTTGATGAATGAGAGTCACACGTTTCATGCGGATCAACATACTCATTTCTCTCAGGTGATTATGCCTGAATTGCAAGGCCAAGGAGTAGTGCTTTGCAATGTTTCCAAGCTCACAGATAGAGAGCAGGAGAAGGTTCATGATTATTTCGTGAAAGCCATTTACCCTATGCTTACCCCGATGGTGTATGATGGGTATCGTACTTTTCCGATTCTGATGAACAAGCTGCTGGTTTTCGGAGTGGTGACTACCAGTCCAGGAGATAGACAAGATATGCGCAAGATGAGTTTTGTGCAGATCCCGGCTAATATTCCCCGCTTTTTCGAAATAGAGAGAGAAGATTCTCTTTTACTGATCCCTATTGAAGAGGTGATCCGGGAAAACATCGTTTCACTTTTCAGAAATGTAGAAATTGAAGGGATGAGTCTTTTCAGGATTACCAGAAATGGTGATTTCACACTCGAAGAAAGTGAAGATATGGACGCTAACTTCCTAGAAGAAGTGAAGCGAAAATTGATGGAAAGAAAGAGTGGTAGAGTAGTAAGAATTGAAATAGAGGAAGGTTATAGTAAGTGGATGATGAATTCACTGTTGGAGAGATGGAATCTGAAAATGGATTCTGTATTTCTGGTAAAAAGAGAAAGCCTGATAGATTTCACAGGACTTTGGCAGATCGTGGGTAATAAAAAATTTCGTGAACGATTGCCTCAAATTCCTGATCCAGTTAAGCCCCTTTCATATCAAGATGAAGGCTTGTCAGATATTTTTGAAGTGTTGAAGGAGAAAGATATTCTACTTCATCATCCTTATAACAATATCGATTCGATCTTAGATCTGGTGGAAAAAGCATCGGAAGACCCTGATGTAATGGCCATCAAAATGACCATCTATAGACTTGCCAAGGATAGTAGAATTACAAAAGCCTTATTGAAAGCAGCGGAGAATGGTAAACACGTTTCGGTGCTGTTTGAGGTCAAGGCTAGATTCGACGAAGAGAACAATATTCGTGAAGCGAAGAAGCTTCAGAAAGCTGGTTGCTTTGTCATTTATGGTATTTCTCACTTGAAAACACACACCAAGCTTCTCTTAATTGTGAAGCGAGATGGCGGGGAAATCACTCGATTTGTTCACTTAGGATCTGGTAATTATAATGAAGACACCGCTAGACTTTACACGGATATCGGTCTGATGACTACCAATGAGATCTTGGCTAATGATGTGTCAGAATTTTTCAATGTAATCACTGGGCACTCGATGCCATCTCAATATAAAAACCTGATTACTGCTCCTCGTGATATGCGAAATCAGCTGATCGAGTACATTGAAAAAGAAGCTGAAAACGCTAGAAATGGTTTGCCAAGCGGTATTTTCATCAAAGTCAACTCATTAGAAGATTCTGAGATGATATATGCTTTATATCGTGCTTCTCAATCTGGAGTTACCATCAAATTAATTGTTCGAGGAATTTGCTGTATCAGACCAGGAAGAGTTGGTCTGAGTGAAAATATTGAAGTATTATCCATTGTAGGTGATTTCTTGGAGCATTCCAGAATTTACTATTTCCATAATAATGGGGATACTAGAACTTACGCTGGAAGTGCTGATATGATGGTAAGGAGCTTTGACAAAAGACTTGAAGCCTTATTTAAAGTCGAGTCTACCTTGCTAGAAAAGCAATTGATGAACATCCTTGCTTATAATTTAAAGGATAATGTCAACTCTTATGTGATGCAGGAAGATGGTACTTACTTGGCAAAACACCCGGTAGGAGATGAACCAGAATTCAATGTTCATCGAGAGTTCTTTAATCTAGATGCAGAAAACGTGATGCAAGTTAAGCTTGTAGACTAACAAAAAAAGCCCCGATTAAAGGGGCTTTTTAGTTTTATTTCGCTCGTAGAGCACATGTATAATCCCATCCTTTAGACCTAGATCAGGCACCAGCATTTTTTTAGATTTTGCAGCTTGCATCACGCGTTGATATATTTTTCCTGCAGGAATAATCACATCAGCTCGATCATGATTCAAGTTAAGTTTGTTCACTCGCTCTTCAAAAGTGAGAGTCTGTAATCGACCTAAAACTTCTTCGATTTTTTCATAATCCAAATAGCGCTTGTTTTTATGAGGTAACGAAAGCTCAAATATCTTGTTGATATTCCCGCCGGTTCCTATGGAAATAACTGAAGGGGAATTTTCCAGATACTTATGCACAAAGGCCTCCATAGTGCTCCAGACTGGTGTAGCTACTTTGTCCTCTAATGCACGCACTGAACCAATCTGAAATGATTTCGAAGCTATTTTTTCGCGACTCTTATATATGTTGAGCTCTGTACTACCTCCTCCAACATCTATATGTAAGTAAGTCTTTTCATCGAAAAACTTATTAAGAGATTTATTGATCAGTTCAGCTTCTCTGTTACCATCTATAATGTTGATTTTCAGACCAATTTCTTCCCTTACTTCAAGTGCTATTTCTTTACCATTTACACTTTCTCGCATAGCAGAAGTAGCACATGCCATGTAATCATCGACTTCATAAAGGTCAATGAGAATCTTAAATGCCTTCATCAATTTGACAAATTTCCTTCTGTTTATTTCAGAGATCTTTTGATTGTGAAACACATCCAAACCCAAACGAAGTGGAAATCGAAGGTATTCGACTTTCTTGAATTTGATGATTCCTTCGTATTGAGTTACGCTTGTGATTTGCATTCTTATGGCATTGGAGCCAATATCTACTGCTGCTAATTTCAAATGCAGGTGGGGTTAGTTGTATTGTTGTTTTGAGCTAAACGCTTACTTTTTTTTCTGTGTGACTACAAGCATGATTACACCAGCTGCTACTACAATTCCTCCTGCGTAGGTTGGCCAGGTAACGTCTCTCTGCTTATCTGCACTTATTTGGATAGGGCCAGCGTCTACTACTTTTTCTTTGGTTGTGAAAGAAAAACTATTGCTGAACAGCATTAAAATGCCAGCGACGATTAATACAATACTAAATACTTTCATAGTTGTGTTTGGGTTAAATTGTTTGGGTCGTGGTAGTGTTGGTGGATTAATATGTGTAAAATACGTAGTTGTGCTTTATTTTCTGAGAATTAAAAAGGGAAAAAGTATGGAATACCTAAGGTCGCTACTATCCAAAGTAGCAGATTTAGAGGAGTTCCCACTTTTATGTAGTCGCTAAACCTATAGTTACCAGGTGTATAGATCATCGTATTCGTCTGATATCCCATTGGGGTCATAAAACTCAAACTTGCTGCAAATGTAACTGCCATAAGCATCGGCCTTGCGTCAACATCTAGCGCAGCAGATATGCTGATCGCAATAGGAGCTAATAAGGCCGCAGTGGCGTTATTTGACATGACATTTGTCATGATAAAAGTCAAGGCGAATAAGGCACTCATAACTGCTCTAGGTCCATATTGGCCTACACTTTCCACAATGGAATCGCCTATAAGTTGTGAGCCGCCGGTCTTCTCCAGAGCCAAACCCATAGACAATACCCCAGCAAGCATAAGGATAACCTTCCAGTCAATTGCCTTATATGCTTGTTCGGTACTGAGCGATCCGAGCATTATCAGAGCAATTCCGCCAGCTACCGCCGTCACTACTATAGGGAATACTTCAAAAGATGCCAGTCCTATAATTAGTGCAAGCACTGCCAGAGTTAAGATACTTTTTGTTTTGTTTAATACTTTGCTTTTAGTCTCTGATAGTAGGAGAAGGTCGTCACTGCTTTCTACACTTTGGATGGATTCCTCTGTTGCTCTTAAGAGTAAAATATCTCCGGCTCTTAAGTCCGTTTTGGAAAGAAGAGAATTGAGCATATCTGACCTGTGTCTAAGTCCTATTACTAGCACCTGATTATATAACCTTTTGAAATTCAATTCTTTTATGTTTTTATTAACAAGAAATGAATTAGGTGTTACTAAGGCCTCATATAATCTTTCATCCTCTCCGGTGATATTTTCCTCATTCCATTTTAAGTCTGCCTTTAGCTCTATGCCTTCTGTAGTTTTGATTTTCTCCAAGGTTTCTTTATCGCAGTTTATGCGGATTATATCACCTTCTTGAATGGCTGTATTAGGATATACACGAACTTTCCGACCATCTGCACGGATGATTTGTAAGGGCTTGATTGGGAGTTTGTCAAAAAGCTTATGCTTAAAAAGTGGTTCATTGAGCTGTTCATAGTCTTTTAAAATAACTAATTCTGAAAGGTAATTCCCGAGTTGAATACTATCTCCCAATTCTGATTTCGGTTTTCTATTTGGCGTAAGCCATCTTCCAATCGTCAACATATAGATTAACCCTGTAGCGAAAAAGACTAAGCCCATTAAGCTCATTTCAAAAATACCGAAAGATGGAAGTCCAGCTTTTTCAGCAATTCCGCTCACCAAAATATTAGTGCTAGTTCCAAGCAATGTGCAAATACCTCCCATTAATGCACCAAATGACAATGGCATAAGCAACTTAGATGGAGGGATATTATCAGTCTTGTTTAACCTTATTACAGCTGGCATCAATAGAGCCACTACTGCAGTATCACTTATGAATGCTGACAGAAACCCTGCAGATAACATTAAGGTGAATAGGAGGTGGGTTTGACCTTTTCCTGCTTGGGCGCTTAGTTTATGAGTGAAACTATCGAGTAGGCCAGTATTGAATATCGCAGCCGAAACCACAAACATAGCGGCAACGGTGATAGTGGCAGGATTGGAGAAACCTGATAGTCCTTCTTCTACATTAAGGATGCCTGTGAGTAGAAATGCAACCATTACTCCGATGGAAACGGTATCGATGGTGAATTTCTCAGTAAAAAAAAGGATAATGGCTAAGCCAATAATTGAAAAAACAAGACCGATTTCAAAAGTCATTTATTACATGTTTAGGTAGTTCCCTTTTTTAAGCTTTTTACGGACACGGAAATAATTAGCTATTCCGATTAGTAAAAACACCAAACTCAATCCAAATGCCAAGTAACCCAAGTCTCTCACATGATCTAATTCTTTAACTTCAAAAAGTGCGGTGCCTGATACTAAAAAGTAAAGAGCTGTACGAATAAAAGATAATAAAGTCCTGTCATTTGCGAGCGTTGTACGCTGACGCGCCAAATAATCACGAATTATAAGCTCTCTTTCCAAGTCATTTTCCATATTTGTATTTTATTTATTTATATTGAAATAGTTCAACATCTCTTAATTATGAAAAGAATTTCTACACTTTTCCTCTTTATTTTAGTTTCTGGGCAATTACTTGCCCAAGAAGTAGTATTAACCGCACAAGATACTAGCTATTGGCTGAAAGAATTAAGCGGAGGCTTAAATCTTAATCAAGCATCCTTTAGTGGTAACTGGCAAGGTGGTGGTGTCAATTCTATTGCACTAGGAGTTTATCTAAATGGTAGAGCAAATTATGCAAAAGACAAATGGTCTTGGGATAATACGATGGACTTTATCTATGGCGTAGTGAAAAATAAGAATGAAGATGGTCGCAAATCCAATGACCGTATTTTCTTGGATTCTAAAGTTGGTTATGAGATTAACGATAAATGGAATTACTTCTTTGCTGTTAATTTCCTTTCTCAGTTTGCGCCTGGCTATGAATTTCCTGAAGATGCGGAAAAAAAGCTTATCTCGAAATTTGCCAATCCAGCTTATCTTACTACTTCCATAGGTGTAGAGTATAAGCCAAATGATGAGTTTAGTCTTCGTATCTCTCCATTTTCACCTAGATGGACATTTGTGACAGATACAGATTTGTATTTAAATGTTCCTAATAATTATGGAGTAGAAATAGGAGAAACAGTACGAACAGAATGGTTAGCGTTCAGTCTGATGGCTGATTATAATAAAAAGCTTTCTGAGAATCTATCCTTAATGGTTAGATATCAAATGTATGCGAACTACGAAACCTTTGCATTTAATGCTATTGACCATCGTCTAGACTTCGGTTTAACGGCAAAAGTATCTAACCTTGTTAATGTTAGTTTAACCAGTTTAATGATCTATGATTTGGATCAGGACAATAAAATTCAATTTAGTCAAGGTTTAGCATTAGGAATTGCATTTAAACGTGGTAACTTCCCAGAGAAGAAATAATCAAAACAAATTTATATTTGGAATTTTGATTTGATTATAAAAGTATTATTTTTGAATTCATTGTGGTAGTTAAATAATAGTTGGTTTAGTTTTCAAATAAAGGGCAGGAGATTTTCTCCTGCTTTTTTATTGTATATATACCAGGGTTGTCAATTTTTGCTTGAAATAATCCTATTTTTTTAAATTAGCTAGAAAGTTACCTTTGAAAGCAATAACCTATATAACCTATAATGAATAAACAGATATTTCTAATTTGCTGTTGTCTATTTATCAAGACGATAGCAACTGTAGCACAGGAGAGCCCAATTCCATTTGAGGTGCTACCTCTTCAGAACTTAAGCGAATTTCAACCCACTAGTGGGAATTGGACTATTGTAAAAGATGTGTTTTACGATCTTAACGGTGGAGCATCCAAAATCACAAATGGAGCTGGTATTTTACTGAACACCTTAGACAAAGGTGAAAATCAACCGATCAAGTCTTCTTTTGAACATGGAGATATTGAATTAGAGCTTGACTTCATGATGCCAAAAGGAAGTAATTCTGGTATTTACCTTCAGGGTAGATATGAGGTTCAACTTTTTGACTCTTGGGCAGTGAAAAACCCTAAGTATTCTGATGCTGGGGCTATTTATCAGCGATGGGATGAAAGTAGAGGTGTCGCCAGAGAAGGATATGAAGGACATCCACCCCTGGTGAATGTGAGTAGAGCACCTGGTCTTTGGCAATCTCTTCGAATCGTTTTTCGAGCACCGCGCTTTGATTCTCAGGGCAAAAAAGTCTCAAATGCCAAATTTATTTCTGTTCATCAAAATGGTGTGCTGGTTCAAAAGAATATTGATGTAACTGGACCTACCCAAGCTTCATTTTTTGAGGATGAGCAAGCAATGGGACCTTTGGTTATCCAGGGAGATCATGGCGGAGTAGCTATACGCAACATTAAGTACAAAACTTATGGTGCCGAAACGGTGACTTTGTCAGACATGAAGCTCACCTATTACGATAGCATTAAGACCATTAATGATTTTGCGAAAGCAAATCCTAAGGGCAAAATGGATATTGATGTCTTAGCTCATTTAGCTCCAGCTACAAGAAATGAGTTTTCAGGAACTATCTTAGGCACGTTAACCGTGCCAAGTGATGGGGAATATTTCTTTAACCTTAACCTAGCTTGGGTGCCAGACGATACACCTCCAGGGGTAATCAACGGAGCAGGGAAGTTTTTTATCGATGATAAAGAAGTCGTATATGTGGATGGCGTCACTGGCAAAGCCAATGGTTCTACTCAATTGACTGCTGGAGTACACAAAATCAAGTTGAATTACTTTAAGACTTTTGGTCACTGGTATGCACCAAGTAATGATATCACGCTGGTGGTAGAAGGCAATGGTGTAGCTCGTACAGCTTTGAATGTTCCGATGAGAGGAAGTAATCAGGCAGGGCAGATTGCTGTCAAAGTCGCTGATAAGGCCGTGATGCAGCGAGGGTTTATCATGCATCATGGAGAGAAACGTACGCATACTATCGCTGTAGGCGAGCCTGGAGGAGCAAATTATGCTATTGATTTGAGCAGAGGAGTATTACTGAATGTGTGGAGAGGGGATTTCGTAGAAACTACCCCGATGTGGTATGGCCGTGGAGAAACACAATTGATGTTGCCTTTGGGGAATGTAATTGAATTTGGAGGTAAACCAACCCTAGCTATTCTTCCAAACAAAGATTCTGCTTGGCCTGATGAAATAGCCGGTTTTGAATACACTGAGTATGAAGTTTTAAAAAATGGAGATCCTGTGATTTTGTATAAGATGCCTGGAGTAACTATCCGTGAGACATTTGAAACAAGTGACTTAGGAAAGAAGTTGGTTCATTCACTTAGCGTTACAGCTGAGGACGAGAGTAAGCAACTCTATTGCTTAGTGGCTCAAGCTTCTAAAATCGAAAAATTGCTAAATGGACTTTATGCGATAGATGACAAATCCTATTACATAGAGTTTGGAAAAAGGACATCGCCAATTGTAAGAACTACAAGCGATGGTTCTCAAGAGCTGATATTACCTGTGAAGTTGAATGACAACATGGGTAAGGTTACATATTCAATTGTTTGGTAATTAATAGGAAGCAGCATGAAAAATCTAATGACACTCAATACAAAAAGAGGATTTGCTATAGCCTTGGCTTGCCTATTTATCGGACAAGTTGAATTAAAAGCACAAGATAAAGCGCCGATGATGGTGCCAGAAACTGAGGATGATTTCTATAAGATAATCTCCTTGCCAGTGCCTGAAGATGTGATTCTGGAAGTAGGAGGAATGGCAACTTTGCCTGACGGAAGCTTGGCTATCTGTACTAGAAGAGGAGAGGTTTGGATAGTATCCAACCCAAATATTTCTGGTAGCGATAAACCTGTTTATAAGAAGTTTGCCTCCGGATTGCACGAGCCTCTGGGGTTGGCATACCACGATGGAGACATCTATGTGACTCAGAGAAGTGAGTTAACACGCTTACGTGATACGGATGGTGATGGTCAGGCGGATATATACAAGAAAATTTACTCTTGGCCACTATCTGGAAATTACCATGAGTACTCTTACGGGCCTACTTTCCTTCCAAACGGTAATATGCTTGTAACACTGAATGTAGGCTGGAGCAATAGCCTAGGTCATGGTGTGAGTTTGGTACCTTGGAGAGGTTGGACTTTGGAAATCACTCCTGATGGAGAAATGATTCCCTTTGCAGCAGGAATGCGTTCTCCAGCTGGATATGGAATGAATGCCGAAGGAGATTTTTTTTATACTGAGAACCAAGGTGACTGGGTTGGATCAGGAAGAATCTCGCATGTAGAGAAAGGTGATTTCGTAGGTAATGCAGAAAGCTTAGCTTGGTCGGATTTACCGGGATCACCTGTAAAGCTTAGAAAAGAGGATATTCCAAATACAGGAGAACCATTTTATGATGTCGCTAAGCGAGTTCCGGGTCTGAAATCACCTGCGATTTGGTTGCCTCATGGGATTATGGGAATTTCTACTTCAGGATTTTTGAATGATAATACCTCAGGAGGTTTTGGTCCTTTTGCCAATCAGGTTTTCGTAGGAGATCAGGGACAAAGTAATATTGCGCGAGTTGATTTTGAGAAAATCGATGGGGTTTACCAAGGAGTAGTTTTTCCATTCAGAGAAGGCTTTTCTTCTGGTATCCTGAGAATGGTTTGGGGAAATGATGCATCCATGTTTGTAGGGATGACTAGCCGTGGCTGGTCTTCTACGGGCAAAGAATTATTCAGTTTGCAGCGATTGGTGTGGACAGGAAGAATGCCTTTTGAGATGCAGACAATCAAATCTAAGCCTGATGGTTTTGAAATAGAATTCACAGAACCTGTAAATAAGGAATTGGCTGAAGATCCAGCTAACTACCAAGTAACAGGCTTCACCTATAAGTATCAAGCGGCTTACGGGAGCCCTGTGATCAATAATGAGTCGTGCAAAATCATAGGAGTAGTCGTATCAGAAGATGGCATGAAAGCTCGATTAGTAGTTGATAATTTGCGTCTTGGTTACATCCACGAGATCAAAGCAGAGGGAGTGAAATCCACTGAAGGAAAACCTCTGTTGCATAATGTGGGCTATTACACCTTGAACAATTTCGGTGCAGGCGATAAAGTAGATGTTGCTCAGTTCAAAGCCAGACATGATCACGAGATGATGATGAAGGCACAGGCTGATAGCGTAGCGAAAGCTCAGGCAGATGCCGAGGCAAAAACTCTGGCTGCTGCAGCAAAGAAACAAGCTGCGGCAAGTAAGCCAGCAACTCCTAAGATGGCCAAGCACGTGACATCTATGCCAGCTAACTGGGATGGCAAAGCGGATGTTACCATCAATATGGGCACAAAGCCAGGGCTTAAGTTTGATCCTGCTCAAGTACAGGTAAAGGCTGGAAGCAAGGTGAAATTAGTCTTCCAAAATGTGGATGATATGCTACATAATTTTGTGATTGTGATGCCAGGAACTGCTATAGAAGTAGGAGAGGCAGCGATGGCTTTAGGCTTGGAAGGACAGCAAAAGGATTACATTCCAAATACAAGCAAAGTGCTTGTGCACACTAAATTGCTACAGCCTAGCGAATCAAATACGATTTACTTCATTGCACCGACTGAGCCTGGAGAGTATACTTACGTGTGTACCGTACCAGGGCATTTCTATACGATGCAGGGAATCTTGAAAGTGGTGAAGTAATTTGGAAGGAAGACGGGAGACAGTAGACGGAAGTGTGTCGCTAGTTTTAGGCAAATTCTAATTCGCTTTAGCCATGGTATTTTTAAGTTAAAAAGTAAAAAAGCGCAGATCTTAACGGTCTGCGCTTTTTTAATGTCTTTGTGTAAATTATGTATAGCTGCTTTTCTACCAGTTAGTCGATTAAAGCATCATAATATAAGTTATACTCTAAATTATAGGCCACTTCGGTCACCTGTCTTCGGTCTTCCCGCTAGAAACCAATGAAAGTAAGTCTACTGGCATCAACGCTGATAATCATGGTGTAAATTAATCCAGATTGAAAATGGACTTTAATTCTACAGCATCTTCTGGCTTCATTCTTTTTGCCAGAACCAATCTCAATTGCCTTCTTCTCAAAGCTCCTTCATAATTCTCAATTTCCTCAGGAGTTTCTGGGATTAGTTCAGGGATTCTTGATGGTTTGTTATTCTCATTTACCGCTACGAAGGTAAAAAATGCTCTATGAGTCATGACTTTCTTATTGGCAGGGATATCCTCAGCAGTCACTTCTATAAATACTTCCATGGACGAATTAAATGCGCGGGTTACCTGAGCTTTCAGCGTCACTACATTACCAAGAGCAATAGGCTGCTGAAAAGAAATATTATCCGCAGAGGCAGTCACTACAATGCTGTTGGAATGCTTCTGAGCAGCTATGGCGGCTACTATATCCATCCAATGCATCAGTTTGCCTCCCATGAGGTTGTTAAGTGTGTTGGTATCATTAGGAAGAACCATCTCAGTCATAATCACTGCGGATTCTTTTGCGAATTTCTTGCTGCTCATAAAATCTAAATTTTAACAAAAATAGAAATAAAATTTGGCGGAAAAATTTTACAGATTAGAAATCGGAATTTTATTTCGATAAAATCTGATTTATGAAAATCTTAAATTTTAGATTTCAAATTTGCTTACCCCCATCCATCTTTCCCCAAAAGTGGTACAAATGCAAAACCCTCGTATTCTTCCTGTACAGTCTTTGTATTTGACTTTTTGGTGATTTTCAGCATGGCTTGTTTTCGCTTGTCACCAACGGGAATCACTAGAATTCCACCAATTTTTAATTGCTGGATCAAAGCTTCTGGCACTACAGGAGCTCCGGCAGTGACAATAATTTTGTCATAAGGAGCATAAGCAGGAAGTCCACCTGTTCCATCACCATAGAATAGATGCATTTCTATTCCAAGTCTCGACAAAAATCGCTTAGTTCCTTCAAATAATTTCTTCTGATATTCTATCGTAAATACTTCAACACCAAGAAGATGTAGGATGCTTCCTTGATAGCCTGAGCCGGTTCCTATTTCCAAAACTCGATCACCTTCCTGGATCTCCAAAAGCTCCGTTTGGAAGGCAACCGTGTAAGGTTGGGAGATGGTCTGCCCTTCGCCAATAGGGAAGGCCTTGTCTTCGTAAGCATGGGAAATCAATGCGGAATCAAAGAAGAAATGACGGGGTAAGGTGTTGATTGCCTGAAGGACACGTTCATTTTTGATCCCTTTTTCTCGAAGCAGTGCGACTAGAGCTCTACGTTTTCCTTTATGTAAATATGTGTCTTCGAGTTTGAGTAGGGGCATGAGTAATTTGTGATTCTATGGTCGAAGATAAAAGAATATTTGGCTTAATTTGAACTAGAATTGGGCATTTGTTGCTTAATCATTGAACCTTTGAAAGTTAAATTTACCTCCATGTTTACAGGAATTATAGAAGCTTTTGGCACCATTCGGAATATTACTCATGATGGAACCAATGTTCATTTTGATATAGAGTCTACACTTTCTTCAGAATTGAAGATTGATCAGTCATTGGCGCATGACGGCGTTTGCCTCACGGTAGTGCAGACTACTCCTGATTCATACCGAGTGACAGCAATAGATGAGACCATTCAGAAGACGAATCTATCTCAATGGAAAGTGGATAAGAAAGTGAATTTGGAACGTTGTATGCCTGCAAATGGGCGCTTTGACGGACATATCGTGCAAGGTCATGTGGATCAAGTTGGCACTGTGAAAAATATTACTGATCAAGACGGGTCATGGGTTTTTGATCTGGAGTTTGAGCATGGACTGGGAAATGTGACCGTGGAGAAAGGATCTATCACGATCAACGGAACGAGTCTCACCTGCTTCAATTCTGGTCCCGGTAGATTCTCAGTGGCTATTATCCCTTACACTTTTGAGCATACCAATTTTCATCAGCTCGTTCCGGGAGATCTAGTCAATCTGGAGTTTGATATTTTGGGCAAATACATTCAGCGAATTACGAAGGGCTACGATTTGCCATAATCATTATTTAACGAAAGATTATACAATGGGAGAAGCAAAGTTCGCTTTTGTTAGGCTTTATTAGTTTTTTTTGAGCTCTTTCCATTTTCTCAATTGTTCAATTTCTGTATTGAGGATTTCTAGTACTTCAGTCCTGTGTTTTGAATACTCAAGTTCGGATTCAAGCTGCAAAGTTGGATCCATTGGATGTAGTGGTGGGGGTGGACTTATAAACTTTAATAAATAAGGGGATTTAAAGCTTCTTGAAAGCCCGCATTGAGACATTGTAATAAATCCATCTGAGTCGGGTCTATTTGTGTACACAAGCCAAAATTCTTCGTCGTCATTTGGCCTCATTGTACAGGAATCTGTGAGAGATCCAATTACATATTCTAAATCTTCCCCCTTGAAGGTTTCCAAAACTTCAAATTTGAATGACATGTCCTCATTTCTTTCGATAACTCTCCCTATGAATATATGGTCACTTTCTTCATAGTTTAACTTCTGCGCTCTTGCCAAATTTTTCTGAAAATGGCAATCGCAAACCGTGCTTGAGTTTAGCTGTGTTATTAAAAAAAGTGCTACTATGAAGCTCATATATTTTTGCTTATTTTTTTACTTCAAGCTGATCGTCTTGTCTTCGGCGTCTTTTACCAATCTGAAACCCACATTGGAAGTACCGCTATCAAATGCTTGTCCCTGACGAGCAGATGGTCTGTAGTTGACGCAATAGTTGTCTGCGCAAAGGAATGATCCGCCTTTGATCACATGCTCCATCGCATAAGGATTGTCAGGATTGTAACATTGGTTCATACCTGCATCCAACTTAGGGGCCTGACCGGCTAGTCTTGCATATTTCAGTGCATCATACCAATCATCCGTCAATTCCCAGACATTCCCGATCATATCATATAATCCGAATGTATTTGGAGCAAAGGATTTAACCGGTGAAGCTCCCTCGTATCCATCGAGGTTTTGATTGTCATTAGGGAAATTTCCCTGAAATGTATTGGCCAAGTACTGACCATTTGGTGTCAATTCATCACCCCAAGCGAATCGTTTGCCTTCAGCTCCACCGCGAGCAGCGAATTCCCACTCATTTTCCGTAGGTAATCTTTTTCCTGCCCACTTCGCAAATGCTTTAGCATCTTCATAAGCAACATGTACTACCGGGTGATTTTCCCTTCCTTTCAGATTAGATTCTGGACCTTCAGGATTTTTCCAGCTGGCGCCTTCTACCCAAACCCACCAAAGTGAAATATCTTGGGTAGGAACTGCATACGGAGGAGGGCTGAAAACCATCGATCCAGCTACTAATAGAGCTTCATCTGGCTTTGGAGTACCTGGAGGCAATTGCTTTTTGAGATCTTCCCATTCAGGCTTTTTCTCTGCCACTGTCACGTAGCCAGTTTCTTCCACGAATTTGGTAAACTCAGCATTAGTTACTTCATGCGTATCCATCCAAAAACCCTTTACTTGAAGATTTACGGCAGGTTTTTCGGCATCGTAAGCATCTGCTTCGTTGGTTCCCATGACGAATTCTCCCCCCGGTATCCATACCATGCCTTCCGCTTTTTCAGAAGGCTCAGGCATAGAGGATATTACCATTTTTTCTTCATCGATTACGCTGTCAGTGGTTTTCTCTTGGCAGGCAAAAAATGAAGTGCTAACCAGTGCAAGGCTAGCAATACTGTATTTTATTGAATTGTTCATATTGGCTTACTTCAGCTTTAAAAGTAGTAGAATCTTTTGTGGATGTGAAGGATTTCTACATGTAAGGCTATTTTACTCTTCTTCTATAGGAAGAGCATTTATCCTTTCGACTACTTTTTTACGCAATTTATTAAAGAATTGCTTTCGGTCTTTTTCACCTACAATACTGATTTGAGTAGATTTCTTGATTAGATTATCCAAATTCCTAAACATGGCATCGTTGAATGAAGGGTCTGAGGTGCCATGGAAATAAATAACGCTGTGATTTAGATAAGTAACTTTTTTTTCATCCATCGTTGCGAAAAATGTATTGTCTCCAATGATAAATTCATTCACAAAGAAATTGTATTCGGCTCCTTCAATCTCAGGATGAGATGGGAGAATTTTTTTGCCTTTTTCTGCCATCTTCTCTAAGTTGTCTATAACCTCGAGCATACAATTATATAAGAATATTGTGTCTTCAGTGGATGTCATGATTCCCATTTCATGATACAATTCGATTTGCCGCAGTGTTATGTTTATTCCTTCAATGTTCCAGATTTCGGTAGTAGGGATCTTATGATATGCCTTGAGAATTTTTTGTGTTATTTCAGCAAATTGATCGTATAAATTATCCTTAATCGAGTATTTAGTGTCTTTTAAACTTTCCGTAAATAGTATTGATTTCCTCCAGAAAAAGAACTTAAACGCAGCTAATTCTTCATGATAATAGTGGTGAAATGGAGGCATGTCCTTCACCAGCCAATAGATGTGCTTTTTGGAGAAACTGTTGACTAGATTAAGTTGTGCATACACGTCTTCCATCCAATTCATAAAGCTATTTTCCTGATAATCATTTTGATTACCCTGGAAAAGAATGCCATTGGAATGAAGGTTAAAAAAAGTGTCAACGGAGATATTGAAGCGATTGCAAAGAATTTCCAGTTCAGCGAAGTCAAGTAATTTTTCTCCTCGAATTCTTCTATACGCACTATCAATGCTGATCTCTAATATCTCTGCAATCTCATCCACCAAGGAATTATAACTAGGTAAGGACAACTTTAGAGTTTGGAAAAATGCCGCTTGGTTCTTATTGAAGCTCATAGAAACAAGGATCTTTAGGGGATTGAAATAATAAAATCCTTATTAAGATATATGAAAGATGAGTAAGAAAAAATGAATAGGGCAATAAATAAGTGAAACTAATAACCCATCTAAATATGTGTTTAGTGCAGCTTTATGGGTTATTGGGTGTCTTTTACTTCATACAGAAAGTAATCGATGATCTTATCTGTAGTCTTTAGTACTTTTTTACTCTTGGTTTTTTGATTGCTGACTTCAGTAACTCCAGTCAGAGTCATTAGGAGTTTGTCTTCCTTTGGATCTATAAAATCCACGATTACTTGCACTAATTCATAGGTGCTGGTTTTAGGGTTGTTCTGGTTATTGAAGTATGAGTTATACATCCATGGGTCCCAAACTCTATATCCCCAGTAGGGGTAAGGGTTATTGTTTTGATAGGTTTCTCTTTTTCTGGGATCTTCATTTGAAGTATAACGTATCACCAATTCAGGCTCCGTTTTATCATAAACTAACCCTTGTGCTTCGAGCGCTTCCTGCAGGTGTATTTGAACCTGTTCATCGATGAGTTCAGAGGAAAAACCACGCATTCCAACTTCTTGGTTGATGATCACAAATGATTTATAGGGCCTTTTGATTGGGATCTCATTGTTCTCCTCAAAAATTTCTATAGCACTGCAAGAGCTAAGAGCTAGTGCAAAAACAAGAAAGATGAAGAGGTGATTAATATGTAGGCGATTCATAGTTTCAAGGTTTATCTTCCAAAACGAGGAATGTAAGAGAAAGTTAGAATTTACTATTTAACGAAAAACTTACAGCTAATATTCAAGATTTCTGCTTCCCTTCGTTAGCAAATGCTAATTTTGCCGAAACTTTAAGATATGAATAGACCTGATTTTGATGATATTTTTATGGAATTGGCGGTTAATTTGGCCAAGCGCTCTCATTGTATCAAGAAGCATGTAGGAGCTGTTCTCACCAAAGACACCCGTATTATTTCCATTGGTTATAATGGACCACCTGCAGGTACGCACAACTGCGATGTGGAGTTTAAAGAGAATGGATGTGCTCGTGACAGCAAGGGGAGTTGCTCACTAGCTCTTCACGCTGAGCAAAATGCGATTCTTTATGCTGTGAAAAATAACACTGCGGTAGAAGGATCTACACTTTTCGTTACGCTTTCTCCTTGCCTAGCATGTGCAAGAATTATTTTCTCTATGGGTATTTCTAGAGTGATTTACTTGTTTTCTTATGCAGAATACAAAGGAATTGGATCTGACGAAGGGGTTGACTTCTTGAGGAAATTCGGAGTTCGAGTGGATAAATACGAGAAAACGCTAGAGGTGAACGACCAGTTGGTCTAAAGGAAATTGACTTCTGGATGGATACTTATTCCAAACTTATCAAAAACTGATTGCTGGATTTTCGTTGCTAGGTTTTTGATTTCGTTTCCATCTCCATCACCATAATTTACGAGAACGAGAGGTTGCTTGACATGAACACCAATTTCTCCAAATCGCTTTCCTTTCCATCCGCATTGCTCGATTAGCCAAGCTGCAGGTACTTTTGTGCCTTCAGTATTTGGATAGCCTGGAATGGAGGTGTAATGATTTTTTAATAGTTCGTATTGCTCAGTGGGTATCGTTGGGTTTTTGAAAAATGAACCTGAGTTGCCGATTTCTTTTGGATCTGGAAGCTTGGACTGGCGAATTTGAATGACAGCGTCTGAAATTGCTTTTAGGCTCAATTCACTGATTCCAGATGCTTCGAGAGTCTCTTGAATAGCACCGTATTCTGTGTGAAATACAGGTTCTTTTCTCAACCTGAAAATCACAGAGCAGATCACATATTTTCCTTTCAGCTCATGTTTGAAAACGCTTTCTCTGTAGCCAAACTGACATTGCTCAGCATTGAATTCCTCGATCTCTAAGGTTTCCTTGTTTAGAGCCTTTAGACTCGAAAATACATCCTTGATTTCTACTCCATATGCACCAATATTCTGCATCGGTGAGGCGCCAACAGTTCCAGGGATAAGGGATAGATTCTCTATTCCTGCCCAATTGTTTTCGATCGCAGTCAGAACGAATTGATGCCAATTGACCCCTGATCCGGTTTCAACGAAGTAAAAATCATCGTCTTCCTGTACAACTTTGATACCCTCCAGTTCAATTTTGATTACCAGCGTATCTTGATTTTGAGTCAACAAGATGTTGCTTCCGCCACCTAGAATCAATGGGTTGACTTTCTGTGATTTAGCCCATTCCAAAGCTTCTTTAAGCTCCTCAATAGATTTTACTGAGACAAAAAATCGGGCAGTTTTATCAATTCCAAAGGTGTTAAATGACTTGAGGGAGATGTTTTCTAGTATATTCATATGTGAAGAGTGCCTTGCGAAATAAGTAAGTTTTTGCTCGAATAAGAAATTAAAACACCCAATTGAAGGTTAAAACATGAAATCAACCCAGCCTTAGTAACTGAGGCATGACGATAACCTAACAGAAAAGAGTGATTTTGATACATGCGACATTCTCTAGAAACCTATGGGGATCTAGACGGGGAAGGCTATCTGATTAAAAAACAAATTATAAACTGATGAAAGAATTGGTCATAAATGGTGTACGGATCAGACCCGGCCAATCAATGAATATAGAAATTGCTATCGCCAAGCTTCCAACCCATACCTTAATTGATCTTCCTATTTTTATCCGCTCCTCCAAAGAGGATGGACCGGTAGTTTTGATCAGTGGCGGTGTGCATGGAGATGAGATAAATGGTGTAGTGACTGCCAAGAGACTATTGGAGGAAGTTGATGAAGGGCTTGAACTCCTCAAAGGCACGTTGATATTTATCCCTTTGGTGAATATTTACGGTTTTCTCTCAAACAGCAGGACCTTTCCGGATGGAAGAGATCTGAACCGTAGTTTCCCGGGGAGTAAAAAAGGATCCTTGGCAGCTAGTATTGCTTTTATCCTCAGCAATGAAATAATCCCGCAAATAGACTACGGAATTGACTTCCATACTGGTGGTCGTATGCTTAGTAACTTCCCACAAGTTCGCGTGGATTACAAAGATAAGGTTGCTGTAGAGCTTGCAAGGGCTTTTGGAACTCACTATGTCGTCAATTCAAAATACATAGAGAAGTCATTTAGAAAGGAAGCCTACAAAGCCAGAAAACATATTATGGTTTTTGAAGGTGGAGAATCTATGCGGCTTGATGAATACGGGATAGAAGAAGGCGTGAATGGAACCAAGCGAATGCTGGCAAGTCTTGGCATGCTGGCAGATGCACCGCCGGCACAAGAGTGTATTTTCCTAAAGGAAAGTAACTGGGTGCGTGCAAGGGCTTCTGGGATTTTCAACTCTAGTGTGAAAGTAGGAGAATCAGTCAAAAAAGGGCAGGTCTTGGCACGAATTTCGGATCCTTATGGACAGATTAAAATCCCAGTAAAGTCTCCAACAAACGGCCATATCATCGGAATGAACAATAATCCGGTGATTAATGCAGGTGACGCGTTGGTACATATTGGCAAGGAATAATAAAGACAACTTTTCATCTTTAAAGCTATTTATCAGACGAATATGAATTTATCAGAAGCTTTTCAAAGCGTAAGAGATCACTCAATAAATCTGTGCAGCCACTTAATTACGGAGGATTTTAGCTTACAAGCCTCAGAAGAAGTAAGTCCTCCTAAATGGCATTTGGCGCATACTACTTGGTTTTTTGAGCAGTTCATTTTGGTGCCAAATGACCCCAGTTATGAGGTAAAACATCCCCAATTTAACTTTCTATTCAACTCTTATTATAATACGCTAGGAGTAAGGACAGCTAGAAACCAACGAGGTTTAATGTCTAGACCTTCTGTGGATGAGGTGAAAATCTACCGTGCCTACGTGGATGGGGCTATGCAAATGCTAATAGATAAAAACATTCCGGTGATTAACGAGATAGTTATTTTGGGAATGAATCATGAGCAGCAGCATCAGGAATTATTGATTACGGATTTGAAGTATAGCTTATGGTTTAATCCATTGAATCCTAGCGTGATGGATATAGAAGAATATACGTCTGAACAAGAGTCAAAATGGATTTCTGTTGATTCAGGGGTCTATGAAATTGGCTTTAAAGGCGGGGACTTCTGCTACGATAATGAGCTTAATCCGCATAAGGTATATATCAATGATTTTGCTATTTCATCTGGGTTAGTTACTAATCAGGAATACCTAGAATTCATGGAAGCTGGGGGATACGATGATCCTACTTACTGGCATGATGAGGGATGGGCTTGGTCAAAGGAGCTGGAAGTGAAAGCGCCTTTATATTGGGAACAGAAAGAAAGAGATTGGTTCTATTATACATTGGATGGCTTGAAGCCAATAGATAAAGCGGCGTCCGTAGCTCACGTGAATTTCTATGAAGCTTCGGCCTTTGCATCTTGGAAAGGAGCGAGACTACCGACAGAGTTTGAATGGGAAGTATCCCAAAATCATTTTGAATGGGGCAAAAGATGGGAGTGGACGAACTCAGCTTACTTGGCTTACCCAGGTTTTAAAGTAGCTCCAGGAGCAATAGGAGAGTACAATGGGAAATTTATGATCAATCAAATGGTATTGCGGGGCGCTTCAGTTGCTACTTCTGAAGGACATTCCAGACCTACTTATAGAAACTTTTTTCATCCAAAATTTAGATGGCAATTCATGGGGATTCGCCTTGCCAAATCACTTTAATTTATGAACGCAAAAAATACGGATTTCGGGTCATTTGCCCAAGATGTAATGCTAGGGCTTAATTCAACCCCGAAAACTTTACCTTCCAAATATTTCTACGATGCCAAGGGAGATAAGCTGTTTCAGCAGATTATGGCATTGCCAGAATACTATCTTACACGCAAGGAATACGAGATTCTTGAGCTTCAACACGAGCAAATTTTAGAGCAAGTTTTAGCTTCAAATCAACCATTCAATTTGGTAGAGCTGGGAGCTGGGGACGGCATGAAAACCAAAATCCTGCTCAGATACCTAACTGATAAAAAAGTCGAGTTCACCTACTATCCTGTAGATTTTTCAGGCTCTGTTTTGGAAGAACTGGAGGAAAGTTTAGCGAAGGAACTTCCACAATTAGTAGTCAAACCACTTCAAGACACCTATAGAGATTCGCTAAAGAAGCAGGTTTGGGAAGATGGTAGACCTAATCTCATCTTGTTTATGGGGGCTAACTTGGGGAATTTCGGAGTGGATGAAGCCAAAAATATCATTGACCACTTGCGAGTTGGGACTAAAAGGGGAGATCTTGTTTTGCTTGGTTTTGACTTAAAAAAGAACCCTCAAACCATACTAAACGCCTACCACGATGAGCAAGGCGTCACTCGTGAGTTCAATATGAATTTGCTTGATAGAATCAATAGAGAATTGGATGCTGATTTTGACCGAGATTCATTTGTGCACTGGCCTACTTATGACCCTGTAAGCGGAGAGTGTCGTAGTTATCTAGTTTCTGAAAAAACGCAGGACGTTACGATCGGGGCTCTTAATCAAACATTCAAGTTTGAGGCATTTGAATCTATTTTCACTGAAATATCTAAAAAGTATAGCTTGTCGGAAATTAGCTACCTAGCCTCTTTGGGTGGTTTTGAAGTGAAGGAAAACTTCATGGATTCAGAAGGGTATTTTGCAGATGTCTTGTGGGAGAAAAAGTGATATGAATATTCTCAACTTGATCAGTTGCAAATTTGCTTTGATTACCCTGTAATGGGCTGAAGGACCAAAACATAAAAACCCAGCCTGAAGAGCTGGGTCTTTTTTTGATATTTTGATGTCCCGTCCTGAAATAGCGTTACACAAAATGTAATGTTATGAAA
>TARA_R110002072_G_scaffold146075_3_pt1 | contig 108061 bp, 81 predicted proteins | sample TARA_R110002072 | Tara Oceans TARA_R110002072 (sample SAMEA4397118) | marine metagenome | biome: Polar Biome; feature: [SRF] surface water layer (ENVO:00010504); material: water (ENVO:00002006), including particulate matter (ENVO:01000060) such as... | depth 5 m
TGACCCTCGGGGATCGTCACTACTTCGGGATTTCGCTGGCGTCTGTCGGCGACCTGAATGGCGACGGCGTCGCCGATCTGGCCGTCGGAGCCACAGGCGACGACACGGGCGGCAGTTCTCGTGGTGCGGTGCATATTCTGAGTCTGTCTTCCGCTTTGGACTACGGCGATGCGCCGGACACGATGGCGGGGACTTCCACCGGTGATTACCGCACAACACAGGCCGACAACGGGCCCAGCCACGTGATCGTCCCCGGCCTGCATCTGGGGAATTCGGTCATTGGCGATTTCGGCACGGCTCAGAATGCGGCAGCGACGGCGGATGATGCTCGCGGCGGGTCACCAACCCTGCATGGTGGAGACAACGACGAAGACGGCGTGCTGAATCCGCCGGACCTGCGTGGTACGGAAGGGGCGGCTCCGACGATTACGCTGCTGGCGACGAACACCACCGGCAGCAGTGCGCGTCTGACCGGCTGGATTGACTACGACCAGGACGGCGAATTCACGTCGTTCGAGCGGGCGGCGGTAATTGTTCCGAACGGTTCGATCAACGAGCCGTTCACGCTGACGTTTCCAGCGATTCCAGGCAGCTCGACCGGAACGACTTACGCGCGGTTTCGGCTCAGCACCGACGATGCCGGGTTACTGGCAACAGGTGCGGCCAGTGACGGCGAGGTCGAAGACTACACGTTCACGATCACGACTCCGAGCACTGGGGTGGTGAAGAGCCAGGTGAAGATCAGCAACGATCTGGGTGGTCTGGCCGCTGGCACGCTGGATGTGGCTGACGAGTTCGGCAGTGCCGTCGCCAGTCTGGGCGATCTGGATGGCGACGGAGTGGCGGATATCGCCGTCGGGGCCCGGCGTGACGAGAACACGGATACAGAAGAGGGCGCTGTCTACGTGCTGTTGATGAACTCAGACGGGACCGTGAAGAGCCAGGTGAAAATCAGCGACGGTCTGGGCGGCCTGACCGCCGGTTCCCTGGGACCATCGGACAAATTTGGTGCCGCAGTGGCCGGGCTGGGTGATCTGGATGGCGACGGCGTGCCGGACATGGCTGTTGGAGCGTTCGGCACTGTCGGGAATTCCGGCGGAAGTGAAGGTGCCGTGTATGTGCTGCTGCTGAACTCCGACGGGACCGTGAAAAGCCAGCAGAGGATCAACGACAGTGTGGGCGGCCTGACGCCTTCGCTCGAAGGCGGTGACCTGTTCGGTACTGGGGTGGCAGGACTCGGCGATCTGGACGGCGACGGCGTCCCCGACATGGCCGTCGGAGCACAGGGAGATGAGAACGGTGATTTCAGCGAAGGCGCGGTCTATGTGCTGATGATGAACTCAGACGGCACGGTGAAGAGTCAGGTGAAGATCAGCGACGGACTGGGCGGTCTGGCCGCTGATTCGCTGGACGCTGGAGACAACTTCGGCAGTGCGGTGGCGACGATCGGGGATCTGGATGGCGACGGTGTGACCGATCTGGCTGTCGGAGCGCAGCGTGACGGGAACACGGTCAATGCCCAGGGGGCGGTGTACGTGCTGCTGATGAACTCAGACGGCACGGTAAAGAGTCAGGTGAAAATCAGCGACGGCCTGAGCGGCCTGGCCGACGGTTCCCTGGGAAACGGTGACAACTTTGGCAATGCGGTGGTGGGGCCGGGTGATCTGGACGGAGACGGGGTGCCCGACATGGTGGTCGGGGCGCTCAACGACGAGAATGATGCCGATTCAAGTGGTGCCCGACTAGATGGCTCCGAGGGTGCGGTGTACGTGCTGCTGCTGAATTCAGACGGCACGGTGAAGAGCCATACGAAGATCAGCGACGACTTGGGCGGCCTGGCCGACGAATCTCTGGACATCGGCGATAACTTCGGCAGCGCGGTGGCGGGCCTGGGTGATCTGGACGGGGATGGCGTGCCCGATATCGCCGTCGGAGCGATTGCCGATGAGAACGATGCAATCACGCAATACGGCGGGAGTTACATTTCCGGCGGCGGAGCGGTCTACATCCTGAACTTCGCCGCGCGGCCACAGGTGGATTTCGGCGACGCACCGGACGCAGCTGCCGGGACGGGGCCAGGCAACTACGAAACGACCGAGGCCAGTGACGGGCCGAGGCATGACGTCGTGGCCGGACTGTTCCTCGGCGACACAGTCGATGGTTTCGAAGATGGCACGCTGCAGAACGCGCGAGCCAATGCAGACGACGTGGACAGAGCCCTGCCGGATGACGAGGACGGCGTACTTAATCCGCTGGACCTGCTGGGCACGGTCGGCGCCGCGCCGACAATTACGCTGCTGGCGACCAATACCACCGGCAGCGCGGCCACACTTTACGGATGGATCGATTACAACCAGGACGGCGTGTTCGACAACTCCACCGAGCGGGCTTCCGTGACCGTCCCGGACAATACGACGGACGGTCTCTTCACGCTAATGTTCCCGACGATCCCCTCCGGCTCCACAGGAACAACTTACGCTCGATTCCGCCTGAGTACCGACACGGCGGCGCAGGACTCAACGGGCGCGGCCGGTGATGGAGAAGTCGAGGATTACACGTTTGCGATCACCGCTCCAGGCAGCGGATTGCCGCTGTCGACGGTGGAGATCAACTTCAGCACACCCAACGGCCCCAGCCTCGTCGCGGGTAACCGGTTCGGCTATGCGTTGGCGTCAGTGGGTGATTTCAACGGCGATGGTATCAACGATCTCGCTGCCGCATCCTACAGCGATGACAATCTGCATCTGCTGTTCCTGGATGGCGACGGCAGTGTCAAGCAGACGGTAGAGATCGACCGTATAACGCCCAACGATCGGTTCGGCGAATCGGTGACGTCGCTCGGTGATCTGAATGGCGACGGTGTGGTCGATCTCGCCGTGGGGGCCATCAGTGACGACGACAGTCGTGGCGCGGTGTATGTGCTGTTTCTGAATGCCGATGGCAGCGTCAAACAGTCAGTGAAGATTGACGCCACCACGCCCAACGGCCCCAGCCTCAGTTTTCAGGACTTCTTCGGGAGTTCGTTGACGTCACTGGGTGATCTGGACGGTGATGGTGTGCCCGATCTCGCCGTCGGAGCCATCCATGATGACACGGGCGGTACTGGCTCTTTTGCAGAACGCGGTGCAGTTCATGTGCTGTTCCTGCACGCCGACGGCAGCGTGAAGCAGACGGTGGCGATCAACGCCAGCACACCCAACGGGCCCAGCCTGAATGATGGAGATGCTTTCGGTGCCTCAGTGACGTCGTTGGGGGACCTCGACGGGGACGGCGTGAATGATCTGGCCGTCGGAGCATTTGGTGATGATACGGGCGGTCTTGCCAGGGGGGCAGTTCATGTGCTGTTCCTGCACGCCGACGGCAGCGTGAAGCAGACGGTGGAGATCAACTCCAGCACACCCAACGGCCCCAGCCTCAACGATCGGGACCAGTTCGGGGGCTCGGTAACAGCGATGGGTGATCTCGATGGCGATGGTGTCAATGATCTAGCCGTCGGAGCTACCGGCGATCGACCCGCAGATTCATCGAATTCACGCGCTGGTGCAGTGCATGTGTTGCTGCTGAATCCGGACGGCAGTGTCAAGCAGTCGGTGGAGATCGACGGCAACACGCCCAACGGCCCCATGCTCGACGCACACGACTTCTTTGGGAGTTCAGTGACGTCACTGGGTGATCTGAATGGCGATGGAGTGGCCGATCTAGCTGTCGGTGCTTCCGGCGATGACTCAGGCATCCTGATAGAGGACTCTAGTCGCGGTGCCGTACATGTGCTGTTTCTGTCTCCGTTGCCGCCGCAGCCCGCGTCGCTTGAACTGCCTGCTGGTGGCAATTACGAAATCCTTCGGGACGGCGGCGACCTCGTGTTTCGAGTGGCTGGAGTCCCCGGCTTTCCCGACCTTTTGCGCCAGTCTGCCAATTCAGTATCAGTGTTGGAAATCCTGGGATCAGCGGGCAACGACATCATCACGATCGTCGACACCGGCGGGGCTGTGACGATTCCGATTGTGTTCAGCGGCGGACAGGGGGCGGACCAGTTCGACGGGACACTGGCGGCTGTCTCAACAACGCTGCTCGGCGGCAGCGGCAACGATACTCTGCTGGGCGGAACAAACGACGACTTCATCATTGGCGGTACCGGCAACGACATGATCGCTGGCGGCAATGGCGATGATCGCATCGAGGGACGCAGTGGCAACGACACACTGACTGGCGGAGACGGTAACGACACGCTTCAAGGCGGTGGCGGTCGTGACATGATTGAAGGCGGAGGCGATTCCGACCAACTGTCAGGTGCGGGCGGTCCGGACACAATAGCTGGTGGCGACGGTGACGACCTGCTGCAAGGTGGCGCCGGCTCGGATCTGCTGGACGGCGACGGCGGGGAAGACACTTTAGCCGGCGGCGCGGGGCTGGACGATCTGGCCGGCGGGTTGGGCAACGACACTCTCAACGGAGTCTTCCGCGACGATGCTTTCAGTCAGGTGGTCGGCAGAGACACGCTGTTCGGAGGCCAGCGCCCCGCACCACGTCCGGCTCCTGTCGCGATTGAGACAGCATTCACCATTGAGCATCCGGAATTTGCCACCTCCCCCGAGCAGGACGTCGTCGGGATTTCCGATGATGATCAGGAGCCTGTTACCGACATCGACGAAGCCTTCACTAATGGATTGCTTCCAGAGCTGTTGAGTCTCTGAGGGGATTGAGGGGCGCTGCTCAGTCTGAGAGATCCGGAGATTTGAACGGGTCTGTATCCCGGATCATTTTCGCGAGGAGCCAGTCTGCTAGACTCCACGCTCCACTTTTGAAATACCCGCCAGCTACGGAACAACAGCCACTGAAGGAGTGACACGATGTCGGAATTTCGCGTTGAAAAAGATTCGATGGGCGACGTGCAGGTGCCGGCGCAGGCTTACTACGGCGCTCAGACTCAGCGAGCGGTCGATAACTTTCCGATCTCCGGCTGGACCCTTCCGGCTCACCTGATTCACAGCATGGGCTACGTGAAGCTGGCCTGTGCCATCGCCAATCGCGACCTCGGCAAGCTGACCGGTTCCGGCAAGAACCCGCTGAACGATGCTCAGGTCGAGGCCATGATGGCTGCCGCTCGCGAAGTGGCTGACGGAAAATTTGACGACGAGTTTCCGATCGACGTTTTCCAGACCGGCTCGGGAACGTCGAGCAACATGAACGTGAACGAGGTCATCTCGAACCGGGCGATCGAGATGATGGACGGCGATCGTTTTGATAAATCGAAGCCAATTCATCCGAACGACCATGTCAACATGGGGCAAAGCACGAACGACACGTTTCCGACCGCGATCCACGTCGCCGTGGCGAGTGCCATCAAGCAGGATCTGATTCCAGCGCTGAAGAAGTTTCAGGAGTCGCTGGCTCGCAAAGCGACCGAATGGGACCAGATTATCAAAATCGGGCGGACTCATCTGGCGGACGCAACTCCGCTGCGGTTGGGGCAGGAGTTCGGCGCGTTCGCTCGTCAGTTGGAGCTGTCGGTTGGTCGTGCTCAGCAGGCGCTTGAAGCGGTGCTCGAACTTCCGGTTGGCGGCACGGCCGTAGGGTCGGGCATCAACACGCATCCTGAATTCGGCGCGCGAGTATCGGCGGCGCTGGCAGCAGAGCTCGACATTCCATTCATCGAAGCGGTCAATCACTTCGAAGGAAACGCTCAACGCGACGGGCTGGTTGATTGTCACGGTAGCCTGAAAGCGATCGCTTCGACGCTGTTCAACGTGTCGAACAATATCCGCTGGCTGGGGTCGGGGCCGCGTTGCGGGTTCTACGAAGTGAAGCTTCCGGATCGTCAGCCGGGAAGTTCGATCATGCCGGGCAAAGTGAATCCGGTGATGTGCGAATCCATGATGCAGGCAACCGCTCGCGTGATGGGTAACGATCAGACGCTCACGATCTGCGGCGCGACCGGCGGACAGTTTCAGCTCAATATCATGATGCCGGTCATGGGGCAGACGACTCTGGAAAGTATCATGCTGCTGGCCAGGTCAGCCGACGCGTTCGTCGAGTTCTGCTCGGACGACATGGAAGCCAACGTGGAAGCCTGCGAAGCATCCGTCGAGAAAAGCCTGTCGATGGTCACGAGCCTCAACCCGTTTATCGGATACGAAAAGGCATCGGCGCTGGCGAAGGAAGCATTCAAGTCGGGCAAGACGATTCGTGAGCTGTGCATCGAGCAGGAAATCCTGCCGGAAGCAACGCTGACCGAAGCGCTCGACCCCATGAGCATGACTGAGCCTCAGGCCTGACCGGCGACTTGAAGGTGTGTCGCTGGCTTAGCCAGTGCTGTCGTTATTCCTGAGCCCGATAACGTCTCGCGCTGGCAAAGTCAGTGGCACACTCCGTTCGCTCTTGATTACTCGACAGCCTGTTGTTTTTAGCTTCAAACAAAATAAGCCCGCGTTCGGCAAGTGCTGAACGCGGGCTTTGTCAATTATCCGTTCGAGTGATCTCAGATTGTGATCGTCGATCAGGCGGTCGTGTTACTCGTCGTCGCCCCAGCTAGGGTCGTCTTTGCCGCAGACGTCAACTAGTTTGATGACCTTGCAATCGCATTCGTCAGTGCTGTCATTAAACCCAAAGCCCTGAATGTAGCCGTGGCTTCCGTAGTGGCCGCGACCTTTCTTCAGGCCGGTGACGTTGTAGCTTTGCGAAACTGTTCCGAAAGCGTGCGAGATATCGTTCATCTCGTGGGTGACGGCGTCTCGGACAGCCGTCAGGCCAACGACCATAGCAAGAACGCCGATTGTCATGACGAGGACCAGTTCAGCTGAGATGATGAAACCGGCTTCGTCGTTGAGCAGTGCATTGAATGTGTGAGTCATCTTGAGTTTCCCTTGTTAAACGCGAGTGTGAGAGAAGTCGCAAAAACAGTAAGTGAGCTGTCGCGTCCATCGCGGATGTGCCTTCGTGTAGAAGGCGGCAGACGTCCGGGTCTGCTCTTTCAGTTGTTCGGCAATGTGGATTGGGACTTCGATTCCGCTGGCCTGCGATGAGTTGGTCTGCGAGTGGTCAGCTCGCAGCAAACAGCCGGGTGAGAGTGACTGTCGAGACTCGATGATGAGTTCGAAGCAGTTCCGATTGTCTGCTGACTTTCTCTCCTGTCCGATCCGCCGAGGCGGGACCTTCGGGATGCGGAGTGCATCCCGAAGGCGTCTGCGAGTGGTAAATGAATCCTGGAAGGGGTTCGTAATTGTGAGACTCGACGTGTCGTCCGTAACTCAGAATGGAAGGGGTTTGGCGACTGTCCGATGTCGCCGTTATCGAGTCGGCAGGAAGGTTCATTCAGTGCGAATCAGGTTGTGTCTGCCGCACAGTTCATTGGTCGCTTGAGCGAGTTCGTATCGATCGTTGGTTAGTCCAGCGATCGATGTCAGAACTCTGGTGGTGACTTGCCGGGGCCTGTCTGGCCGCGGTAGTAACCCTGGCTTCGTCGCTATGAAGCCGTTGGATGTTTCATAGACAGTCTCCCTGGTGCGAGGGTGAGAGAGGTTGAAGGCATCAATGAAATGCCACTGAAGTGAAAGCTTCGAGAGAAATAGAGAGTCGCCAGCCGAAACCGACGTCGAGAGATCGTTGAACCGCAAGTTCACGAAGGCTTTCTCGACACTCGAAGCAACGCCGTCCTCAGAAGCAGTGAGGGCGGTCGAGAGTATCCCAATGTTGCTGGCGCTCCGCTCGTCCAGAACCAGATCCGTGAAGGATGAGCGTTCTGTCACGACGTGCGGGTTGCGCAACATCGAAGGGTCCCATTGCGAATTGTGTGAGAGAGTCTGCGTGTGAGAGAGTCGTGATTCCATTTGAGGATCACGGTCAGCCGGCACTTCGATTCGTGTCTCAGGCAGCCAGTCGTTCGGATGATTTTCAAACGAAACCCAAAACACTCGTCAGCCGTTGTTGCCGGCTGACTGACCACAATGCAGTCGGCGTGCCCGATTCGTCTCCCGCCGTTCTGATAGGCTGTTTCGGACAGTCGGAACCTGCTGAATTCCCTGCTGTTTAACAGGTTTACGGTCTTTCTCGTTTTCTGAACGATCGTCGTGGGGCGACACGTGAAAACGACGGATGTGTAAAGGCAATCGTTCGCTGTGTCTGTAAAGCTGTGAAGCAAACTTTGCGCTTCTGGCTTTGCATTGAAGAATGGCCGCGCGCAAGAAAAGGACTCCGAAGCAGCAGGTTTGCCACTCCGAAGTCCCTTCCACGAGTCAATTGACAATCCGACAGAACCTGTCGCAAGCGGTGCCTCCCGCAACAGGTCGTGGATCGTGATTGTCAGTCTGTCCAGTCTCCATTTTCAGTCATCATCAGTGTGCTTGGGTCGTCCTTACCACAGTTGTCGACATACTCAAGAATGTTGCAGTCGCATTCGTCAGCTCTGTCGTTGAAACCGAACCCTGAGCATTGTGCGTGTGGCTTGCCCCAACGCTTTTCCTTCTTGAAGCCGGTAACTGAGTAGCTTTGTGAGACCGCGCCGATGGCATGCGAAACGTCGTTCAGTTCATTGGCCAGCGAGTCTTTGACTGCCCCCCAGCCAACGGCTGCGGCACAGAACATGAGTGTGATGACAAGCATTAATTCGGCAGAAATGATGAAGCCGTATTCATCGTGGATGAGTTGTTTGATCATGATGATGTTCCCGAGATGCGAGAGGGAAGGAAGGAGAGAGGTGGGCTGTGTGCTGGAAGGGCTGATAAGAAGGTGGGCAGGTCTTTCGAGTACCTGCCCACCCGATGACGAACTTCTCGTTGCGGACTATCAGCGTCCGTCAGTTAGAACGTGGTGACGAACTATTCGCGGTCGCCGGTACTTGGATCGTTCTTACCGCAGACATCGACGTACTCGATGATCTTGCAGTCGCATTCGTCAGCGTCGTCATTAAAACCGAAGCCTGAGCACTGAGCGTGTGGCTTGCCGGTGTGCTTCTCTTTCTTGAAGCCAGTGACCGAGTAGCTCTGGCTGACTGCCCCGATGGCGTGCGAAACGTCGTTGAGTTCGTTGACCAGGGCGTCGCGAACAGCAGCCCAGCCAACAGCAGCCGCACAGAACATCAGCGTGATGACCAGCATCAGTTCTGCAGAAATGATGAAGCCGTTTTCGTCATTAAGAAGGTTACGCAACATTGTGGTGTCTCCAGAAATGTGAGTGTGAGGAACGCTGAGAAATGAAGTGAGAGGCGGGTGGGCAGATGATCAAAGAGTCTGCGGATAACGCACCCGGTCAGCGGTTCTCGACGCGATGTCGAAGAGTGTCAGCACGTCGAGCAAGATTGCTTATTCGTCGTCGCCGGTGCTTGGGTCGTTCTTGCCGCAGACATCGACGTACTCAATGATTTTGCAGTCGCACTCATCAGCGTCGTCATTGAAACCAAAGCCTGAGCATTGAGCGTGTGGCTTGCCGGTGTACTTCTCTTTCTTGAAGCCAGTGACCGAGTAGCTCTGGCTGACGGCTCCAATCGCGTGCGAAACGTCATTGAGTTCGTTGACCAGGGCGTCTCGGACTGCAGCCCAGCCGACGGCTGCCGCACAGAACATCAGCGTGATGACCAGCATCAATTCTGCCGAGATGATGAAACCGTTTTCGTCGTTAAGGAACGTGCGCGTCATGGTGTGTGCCTTTCTGAAGGAACTGATACAGAGGTGTGATGGACGAGTCAGAAATGACTCAAAGGGTATTCACAGACAGATTGCTGATTTGAAAACGGTTCTGACTGAGTGAATGCGGTGTGAAGGAGAAGAGGGGATGTAAAGCGGCAAAGGGATGAACGATGGCACAAAATGGGCCGGTATGAATGAGTCAGAAGCAGTGTGGATGATGGCTGTTTGGGATTGAGTGTTGTGCAGGAACGCACGAGAGAATCTGTTTCGCAGCGTGATACTGTGCGATGATTTGTTCGAGAGGGGAGACGCGTTGAGCGAGGGGGATGTCTTAGTGGAGAGGTGTTCTATTTCGAAGAGAAGGCTCGGAGCGACGGAGATCGTCGCTCCGAGTGAAATCGTCAGTGGTCGTCTTTCAGATTTTCAGCAGTGAGGCGACTTATTCGTCATCTCCGGTGCTTGGATCGTTCTTTCCGCAGACATCGACGTACTCGATGATTTTGCAATCGCATTCATCAGCATCGTCGTTGAAGCCGAAGCCTGAGCACTGGCCGTGTGGCTTGCCAAGGTCTTTGTCCTTCTTGAATCCGGTAACAGAGTAGCTCTGTGAGACGGCGCCGATAGCGTGAGAAACGTCGTTCAGTTCGTTGACCAGAGCGTCGCGGACAGCTGCCCAGCCGACGGCGGCGGCACAGAACATGAGCGTGATGACAAGCATCAGTTCGGCGCTGACAACAAAACCGTTTTCGTCATTGAAGAGTTTACGCATGGTATTAAGAGCTTTCGCTTATTGGTGTGACTGATGTGTGTTGTGAGAGCGGGTCCGCTGATTGCAAAGACCGCCGTGCTGTCTGAAGCTCGTACGTGAGAGCGAGTTTTTCAGACAGGAAATTGTTTTTCAGAAAGTCCGGCAGGCACATTGCCTGCCGGGGTCTTGAGTTGTTGCGAATCAACCGTTTGATTAAGGAATCGCAACGCCGTCTTCAGTGCTCATGATCGTGCTTGGGTCGTTCTTACCGTCGATGTCAACATACTGAATGATGTTGCAGTCGCAGTCGTCCTGGCGATCGTTGTAGCCGGATGCAGAGCAAGTCGCGTGTGTGCCGACGAGCTTTGCTTTCGAGAGTCCAGTGATCGAGTAGCTCTGGCTGACAGAACCGATGGCGTGTGAAACGTCATTGAGTTCGTTGGCCAGAGAATCTTTGACTGCACCCCAGCCGACAGCTGCCGCACAGAACATCAGGGTGATTACGAGCATCAGCTCTGCTGATACGACGAAACCATTCTCGTCATTAAGAAGTTTTCGCATGGTATGTTTAACCTTAACTTGTGAAGCTTGAGTGAAAGTGAAAACGGGCGGTGTTACAGGTAGTCGAACACCGCCGGCTGATTGAGAGCCCTTGTAAGAAACAGGCTTTCATTCAGATGAGTACCTGGAAGCGTGACTTATTCGTCAGCTCCGGTGCTCGGATCGTTCTTTCCGCAGACATCGACGTACTCGATGATCTTGCAGTCACATTCGTCAGCGTCGTCGTTAAAGCCAAAACCTGAGCATTGACCGTGTGGTTTGCCGGTGTCTTTTTCTTTCTTGAAGCCAGTAACCGAGTAGCTCTGTGAAACAGCGCCGATAGCGTGAGAAACGTCGTTCAGCTCGTTGACCAGAGCGTCACGGACAGCAGCCCAGCCGACAGCAGCGGCACAGAACATGAGAGTAATAACAAGCATCAGTTCTGCACTGATGACAAAGCCGTTTTCGTCGTTGAGGAGTGTGCGCAGCATAGTTGTGTAACCTTACGTGAGAGTGTGTGTGAGATTGAGAAACTGAGAAAATCTGTTTCCGGTTCCGTAGCCAGCGGTTTCCGGATTTGACCAGCTCGTTCTCTGATAAAGGATTGAGAACTTGATGGTCGCTGCTGGAGTTCTGGAGCCACCAGAATTCCAACTGACGATTCGTTGGCTGACGAATCGCACTCTTCCTGCAGGAACGTGTCGCTACGAAGAGGACTCTGCGTAAAGAGGTTCTTCGCAAATCCGTTGACTCATCCAGCCGGGCGTAGACGATCGCTGAGTGGCAGATCGAACGGCTGAGTGGATCAACTGATGTACTCGCGGGTCGCCGCACGGTGCGGCGACCCAGGGACTCCGAAGTCATCACTTTTGGTGAATGGGTGCTCTCTCACCTTCACCCAATCAGCGATGGCTTCGATGGAGTTCAGAATATCTGTTGTGTGCGTATGGAAGACTGTCGAACCTGATAGGGTTGTGGTTGCTCGACAGCGAATCGTTTGAAGTGAGATTTCGACGTAGATCAGAGCGTCCTGTCTTTGTCGCGTTGAGCGTTGTTGCTCATGCCGCACATCAAAAGCAGCGACCGTGCCGTTCGAGTGTTGAGAGGCTGCAACAAAAGACGTTGCACCGACGCATCAACGGGATTTGAGGCGACCTAAATGTCGGCGTCGCAACGGGTTTTAGACGTTGCCGGAATCAGTCAAATTGATGTTGTCGACTGTCAACGTGAGGCGCCTCGTGTGGCGGCAGGTCACCAGACCTTTACAGTCGCTTACAGACAAGGTGTAAAGTTGGTTTAACGAAACGTGACTTGCGAGGTGAATTGATGCACCAGAGCAGCGACGGAATGCTGTCTGTGTGAAGCGCGTGAATCACCATTGACAGGGCAGGTTGACAGGTTGCTGCGAAAGTCGTTGATGTTTGGGAAGTACGGGCGAGCAGGATCAGGCAGTTGCCAGGCCTTGACCGGCTTTGAGGTAGTACTTCGTTCAATATGGATTGACTGCTCAATGCAGTTGTTAGGACGTAAACGCGTCGCGACTCATCCAACCGGGAAGGAAAGTTGCCGAGCCTGCCAGGCGGCAGCATGTTTCGCCGGTGACGATTTCTGGTAAATGTAAAGCTGGGGCAACAGAAACTTTGTCTATCTTCAGAGCCCGTTTCTTGTTGGTGAAAATAGAGAAAGCCCTCAGAGACAGTTTTGTCTCTGAGGGCTCTCTTGTGTTTGTAACAACGTTTTTCCGTAGTTCGGGGCGTGGTTCACGTTTACCAACTGCCCGGAAGTTGATTAGCCGTTGGTTCCTTCCGGCAGGTTTGTAAAGCTGGGGTCGTTCTTCCCACTCACTGTGGTGAACGTGATGCCCTGGCAGTCGCAGTCGTCGGCATGGTCGTTGAATCCGAAGCCACTGCAGCGAGCGTGGTAATTGCCGTTGCTTCGAGCTTTGCGAAGGCCGGTGATGTTGTAAGTCTGGCTGACTGATCCGATTGCTTCGGAGACGTCGTGCATCTCTTGAACCAGCGAGTCTCGGATAACCGCGAAGCCGACGACGCTCGCACAGAAGATCAGGGTGAAGACCACCAGCAGTTCAGCAGAGATCACGATACCGTTTTCGTCATTGAAGAGCGTGCGCAACATAACTGTGTGTCCTTGAATGTAAGACAGTGGAACGTGTGGAGTGAGAGAGAGAAACTTCCACCGGGCCTTAATTCAGCCGACCCGGTGGAAGGGGTCTTAAATCTTCAGCAAACAATCTTCAGCAGCTTAGAGCGTACCTTCAGGATTGTTGCTGGTGCTCGGATCGTTTTTGCCGCAGACAGTCGTGAACGCGATGCCTTTGCAGTCGCAGTCATCGTTCTCATCGTTGAATCCTGAGCCCGAGCACGAAGCGTGATTCACGTTGACGGCGTCAGAGGCTGCAGTGATTCCTCGGTAGTTGTAGCTCTGGTTCAGAGCACCGATGGACTCGGCGACGTCACCCAGTTCCTGGACCAGCGAATCGCGGACGGTTGCGACACCGACGGCAACGGCACAGAAGACAAGGGTGAAGATCAGCACGAGTTCGGCTGAAACCAGAAAACCTGATTCATCATGAAGAAGATTGCGCATCATTGGACTGAGTTCCTGATGTTTAAGTGAGTGTGTCAGATAGTCGCTCGTGAGAGAGAAGAATTTGCGACGTACGAGAAAGAGAGAAGATGAGGTCCATCCAGCACGACGACCAGATGGACCTCGTGAGCGATTAGCTCAGCAGAAAGTCAGCTGATTACGTGCCTTCTGCAACGTTGAGCGTACTTGGGTCAGCTTTTGACGTTGTGGCATTGAATTCGATACCAGCGCAGTCGCAATCGTCATTTTCATCGGCAAAGCCAGAACCACTGCATGTTCCGTGTTCGGTGTGGCCAGTCGTGTTGGCGGCAGTAATTCCTCGAACGTTGTAAGACTGGTTCAGAGCACCGAGAGCTTCGGAGACGTCGTGCAGTTCGGTAACGAGTGAGTCTCGGACTGTGGTGACACCGACGGCAACAGCACAGAAGACAAGGGTGAAGATCAGCACGAGTTCGGCTGAAACCAGGAAACCTGATTCATCGTTTAAGAGATTTCGCAACATGGTATTAAGTTCCTGTACGGAAGAACGTTTTGAGAGAGACAGGCGGCGACCGGGAGAGAGAAGTGGTCGCAGCCCGAGTAAGAACGCTTGAAGAACCCACCGGGAGGTCAACATCCCGATGGGGGTGGCTTATCACAAGCTGTCAGCAGACAGCCTGTTGCTTAGAGCGTGCCTTCAGGATTGTTGCTTGTGCTTGGATCGTTCTTGCCACAAACAGTTGTGAAAGCGATGCCCTTGCAGTCGCAGTCATCGTTCTCGTCGTTGAAGCCTGAGCCCGAGCATGAAGCGTGGTTCACGCCACCGTCGGCAGCAGCAGAGATTCCGCGATAGTTGTAGCTCTGGTTAAGAGCGCCAACGGCTTCAGCAACGTCACCCAGTTCCTGAACGAGCGAATCGCGGACGGTTGAGACACCGACAGCAACAGCACAGAAAACGAGGGTGAAGATCAAAACGAGTTCAGCAGAAACCAGAAAACCGGCTTCATCATTCAAGAGGTTACGCAGCATTGGATTGAGTTCCTTGAGAAAATTGAGAGACATTGATTTGCGTGTGGCTTCCGCAACGAAGCCATCACGAAGTGCCGCTCTGACGTGAGCTGGCCGGCTCGTGTCAGAAGTTGCTGCCCGGACTCATCCGCAACGATGAGACTGACCGGTCAGTTGACAGATTGCTGGCCAGCAATCTGTCGCCAAAACGTTTTGGTGTATTGGAAGGCAGCTCGAAGCCACCTGATTGTTTTTAGAAGCCGGGGACAAGTGGCTGACCTGTCCCCGGCTCTCTCACACACACGCACTGTGTCACACACAGTAGCGCAGCTTCTGCTCCCAAGGGGCCTCTCACCGCACCCTTGGAAGACTCTCAATCGTGTATTGATGTCAGTCCAGAATGACTGAACTATGCAAAGTGGAATGCACGAGAGTTGCGATCGGGAGAGTCGCTGCCTTCGCTGCCTCAGGAGTATCAGGCCAGTCGAGAAGCGAATCCCAATTCAAGCGGTGTGGCACAAAGCTTCGAGTGTGTCACGTTTGCTCAGATTGCAAACTCGTTGTTGACGGCAATCCGCAGCGATCGTGCCACACCGCGAACGTGGGCAGTTCCGATTCGATCTGCGCAGGTGGCGCAATCGGAATCGCAGGCTGTAACTCGTTGCAGAGAATGTGCTTGTGCAATGGCAGTTTGATGCCAGGGCCGCCGACTGTAGCGGCAGCCGCGAAATGGCGCGAACGCGCGATGTCAACCAGATGTGACGGTATGACAATTGACAGTGTTTGACATCTTATGCGCTTTGCAGCGTGCGAGAGTATCGACCGCGGAAGTCAGGATCAGAGCCTGATGCCGGACGAACTCAACTTACGCAATGTCATATGGTCACCGTGCTGGTAGATGATCCTGGGGGGCCTGTTCAACTATTGTCGAACCTCGAGGAGCGATCAGTATGGTCGGAAAGGCTGGAAATTCTGTGGGAAGCGCCAATCCGGGTTGAGCCAAAAATGAGTCGACGGACGCTGGTTCACGGTTTCCTACGTCAAACAGTGACCTCGCGTTCGGCGGTTTTGTCGTTGAGGATGCCGTAAAGGTCGAAAAATCCTCTGCCCGAAATGGTTCGGGCAGAGGAGTGATTGTTAGATCAGATAAACAGTTTCGGTTTTTCTGATCTGATGTTGAGCACCAATTGCTGCTTACAGTCCTTCGGCAACGTTGAATGTGCTTGGGTCGTTTTTGCCCGCGACGACCTGGAAGCTGACGCCCTGACAATCGCAGTCATCGGCTTCGTCAACGTATCCCGACCCGGCACACACGGCATGGTTGGTTGAACCGGTGCTGTTGTTAGCGGTGACACCGCGGAAGTTGTAAGACTGATTGAGAGCACCGATCGATTCAGCAACGTCGCTGAGTTCGGTGACCAGTGCGTCTTTGACCATGGCAACACCGACGGCGACACCACAGAAGACGAGTGTGAAGATCAGCACGAGTTCGGCTGAGATCAGGAAGCCAGCTTCGTCATTGATGAATTTGTTCAACATTTGAGAGTTCCTTTGATTGTTTTGAAGAGCGTTTTGAGAGAAATAGAGAGAGAAAGTTGGTTCAGCCCGCAACGAGCTGTACCCATCTGTCGGTCTTGATTTGCTTTGCAGACTGGCCGGTCTGTAAGGCGACTCGCGGAACTGCGTTCCACGAGCGTTGACACTCTGCTGACAGGCAGAGCATCTCGTCAGGCCTGATGTGTCTCATGAGGCGACTGTTAGCTTCGAGTCGCTGTAAGGCGACGTTCGTTAACAACTGCCGAAATTTTCAAAGCATGGTTGAACAACTGGAAAGCCCCACCATGCCTCTCTCAAGGACGCGTCCGTTGTTGCGAACTAGACGCGTTTCACACCGCCGGAAGGACTTGTCCTGAGTGAACAGTTCCGGCGGGAACTCAATGACATGGTGAATGACAATGCTGCGTCTCATTCATGTCAAAGTTATGGAACCTTCAAAAAGCAGCTCGCGTGCCTGATGCCGAAAAGTGGATTAATTCAACCTGAAATCATAACCATGCTAATCAGGACATCTGGCATAACTGAATGAGGTGGAATGGTTTACAGGTTGTAATGGGAAATTGGAATGTAAATAGAATGCCGTGTATACCGGTTTGGCGGATTATCTCGGTCGTGATAATTGCGCGGAAATTTTGGCGCTGTGTGAATACAAAACGTCCAGGCTGCTTAACAACACGCGAGTGTTGAGGGCAGTCTGGACGCAGTTGTCAGTGTAGACCGGACAGGTTTGTCAGCTTGCAACTGTGGTCATGCTTCGTCCGGTAAATTGCTTGTTCTGGAATTCATCAGTTTTCTGGTGCGTTCCACTAATTGGCATTGTTCGCATTGTCGGCGTTGCCACTGATTTATCGTGATCTCAGTTTCCTGCCGTGCCCTTCAATCAGTTCACGAAGTCGAGCGTTCTCCTGGCGAAGCTCGTCAGATGAGTTCGTCGCCTGAGTTTTCAACTGTCGTTTCAGAGCTTCCAGCTCTTTTCGGCAGGCAGTCAGGTCATCCAGGCTGGTGTTTGTCTGTGATTGACTATGCTGAAGCTCAAGCTTTTCTCGCATAGCCTGTTGCTTTATGAGGTCGTACAGAATGACAACGGAGCCGTCTTCCTGGATTTCGATCAGATCCTCACGCAGCAAAACGACGGAGCCATCGTCACAGACTCTTACGATTTCAAGTTCGATCAACTCAAGCAGCAAAACTTCGTCGATCTGAACGTCGATGCCGAAATCTTCCTCGACAAGAACAAACTGTTCGGCTTCAACAACTGTCTCGACGCCAAGGGTGGATGCCTGGAATTGTGGAATAACGGGCGTTACCGAGAAGCCTGCGATTGAAGCGTTGAAGTTGCTTGAGGCGTTAAAGTTGCTCGTCGTCGATACGTTGACTGAGTTTCGGGAATCGCGAAATCCGCCACCGCTGCATGTGGCATGTCCCGGAGCAGAGATTCCGTTGTAGCTGAATGACTGGTCGAGTGAACCGACGGAATTCGCAACGTCTTCCAGTTCTTCGGCGAGCATGGAAGCGACGGCTCCCCAGCCGGCTGTGAGGCTGATGACGGCGATCGTGATGATCATGATCAGCTCGGCAGTGATGACAAGTCCCGACTCGTCACGCAGAAATCGTTGAAAGCATGTGGCCATTGTGGTGTCTCCTTCTCTCGTTCGCTGATTGCTGAAAAAAGCGACGAAGAAGTCGATCACCAGATCAGAACGACAAAGCCACCATTGCGGCCGACCGGGTTCTGCCTAAGGAACCTGGGGTCGTCTGATGCCATCTTTGAACGAACCAGTGCCTGCTGGTTCGTCAGCGGATGTAACGCTGTGTGGAAACTGCGCCGACCGTCTGAGGCAGCAGTAAAGGTAGTTGCGGTTACCTTTACGAAGTTCGATTCGGCGGAACTCAAACTACCGGATCGAACCTGTTGTTGCTGCCTCAGGACAGCCAGGCAATCAGCGGCTTCCCGATGAAAGGTTGCCATTCCGAGCGGTCTCTCAGGTCGCTCGGAAAACACAGCGTGGTCTCTCTCTCCCTCGCCACACTCGCTGTACGTCTTGCCTGAACAGTGAGAAACAGAGTCCTTTGTGGGAGCAATCAGCCGGTTGTCTAAGTCGGCTCTGGTCGCTTCCGGGCTCTCAGTTCCTTGTCTGCCAGGCGTGTGTTCCGGACGGCTGTCATGCCGTCGTCACTTGTTAAACCGGAACAATCGATACAGAAAGCAGAACCTGTGCCATTCGTACAATCAGGATAATCGGAATAACCGGACTTTCGTGTAACAGCTGATTTTCGCACAGGTTATGAAGCAGCGGCCTGCCCGAGAGTTTTGAACGCTGCCATTCCCTGAGATGACATCGTCAGCTTTGTGTAACGAGATTGCGCAAAGTCATGTAAAGCTGAATTGACAGGTGACTCTACTGAGCGTTCACAGTCTGGCAGTGGCCATTGATCCCTGTGAGAAGTTCACCCTTGAGTCCGGGATGGCGTGACGAATCGGTTCGGGAGACCTGGCGAAGGCAATTCGGGGAACGGTTCCTATGCATGCGGCGACCTTAATTATGCAGGGACGCGTAGTTCGATCTGCCGATCCGCATGGAAAGTTCGAGGAGTCGTGCGATGCCGCCTGGATCAAACGAACCGGTTGGATTAACGGTCAGGCCATGTGAAGGTGCTGGGGGATCGCTGCGCAGCCTTTTTAGAATCGCTCTGGCGATTAAGTCTGAATGTCGCCTTCTTCAAACACAGACATCTTCGAGCCGGAATGAGTGGCTGCTCTGCCAGATCAATCGCTCCGATGCGAATACGTTCGTAGATGATGAACTCTGTCTGCCTTTCGGAGCTGTCGAGAATGGGCCGCCGAATTTATCTCCTGTACCTGATCTTTTTCTGTTCGGGGGCTTCCGCGCTGACGTTTGAAACGCTTTGGTTTCGGCAGGCAGGGCTTGTGCTTGGGAACAGCGTATGGGCAAGCAGCATGGTGCTCGCGGCGTTCATGGCCGGCCTGGCCTGCGGCAACTGGTTTGCCGGTCGGAAGGGCGAACTGGTTCGGCGTCCCATCCGAGCCTACGGCTTGCTGGAAGTCCTGATCGCGACGTCGGGGCTTTCGATCGTGCTGCTGTTTCCGCATTTCAACACGTTGCTGTTGCCAGTTCTAAAAGCGGCGTCGACTGAAGCGTGGTTGTTGAATTTGACGCGGTTGGGGATTGGCTTTTCGGTGCTGCTTCTGCCAACCGCTGCGATGGGAGCAACGCTGCCGATGATGGTGAAAGGTCTTGGTTCGCAGGATTCAAGTTTCGGTGAACGCCTCGGTCGCCTTTACGCGTGCAATACGCTGGGAGCTGTCGCCGGAACGCTGTTCGCCGAACTGTTCCTGATCGAGGCTTTGGGGATCCGCGGGACGGGGATCGCGGCCGCCGCCTGCAGTCTCCTGGCGGGACTGGTCGCGATGCTGTGCGACTCGGGCGTAAAATTGAATGTCGATTTGTCTGTTTCGGAGCCGATACCTGGCAAGCCGTTGACCGGACTCAGTCGACGCCTGCTGTTTGCAGCGTTTCTTGCTGGTGGAACTTTACTGGCGCTGGAAGTTGTCTGGTTCCGGTTGATGCTTCTCTTCAGTGACGCCACGAGCCGGATTTTCGCCGTGATGCTTTCGGTTGTTCTGACGGGCATCGCGGTCGGAGGAGTTCTTGGGTCAAGGCTTTCCCGATCGCGCAAGGCGTCGACGGCGGTGCCGATCATCGCATCGTGCAGTGGCATCCTGACGCTTGCGACCTACATGATGCCGGCTCTGTTTCTCATCCTGAGTTCTGCTGAGCCCGACGCCGCAGGCTGGGTCACGATGTTTCGAGCGATTCCTGTGATGCTGCCAGTGTCTGTGCTCTCAGGGATGTTGTTTACCTTGATCGGGAACGCGCTTCATGAGCAAACCGGTTCTGATACGAAAGCAGCCGGCTACCTCACGCTCTGCAACACCGGCGGAGCGATGCTGGGAGCAATCTGCGGCGGGTTTCTCCTGCTTCCGAACTCGGGCCTCGATGGTTCGTTCTTTGCGCTGGCGGGCGTGTATCTGCTGGTGGCGATCGTGTCGATTCCTGACTTCGATCAGTTCAGCAGGCTGGCCGGACAATCGCTGGCTGTCCTTCTGACACTGCTGGTAACGGCGATTTTCCTGGCGCCGCGAGGTGTTGTCGATCAGGCGCTCTTCAGGAAGGTGGCCCGGAAGTATCGTGAGAGCACACCGAAGGTGGTTGCCGTTCGAGAGACCGTCACGGGAACGTTGATCTACACGCAGGCTGAACGGATGGGGTACCCGTATTTTCAGCGACTGATTACCGACGGGCATTCGATGTCGGCGACGGCGCCGTTTGCCTGGCAGTATATGAAGATGTATGTGTATCTGCCTGTGGCATTGCACCCGGCTCCACGTAAGTCGCTGCTGATCAGTTACGGCTGCGGTGTGACGGCCAAGGCGCTTACGGACACTGCTGAGTTTGAAGTCATCGACTTCGTGGATATCTCGAAGGACATTCTTGAGCTGAACTCGGTTGTGTATCCGGATCCAAAGACGAATCCGCTGAACGATCCCCGAGTGAACGTGATCATCGAGGACGGTCGGTATCATCTACAGACGACCGAGCAGTCGTACGACCTGATCACCAGCGAGCCGCCGCCGCCCAAGAACGCAAACATCGTCAACCTTTACACGCGTGAGTATTTTCAGTTGATTCACGATCGACTCGCGGCAGGAGGAATGACTACGTACTGGCTTCCGCAACATTCGCTGAGCTGGAGCGATTCGAAAAGCATCATCCGAGCGTTTTGCGACGTCTTTGACGACAGCTCGATGTGGATTGGTTCTGGAGACAACTGGATGATGCTGGGAGTCAAGGACGGCCACACGCCGGTCACTGCCGAGCGGTTCCGGGCTCAGTGGGACGATGAGCGCGTGGCACCCATTCTGGCCGCCTGCGGATTCGAGACTCCGGAGCAGCTTGTTTCGTACTTCATTGCGGATGAGCAGGATTTGCGTGTGCTGACGCGAGACTCGTTGCCTCTCGTCGACAATTTTCCGCACCGTCTGTCACCAGAACTTCGCGTCATGGGCTTCGACTCGGTCTACCCGAAATTCGTCGAACACAAAGGCTCACTGGAACGGCTGAAGCAAAGTCAGCACATGGCACGGCTTATCCCGGATCTATATATCAAACAAAGCGAACCGTTCTTTGAGCACCGCGACCTGATTCATGACACATGGGCTTATCCCAGAAACAAGCTCAATCCCAGGCGGCGCGGCGTTGTGCAGGAAATTCATCCTGTGTTGACGAAGTCGCAACTGCGGACGCCCGTGTTGTGGACTCTTGGGTCAGGCTATCGTGATCAACAGATCGTTGACCGGGTGGCTCCGAAAAAGCCTGACAATCTCGACGTGCTGATTCGTCTTGGGATTCGAGAGCTGGCGAACCGCAACTACTCGGAAGCCAGCAGAAACTATTCAAAGTTCCTCGCCGGAATCACGACAGACTCCAATGTTTTCCAGAAGGCCATGATCTGTAACGCCTACGCGTTGTGCATGGCTGGCCGGGTGGCCGATGCTCAACGATTTCTGAACGAAAATCTGAAGAGAGCTAAACTGTCGCCGGACACGATTGCCGACTGGGAGTTCCTGCAGAAAACCTTCCCACTGCACGATCCGATGAGTGTGGCGTTGCCGAATGCCGAGTTGAATCCGGTTCAAACGTCGGCACTTCAAACGCCGTCCTTGATCGCGAAATAACGGAATTGAGGACGGCTTCCGATCGACCGTGACATCGGATGATGATGCTCGGCATTTTTGCGAGCTTCCGGTCGGTTGAGACATTTTCGGCGATCTCTATAGTGGATCGCCTGCCAGGAACTCGTTCTGCCAGTGCCGATTTCCTGTGAAAACTTTGCTTATTCTGACCAGACTTTGTCCAGCCATCGAGTGGTTGCTGCCTTGCGGCTGCTGACTCGAAGCTCGCCAGCGAAAACACGCCCCGCGTGGACCCGAATTCGGCGTTTGACAGAGCCGAATGCCGAAGGATTTTAACTGTGGACGCGAAGATTGTTTTGTTGCCGGGGGATGGAATTGGTCCCGAAGTTGTCGCTCAGGCTGAGCGCGTGCTGAATCAGGTGGCTGAAACCGCTGGCCATTCGTTTGAAACGTCGAGCCATCCGATGGGGGGCAACGCGATCGATGAGTTCGGCGATCCGCTGCCTGAAGCAACGCTCGACGCGTGCAAAGATTCGAATGCGATTCTGCTCGGCGCGGTCGGCGGTCCGAAGTGGGACGACCCCAACGCGAAGACTCGGCCCGAAGCCGGGCTGCTGAAACTTCGTAAAGAACTAAAGCTGTTTGCGAATCTGCGTCCGATCCGGACTTACAAGGCTTTGCTGGAGTCATCGCCGCTTCGGCCAGAGATCGTTGAAGGCGTCGATATCCTCTTTTTCCGTGAGCTGACCGGCGGGATCTACTTCGGTGGTTCCAGCCGAGGTCCGCACGAAAGTGGTGAGATTGCCTCCAGCGAGATGGTTTACTCGACCGGCGAAGTAGAACGCATTGTTCGTCTGGCCGCCGCTGCCGCGAAAAACCGCAGCAACCATCTGACGTCGGTCGACAAGGCCAACGTGCTGGAAGTTTCAAGACTGTGGCGAAAGGCGGCTCAGAATGTCGTCACGCAGGAGTTTCCAGACCTTAATTACGACGTCGTGCTGGTCGACTCGATGGCGATGCACCTGATTTCGCGGCCTCGCGATTTCGATGTTGTCGTGACGGGAAACATGTTCGGCGACATTCTGACTGACGAAGGGTCGATGCTGACCGGTTCGCTGGGCATGTTGCCTTCGGCGTCGATCGGTGAGTCCGGTCCTGGAGTTTACGAACCGATTCACGGATCGGCTCCGGATATCGCCGGAAAAGGTTTGGCGAATCCACTGGCGACAATTCTTGCCTCGGCGATGATGCTGCGACACTCGCTCGGCCTGGAAGAAGAAGCCACGTTGATCGAGAAGGCTGTTGATTCAGTTCTCGATGCCGGTTTCCGAACAAAGGACATCGCTCGTGGCGGAGCGTCGCTCAGCACGACCGAAATGGCCGACAAGGTTCTGGAAATTCTGAAGTCGTAGTAGACTCAAGCCGCAGTCGCAGGGTGGGCACCGCCTACCAGTAAAGAACCGTAGTGACGCAGGCTGGGACGTGTCCCAGCCTGTTGAACTGCAGCTCGGGCAGCCGTTCGGAAGATGGAGTTCCACCGTGGCGGATGAAGATCGAAACATCATTCGAATTGCGACTCGAACCAGCCCGCTGGCGCTCTGGCAGGCGAACCATGTTCGGGATCGGATTCTCGACTGCACGGATGGTTGCACGGTCGAACTGGTGGATGTGTCGACGATCGGTGACCGTGATCGGGCGACGGCGCTGGCTTCGATGGGCGGGCAGGGGGTCTTCACCAAGGAAGTTCAGAATGCCGTACTGAGTGGTCGCGCAGACCTCGCCGTTCACAGCCTGAAGGATCTGCCGACGGACCCGATCGAAGGCTTGAGACTCGCTGGAATTCCTGAGCGTGCGCCGGTTGCCGATGCGCTGGTCCTGCCGGCTGATTCCGGCATTGCGATCCCCGAACGTCTGGAGTCGATGCCGTTTGACGTGCTGACGGCGGGGGCGAGGATTGGCACTGGCAGTCCTCGTCGGCAGGCTCAGCTGCTGCACGTTCGCCCCGATCTGCAGATGTTTGAAAACCGAGGCAACGTCGAGACACGAATGCAGAAACTCGACGACGGCGAATTCGACGCGATCATTCTGGCGGAAGCGGGTCTGCGACGGTTGGGGTATGCCAATCGGATCTCCAGCCTGCTGGTTCCGCCGTTGATGCTCCATGCGGTCGGGCAGGGGGCTTTAGGGATTGAGTGCCGCGAGGATGACGGATTCATCATTGATATCCTGACGAAAATTTCCGACGCGAACGTCGTCGCGGCAGTTTCCGCCGAGCGAAGTCTGCTGCGGGATCTGCGGGCTGGCTGTCACGCACCGGTTGGAGCGACAACCAGTTTCTCCGACAGTGGAGAACTGACGTTGCACGGCGTCGTGCTGAGTCTCGACGGAGCCGACCGCCTCGAAGCAGCGGCCACTGGCTCGCCTGACAATGCCGAGACGCTCGGTCTGGAAGTTGCCGCCCGACTCCGCGAAGTCGGCGCTGAACGCCTGCTTGCTCCGAGTTCGTAAGGTCGCCTTTGCCAGCCGTAAGACTCCAGCGTTCGGAGCCTGACCTGACCTACGACGAGGGTGACTCGACTGGCGGACCGGCGAGATTCTGGCCGATCAGGTATCCGGAGACGCTCGCTGCCAATCCGTAAAAGTCAGACGGGATCAGAGTGACCTGAGTCAGAAAGGTCTCGGTCATTGCCGACTCCTGCATGAGTTCGTTGGCGTAGGTCAGCAACCATGTGAAAAAGCCGAACAGCATGGCAAGAACGGCGGATGTCTGGTTTCGCGGCTTTCCGTACAGACCCATGACGACTGGGATGAACAGCGCCGTGAGCTGAATCGATAGAGCCATATCGAGCAGGCCCATCAGGGACTCACCCATCAGCGAAAGGGCGATGCCGCCCAGCGAAACGAACAGCACGCTGAGTCGGTCACGCAGGAGAGCCCGCTCGCGGAACAGCTTTGTCCGGTTCAGCAGGTTGTGGCCCAGAATCGTTGCCGGCGCCAGCACGGCGCTCGTCGCTGTCGAGACGATCATCGAAACGACGGCGATGACAAAGATGACGAGCATTCCGGTCGAGAGATACTCGCCGGCCAGAAACGCAACGGGATCGAAGTTGCCTTCCGGGTGCGTGACCAGTGACGAGAGCCCAAGAATCAGCGGCAGTGCCCCAAAGCACAGATACAGGACGCCGGCCAGAATGCAGGCGTCCTGAGCCGTCTTTTCGCTCTTCGCTGCAAAGACTCTCTGCTGTAGATCCTGTCCTGGAATGTTGCCGAACATGCCCGTGGCCCAGAGGGCGAGTACTCCCAGGATGGAACTCACGTAGGTCAGTGTTGAACCGTCTTCAGGCGGCCCGGGCCACAGCCGGAGGTGATCGGGCTTTTCGTTCGAGATTTTCTCGTAGAGGACGTTCAGACCGTTCAGCGGATTGCCATTACCCAGCTCTTCGTGGCTGAGTGCCGAAGCCGTCAGCACGACCAGGCCCGCCAGAGCCAGCAGAATCTGGATCGTGTCGGTCAGAGTGACCGACCACATGCCGCCGATCATCGTGTAAACAAGCGTGACTCCGGCAACAATTAGAATTCCGGTCGTCATGGGAATTTCAAAGTACAGATTCAAAATCCCCGCAAGCGCCGAATATTGCAGGGCGACCCACGCAAAGTAGCTCGGCACCTGGATGCAGGCGCCCGTGATCTCTGCTCTGGGGCCATACTTGATGCGGTAGAAGTCGGCCATGGTAAACAGCTCCATGCGCCACAATGGTCGAGCGAAGAACAGGCCGGAAAGGACCAGTGTCGCCGCACAGGCAAACGGGTCGAGGATCACGCCGAGCAGCCCTTCATCGCGAGCGGCTCCCGCGGCTGCGAACATCGTCGCGGCGCCGAACCAGGTGGCGATCAGCGTTCCGAAGGCGAGAAACAGCGGAAGACGCCGACCAGCGACCAGGTAGTCAGCTTCGTTTTCGACTTTCCGACTGGCGAAGATGCTGATCACCAGGAGAAAGAGTACGTAGCCGCACAGTGCGACTTTCAGCCAGCCGACTGAGTCCGGGTTCAATTGCGGGAGGTCTTCCGCAGCAAAAGTCAGCATCGACGATGTCTCCGAAATTCAGTCGGCTCTGAGCAACACTTCGGAGTGCGAGATTTATCGGTCGCACGCCTGAACGGCCACAACAAGCGCGGAAGTATATCGACGGCACGAGCGGCTCAACAAAGCAATGAGGGGCAGAATATCCCGAACTTTGTGCCCCGAAATCCACGTCAGCCAAACAGCCCGATAAGGCCAGCAGATTACTCGCTGACCGTCGGGATCGTCGGAACGGGAAGGCTTTGCAGCAGTTCGGTCACTCGTTGTGAGGTCGGCTTCAGAGAGCCAATAACCGCTGCCAGAGCCGTTTTCAGTGGTCCAGCCGGGGCGGCCTGCCAGGCGAGCTGAACTTCCTGAACTCGCGATTCCGAAAGCAGAATGCCGTATCGCTGCATGTGGAATGCCAGCTGAAGTGCGGCGGTCTCCCGCAGGGACTCATCCCGGGCTTCGCTGACGGCAATTTCCTGCAGACGTTCCTGCGAGGTGGATGTGGCGATGGCTCCCAGGCCGATGAGGGCGTTTTCTCCAACTCCCGGATCGTTGACCGAGTCAAACAACGCCTCTTCCGCAGAATCGATGTTGAACGTTTCCGTGCGCCGGCCACCCGCGATGTGAGCAAACCAGAAGCCAGCGGCGCTTGCTCGTGCGGCCCGTTGTCTCTCGCTGACCGGCGGCGTGCTGAGTCGATTCAGGAAGAGCCTGACACCCTGCTTGAACGAGGTCTCGCCGTTCAGCGCGAAGCCGATCATCGGGTACTGGTCAGCGAGCCGGGCGACCGCAGGTTCGACGGATTCGGGGCCGTAAACAATAATCGGAATTCCAGAAGTTCGAGCGTCGGCTCTCAGGTTGGTGATGGTTTGCCCGAGGCCCCAGTTCACGACGGCTGCGTGAATGACGATCAGTTCGATGTCGCTGCGGTCGGCAGCGATTTTGAAGCCGTCCTGTCCAGTGGTCGCCTGAAGAGGCCCCATCCCCATTTCGCTGAGCAGGCCAGCCATCGAAGCGGCTCGGTCCTGGTTCGAGTCGATGGCCAGGCCCTGGCGGTCGCCGCTGTCGTTTAACGCTCGCGTCAGAATCGAAACGATGCGCGAGGAACCGCGGAAGGATTGCTCCGGGTCCAGCTGAAGGACGGTTGAGGCCGCCGCAAACTGAACCCGGAAGTTCGGATAGCTCATCGCCTGAATGATTGGCGACGCCTGTCCGGATCGATCTCGAAGCTGCGACCGGTTTCCGATCTGGCCGAGAACCTGCAACGTTGCCAGGGCCGCTGCGGGATTTGGATTCTGCAGCGAGTATTCCAACGCTCGAAGTGCGACTTCCGGTCCCGACAGCAGAGCCAGGTCATGAGCGGTGCCGGGGCCGGTTGGCAGAGCAGCGTCCCAGCCAGCCAGATGTGAGTCGAAGGCCAGCCTTAAGGAAAGATAAAGCGACTGCAATTCCTGTCGCTCGGGAGCCAGAGTCAGAGCCTGTCTGGCGAACCGGCTGCCCACGATCAGTGATGCCGTTTCCGGCAAGACATTCCATGCCGAAAGAGCATTCTTCTGAACGTCCCACGACCAGAGTTCCGTCGTCTTGCCGTCATCATTCATCTTCCAGTTGAATTCCAGCCGGAAGTGAGTCGTCGCAATTTTCTGAAGCTGAGAAGCCGCTCCGTAGCTGCTGATGTCTCCTGCGCGTTTGACGTCGTCGCGCAGGATTCTGGCCAGAGCCTGCCGTGCCGCCTGTCGCAATCCAGACGGTTGATCGGCTCCAAAGGCCGAGTACCACAGCCACGGCACAGTATCCAGCGATCCCAGCCAGCCGAGTGTGTCGATGGCGACCGTCCGAACGGCTTCGTCGGGAGCTTCGAGCGCGCCGAGCAGCGGCGGAATGATCTGCGTACCCATGCGGGTCATTGCGTAGACCATTGCGTCTCGCTGGTTGGTGTCTTTGGCGGTGGCGACGAGCGTCAACATACGAGGGATCGCGACTTTGCCCGTGCTGCGAAGCTGGATGATCGCGACTTCTCGCTCCTGTGGCGTTCCCGACAGGTTATTGACGAGTCGGTCCATGCGGGTTGGATCGGCAGCGTACTGGCGAAACGCTTCGTTCATCCGGTCGAGCAGCGTGATCGACTCTGGCTGCAAACGTTTGTCGTTGGAAAGTTCCAGGAAGACGGCCGGTCCGTGCTTGTCACGCATCTTGAGAATGGTGGCGTCCTTCGGAGCCTGATCGAGCAGTTGCTTCATGTATTGCAGAGCGAGTTTCGGGCGGTCGAGGTCGAGCATCAGCACAACCGCGTCGAACAACGCTTCGGGATCCTTCGGTTCGCTGAGCAGCGGAGAAGGCTCGGGATCGGCCAGGCTTTGCACAGTGGCAACGGCGTCAGAAGCGTCGGCAGGCGGTTGGGCGCGCAACTCGATCGCGGGACTTAACGCCCCCAGTAGAACTGTCAGAACAGTAAACCGGCGATACATCAACATCAGCTCCGTCGAGGCTCATGCACAGCGTGACTGGATCCCGCTGCGATGACGGCGGACGAAATTTGGCTTCCCGCAAATGGCGGCAACTTTACAGGCCGGCTATCGTGCGTTGAGAAGGATGAGAAAACAATGTGAAACACGCCGTTTACCTGTTTTACCGGCAGTCAGTTCCGGGATTGTTCGTCAACGTGTCGTGTGCTGTTGGAGTGTCCGTTTTTGCAGATTTGACCGAGCGCAACGTTCCTGCGCGATGCACCCTCTGGATGGGTTATCGGACTCCGGGTGGTCGTCGGTTCAACCGGAAAGTGACTCTCGCGCCTCGCGACGTGAATTTTGTGCCGACTGCCTGCTCTGCAACCGGTTTGCCTGGCCGGGAGATTCTGAGGTCGAATGGCGTCGGTGCGTCAAAACGGTCTTATCCTGATAAGGAATTTTGAGTTAGAGTCCCGGTCCCCTCCCGAGTCGTGTTCTGCGACTCACCAGGCTTGAAGCCGATTGGCTGATTGCTCACCTCACATCATGTTTTCTGACCGTTGATGCCTCGTGCCTTCGCCAGAATTCCCATTCTCCCTTTTTCGAGATCTGAGATGCACTTATCCCTCCCAGTAAGGTGCGCCTTCGCTGCTTGCCTGACTCTCTCGTTGTGTGCTGGCTGCGCGACGACAAAGACGTCCAACACAGCACGCACCGCAACCGAACAGCTGCTCCTTTCTAACGCGATCGACCAGTCTCTGAACAAAGTCGATTTCAGCGCGATGCACGGTCGAAACGTGTTTATCGATCCGGCGTATCTCGACGGAGTCGACAAGCAGTATGTGGTGGCATCATTAAGGCACCATTTGCTTTACAACGGCGTTCACCTGGCAGCTGCGGCTGACAAAGCTGACATGATTCTTGAGCCTCGCAGCGGCGGCATTGGTACAGACACGACCGAGTCGTACTACGGTATTCCGGGAATTTCATTGCCGGGCGGCATGTTCACGATGCCGGAAATCAAACTGGTGACTCGAACGAACCAGAACGCCACGGCCAAAATTGGACTGGCAGCCTACGATGCCGGCGAGCGGAGTATTGTGGGCGGCGGAGGAGTCTCCATCGCCAAGGCGACTCACAACAACTGGAACTTCCTGGGCGTCGGGCCGTTTGTCACCGGAACGATGAACAAGGAGCTGAAGGCTGCAACGTCGAGAGACGTCTATAATCCTTCAGCTGATCTGCCAAGAAACGTGGCATTCGGTTCCGCGTCGCCTCGGCGGTTTGAGGGTCTTGCAGAGGAGCGTCCAGCTTTGTTGCCGCCGCCGGTTCCCGGGCAGACCGACTCCGACGTTCGCCAGACCGGACATTCCGGTCGTTGAATCTGTGCGGGCTGTGACGAACACTCTGTGTTTGAGTCCAGCCGGTTGTACCGATTTTCGGCATTTCTCGGTTCGTCGTGACAATGCCTGGCCGCATCCACGCATCCTGCCCGGCTTCGCATGAATCGAGCCAGCAAATCTCTCCGATGAGACATTAAGCATTCTTCTCGAATGATTCTTTGAGAATGCACAGCGGTCTGAAGGTGCGGAAACTGTTCGGTTTCCGGCTCTCAGATTTCCTCGCGAAGCCGGCAATCTGCGGCTCGCGGTGAATCAGACGGCTCATTGCGAGTCGTCTCCGCTCCGTCCATCGGAGAGCCGGAATGAACGAGCAAATCAAAGGCGAGCCTGGCGAAACATCAGCACTGCAAGTCGTTGATCGGTCGTCAGAACCGGACCGACCAGCCTCACTCTTTCGTACGTTGTCCATGACGACAGCCGCTGTTGTGTTGAGCGTTGTGGTGACGGGAATGGTCGCGCAGCGGGGCGAAATCCGTTTCACTGGCGTCCTGAATGCTGAAGTTTCCAGGCTTTCCGCTCCTGCCGACGGGATTGTCGAATGGATGGAGGTCAAGCCGGGACAGATCGTGCTGCCGGGTACCGAGTTGTTCATCATTCGCGATACACAGCTTGAAGAACGAATCCGCAAAACCAAACTGACACTCGACGGTTTTCGCATCGATCTTGCCGCCGCTGCCGCTCGAGCCGAACTGGAAATTCAGCAACGCACCACGGCACTCGACTCAGAAGCTTTCGACACAGAACTCACACTGACTGGCCTGCTCCAGCAGCAGTTTCAGCACAACTTCGAATCGACAGCTCTGGGCGACTACATCGATCTGTTCGACGCGCTGGCCAGCACGGAAATCCCACCGGTGGATCTGAAATTGCTCGCGATGCCCGATAAGTCGCAGGACTTCGAGCGTCTGAGAGCGATGATCGAACGATCGGAAGTTGAGAACAGCCTCGAAGCGTTGCAGACTCGAATCGATCTCTGCGAGGCCCGGCTGAAAGAGCTGCGGGACGCGATTGACTCACTGCCAACCCGAGTCGAAGCCGCGCACCGTATCCCGGTGATCCAGGCGTCGATCGACAGCACGACCGCACAACTGCAGGAACTGCAAAGTCTGGAAGCCGAGCGAATGGTCAACTCGCCAATCTACGGCATGGCTGGCGTGCTGCGGGTTCAGGAGTTGGAAGTAGTTTCGGAAGGTGATTTGCTGGTTGAAATCTTCGATCGGGATCGAGAGTTCGTCTCCGTCAGCTTGCCGATGTCACTGGTGGCGAGGCTGGAAGCCGGTCAGGAAGTGACGCTGCACTTTCCAAACGATGAAGAACGCCACGGAAAAATCGACTCGATCCCGCCTCAACTGATGGCCGAGCAGAGCGGTCCAGCGTCGGAAGCCACCTTCCCGGTGAAAGTCGTTTCGATCGGCAAGCCGTGGCCGACGCTGCCGATCGGTTCTGCACTTGAAGTCAGCATCGAAGACTGATCAGAAGCCGTTGTCATCCTTATTGATGGCAACGTTTTCAACTTTGAACGGCACGTCGACAATACCCACGTCGGTGTTCAGCGTGAATCGAAGCCGGGCGTCGTCGGGGACTGGCTGGTCGTCCTGGATGGACATGCTCCACGACAGGCTTGAGTTGTTTCCGAATGACGAGTACGACGTTCCACTGAATTCGGCGATGACGTTCCCGCTGGCATCGACGAGTTGCGGTGTTTGCAGGCCGAGTCCGCCGCCATCGGCAATCTGCTGGACGTCAATCGGGCTTTGGCCTGCATTCAACCATTCCAGTTGCCAGGAAGTGAACTCGTCGTCGCCAAACTTCTCTTTCGTTTCTTCCAGCTTCAACTTGTAGCCAGCGGCGACCAGTTCAGAGTTGGCGACTTCTTTACCAAGCAGGGCCTTTGCTCCGTCGACAATGATCTGGGATGATTTTTCAACGATCCGCAGCTTGACGATTCCCTCCGCACTGGCGATTGCCGTCGCTGCTTCTGCCGGTGGATCAAAAGTCACAATGGCCGTGCAGCCATTGTCGGGATGTTGGATGAAGAAGTCATTTCGATCGATGGCTTCGAAACCGCCAGCTCCGAAGTTGGCCACGACTCGAAGCTTCAGGTCGGCACCGTTGTTGTCTTTGGCTGAGCTGACGCTGGCAAAGCCGGCTCCGCCTGCAGCTTTGGCCTGATCGCCCGTAATGGCCAGCACGAGTTCGATGGCTTTTGGTTTTTCATTGCCATCCTCGTCCAGGTCAATCCGCGAACTGAGCTTGGCGGTGGCGGCAACGCTCAGGCCCGCTGCTGGTCTGGTGGCTGCCGGTGGTTCGATCGGTTCGCCAGCGCTTGAACCGATCGTAAAATCTCCTGGCCCCGCGAGGCCGGCCATTGCTCCCATCATCAGCATGGGCAGCATTTCTTTGACACTTTCGGCGGCTCGTTCGATTGACTGAGCAGAGAGTCGTGTCGAAAACGCCGCCACCTCGGCCTTTGCCGAGTTCTTCTGAGCACGAATGATCGAGTCAACGACGCCCGCGATCGGTGCCGGAACGCCGGCTTTGGCGATTGTCCATAGTCCTTTGGCTTCATTCATCAAGTCACCGATGGCCGCGTCGACTTCGGTCGCGGCCGCGTCATCAACGCAGAGTGCCCGCACTTCAATCGCCAGGGAGTCGTCGAGCGAAATCCCCAGACCGACTCCCAGTAACTGGTCCTTCACGGCTTTTGTCAGGCGGTCAAACCCGTCCGATCCTGAGCCCTCGGTCGGGATGGCCTCTGTCAGCGAGAACGGATCATTCGGCACAAACGCGATGGCAAGATGGCTCGCCGCGTCAACGAAGTCGAATTCAGGGCGACTGACGGTTTCGCTTCCCTGTTCGATTGCCGAGGTCAGTGGCTCTTCTTCTGCCAGGATAATCGTCTTCGAATCGGGCAGGTAAACGCAGGGGACGTTGTCTGGTTTCAATGATCGATAAAATGCCTTGCCGTCGTGAGTGGCGGCTTCAAAGTCTTCAGTTCTTTTTTCGACGATCTGCGGATCGAACGGCAGTCGAGTTCGCACGACGACGACGGCATTGTCTTTTCCGGATGCGAGTGCTGCGGGATTTGCGGTTCCCGTCATGGCGAGTTCTGTCACATTCCGAAGCCCGACCGTCACAGATTCAACATCGCCCGGTGACAGGCCAAGTTCGTCCTTCATAATCTGCAGGTTGGCCTGAGATTCGGGAGCCGCCAGCAAAGGTGCCAGCATGGGGGAGAGTGAAAGTTCGCGTACTCGAACATTGATAACGACTTCCGCATCGGCGGGCAGCCAGGCAACGTTGAGCGCATTGGCATTCGCAACCGGCTGAGCGTTACGAGGCGTCGTGGGTTGTGTCGAAGCAGTCGTGCCGGGCGACGTTGTTACCGGAGCGGTTGCGGTTGGCATCGGACTTGCCGCATCCGGCGGAAGAGTGATGGCCGATTTCGCGATCGCTGCTCCGCCTGCGCCAGTAGTCGCGACGGCGGCTCGCTGTTCGATCAGCGATGCGATCATAGCCTGACGTTCTTTCTCGCCGGCCTGCCGGGCGGTTGAGATTGCTTCGTGCCGATGCTTTTCCAACGCCAGTCGTGTCTCGCCCTGGACGGGTTCCAACGCCAGGTCGACATCAATTCGGTTGGCGGGGTGAAGTTCCAGGCCAATTGCGGTTTTGTAGTCAGTGGCCGCTTCGTCACTCAGACCGAGCTGCTGCTTCGCGAGACCTCGAAAGTAGTACGTGCGAGGATCGTTCGAACCATTGCTGGCAGCGACGTCGAGTAACTGAACGGCGACTTTGTGCTTGCCCGTCAGAAATGCTTCCGTGCCGTCCGCCGTTAGTTGCAGAATGGCTCGGTCCTTTTTGTGAGGTCGCCCTTGCAGTGCAGATTTCCGCTGAGCGAGTCTGCGGAAATCTTCCAGTACTCGACGGACTGGTCCCTGGATTCTTTCCAGAGATCGAGGCACGTTGACTCGAACCAGGCCGCTGTATTCCAGACGCGATCCGGCTTCGAAATCGATGTCGGCGGCGTCGAGGTTTCCACTGGCGTAACGGCTGAGGCCTCGGAAGTAGTAAGTTCGAGGGTCGCCCGTACCGTTTTCAATCAGCTCGGTCAGGCCGGAGTCAGCGGCGTTATAGTCTTTCGCGAAGTACGCGATCACCGACTCGGCATACAGGTCCGATGACGATTTGTTTTCCTGTGCGCTGGCAATCGACTGATTAACGGCGAGGCACGACGAAAGGCATAAGGTCAGCAGCAGTCCGGTAACAAGTCTGGACGACATGGCGTCGGCTCCGGCAGATCAGGTCGCGAGGCGATTGCTGAACCGGCGTGAAAACGCAGGTTCAGCGTGGGGAGAAACAAGAGTCTGCGATTCTACCCATGCCGACATGAGCGAACCAAGCAGCGAATTGTGACAAGTCGCCGATCCGACGTTTTGGAAAACGCTCATGTCGACCAGCGAAAGCTTTCGGACTGTGGCGAATTCGCCGCCTGATTGTGCTGGGAAGTTTTCTGAAAAATTGAAAAACGACCTGAAATATTTCCGCGAAGCCTGCGACCACCCCTGTGTGAGTTGTCTGAAACGTCTCCGAAATCGGAGCACTTCCATCAGGTTGAGGAGAAGGTCATGGGTGTTGGTTATCTGAAATATGGTGTGGCAGGTTGTGCTGGCGTCGTTCTTGTCGGCGGTGCGATCTTTGGCAACGAGCTGTTCAGCTATCTGCGAACGTCGACCGGAGCGGTTCGAGAGACGGTTCGCGAAGCGGTCCCGATCGAGTTCGAGTTGCAGCGTGCTCGAGACCTGATCGACGACATTCTGCCAGAAATTCACGCTAACGTTCGACTGATTGCCGAGGACGAAGTCGAGATCGCGGCGTTGGAAAACGACCTTGCTCGATCAAGCGAACAGCTCGCCACGGATCGCCGGTTGTTGAGTCAGCTTCGCGGAAAACTCGATACGCAGAATGTTTCGTACGAGATTGGCGACCGCAAATATTCGCGGAAACAACTCGCTGAGCAGGCCGCGCTGAAACTCGCCCGGCTGAAAGATGCCGAGATGATTCAGGCCAGCAAGCAGCGGCTGCTGGAAAATCGGCAGAAGTCACTTCAGGCCGCGATGCAGATGCTTGATCGGGCACGCAATCGGAAAGCAGAACTGGCGCAGAAAGTTGAATCGCTGGTTGCTCAGCATCGTCTGGTTAAAGCATCATCGATCGGATCACGCTTCCACGTCGACGATAGTAAACTGTCAAAAGCAGATCAGTTGCTGAGCGATATTCAGAAACGCGTCGACGTTTCCGAAAGAGTCCTTGCTCACGACTCGATTTCTGAGATCACGCTGGAAGACGCTCTGAACGAAGACGAATTGCTGGCTGAAATCGATGACCATCTCGGCACAGGCGAAAGCGATGATGTCGAAATCGCAAAGCTGGATGAGAAATAAACTGTAGGGTGGGCATCGCCCACCGGCATTGAGTAGTCGCAGGGTGGGCATTGCCCACCGTCACGAGAATCTTTTGTTGCGCTTTGAATCGTTCTTCATGCTTCGGTGGGCGGTGCCCATCCTACTGTTTCGGCCACTGACCAACCTTCGGGATTCAACATTGTGTTCAATCTGCGACTTCGACACGCTGAGACGGCATTCGCGGAGGGGCGGCTGAACGAAGCCGCCCGGCTGATCGAACAGCCGGGCGTGCGGGATCACCGCGAAGGCCAGCTGCTGCTCACGAAGATTGTTGCTGCGTTCGTTGAACGAGGCCGCGAGCACGTCAGCTCTGGCCGGCTTGACGAAGCTGGCAGCGACTGCGGAGAAGCGAAAAAACTTGCTGGCGAGCAGGTTTCGATTGCGGAACTCGCCAGCGAAATTGCGTCAGCCAGACTGGACGTTCAGAAAAAAGCGGTACGGAAACAACAGGTTGCTGCCGAAATCGGTCAGGAAGTTGCTCGTGGCGAGTTGGACCTCGGAGCGAAACTGCTGGAAACATTTGAAGCGGGTGGAGCATCGGTCGGTTCAGTTGTGGGGAGAATCAACGACCAGATCGCCGTCAGTCGTGAGCGAGTTGAAGCGGCGGTGACTCGGGCTCGGCGGGAAGTCGAAGCCGACCACACTCGCGAATCAGTCGTCGCGATTCTTGAGTTGCAGAAGTTATCGCCGAGCCATCCTGAGCTGGTGGAGCTGATTGATCAGGTGACGTCGCCGGTCGTTTCGCAGCTCTGGTTCGAAGTCGAAGCGTCGAGGCTGGATCGTGTTGAGGCTTTGATCGACTCAGTACGACCGTTGGTCAACTTCGATCCAGAGCTGACAGAAGTCTGTCGGGCGATGGAATCAGCCAGGGAAGTGAGTTCGCTGCTCGACGCTTTACGGTTCGATGAAGCGTATCTTCAGATCAGAAAGCTGACGCCGTTGCTTGGAAACGTTGCCTGGCTGAGTGAACTCACCGATAAAGCGAAACAGGCTGCCGAGCTGGCGGTGGAACTAAAGACGAGTCCGTTGTCGTTGCTGAGCGGTTCGCGACGTCCGATTCCGAATGTGAACTCTCCTCAGCCGAAAGTTGATCGTGTCGCTTTGTCCGGTCCGTCGTCCGTTGAGAACTTTGCGGAAGCAGGTTTGCCCGAGCGGTTAGTTCTGCAGATCGATGGTGTCGGCAGTGCGTTGCTGCTTCGGCAGCCGAAGCTCAAGCTCGGTGGACCCGGTCGTGCTCGATCGTGTGACATCGCTTTGGCTGGATTTCCGGAAAGCGGAACTTTAACGGTTGAGAGATTGGCTGGCCGTTATCGATTGTCGGCTGATGACGTCGATGAATTTTCGGTCAACGAACGACGCTGTCAGGAGAAGTCGTTGACGGACGGAGACTCAGTTCAAGTCGGCAAGCGTTGTCGATTCAAGTTTCGTCGCCCAACAGCGGATGTGCCGACGGCAGTGATCGAGCTTAGCGGAACTCGGTTGTCGCGACCGGACATTCGATCAATCGTTCTGTTCGATGAGACGCTGGTCGTTGGGCCGGGACCATCGAGCCATCTGGTAGCCAGAAATATTGATCAGCCGCTGATTCTGTTTGTCCGGAATGGAGTCTTTCACGTTCGAAGCGGTTTACCTGATCGATCTCAACGGTTTGCCGCGAATGGAACTCCGCAGGGAGCACAGCCGCTGATGCTCGACACTCCGGTCGAGATCGGTGGAACGCGAGTCACAATTGTGCCGTACAACGTTTAACTAACCAGGCAATAACTAACGCAGTAACCCTCGGAGCAGCCCTCACGATGGCTTCTTATCGATATCAGCGAGGCGACCGGCCGCTGGAAGGCTACACGATCGAACACGCCGTCGGTCGCGGAGGCTTCGGCGAGGTCTACTATGCCGTCAGCGATTCTGGAAAGCAGGTCGCGCTGAAGGCTGTCCAGAATTACGAAGACATCGAACTTCGCGGCAGCACCCACTGCATGAATCTCAAGTCGCCTCATCTGGTGACCATCTTCGACGTGCGGCACAGCGAGCGTGGCGATCCGTTTGTGATCATGGAATACGTCTCCGGCCCGTCGTTGCGAGAACTACTGGATGCTTCACCGGAAGGGCTTGGTCAGGAGAAAGCCGCCTGGTTTCTCCGCGAGATCGCCAAAGCCGTTTCGCTGCTGCATGACAACGGGATTGTCCATCGAGATTTGAAGCCCCACAACGTCTTCTTCGAAGACGGCTATGTGATGATCGGCGATTACAGCCTGAGCAAAGTCATCACGACGAGTCATCGCAGCGGCCACACGCTTACAGTCGGCACGGTCCATTACATGGCTCCGGAAATCAGCCTCGGTCGGTATGACCGCACGGTCGACATCTACGCGATGGGCGTGTTGCTTTACGAGATGCTGACCGGCAAGCCGCCGTTTCTGGGCGAGTCGATGGGCGAAGTCCTGATGAAACACATGTCGCAGGAAGTCGATGTGTCGTCGTTGCCGCGGACGTTCGCGACCGTCGTCCAGAACGCGATGGCTCGCGACCCGGACGCACGCTACCAATCCGCCGACGAAATGGTTGAAGCACTGTTCGGCAGCGACTCCGTCCGAGACGGGGCATCGGGATTTGATCCTGGCAGTCTGACTATGATCGCTCGCCGTGCCGTTGAAAAATCGCGACCGATGCCAGCTACCGTGGCGCGAGACTCGGACGCTCACAAAGCGGCAGTTCGCTCAAAGAATATTGCCGATGAACGGGATCGATTTTCAGTAGGCAGCAGGCCAGACACGCCGGCCCCGACGAATCGCTCACAGAAAACAAATACTCCGAACACGGTTCCGTTCTGGGTGGGGCAGTTTATTTCTCGCGTCGGTGCTCGTCTGGCCGTTCGTCCTTATCCGGAGAGAGCCATCCTTTGGGAACGGTCCGACGAGCTGGGTTTCCGGGTTCGGTGCTTCCTTGCGACGGTTGCTGTGTTTCTTGGGTCGTATGGGATTATCCATCTTTGCGAGGCAACTGGCCGTCCGTTTATTTCTCCAGGTGTTGTGCCGCTTTACCTTGTTCCGGTTATGGCCTTTTCCATGACGGCAGGGGCGGCACTGGCCGGATGGCTGCTGGCGTTCTTCCGGATCCGATTGCCGTGGTTCGCGGTTCGAGGCATCTATTACGCAATGTGTGGATTTCCGTTCTTCTGCTTCTCATTGGGCGACAACGAAATCTCACGGCTGGGGACGGATTTCGTCCTCGCCGGGGTTATGCCTTTGCTTGTGATGGACTGGCGATGGGTCACGTCGTCACGCCGTCGCTGTCGAGTGAGTGTCGTGCCTTCACTTGTGGCTGCGGCGGTCGCGCTGGTTGCGTCGTTGGTGATGTTCACGAATGACGCACATGTCATTGCCGCAGTCGGTCTCGCGACGACCACAGCAATGGCGACCCAGTTGCTGATGCCATTTTCAGAACGCCGATCGCAGCAGGTCGTGGTTGCGACTGATTGGATCGCGTCGCTGGAAGGGTTGGCCGAGTGCCTCGCGCTGGATGAAGGCGCCACTTCCGCGACCGTCGAAGACTTTGGAGCGGTGATGCCAGTCTCGGGAATGGCCGAACATTTCGAGGCTCGGACAGCAACTGGCGCGACCGAGTCCTCGATAGCCAATGGTGGTGACGATGTCCGGTGGGGGCCGGTGAATTCAGACGTCAACGTCAGCTCAACGGGCAACTCCAGCATTAAGTCAGGTGAGATTCCAGTTGACTCTGCAATTGACCAGGCGAGGCGAGCACGTATGCCGGCGTTGATTCTGAGTCTCGTTCCACTGGTGATGATGCCGTTCTGCGGGCTGCAGCGGTTTTACACAGGGAAAACGTTCAGCGGCGTTGTTTACCTTTTGACGTTCGGCGTGTTCGGTGTTGGGCAGTTGATCGACGTTGTGCTGATCGCTCTCGGCGAATTTCGTGATGCTGAAGGGCGACTTCTGACAACGTGGAGAAGCAGTCCAGATGAACTTTCCGGAGCGGGTGAGAAGGTCAACAGCCTCTCGGTTGTTCCTTCCCCCCCGAGTCTGTTCAGCAATGGGCTGGCCGTGCTTGGCGGGCTCGCGCTGGTCGCCACCGTGATGGTTGGGGCCGTCCTTGCCATCGACGTGCCTGAGATGATTGCGGCAGACGTGTTTCACGGGCTCGACCTGACCGGCTCCGACCTGCAATCAATCTTCGGGACGAGCACCTGGCCGGAACTATTGCAGGAGCTGATGCAGCTTGGTTTGGGAGTCATGGTGGTTGCGACAGTTGGTTTGTTGATCGCATCGCGACGTTTGCTTGGTGCTACGCACATTGTTCGAGTTCCCGTTGCGTTCTTGCCTTTAGCGGCGACATTCGGGCTGCTGTCGACAGCATTTTACCGAGTTCCGTGGGACCGCGTTGCCGAAGGACTTAGTCAGGAAAAGGTGGGATTGATTCTGGAAGTGTTCTTACGCAGCCGAGACTTTATCCCCAGTTTGATCGGCGCGGCGGTAGCGTTTTCGGCAGCTCTGCTCATCCTGGCCTGGCCGCCAAAGCGGAAAGCAGTTTCCATGGTCGAGCAGGTTCGCACACCCGTCACACAGAGGCACTGATAAATGTTGTTCGCAATGTTCTATTTCAATTGGGTCGGAGTCTTTGGCAGCCTGATCGCCACTGTCCTGCTTATCGTCGGCCTGACCTTTGGGCTTCGACTGTTGAAGGTTTCGCACGCTCCGGCATGGGCGATTGCCTGTGTGGCCATTTTGGGGGTGATCTTCGTTTTTCGAGGTGGCGGTGAAACTGTCATTTTAATGTTGCTGTTTGGCGTGCCTCTATTGGGAGCGGCGATTTATTTGATCGCCAAAACGTCTTCCGCGAAACAGGTTGGAATCGGAGCGGCTGTTTGCGTGTTCGTGGTTGGCTTCCTGTTTCTGATGAATGTGGGTCACGAGACGAGAATTCTTAGTGAGCACCAGGCGGACGTTTCAAAGAAGATGCACGAGGTGCTGATGCACGAGCAGGCGGCGATCGTTCGGAACCTTCGAGAAGACTTCGACCGGCAGCGGCGTGAACTCTTCAATGCTCGGATCAAACAGTCTGATTCTTCGAATGCCCCAGAGGCCGACTCGTCACAAGAGGCCGGCCAGATCGAAACGCTGAAGTCCAGTTCTGGAGTCGCCTGGTATCCGGAAGTCGACGAGAAGTTTGATGCGGACAACTATCCGTCGATGTCGGCGGCGGGCCGAGCACTGGGACGAAAACTGGTTGGCCTGATCGATCATTCGACCGAAGCAGAGCAGGGGCCGCCGATCATCCAGGTTCATGCTTCGCAAAGGGGGATTCACGACGATTTTGATGACGCGCTGAACGAACTCGCCACGGTGATGCGGTCTCAATATCCGGAGGCTCAGGTTCTCGTCGACCATCTTTCGACGGGGAATACCGTTTCGCGGATTGATCCTCAGGCTGTATCGATCCAACTGCGGGCGTCCGTTGCCAGAACTCTAAACCCCGCGCCGTGGAGTCTGTCCGAGATCGCAAGGATCGTTGACGTTCTGGCCGAACTGGATACGGGACCAAACAAAGTCAGTACCAGCGTTCGGATGATTGATAAGCCGTGGGTTCACCACTTCGATGAGTTTGTCAATTCGAGCCGCGGAAACGGCATCGTGTTTGACGGCCGTTCCGGGCGACTGGCAATGACACAGATGGAAGCGCGAGGCGCAGCGCTCGATGATGCTGTCAGTCTCCTGACACCGCTGGCGACCGAAATTCTTAAAGCTCAGAAACGCCCGCTGGTTCGAATGCCGAACGAGACTGAAATTGCAGAACGACTGAAGAAGGAACTGCTGGATGGTCAGTTGGTTGTCGACCGGTTTTCTCAAAAGCTGACTCACCCAATGGGCAACTTCTGGCGTGAAGCCGTACTTGTTCGAGTTGATTATCCGTGGCTGGAGCGGGTTTTCAGAAACCACCTGCTGCAACGCGAGAATGAGCAACGCGATCGATTATCGCTGGGAGCCGCTCTCACGCTTCTGACGATCGGCGTTATCGTTCTGCACGCTCTGCTCAACTGGGTTACCAAAGGTTATCACAGGAAAAGTGTCGGAGTGTTGTCGGGCCTGATCGCGATCTGCGGCGCAGCCATCGTCGTGCTCCTTGCCTTGAAGTTTGGCTTCAGCAGCTACGGACAGGCATCGATAGAGCCCACGCCGCCAGGCAAGTTCGGTGTTTCTAACGAGACGGGAAGACTTACTCTTTAGGCTCGTCGTCTTTGCGGCGTTTGCGGCTGCCTTTTTTACGCCGCGTTTTTTCTGAGCCGCCCACGCCCGTTGACCAGGTGTCAAGCTGCTCGCGGATGCTGGCTTCCTGGCTGATCAGCGTCGGCAGTCGGAGCTCAAGCTCGGGCGGACGGATGTAGTCCGACGGAGCTTCCAGGCGGTTCACTTCTCGACCGACATCCTGCAGCCATTGCGGAATGTCGATGGCCGAACCGGCTGTGTCTTCCATGTAAGATTCGATTTCGCGCCGCAGCAGTTCGAACTTCTCGTGAGCTTCTTTGTCGTCGAGTTGCGGTCGCATTGTCGGCTTGACGAGTGCCAGCATTCGGTTGACGGCGAGCGGTTTGGTAAACCGTTCGTTGATTCGATCGGCCACGCCGGGCAGGTGGACTCCGTATTCCTGTTCGAGTTTCTGCAGACTCTGCACATGCCGGTCCGCTTCTTCGCGTGAGTCTTCTTCGAACGCGTCTTCAAGCAGAGCCAGCGTCTCCTGCTTACCGGCCATGGCCAGCGTTCGATGCACGATGCTGTCCGGAATGCGTTCCCAGGCGTCGCGGTCGTAAACCGCTTCGACGCGGAGGAAATCCAGCAGAACGTAAAATTTATCGCCGTAGTCCGACTGCGTGGTTGTCGTATTGTATTCCAGAAAACGGTCGAACTTGTCGACGACCGATCCGTAGATCAGATCCAGAATTTCGACTGCATCGTCGACATCGATTTCGCCAGCTTCCAACGATTCGATCAACGGGCTGGGATGCAACGGGTCGTCGTGTTCGGCGAGTTGTGCGATGAACCACTCGACGCCGTTATGAAGAATCGTCCGCACGTTGCCGAGTGTCAGAGACCGCGCATGGAAGAGTTCGTCGCCGAAGACTTCCACAAATTCTTTAACGTCTTCCCAGACAATGTCGTGTCGCAAACCTTCGACCGTTGACAGTCTCATGGTACGACTGTGCCTGTGCCATTGTTCGCGGTAGTGGCCCAGGATTTCGGCAACCAGTGTGGTCAGTCGTTTATCCGAGTAGTTACCACCGTTCCACGTGTTGGAAGATTCAACGACGCATTCAATTGTGTTGCGAAGTGCGGTGCGGAAGATTCGGTCGAACTCAGTCACCGACATCTGATCTGGTCGCGTTTCGCGTTCCATCCGGTGAGCAAGTTTGACCACGTGCCAGGTTTCTCGAAACAGTCCCAGCCGCGGTAATTGCTTCAGTAGAAATCGGATGTCTGTCTGGACCGTTCTGGCGACAAGAATCTGCGTGGGATGACCGCCATTGTCGAGCGGAACGTACAGCAACGGCTTTCTCGACAGACGACGAAACTGACCGGCGAGCAACTTGCTGACCAGCTCGACATCCTGGCTCATCACCGCCTGGTAGAACTCGATCATCTGCTGGTCTTCTTCCGGCAGAGGAACCGCTTCGTTGGGCGATGGCAGCAGGCAGAGCAGTCCGACTTCGGCGACGCGGCAGTTGATGTGCGTCGCGATGACGGTGTTCAGCAAATAGAACTTTGTTTGCAGTTGAATGTCGTATTCGACATTGGAGTCATGGTCGCCGCCCGTGTCGTCGAGTTGTTGCTCCCAGATCGACGTCATCAGAGCGAGCAGGTCTTCCTGAAGCTTGCGAACTCGCTTCGCCCACTCAGCAACCGTTTCGATCTGTTCTTCAGACTGTACCTGACCGTCTTTAGTCTGTGCTCCCTGGAACTCGGCTGCCAGCGCTGTCGCGGCGATCTGCCAGAGCTGTGCCAGGGCCATTACAAATTTGATGCGAGGTTCCAGGTGCCGGTTCAGTATTTCGAACTCGGTGTTCCCTGGAGCCGTTCCGCTGTCGAGAACTTCGCCTTCGTTGCCGTCGTCAGTGCTGTCTTTGAAGACGATTCCTTCGTACGCCGCACCGAAGATATTGTCCTCGTCTTCTTCCTCTTCGAGCCATTCTTCTCCGCGATCGACGTCCCACTCGTTTAAACCGGACTCTTTCCCTGGAGTCGAAGGTGGGGCTCCGCCGAACGTTTCCAGCCGGGGAACTTCCCAGTACTCGCCAGCGTTGGCTTCGAGAAAGTCGAACAGTCGCCGCATTGATGTCCAGTCGCCTGGCGTCTTGAGCGATCCATCCTCATCGGTCGTTACTCGCTGCATCCAGTCGATGAGCAACGCGTGAATCGAATACTGTCCGGATTCGATGCCGACTTCATCTGACACGCTGAGCCATTGGACAAGCAGTGCCATTGCTGCGACGTTATCACCGCGTGAGAGCAATGTTTCGACCACACACGCGTACGACTTTGCCGATGTGAATCGTCCGACGTGTTTTCTCCAGAACGAAATGTCGCCGGCCGCTTCTCCGGCGGCTCGCCATTCACTGAGGGCTTCGGCGACGTGCCGTGCGGATTCCAGGCTTTCGCCGCCGAACACTTTCGGCAGATCATCGATCACGTGAGCGGCGAACTGGTCCCAGTAGTCAGCCAGTTTTTCGAATCGCGCGGTCAGGTGATTGACCCGCTCCGGCTGTCCTTGTGCGGCGGCCTCGCCGAGTGCTCGTGAAAATGCTCCGAACAGTCGCTCCATCAGGTCGAGAAGAATTTCGACGCGCTGGTCCGGGATGCTGTCCTCACGCGAATGGAACAACGGGAAGTTGCCCTGGAAACCGAGAATGTTCCAGGGATCAACGAACGCGCCGCAATGGACAGCTCGTTCCAGCAGGTCTTCAACTTCTGCGAGGAGGTTGTCGGCAAGCTCAATATCATTGCGGTCGATGGCGCCCAGTACGGCTGTGACTCGCCACTGAAATTCGCATTCAAATCTGGCTGACACGGACGGAATGATGGCTGCCTGGTTTCGAGCGGCCTCGGCGTGTCCCATTCGAGCGTAGAGGTTTGCCAGTTGTCGAAACTGCACCTGCCGGGCACCGTAATGGGCAAGGTGCAGATTCAGTGCCTGGCGAACGTGACCGAAGGGCTGCTGCGTTGACTTCGCTTCGGCGATGAGTCGCTTTGCCCGGCTACCACTCTGTGACGACATGAGTCGCGCATAAAAGTCGTCGCGTTGCCGAGCGACGACTGGCAACAGCGACGTCAGCGTCGCCGTTGAGTCATGGCAGGCCGGGCCGTCGCCGCTGATTGCCGATGCCATCAGAATCGTACCGCACAGAACGGCTCCGGCGTCGAAGATCGCTTCTTCCTGATCGACCTGGTAGCTGACCCACTCGATCAGCGCATCGAAAATAATTTTGCGGATGACGAATCGGCGATAGTCGCCTTTACCATCAATCAGGTGAGGATCCCATTCGCCGAACAGATAGTTCGTCCGTTTGTAGACGGGGTGGTCGTGATCGTACGCTCGAACGTCGAGTGACAGTTCGCTGAGGTTGGCCAGGTCGAAATGGGCACCGATCAGTACATCCGACGGCGTCGCTTTGAGCATCGCCAGTGCCTGTTCGATGATTGGCTTGTGTTCGCCGGAAGTGACCCCGGCGCTTTCGATGTAAAGCGGCAGCGGTCGGAAACGTTCATGCTCGTACGGCATCATCTTGCGACCGTTTTCGAGCACGGGCACCGGGCGATAACCGAGGTAATCATTCAGCCGGTCCAGCGCGCCGGTGACCACACGGTCGACATCGTCCCACGGCCCGCCCTGTTCCAGGACAGCTTCGAAACAGCGTCCCAGAAAGAAAGGATTGATGAAGTCGGCAGCTTCCAGGTGGAACAACAGGTCTGAATGAAATTTGAGATAGGCTGGCAGCAGTGAATCGAAAGTGATCTTCATAGCCGCTGAGGCTTGTTCTGCATCGGTGAATGCAGGGGACGAGCCGGCCAGGTGCTGCAGTTGCTCAACCAGCGCTTCCCGAAGTGGCTCCCAGGAAGTGTCGACAACGCAATAGTCGGCGAGGCAGTTTAACTGGCTGAGGAAATCACCGTCGGATTTTCCGTTCGAGAAATTCAGGTAGCCCAGAACCTTTGTGAACGCCTCGTCCAGTTCGGAAGGCGACAGAGTTCCGGGATCATTCCTTGGTGACATTTCTCGGTAGCCTTGTCCGCTGGGCAGGCCGATGCTCAGGCCGTCACTCAGCAGTTGTTGATTGAAGCTCTTGTCAGTTTTTTGCTGCTGCGGACAGTTCTGCAATAACTTGAATCAGGATTCGAATTTTCTTCTGGCGGTCTCCGTCGAGACGAATGCCGACGAGAACGTTTAGACCGCTTCCGAAGACACCGCCCAAACCTCACGGGAATCGGGGATTGTGGACAGTTCAGAGCGGTCCGGCAACCATCGCTCGGACACGCCCCGGTTCCCGCTGATCCGTTCTGGCTGTTCAGGATACCGTCTGGAAATCGCAGCGAATGAGGTGGCAATGAAGTCGCCTGGTTTGCCCAGCCGTAATCGCCGGCACAGACTGATGCGACGAAAACCTGCACGAAGGATTCTTGAGAGATTCGTGGTCACGGTTTGCCAGCAGTCAGCCGAATGACCTGATAAGTCTCGTGGTGCGCCTGGTGCCCCGTCTCTCGCGAGGACTGACTGTATTGGTCGGGGGGCGATTTGAGTCACGGCTTGCGTCAATCAAAGGGGGAATCACAATGAGCGGTGTCGGAGACGAATATCTACGTGCCAAAGTCTTGACTGCCAGCCCTTATCGGCTCCACCTGATGGTGATCGATGAGATGCTCAAGCATAGCCGGAAAGCTTTGAACGCGATTGAAGCTCACGATTTTGAGACATCTCACGGCGAAACTGCTCGAGCCCGTGAATACTGCGCCGAAGTGCTCAGCGGAATCCGTGATGACGCGTCGCCAGAACTCGCTACCAATGTGAAGGACTACTTTCTGCACGTACAGAAGTACCTTTTCATGGCCGACATGCAGCAGGATAAAAAGTCAGCCGAGAAGGCCATTGAGTTACTCGAAGGTTATCGAGAGTCGTGGGTCGAGCTGAACAGCCACCTGGCCGCCGCTGTGTGAGACGCCGGCAAACTTCGCGTCACCCCGCTGCTGATTTGGCTGATGTCTCAATTCGGCTGGTTGCTTCAACATACCGGACAGGCTGATAGAATCGTTTTTCCTGTGGAATCGACTTCGACGAGATTCCACGCGAAAGATTCCCACCTCAGTCAATTCAGGTTGAGCAACTCAACACGAAGGAGGCAGCGATGCGATTTCTTTTGACGTCCGGTGCACTTGCAGCTTTGCAGATTTCCCTCGCCACGTTCGCGTTTCATGCGGCACAGGCGGAAGACTCCAAAGATTCAAAGAGCGTCAGGATTGAGCTGACTGAAGCCGACAAAACCGCTCTGGCGAAGCTGCGAGAACTTGGGGCGATGACACTGCAGGTTGCTCAGAACGACAACCGGGTTGAGGTTGCCTATCACCTGTCCGATGGAAAAATCGGCAACGACCACGTCGCACCGCTCAAAGGTTTGAAGTGTATCTACTCGCTGAATCTGCGAGGGACCGAAGTCGACGATAAGGGGGTCGCCCACCTCGCCGACACGACCGGGCTGGTCAAACTGCACCTCGAAAAAACGAAGGTCACCGACGCTGCTCTGAAGCATCTGACGAAACTTGAGAACCTTGAATATCTCAACGTCTATGGCACCGAAGTGACGAACGCCGGGCTGGACACGATTGTCCCGATGAAAAATCTCAAGAAGATTTACATCTGGCAGACGAAGGTCGATATTGACGGAGTCGCGAAGCTGAAGGCCGCTCGACCGGACCTGCAGATTATTCCGGACCTCGTTGCCGACAAGAAGCGAGCTGAAGAAGAAGCCATCCGAAAAGCTGAAGAAGAGAAACGTATGGCCGAAGAAGCGAAGAAGAAGGCCGAAGAAGAGGCGAAGAAAAAAGCTGAAGAGGCTGCAAAGAAGAAGGCTGAAGAAGAGAAGAAAAAAGCCGAAGAAGCCGCGAAAAAGGCCGAAGCGGAAAAGAAAGCTGCTGACGCGAAGGCTGCTGAGGACAAACCTGCGGCTGAGGCAAAACCGGCTGACGCGGCAAAAGACGGAGACGCCGACAAAAAGCCGGAAGCCGACAAGCCGAAGGAAGATGCGAAATAACGCTTCGTTCACGACGGTCGGTGCGTTGTTTCCCGTCGCAAATCTGGCTATCTTCCCCGCACTTTTGCCGGCGACGAACCGGGATTTACGTCGTTACAGACACAGAATAACAGATTCAGACCGAAAATCGGTTTGAGGAGAGCGTTGAAGATGTACATTCGCAATGGAGATACGGTGCAGGTTCTTGTTGGCGAGGACAAGGGCAAGCGAGGTCAGGTGACAAACGTAAACCCTAAGAAGGGGATGGTGACCGTTCAGGGCATCAACGTCGCTCGAAAACACATCAAACGCGGTCACCCGCAGAGCCCGCAGGGTGGTCGTCTGGATATCGAAGTGCCGCTGCATGTTTGCAAGGTGGCGTTGATCGATCCAACGACCAATAAGCCAACTCGCGTCGGCTACCGATACCTTGATGACGGCAGCAAAGAGCGATACGCCAAGAAGTCTGGAACGTCACTCGGACTGGTTTCTCCTCCAAAAGCATCGCGGGCAAAGAAGAGTTAGCTTCAGACGGCTCGTTCGGATAAAGAATCAAAGGCGCTGGTCAATTCTGACCAGTGCCTTTTTTCGTGGAAGTTTTTCTTGACGGTGAGCCACGCTTCAACGTGACGATCTGAGCGTGTGGCCAGAAGGGCTCGGAAGGATTCTCGAATGGCGATTCTCTACACTGACCCCGTCTTTCTTCAGCATGAAACGGGGAAGCATCCCGAATCGGCAGCCCGGCTGCGGGCGGTGACCGCTCACCTGGAAGCGGCCAAACTGCCCGTCCGATTCGAGCAGGGAGACATCGCAGCCGCGAGTGTCGAGCAGCTTGTTCGGGTTCACTCGCCGAGTCACGTCGAACGGGTGCGGGAATTTTCGGAGAACGGCGGAGGCAGAATCGAAGCCGACACGGTCGTCAGTCGGAAGTCGTTTGACGTCGCTCTGCGCGCAGCCGGAACAGCGTGCGATGCCGTGGATCGAGTTCTCAAGGGCGACCACACGCGAGCCTGCTGTCTGGCTCGCCCGCCGGGGCACCATGCGCTGGCTGATGATCCGATGGGGTTTTGTCTGTTTAACAATGCGGCTGTCGCCGCTCGCCAGGCAACTTTCAGGCATAAACTTTCTCGCGTGTTAATTGTCGACTGGGACGTGCATCACGGAAACGGAACTCAGGACATTTTCTACGACGATGCCGAGGTCTATTTTCTCTCGGCACACCGCTTCCCGTTTTATCCAGGCAGTGGAACTCGCGAAGAGACCGGCACCGGCAAGGGACTGGGGACCGTGTTCAACTTACCTGTTGAATACGGCACGCCTCGGCAGCAGTACCTGGCCGAGTTCGAACAACTGCTCGCTGACAGTGCGAAGAAATGTCAGCCGGAACTGGTCATCATTAGTGCCGGATTCGATGCGCACCGGCTGGACCCGATTGGCTCGCTGGATCTGGAGACGGAGGATTTTGCGACGTTGACGAAACTCGTGCTGGACGTTGCGGACGGATACTGCAACGGTCGCTGCGTCAGCCTGCTGGAAGGCGGCTACAACGTGCAGGCACTGGCCGAGTCGGTTGAGCAGCACTTGACCGTCATCGCCGACCGCGACGCGAAGTCGTAGCGACTGTCTTGACGCACCAGGATTCCTGGAGGCAATTGAAGGGTGGTGAATCGAGACGCCCCTGCGGTGTCTGGTTGAGAGACCGGGAAGCGTTGCTTCAGCCATCGTACGGGATCAGTCGGAAGCGTCCACCGTGGCGTTTGGCCATTTGCTTCATGAAGTGGTGGGCGCTGAAAGCTTCGACCAGTCCGCGGTAGGCGCTGCGTGATCCCGCCGTCTCGCGAGCACCCGTTCGATCGTCATCCAGCAAACGGTTGTAGGCCCGTCGCTGGTTTTCCGTGAACGGCGCGTCGAACGCGAAAGTGTGAATTTCGGTCCTGCCCGATTGAAGGCTGAGCAGATCCTGCTGGACCCGGTAGGTAAAACTGCCATCCGTCAGGAAGTAGATGATGTCCGGCTGGAGCTGTAGCGCGTGCTGCAGGGCGAGTCTCGGTTCGGTGTTTCCGTCGGCCTTCAGATCCTTCATCCAGTGGAGAAATTTCAGCTTAGGTTGCTCAGCAGCCTGGACGGGAACCGGTGACGGCATTGGAATCGCGAAGTCGTTAAAGAAGATGAGGAAGAATTCCGATTCGGGGCCCAGTCCCTGGATCGATTTGATCAGTTCGAGCTTCATTCGTCTGAAGCGGGTTTTAGCTTCAGTGTTGTGAGGATGGTTCATGCTGCGGGAACAGTCGAGGACGTACACTGTCCGACGGCCGATTGGTCGAAGCCCGAAGAAAGAATCCGCTGCGTCGCTGCCTGTCGAGTCACCTGGTCCGTCGCCAGAACCGAGGCCGTCGATTGTTCCATCGGCGGAGCCAACCGGGATGGTGGCTCCGCCGACATTTGCATTCAACCACGGAGAGCCGACCGCGCTGGCACTGAGCAGGAACTGCTCGCCGGTTGGCAGCAGCGAGTCTTCCGGGTTGGTGAGCGGGCTTTGGTACTCGGCCATCGACTGACCGCCGGTGGCCAGTGGCGGAGTGACCGCAGACAACGTGAGCGACTCCTCAAACTGCAATTCGCCATCAGCCGAGTTGTCGGCATCCGACGAGGCCAGCAGCGAATCGATGGTTGGCAGTCCGGTGCCGGGATCTGGCAGCGCGTACCAGACCAGCCCGCACGCCGTCAGCAGGCACGCGTGCAACACCAGCGAAATGGCACAGGCCGACAACGTGGTTCTCAGATCGTGCCCGCGGATTGTCGGCTCAGAAGCGTCGACCGGCTGAGTCAGCCTGGTTGCCTTTGTGTGAGGTCGCAGATTCGTTGCGATTGCACTCACTGTCGGAATCCTCGAAATCAGTCATTGAACGGCCCGAAACTTACTGCTCGGACCGACCACCAGCGAAGACAGCCTACCTGCCACAAGGCCAGCTCGCAAAACGGATTGCTGATCGAGCTGTTGTTTTGGCCGACTCAGGAGCCGCTGGTTCGCGTTTCGGCGAGTATGCCAGCTATCCGATCGAGAAATCCCGTTAAGTCGAATCCCCGAAGCCGGTAATGTACCGTGACACACCCTCAGGAATGAAATCATGACAGTCGCGGCTGAGTCCAACCCCATTCTTTTTTTTGACGGCGTCTGCGGACTGTGCAACCGGTTTGTTGACTTCGTTCTGAAGCACGACCGTCACGGTCGAGTAGTTTTCGCTCCGCTGCAAGGCTCGACAGCGACAGCGTCACTGCCTGGGGGCATCGTGCAAAGGCTCGACACCGTTGTCTTTCTCGATGGCGACCGATGGCAGACTCGCTCCAGCGCGATCGTCCGAATTTTCTGGACGCTTGGCGGAGCCTGGAGCCTTCTGGGAACGCTGTTGTGGCTGATTCCGAAGCCGATCCGCGACCTCGGCTACAAAGCCGTCGCCCGCAGCCGATATCGCCTGTTCGGCCAGAAGGAAACCTGCCGCCTGCCGACTCCGGAAGAACGAGCACGATTTCTGGATTGATATCCGCACTCATATTTCGTGAACACTGATGGTCACCGATCTGACACAAATCAAAGTTAGTGCCAATCAGCGTTGACCAGTGTTCTTTCAGTATTCCACCGCAACGTGCGGGGCTGATGCTGATCCCAGTGCGAATTCATGATGGTTGCACAGCGATCGCGGATTCAGAGCCAAAAATCAGGCAAACTGAAGTCGACCGTTCGGCGAGTCGTTTACTCAGCCGTACTGCTGCCTCATCATTTCGGGACGAAGCTGTTGTTCAATTCTGTCAGGAGAGTCGCTGCGATGCCTGGTCGACGAATCTGTTCCGGACATTCCATTCTGGTTGCTGGTTTGATGCTGTGTCTGCTGACGACGAGTTCAACTTCCGTAGATGCTCAGAAAAGAGTCGATGACGACAAGCCACAACCGGCCAGCGTTTCTGCCCGAGACGTTCGGTCGCGAAACTTTCTGCTCCACACTGATCTGAACGACAAAGACGCGGCGGATTTGCTCGAACGACTGGAGACGATGCTTAGACTGATCTCGACGTACTGGGCACAGCCGAATCGCAAGACAATCGAATGCTACGTCGTCAAAGATCTGAGCAACTGGCCGCCGAATTCGATCGCCCCGGTTGGAGTGGCGAGCATTCAGGGCAAGGCTGGCGTGACGGCGACAACGGTGCGATCACTGGGCCGGCAGTTTGACGCGAAATCGATTGTCTATGCCTACGCGAATCGCGGAACGCCTCAGCATGAAGCCGTGCATGCTTACTGCGGACAGACTTTCGGGCGAACGGGACCGCTCTGGTATTCCGAAGGCATGGCCGAGATGGGCGCCTACTGGAAAGAAGGCGACGCCAGCGTCAACTGCGGCGATCATGTGGTGCGGTACATTCACTCGTCGCCCCCGAAGTCTCTGAACGAGATCGTGAATTCGAATGAGGTGACCGGCGATTCGTGGCAGAACTACGCCTGGCGATGGGCACTGTGTCACCTGCTGGCAAACAATCCGAACTACCGGGACCGATTCCGCCCGCTTGGGCTGGCTATGCTGGCCGGACAGCGGGCCTCGTTTAATGGCACCTACGGCGGTATGGCCGAAGAAATCTCTTTCGAGTACCTCTTCTTCCTCGAACACTTCGACATCGGCTACCGCGCGGACCTGGTGTTCTGGGACTGGAAAACGAAGTTCATCTCACCGCGTGGTTCCAGGAAGCTCACGAGTTCCATCCAGTCAAAAGCCGGCTGGCAGGCGTCGCGCTGCCGAGTCCTGGCCAGCACGAAGTACGAATACTCCGCCTCTGGAAAATGGCAGGTCGACGAAGATGCTGAACTCGTCGACGCCGACGGATCCGAAGACGGCAGCGGTCGCCTGATTGGAGCGATCTTCGATCCGAAAGAATACAAACTCAGCGAGCCCTTCGAACTCGGAGCCTACGGCACCTTCACCGCTGAAACCGACGGAGAACTGTTCCTCCGCTGCCGCGACGCCTGGCACAAAATCAACGACGGCAACGCCGGAAAGATGTCCGTCCTGATCAAACTCGAAGACAGCGGCGACCCGTTGCGGGATCCGCGTGAAATAGATCGTGGACGGTAGCCGGGCATGCAGAAAACTGTCGGGCGGATTCAATTTTCCGGAGAACTTTCATCTGTCAGACCTGGACACACCAGGAACCTGCCGACCATTCCTCGCCTGCTTGCGACGACAGGCTTTAATCGTTTCCATCAGATCATGTCATTCGGAGATTCCACGTCAGGAATTGGAGTATCAGCGAGATGCCAGAATCCATAGCCACACTTAATGATGTTCGACGAGCGGAAAGTGTGATTCGTGAGCACATTTCTCCGGCACCGATGATACGCTCCTATCGGCTGGAAAAAGAGCTCGGTCTGTCGTCTGGGCGGCAGGTCTGGTTGAAAGATTACGGATGGACGCCGGTCGGCTCTTTCAAATTGCTGGGAGCTCTCAATTGGCTCTCTGCCAACCTTGAAAAGATCGGTGACAGGCCAGTAGCTGCGCACTCGTCGGGGAACTTTGCTTCCGGCATTGCTTTTGCCGGAATGCGATATGGTAAACGAGTAATCGTTGTCATGCCGGACACAGCTCCGAGGACAAAGTTTGAACTCACGCAGTCTTTCGGCGCAGAAATCAGAACGTACGACATTTCCCGAGATCACGAGACGAATGAGCGGGACCGTCTGGCCCAGAAAATTGCAGAAGAGGAGAATGGTCTGCAGGCATCTCCGTACGACGATAACTTCGTAATCGCCGGTAATGGAGTCGGTGGGTTGGAAATTGTTCATGAGCTGACACGACAAAATCGAGACCTTTCGCATTTTGTCTGTCAGGTCAGTGGCGGTGGCCTAATGGCTGGACACGCTCTGGCGATTGCTGATGCGTATCCCAACGCAGCGATCGTCGGCGTTGAACCGGACACTGCGGCAGATTTTCAGCAGTCACTTGAATCGGGCAAGCGGTTGCGGGTGGAACATCCGACCGGAATTTGTGACGGACTGCTGTCTTACGACGTCGGTGAATACAACTGGCCGATTCTTCGGCAACATGTGACACGAGCCGTGACGGTTCCTGACCTGGACACTCGGAAGGCGATGAGATGGCTGTACGAAAATCATGGCCTTCGTACTGAGCCGTCAGGAGCAATTACCACAGCGGCAGTGCTAACTCGGAAGGTGTCACTTGATGGCGATGGCGATGTCGTCATCGTCATTTCAGGTCGGAATGTCGACGATGACCAGTTTCTCAACTGGATTCGTGTTGAATAAAGTTTCACTGCCGTTTTGGTGCAGCACCTTACAGCCGCGTGCCGGGGACTTTGGGTTTGGGGGGGCCTCCGCCGAGCTGGACTCGGATGTCGATGCGCTGGTCTTTCCGCAGGACGCTCAGTTGGACAGTGTCGCCGGGTTTGAGGCTTTCGATGGCTTCGCGGAAGTCAGCGACTGTTTTGACGGCTTTGCCATCGACGGCGACGATCAGGTCAGCGGTGCTGCGGTCGAGGCGTTCAAAGACGAACGGACCTCGGCGCTGACGGAGCAGAGTCGGACCTTTGACGCCGGCCTGTTCGGCGGGGCCGTTGGGAGTCAGTTGTTCGACGAGCAGACCATTCTCGGTTTCGAAGACTCTCTGTATGCCGATTTCTGCGCGGTAGACTCGACCATGAGTGATCAGCTCGGGAACGACTCGTGAGACCAGATTAACGGGAATCGCGAATCCGACCCCGGCGCTTTGGCCAGTGCGGCTGGCGATGGCGGTGTTAATGCCGATCAGCCGACCGTGCAGATCCAGCAGCGGGCCACCTGAATTGCCGGGGTTGATCGACGCGTCGATCTGAATAATCGATTTGATCGACCAGTTTTCCTGGACCTGGATCGAGCGATTCAGGCTGGACACGATGCCGGTGGTCAGCGTTCTTTCCAGCTCGAACGGGTTACCGATCGCGAGGACTCTCATGCCGACTTTCAGCTTGCTGGAGTCGCCCATCGTGATGGGGAACAGCGCGACTTCCGGAGCGTCGATTTTGATGATGGCGATGTCGTTAGGCGGGTCGTAGCCGACGACGCGGGCTTCGTAGGTGTTGCCGTTGAACAGGGTCACTCCAATATTTCTGGCATCGGCGACGACGTGCCAGTTGGTGACGATGTGACCGGAGCGGTCAATGACCGATCCCGATCCGGTTCCTTCCGACGTTTGCTCGGTGAAGAAAAACGAGTCCACCCTGGTGCTGCGGGTCGTGATGTTGACGACGCTTTTGTGAAGCTGCTCGTAGACCGAAACGTTAATTTCTTCCTCGGCGGTTAACCCTTCGGCGTTGAAATACTGTTCGACGTTTTTGTTTGCGGGGCGAGGCACTTCGAGTGGGAACAGCGGTCCGGTCTGAGCATTTCGGTCCTGCGCGACAGCGGTGCCCTGATCGAATTGCCGCCCGTCGAGCGTCCAGACGGTGAAGAAACTGCCGAGTACCGCTGAGCAAATACATCCAGCCAGAAATCTCATTTACCTGTCTCCGAATCAGTCGTCCGCACTTTTCGTAAAATATCGAGAGCCTGGACGAATCATCTGTGATATGACTCGCAGCCGGAAGGCCACTACCGTCAGCCATCCTCGATTTGTCAATGCTGCGAGGATGGTAATTGTTTGCGGGCTCGCCTCAAGATGATTCATTTCGCTCGAAGGATTTCGAGTGGTCAACAATCGAAAAGGATTCACGATGAAACGGATTGCGATTCTAACAGCTGGCGGCGACACACCCGCTCTTAATGCCACGCTGTTTGGGGCTGTTCAGCAGGCCAATGAACTCGGCATCGAAGTCTACGGTCTGATCAAAGGCTTCGGCGGGATGGTCAGCCCGAAGCTGCCGCATGTGCGGTTAAACCCGTTGTTTTCGACGATTCCGGAACTGGATCCGTGCCTCGGCGGAACGATCATCGGTGCGTCGAGAACTTACATCGACGCGAATGACAAAGAGCTGTTGAAGTCCGTCGCTGCGAAGATGGAGAGACTCAAAATTGACGGGCTGATCTGCATTGGCGGCGATGGGACGATCAACGGAATGCAGCCGCTGAGCGAATACTTTCCCTGCGTGCTGGCTCCGAAAACAATTGATAACGACCTCGGTCTGAACTACATCGACGAACCCAACGAATGGGTCAGGGACAAAAGCGATTCGATTCACGACGGATATCGGCATGTTGCAACGCGAGAAACGTTGTCGCTCGACGAGACGGTCAACTATGTGACGCCGGGGTACGCCACGGCAGTGTTTGTGGTCGCGCAGAGCATCGAACGGATCCGTACGACGGCGGAAAGTCATCGCCGCATTGCGATCATCGAAGTGATGGGCCGAGACTCCGGATACATCGCGCTTGGAGCGGCTTACGGACAGCCGGACATGATTCTGATTCCTGAAGTGGAGCTGGATTATCCGAAGCTGATCAGTCGCGTGCGCGAGCTTTACGACATGCAGAAGCACGCAGTGATCGTCATCGGCGAAGGAGTGCAGGACGCCGAAGGGCAGCTTGGTGCGAAGTCGAAGAGTGTCGACCCCGCCGGGAATATTCTCTTCAGCGGAGCCGCCGAACGACTCGGAGAAATCCTTGTGCAGGAGCTGGGCGACGATTACTTCCGAAAGAATCAACGGCATGACAATGCGAAGGCGGCGGTGTTCACTCGAAAGATTGGTCACACTCAACGTGGCGGTCGACCAATCCTGTTCGATCGATTCTATGGAGCTCAGCTTGGTGGTAAGGCGGTCGAAATTCTGGACCGCGAGCACAACAATCATCTCGCGACGTTGAACTGGTCGGCTGAGGGCGGCTTCACGCTGGATGAGCTTTCGGCGAACAAATTGCGAGATCAATGGGGCGTCATACACGCTCGGGAAGTCCATCATTCGCTGTACAGCACGCAGCGGTTCCAGCCGTCTGAACTGGGGCGGCAGTATTTTGCGCCGATCTTCAAGAACGCAATCGGGCACGAAGACATGGAAGCCATCAAGTCGAATCTGTTTTCACCGGGTAACCTGGTAACGCGATATCAGAGCTTCAATGTTGAGATGCAGAAACGCATTCAGTATCTCGACTGATTCATCGGTTGGTGGCTCCTGTTGAAATTTCATCATTCGGTTGTTGATGGAGTGACGCGAAATGTCGCTGCTGCTGGGGATTGATCTTGGAACGACAAAGACGACCTGCATCGCCGTCGATGCTGAGTCGGGCGATGTCGTCGCCTCCGTTGCGAATCCGACAGGCGGCCACGTTACGTCGAGCGAAGACTGCAAACTCGGGCGATCGGAGTGGGATGTCGAGGTCGTTTTGCGAAGCGGCTTTGATTGTCTGATAGAGATTCTCAGGACGCCCGCCGTCGACGGTCATGAGGTTTGCAGCCTCGGAGTGACCGGGCAGCAGCACGGCATGGTGCTGGTCGATCAGAACTTGAAGCCGCTGACACCGTTAATCAACTGGCAGGATCAGCGAGGCAACGAACTGGTGCCCGGTCGTGACGTGAGTTGGGTGCAGGAAGCTCGAAGTCGTTGCGGGGATGGCACACTGAAGAAGCTGGGATGCCGGCTGAATTCGGGATTTCTTGGAACAACGCTTTTCTGGTTGAAGCAGCAGGGCAGGGTGCCATCAAACGGACGAGCATGTTTCGTCATGGATCTGTTCGTTGCGATGCTCACGGGTTGCGAACTTCAAACCGACCCTTCGGTGGCGGCGTCCGGCGGGATCATGAATGTCGCCAGCCGAGACTGGGACGACGATGTTCTGGCCGCGTTGGAATTTCGACGGGAGCAATTGCCGATAATTTTCGAAGCCGATCGCCCGGCGGGGTTCGTTTCACGAAGCGACATTCACGGGGCGCTGTCTGGCGTGCCGGTTTCCGTGCCGATCGGTGATCACCAGGCGAGCTTTCTGGGCAGCGTCGCGGATCGTCACTCCTGCGTTCTGCTTAACATTGGGACCGGTGCTCAAGTGGCGGTGTTCACAGAGGGGACCGTCTTTACTCCGCCGGTCGAGCTGCGCCCCTTTCCGATTCAGGGCAACCTGCTTTCGAACGTGGGGCTGACAGGCGGCTGGTCGTTTCAGGTGGTTGAGAATTTCGTCCGGCAACTGGGCGTTGACGTTTTCGGGGCCGCGGCAGGTCAGCCGCTTTACAACCGGTTGACGGAACTCGCGAAGCTGGCCGCTGCCGACTCGCAGGGGCTGCGTTGTGTCCCGACTTTTTCAGGAACGCGTTCGGATCCGATGCAGACGGGATCGTTTGCTGGTCTGACTCCGAGCAACCTGACGCCTGCAAATTTTGCGAGGTCAGTGCTCGAAGGCATGGCGGAAAACTACCGAAATGCCTTCGACCAGATCCTGGAAATCACCGGTCAATCGACCAGCCGCCAGACGCTGGTCGGAGCGGGCAACGGACTGCGAGAGAATTCCGTACTGGCCGATGCAGTGGCTCGACGATTCGGCACAGCGGCTGTGGTAACTCAGCATCGAGAAGAAGCGGCGTTTGGAGCGGCACTCGTTGGCGGGGTTGCTGCGGGCGTCTTTTCGTCGCTCGATGAAGCCGGACAGTTGGTTTGCCATCAGAATCTGTAACCTCACGTTGGCCGGAACGAGCGGAACGCTGCTTCGGCAGAGCGGTTGATGGCGTGTTGCTGCCGGAACTGCGCAGAGCTTGTTCCAGCCTGCAGATACACGTTCCCGCCTACGGCTCAGATTTCTCAACAGCCGGTAGATCAGTGTCCGCGCGCGTTGCCGAACTGCTGGATGTGCAGTCTCGATGTAAAGCGGAATCCTGAAGTCTCGGCGGCCTGCTCGACCCAGTCGGTCTTTGCCGCAAGTTCTTCGCGGGTCGTTGCCTGAGGCATCAGCCAGACCCGACTGCGATCGATTTCGGAGAATTCGGTCAGCCAGCGTTCGACATCCGCGACGTCGATCGGGGCATCAATAACGAATTTGAACTGGTAGGGCGATTCCGAAATCAGCCTTCGGATAACGCTGGGCCGGTGCCGCACTTCTTCGTGACGTTGTGACCATGCGAGCGACCGTTCGGGGCTCGGAGTCGAGTTTGCCAGCTTCGGGCTGATCGACATCAGGTCGGCGGTAGCTTCACGGAATACGGTGCCGGCGGTTTCGACAGTGACGAAGTGGCCTTGAGATCGCAGTGCGGCGGTCAGCGGAACGATATCGGGCAGCAGGAGAGGTTCTCCACCGGTGACGACGACGTGTTCGATTCCGAGAGCGGTGACGTGTTTCAGGATCTGGTCGACACTTTGTGAACGACCCTCGGGATTCCATGACGTGAATGGAGTGTCGCAAAACCAGCAGCGCAGGTTGCAGCCCGTCGTCCGTACAAAAACGGACGGTACGCCGGTGAATTCTCCCTCACCTTGTATTGATTGATAAATCTCTGAGATTTGCAGCACAGAAAACCTGGACCTGAAAAACTGGTTCGCAAGGGGTGTGTCCCGAAGACTGAAAACCTGGCGACGGAATCTGCGCGGTCGTGGCGGGCAGGATCACGAAAACCGGAGGCCGGGCGGAGTCTCCCCGATCTGTCTGAGTCGTCAAGCAAGGGAATACTTTCGCTTCTTGTTGAGTCTTACTGTGCCAAATTTTCATGATCTGGCCAGCCTGTTCCACAAGTTCGGCGCGGACCGAATACGTTCAACGGCGTGCTCAAATTCTGGTCTGATGCTGTGTTCTCTGGCTGGATTTGTCGTGCCGAATCGCTCGCGTTGTCCAGGGAACAGATCTTTCCAGTCAGTGATCGAGCCGATTCTCACAAAGTTTCCGGGATAATCGTCTTTGGTAACTGCCTGCGATTGGCTAAGTTGTGGCACGAGTGGCGTGAAGTTTACGCTGAACTCAGGATTTAATGTCGGGAACCGGGCCTTTTTCTCTATACCAAATTTTGTCCTGGCTCCGGGCAGGTTGCGTAACCAGCGTCTCGTTGTCGCAGAAATCAAAGTCGGCAGTTGCCGCCACATTCGGGAGATCGCACCCAGGATGGCTGACGTACCGCCTTACGAATACGACTCTTCAAAAAGTTACGCCGTTGTTGCTTTCAATCCATCGCTCGGTGATTGTCGATGGGGAGACATCGAGAAAGCTGGCAACGAAATCAAAGAACGGCTGGGAGCACTGAGTCGACCTGCGTTTCTCCTGGATCTGACTCGGCTTGAATTCATGGGCAGCTCGGTTGTGGCCCTGATTGTCAAGTTGTGGAAGGCGGTTCAGGAAAAGAACGGTCAGATGGTTGTCGTGAATGACAGCTCGATGATTGGCGAGGTTCTTGAAATCGCCGGTTTGACTCGCGTTTGGACGGTCGTCGATTCGCATGAAGAAGCTGAAGAACTGCTTGGCGTTAAAACGTTCACAGCAGCGTCGTCGATGGCGATTTTTTTTCTCGCTGTCCTTGGCTGGGTGGCGGCCGCAGGGGCTCTGTTCTTTGTGCTGGCTCCAAAAAAGCAACTGTTAGACATTGATCCGCAGACAGCTCAAATAATTGCTTACACCTGCGGAGGCGTTGCGATCATTGCCGGGCTGGTTGCCACGTTTCGAGACCGCGGTGTCTGGCGATTGCTCGGGATACTGCTGGTGATCGTTGCTGCGGGTGTTACCGTGGCGGAAGCACTCGGTCGAGTGCCTAACTTCTAAGAAACACTCGTAAAGCACCACTCGTTAAGAGAACGAGTTCACAGAATCAACAGGAGGTCCCTCATGTCGACTGAAACAACGACTGGAAGCTCGGCAACCCCCGACACTCAATCAAACGGTCTGGAAGTTCGTCAGAAGGCTCTGCAGGAAGAACTGCGGGAGTTGATCGATGTCGTCGGGCCGGCGCCGCTGGTTGATCTGTTGCTCGAGCGGGCGTTTCAGCTCAACGCGACCGACATCCACATCGACCCGAACAAAGAAGGGCTGCGAGTCAGGCTTCGCGTTGATGGCATGCTCCACGATGTTCTGCAGCTTCCCAAAAAGCTGACAGCTCAGGTGATTTCACGGTTGAAGATCATGGCCGGGATGGACATCACCGAGCGGCGGGCTGCTCAGGACGGTCATATCTCCAAGTCAGTTATCAAGCATCAACGCGACATCCGAGTTGGAGGTGGACCAACGATTTACGGCGAACGGCTGGTGCTTCGCCTCATGCCGGATGAACAGTCCTTCACAAAGCTCGACGAACTGGGCTTTGAGCCGGAACAGCTTGAGAGGGTGAAGAAACTTGTTGAGGTTCCGTATGGAGTGTTTCTATCCGTCGGCCCGGTTGGTTCAGGGAAAAGCACAACTGTCTACAGCGCGCTGACGAAGCGAAACCGCTCAACCGAAAGTGTGGTAACGATTGAAGACCCCGTTGAGCGTCAAATGGAAGGCATCAACCAGATTCAGATTGATGCGAAGATTGGTTTTACCTTCGTGAAGTGTCTGCGCGGCGTTCTGCGGCAGGATCCAGACGTCATGATGGTTGGAGAAATCCGCGACCCTGAAACGGCACAGATTGCGGTTCGCGCAGGTCTGACCGGAGTCACCGTTCTCAGCACGCTGCACGCGAATGACAGCCTCGCCGTGATTGACGTCTTTCGCGAATTCGGCGTGTCGCCCATGTTTATTGTCGACGCGTTGAAGTGCATCATCGCTCAGCGTCTCATCCGAAAGATCTGCTCTCATTGCCGCGAAGAGTACGTCCCCGACGCAGCGGCGGTAGCAGCGCTTAAACTGTCAGATGCGGAAGCGGCGACAACAAAGCTGGTCCGTGGTAAAGGTTGCGACCACTGTTTCTCGACAGGCTATTCAGGTCGCACCGGGGTGTTCGAGGTGCTGACCTTCTCGTCGGAACTGAGGCAGGCCATTCTCGGAGCGGATGGCAAAGTCGATCTGCGGTCGATTGCCGTCGAGAGTGGCCTGGTGACACTCGAAGACGCTGCTCGTCGAAAAGTTCTGCGAGGCGAAACGACGGTCGAGGAACTGCTGCAACTGCAAACGGCAATCGTTGACTGAACGCAATCCCGGCCCGAAGCGTTACTGGCATGCCTTTGAAAATCGATGCCTTAAGCGGAGTTTGTCCACGTCGACCATTCTCGAAGGACCTGCACCGTTGCTTCACACAGCTTGTGAAGCTCTTCCGGCGCGATCGAAAGCGGCGGTGTCATGTAGACCATATCGTTGAACGGGCGGAGCCAGATGCCTTCCTCGACGATTCGCGTTTTCAGTCGTTCCAGGTGATGAAGACGATTTACCTGGATGACTCCCACGGCTCCCTTTGTACGAACATCGACTACACCGGGCAGGTCGCGACATAGAGCGAGCTGTTCAGCGAGTTCTGCTTCCATTGCCTGTGCGCGTTCGAGACGAGGTTCGGTCTCGAACAGGTCAATCGAGGCATTCGCCGCTGCACAGGCCAGTGGATTGGCCATGAACGTCGGACCGTGCATCAGCGCGTGGGCCGGGTCTTCAGAGAGAAACGCGTCGAAGATTTCGTCCGTTGCAATGGTCGCGGCGAAGCTGAGTGTTCCGCCGGTCAACGCTTTTCCGACGCAAAGAATGTCCGGCACAACGTCGGCCTGTTCGCAGGCAAACATCGTTCCGGTTCGACCGAAACCTGTCGCGATTTCATCGGCAATCAGGAGGACATTCTGACGGCGGCAGGCGGAGTGAATTCTGGCGACTGATTCGGGCGGATGAAATTTCATACCGCCCGCTCCTTGAATCAACGGTTCGATGATGACTCCCGCAACGTCGTTTTTCTTCTCTGCGAGAAACGCTTCGAACTCCGTGTGTTCCCTGTCAGTTTGCGGCACGGGATGTGAGTATTGCTCCAGCAGAAAACCTTTGAAGTGGTTGTGCATGCTGTTGTCAGGGTCGCAGACCGACATCGCTCCGGTCGTGTCACCGTGATAGGCGTTCTGAAACGAAACGAATTTCGTCCGCCCGGAAACACCTCGGTTTAACCAGAACTGCACCGCGATCTTCAAAGCCACTTCGACGGAAACGCTACCCGAGTCGGCAAAGAAGACGCGATTCAAATTGCCCGGAGCGAGCTTTGCGAGCCGTCCGGCCAGCCGCAAAGCCGGCTCGTGATTGACGCCTCCGAACATGACGTGGGGCATAACTCGAAGCTGAGCTTCGACGGCCTTCCGAATGTGCGGGTGGTTATAACCGTGGCAGGCAGTCCACCAGGAAGCCATTCCGTCGATCAGTTTTCGCCCGTCGGCAAGCGTGAGGTACACACCCTCGGTCGCAACCACCGCGACTGGCAACGGAGCTGTCTGCATCTGCGTGTACGGCATCCAGACATGCTGATAACCCGACTGCTGCCAATCGGGGGGAGACTGGTTCTCTTCTGCCATCGTTTAATCATTCAATCTGATGCAAATTCGTCGCGTTTACAGCTCGGCAAAGCTGCAATTATTTTTTGGCGACGGAACACGCGGAAGGGCACTGAAGCAGAAATTTCTTCCGTGTCCTTGCGCTTTTTTCGTAGTTTATTCGTTCCGAAACAGATTGCCCTTGCCATGACCGAATCGAAGTTCAGCAAACGAAAAAAGCCCCAACCATCAATGACAGTCGGAGCGTTGGTTGTAGGCAATTGTTTGTCATTCCGCGATTGATCGGCGACGTCCGCTTTGGCCAGGAGCACTTTCAGAATTTGTTTCCAGCGTTCGGCCGGATGACCACTCGGGAAACAAGGCTGTTCCCGGTACCAGCTCCTGCACAGAAACCATGAAAATTGTTTAGCGAATCTGCGGGACGGCGATCAGGCTGGGGACCGGGTCGAAGATTACCGTTTCCGGAGGGTTGCCTGGAATAATGATGCTTTCGCCGGTGGCGAATTGTTTTCCGTTAGTGCCGGTATGCTGTTTCGCTCGGAAAATCTGAGCGAGTTGAGTCAGCCTTGGATCCTGCGGTGAATCGAACGAACCAATCGTCACCAGAGACTGGAACCTGTCGTGATAGACGTACGCTTCAAAGGTTTGTCCTTGCTGGCTTCCGCTGAAGATTCCTTCACGGAGCATCTTGGCGACTTTCCAGGCTCGTTCGGCAGCGTCATCGAGCGTTCCGGTTGGCTCGAACAGGTCGAACTTTTTCTTGTACTCGCGTTCGCCGATGCCAGTGTCCGATCGTCCTTTGAACGTCGCCACAGCCAGTGTGTACTTTCCTTTGTTGCGAAGAATGGAGTACTCCGAGTTTCCGTTCAGACGCAGAATCAACGGGTCACGTTTCGTCCGAGCGACTTCATCCTGAGTGAACAGTGGGTTGATCGTCAGAAAGGCTCCGCTGAACGGTCCCGGCTGACCAGGAGTCTGTCGAAAGACCAGACCTCCGCCGTTGGCCCAGGATTCGAGATTCAAATCTTTCAGGCTGAGCCGCTTGATGAAGTCGCGGGTTTTCTGAGCAGTTGAGTCGTCGACTGTCGGGTAGTTGCCCGCGATGACAGAGATGCTGTTGTTCTGAACGGCAGTCTTCGTTCGCATTGTTCGCCCGAGTGCATCCTTGCCGAGGTTGCCGTGATCGGCCTCACTCATTTGGAAAGTGTAAGCCGGGATGCCTCGTTTTCTGAGGGCGTAAACCAGCTGGCTGGCTGCATCTGTTGGACTCAGGCCGTCGACTCGAACGTCCTGATGCCGTTCTGAAAAACTGGCGACCATGATCATCCACGGACCATGCTGCTTTGTGATTCGATACGTTCGGTTTTCTGTCGCGTCAATGCGAGCAGCCGAAACGGGACCAGCGAAGGCAGCAATCGCGATCGCAAGCAGAAGTGTTGTGCACGAGAATCGAGCACGCATGGCGAACTCCGTTCCGACAGGCGCGAGGTGGTAGGAAAGGGTCTCTTGCGGAGAGAACTGACGCGAATCTTTCGAATTGCCTGAATCAAATCCGATGGAGATTTTTCGCTGAGACAGCGATCGCGATGCGTCTTCCGCTCTGAAGGGGGCGGGACTTTAATCAATTTCCGAAAAACGGGTCCAGACCGGTCTGACACACAGAAAACGGGGCCGAAGTCACACATTGACCGCGTGAAAAGGTCGGTCGTATAGTTCGCCGCCTTTCAAAAATCAGCCTGTGGCCCTGCCAATCAAAGAAGTTCACATTCTTGAGAGCTGGGCGGCAAACAGGTCCCACCAGTCAGAAGTTCAGCCAGACAAGGAAGTCGGCCATGAGTTCTGTCGCGCTGAAGCAGTCGATCCCGTTCGATCATTTTGAGCAGCTCCGCGAAGCCCGCGCGATCATCCGCCAGGAAGCGGATGGTTTGCTTGCGCTGTCGAGTCATCTGGATACTCGGTTCTGCGAAGCCGTCGAGTTGCTGCAGAACTGCGCCGGGCGAGCCATCGTGACCGGCATCGGCAAGGCGGGGATTATTGGTCAGAAAATGACCGCGACGCTTAGCTCGACCGGCACGCGAGCGATGTTTCTGCACCCTGCGGAAGGGGTACACGGCGACCTTGGCTGCGTTGGCGAAGACGATGTTGTGGTTGTTTTTTCGAACAGCGGCAACACGGATGAAGTCTGTCGAATCGTTCCGATCATTCATCAGCTCGGAGCAAAGATCGTTGCGATCACGGCCAGCAGCGAGAACAGACTTGCACGAGCCGCCGATGTCGTGCTGGAAATCGGCGAACTCAGTGAGGCTGGCGAACTAAGTCTCGCTCCGTCAACAACGACGACGGCGATGCTGGCGCTGGCTGATGCACTGGCGCTGGTCGTCAGTCGGGCGAAAGGGTTTACCGCTCGCGATTTCGGAACGTTTCATCCCGGCGGCAGCCTTGGTCGTCAGTTGACGCCGATTCGCGAAGTCATGCGGCAGGGGGATGAGCTTCGCATCGCTTCCAGGGACGAAACCGTGCGCGGCACGCTGCAACGGCTGCGTTCCAGCGGGCGGCGGTCGGGAGCGCTGCTGGTTACCGACGAACAAGGCGTTCTCTGCGGCGTGTTTACCGACAGTGATCTGGCAAGGTTGCTCGAACAGCATCGCGACACGCAACTCGACTCGCCGGTTTCGGAAGTGATGACGTCAAACCCGAAGACGTTGCGTGACAACACCTGCCTGGGCGATGCGGTCAACATGCTTACTGAGCGAAAAATCAGCGAGCTGCCGATTGTCGATAAAGCGGGCCGGCCCGTTGGACTGATCGACATTACCGACGTTATTGGGATTGGTCCGGGTTGATCGTTTTTGAGGGAGGTCATCGATTCTGGTTTCCAGAAACCGCTTAACGCTGATCGTACTGGTGGCTCTGTCGAGCGGGTATTTCCTTTACCTGTTCGGAGTGCGGACGGTGCTGCGCGCGGTTCCGCCGGAAATGCCGGTCGGAAACTTCTCAATGATCGACGAAGTGGATCCCGGCATCGAATCGTTTGACGAAAGCTCTCGCATCGCGGCGAAGTATCTGCCGGATCAGGAATGGGCACGCGACGCGACCGTGCAGCTTCGTGATGGCGACACACTGTTCTACTACGCGCAGGAGTGGCGACAGTCTGACGAAAAACGCACGGTCACTTTCGAGCCGCTGGCCCTGGTCTGGTTTCAGGAGGACGCGGATGAGCCGTTGATCATCCAGGCCGAGTCGGCGATGGTCACATTTGAACGCGACGTCGACCTGTCATCACCCGACCCTGGTCGAATCGTTGCCGGCGAGTTGCTCGGCGAGGTCACGATTCGGGGGGACGATGGCCTGGCGATGAAGGGGAATCATTTCATTTTTTCGGAAGAGTCTGGCAGCATCTTTTCCGACAACCTCGTTGAGTTTGCCTGGCAGAAACATTCAGGCAGTGCACGGCAGGGGATTCAGATCGATCTCGATATGGCAACCGGCGGAGTCAGTAGTCAGCTGGCTGTTACCGGGATCCGGCGGGTTTATCTTTTTCGTGACATTGCGATGGACTTTCTGTTCGAGCAGGACAGCGAATTCATTCCAATGTCTGTCCGATGTGCCGGTCGCTTCATGTTGACACTGCTGGGTGAGGCAAAGAATCCGGCATCGCGAAGCCGTGCTACGTTCGAAGAAAAAGTGGTCGTCCGACGCGCCACGGAATTGAACACCGCAGATGTGCTGACTTGCGATCAGCTGGATCTTCATCTGGCTGAAGCGACTGAGGCTGAGAAGGAAGCGGGCGAGCTGGCTCGCGCTGTCGGCGATCGATCATCCATGATGCCGGGCACCAGGGATGGGTCATTCCGGTTAAATCGAATGAGGGCGATGGGCTACGTCGTCAACGTCACGTCTGAGCTGAATGAGTTTCAGGCTGTCGTGGGCAGCTCGAATCAGCAGCAGCGGTCGATGGCAGTTGTTGACTACGACGCAACGGCTCGACGACTGACGTTGAACGATTTTGATCCAAACCTTGCCAGACAATGGAAGCCGCGAGTTCGTATTACTCAGGGGTCAGGCGAGATGGACTGTCAGCAGATCAGCCTGACGCATCATACCGACGGTCGCGTGAACGAGCTTGTCTGTCTGGGGCATGGCTGGCTCGCCTATCGAGAACCCGGCGTCGATGGCGCACCGGCGACTGACGTTCTGCTGGCGGACTGGAAACGGCAGCTTCGGAAATATACCGACGTGACAACCGGGCAGGATGTCATCGATTTGCTCGGCGAAGCAGTCGTGAAAATGCCTGCGGATCAGGCGGGGATTTCAGCGAACTATATCAAGCTGTGGACGGATCCGATCGAGCCAGCAACACCCGGAAAAAGTTCGCCGTTATTTTCCGGCGGCAACTCCGGAAGTGGCAAGGGGAGTGACAGGGACAGCAAGCCTGAAGATGCAGTGAATCCTCGACGGATACTCGCTCAGAAGAACGTTCTGCTGGTCAGCCCTCAAATGCATGGCCAGATGGAAGAACTACAGGTCTGGTTCGAAGATGCCGATCCGCCTGTCGAAAAATCGAAATTGAAGGATCAACTGACTCCGGTTTCTTACCAGGTTCCTGAAGCCGCTGCGCCGCTGCTTCTGCCTGAGGATGTTGACAAGTCCGACAAACTGAAGGAGCCCGTGTTCGTCTCTGCCGACCTCACGCGGGCCAGGATTGTCCGGCATGGGAAGGATGTTGAACCGGAAGTTCGAGAAGTCTGGACTGAAGGAAACGTACGGATCACTCACTATCGAGATTCCGCCGAAGAGCCCGTCGTCATGACGGGAGATCGATTGCACATTCTCAGCAACACGCCCGATGCTCAGATGGTGCATATCGTTGGTTCGCCGGCTCAGTTGCTCGAACCACGCATGAAGTTGACGGGCGATGAGATTTCTTTTGACCGCGCCCGCAATCTTGCGTGGACCGACGGAACCAGTGAATTGAAGCTTCCTGCTGATCGGGATTTCGACGGTAAGAAACTCGACAAGCCGACGGAACTGACAATCAACAGCCACGAGCAGATGTCTTTTGACGGTCGAGTGGCCACGTTTATTGGCCGGGTTCACGCATCCATGTACGACAGCGTGATGCGGTGTCAGCAGATGGAAGTGACGATGCTGAAACCGCTGGTGTTTGACGACGGAATGAAGCCGACAGAACGTCCGGAAATCGCGACGATCACTTGCCAGTTCGACGTCGAGTTCAACAGTCACGTGATTGAAGAAGGCACCTTGAAAGAAGTACGCCGCGCAAAGTTTGCGCGTTTCCATCTTGATCATCAGACGGGCAAAGTCATCGCTGACAACGGCCCCGGAACGGTTTCACTCTGGCGACGAGGTCGAGGAAAACGAGCGGGACTGGCTCCGTTGGCTGCGGCTGGAGCTAACCGCGCGATGGATGCTCAAGGGACGGAGTGGGAATACTCAAGAATTCAATTCGCCCGGGACATGTCGGGCAACGTGAAGGATCGAACGACGACATTCCGCGGACAGATTGAAGTGATCTATGGCCCGGTGGATGAGCCGATGGCAAAGATCGATCTGGATAAACTGCCCAAAGACGGCGGTGCCATGTTCTGCGACTGGCTGGAGTTTGTTCAACGGGAAACGGCAGACGGCACGAAACATGTCGAACTTCTCGCGAAAGAAAATGCCCGACTCGAAGGCCGATCGTTCTTCGCGCAGGCAGACGAGATTTCATTCGACGAATCGAAGGGGCTGTATATGCTCCGTTCGTCCGGTGACGAGTCGATGCTCTGGCGGGAAAAAGCTGCCGGTGGAGAGCGGACGGCTGTCGTCGCGGAAACGTTCCGCTTCATTCCGTCGATCAATAAAGTCGAATTCGACAAGGCGTCCCGCGTCCAGGGGTTGCAGTAACATGGGCGTAGAAGTGTGCTTGCTTGTTGCTCATCAGGGCATGTTTCATACTCGGTGCTCCAGCTTTCCGAACACAGTGACAGCGTCCGGAAAGCCCCGCGAGAGATGAAAATACGCCGAGGTTGCCTGAATGAGCGATCGTCACAGCGACGCAGATCTGATCCGAATCTGTCTCGAAGGTTCCACCGAGGACTTAACCGAGTCGGTAGTTGCACGGATTAACGAACGGATCGGTAAATCCTCGCTGCTGCGTGAAGCAGTCAGCGAGTCCCCGATCGCTGTGGCCATCCAGGAACTTGTCACGGTCCCTTCGGAAACTCACGCGAACGATGAACCTGCTGCCGCAAACAGTGCTGGCTCACGAAGTCTGAAGTTGCTGGTGGCGTTGTTGATTGCTGGCCTCGCGACCGGTGCAGGTTTCTGGTGGAACGTTCAGAACAGGCAGGTGGCCAGTCCTGCTGACTCTTCCTCGGACAGGGACGCTTCGGGAATCGTTGATACCAGGGAAGGTCTATCGTCAACTGATGCGCACAGTTTGAGTGCGCCAGAATTCGATGCGGAAGAGCAGACGATCGTTGAGTCGGACAGTCGATCTGATGACGATCATGTTGAAAGACTCTCGCCGCCAAATGTCGTCGCTGATTCATCGGCTTCGCCAGGCAACTTGAGCAGCACGACTGCTAACGACGAAGTCAGCACTGCGAAGGTCATCGAGGTAGCGAACACCGAAGTCGCTGCAGCAAGCGGCGGCAAATCTGAGAAGATCGACGCACCTTCCGGGCCGTGGGACGACGAGCTTTCCCTGGAGATGCCACCACGACTGTTTGAAGACGTTGCCTGGCAGGTTCCCGGCGATGAACAACCGGATGAGTTTCCACCAGGTGAGTTTCATCAGTGGTTTTCGAAGATCCCCGGCAAGCCGTTCCAGGTCGGAGAGGAGAAGGCGGCCAACCGCGTTTTCTCTCAATTCAGCGGGATCGCAAAGTTGAATGCTCCGTGGGTCGATTCAGCAGTCCTTCGATTAGGGCTTTACGACACAGAACGTTGTTCATTCACGGTGTGGAGTGGAAACCGCGGAGTTCAGTTGACGTACTACCGGCACCGCAATCCCAATGTATGGGGGGCTTGTTCGGTGACTCGTGCTGGCCGTAGTGGAGAGGACGCGCTGCCGAGACTCGGACGTTTTCTGACCAGCGACTGCGGACGCTGGCATCGTTCCAACTTTGGTGTTTTCGACCTTCGCTGCAACGATGGTTATCTTCGAATGGTTCGCGGCGATGTTGTGCTTCTGTCAGTGCCGCTTGACGATCGGCCTGATGAAATCATCCTGAACGGCAAGTTAAAGATTCGCGACGTGCGAATGTTTCGGTCGGAGCCGTTGCCTGAGCCCGTCGTCCAGCGCTCCGTCACCTCAGAAACGAAAAACATCCTCGCTTCGACGAAGCCGTCGGATCTGAACTGGTCACAGACCAACGTTCCCGACGGCGGCTTTTCGAAGCTGGACAGCAGCGGTCTGGTTCGGCTTGAGACAACATCAGATTCAGCGGAAAGATCGCTCGCCTTTGTTCAGATTCCAGATTCGGGGCTCGCCGAAACAGTCTTTCGAGTCGACTCGATCGATCCCGGTGCCGGCATCTATTTTGGCCGTGCGAATGGCGAGCAGATTTTTCGAATCAGTTGCGTCTGGGACACGGGGGGAAACAAACCGGCGCTCTGGTTTCAGGCAGCCGGTCAGCATGAAGTCGAGCGGAAGTTTGATTCGGATGCCTATGTCGTCCCCTGGACCGGCAAGGGACAGTGGATTCGAGTTGTGGCGGGCTACGGAATCACAACTGTGCAGATGAGTCCAGACGGTGTGAACTGGGGATGGATTATGGACAATCCGATTCGCACTGACTGGGAACGGGTTGAGACAGTCGGTCTCTTTACCGAACCGAAGGGCGAACGGCGGATCGAGCTGGCCAGCATTTCCATCAATGAGTTTCCGGCAATTGTCGCTGTTGCCGATTCTCAGGTTCTGTCGCAGGTTGACGTCACCGCCTTTGAGCCATTGAACGTGCTCGATGTCGGTGCCTGGTTTCACAGGGTAACTCGACTTCAACCGGCGGGTGTGTCCTTTGCCAACTGGCAGCGAGCCTGCGCCGTCGCGACGCTGCGGGCTCGACCTCGCGCACCGCTTGGGACATTTCTGCTCAGCGGACTGCTGGCCGACGGAGCATTTTCGAATGATGCAAACGTTACCGCTAAACATGCCACCGCCTGGAAACTGCTGAGCGAAACCAGCCAGCTCGTGTCGCTTCTCGATTCCAACCGGGCCGTTCAGTTTCAGCAGTTATTTCACGAGGTGGCTCGTCGGCAGGTTGCTGAAAAGCTGGAGTCGAATGTCGTTGCGGTTGATGCCGACGACGAGCGGTTTCCAGCGACGGGATCAATCGTTGAAAGGATGGCTTCTTTGTTATTGAGTCTGCCAATGCAGACGAATCAGGCATCAGCATTAACGGCTCAGGCTGCTGCGCGGCTGGAAATCATTTCTCTGCTGCAGTCGAATCAGCACAAGCGAGTACAACAGTTGATCGACAATGTTGTTTTCTGGAATTCGAACGCGCATCCGAGTCGTGACTGGTGGTCGCAGGTTGATGCGATTTATCCAACGCTTGCCTGGGCGGAACTGCGTTCTCATGACGGAGTTGACTCTGAAGTTCAAATGGCACGACTGGCACTGCCTCGACGGTGGAAGACAACGCTGATTTCCGAACGGCACCCGCTGGCTCAACCTGTCAGCAAAGAAGCGTACAATGTGATGGCCGAGTTTCAGGCGGCTGTCGATGGTGGGGCTTTTCAGGATGCTTGCCAGGTCATTTCCTCGGCTGGTTCGGCAAATCTGATCGGCCTGCTGCCGGATTCGCAGGACGATCAGTTGCTGGTCTCATTTCCGAATGCCGTGGCGATGGCAATGGATCGGTATCCAGAATTACGACAGCAGATGAATGACCGCTTTGGAGCGATTGGTCGATTGCGAGTTCGACAGGCGATCGAGAATGGGGACTATCGGCAGGTCGAAGCGGCAACGATTCAGTTCTTCGGAACGCCCGCCGCCGCCGAAAGTGATTTGTGGCTGGGCGATCGAGCAATGTCGGCGGGGCAGTTCGCTCAGGCACGCAGTTTTTTCGAGCGATCGATCAACGGATTTCGAGCGAACTCGCAGATCGAATCGAGTGAGCTGGCATCAGCAATAGCGAGGCTGAAAGTGGTGGAGGGGTTGCTGGGTGAAAAACGCGAGCGGCATTCAGCTGAAGAGCTGACTCAAACTGTCAGCTTTGGAAGCCAGCAATTCTCTCCGGAGCAGGTGACCAGGCTCGCCGACGAAATCGCCGCAGCACGCGCGCAGCAGACATCCAAAGGTACGATCAATTTACAGGCGACGCAGGTTCCGAGCGGTCGGTTCGACGTACCACGCGTGCCGCAGCTGGTTTCACACAGGATCGAAAACCGTAGTCGCTACGAAGGCGATCTTGGTGAGCACGTCGGGCGATCGGCACCGGCCGATACAGACTGGGTAGCGCGGCAGCTTGCTTCGACAGTCGTCGGAGATCGCGCGTTTCTTTGCAACCGTTTTCAGGTGAGCTGTCTGGACCTGACGAATGGCAGCACGCGATGGAGTCAGCAGTTGGGGGGCAATCACGGTTCTGCTCACCACTGGCCGATGCTGGCGATGAGGCCCCTGGTCATCGGCGAGTCAGTTTTCTGTCGGCGATTAACGAAGGGCGGAACGGAGCTTGTCTGTTGCCAGACTTCAGATGGAAAAATTCAGTGGCAACAGCAGCTTGAGCAACTTCTGGTCAGTGATCCGTTTCTGCTGCGAGGCCGTCTCCACATTCTGGCGACGGACCAGTCAAGTATCGGTCCGACGGTGCTGAATCTTCTGACTGTACATCGTGAATCTGGAGCTTTGCTGTCGACTTTGCCCGTGTTGAAGCTGTTCGACGCGTGGCAGAATTCGGCGATGGTTTGCCAGGTTGCCGTTCGCGATGCGCAGTTTTTTGTCAGCACCGGTGGCGCGGTGGCCTGTTGTGACACCGAGGGGCAAACGCTTTGGGTCAGGCGTCGTGCATGGACACCAACGAATCTTGACAGCCGATATCGATATGCCCGGTCGTGGTCGGCACCGATCATCGTTGACGAGCAATTGATTGTTGGGCAGCCGGAAGGTCCGACAATCGATTGCTTGAATATCCAGACCGGGCGACTTCTCTGGCAGCATGTCGAGCCTGAACTACGTCGAGTCATTTCACAGTTTGCAGAGACGATCCTGCTTGAGACTCGGGATGGTCTGAAAGCGATTTCCGTCGAATCCGGCAGGACTCAGTGGCTGCACTCAGCATCCGATCTGATGGATGGGATCGCTGTTGGAACGTTGAGTGCTGAGGTGAGCACTCAGTCGAACGGTGGGGCTCAGTCGGGCAGCAGCGATCATGGTGACCGACACGTCGTGCTTGCTGTACGGCATGTTCCGAATCAGGAAGGCCGGTCCAGCACGGCGATTCCAACTCTTGTCTGGATTGATGCTGCCGACGGGCGGGAGCTGGCACGGCAAGGGTTTCCGAATCTTGCTGACCGGGAAGCGCGAGTTGGACCACTGCTCGTTACGAATGACCGCTTCTTTGCTTTTGTCGGTAAGGATCGTAAAGAAGGAAAACGGGATATCGTCGAGCTTGTTCCTGAGCCGGGTGTCGTACTTTCAGAACCGGTTGATCAGGAGTTGCTCGCGAAGTGGCACCCGGAGTTTCTGGCGTCGACATTTGCGGACAATGCACTCGGTCGGCCAGATCTTCTGGCAACGTCAATTCAGCGTGACAGCCGCAACGGAGTTGACGCGGTGTGTCCCGGTTGGCTGTTGATCACTCCGCCGCAGCCTGGTGGGATGGGCAGACGTGCCGAACATCGCGGGCAAAAGGAAGCTTTGGAACTGCGTCTGCAACCGGTGCGATTGTCGCCGGAAGACCAGCAGGCGTTGACGGAAACGCCGAACGGCGCGATTCGTTTTGTTCGAGATGTTCATGTGCCTTCGACCGGCGATCAGAGTTTTCGCTTTAAGGCAGGGAACAATTCCGGAGAAGTGTGGAACCTGACCGTTGACGTGAATGGTCAGCAGATTCACAGCACCATCATTAACAACGACACGGCGCCGTCCGGTTGGGCAACAATTCAAAACAGTCTCCAACGCTGGGCCGGAAAGAGTGTCCGAGTGGTCATTACATGCTCGCTGACTGACATCGCGAAACAGACGTCGGTATTCCTGAGCGAGATGAACTCATCCACCCTCGCGCGACCAGTCTCGGACGATTAACGATCTGTCAGAACTCGCTGATAGACCTCACGGATCCGGGCGGTCATGGTCTGGTGGCGAAATATTTCGGTGAAACGTTCTCGACCGTTCATTCCGAGTCGATTTCTGAGTGCTGCGGATTCGGCGAGTTCGCAGATTGCGTCGGCCAGTCCAGCAATTTCCTCGACCGGCAGCAGGTAGCCAGTTTCTTCAGGGATGACAACTTCGCGAGCGCCGTCGACGTCGTAGCTGACGACCGGTTTGCCGGCGATCAGGCCCTGTGGAAGAACTCGGGCGAGTCCTTCCCACTCGCTGGTGTGTGCGACGATGTCCGCTGCACTGACCAGTTCAGGAATCCGCTCTGGGGGAACGAGACCTGTCAGAATGAAATGATCGGACAGCCCGAGTTCTGAAATCCTTTGTTCGAACTCTGCCCGCAGTATGCCGTCACCGATCAGAACGAAGCGAACGTTCGGCGATCGATCGATAATTCGACGCGCCGCCTCGATGAGAAACTTGTGCCCTTTGAGGTGAAACAGTCTCGCCACCTTGGCAACAACAACGTGCTCTGGCTTCAGGCCAAGCTGCTGTCGGACTTCGTTTCGGTCGCGAGGTGGATTCAGAAACGGATCAACGTCCATTCCGCTGTAGATCGTTGTAAACTTATCAGCCGGTGCAATGCCTGCAGCAAGGTACTGTTCTGTCAGGGAATCGCAGACACTGATAAAGGCGTCCGTCCTTCCTGCCGCCCAGCGTTCGAGTCCTCGATAAATGTTGAAAGCCAACGCCGATTGTCCGCGATGGAACGATGCTCCGTGAATTGTGTGTACGGTTGGGATTTTCGCCTTGGCGGCAGCGTAGCGGCCGATGATTCCGGCTTTCGAACTGTGCGTGTGAACGACGTCCGGTTTGAGATCGCGCAGTAATGAAACCAGCCGCTGGTAACTCGACCAGTCTCGCCACAGATGGATACTCCGTCTCAATTCGGGGACTTCGACGATTCGAAAGCCGGCTTCGCGTGCGCGATCCATCAGGCTGCCCTCCGGGCCCAATGCCGGGCCCGTGATCAGAGTCACCTCGTCGCCGAAATCGCGGTACTGATCCTCGCACGTAAATAGCGTGTTCTGCTGGGCCCCGCCGATGATCATTCGGGTAATCACATGGGCCACGTGCATGGAGTTGTTCCGGTTGTGGTCACTTATCGAGTGATTGTTTACAGGGCTGATTGACGTGGAAGGCTGGACGCTACTGTCGTGGCAGCTTGTCGATGGCGTCGTGCGAACCGATCAGCATCAGCAGGTCACCTTCCTGAATCAGATCGTCAGGTCGCGGAACGCTGATGATTTCGGGAAGGGGCAAGGCTGCCGATTCGCTCTCGCCACCTTCCTCTATGGGGGGCACCGCCTGCCGCTTGATGGCGACCAGGTTGACATCGAACTTTGTCCGCAGTCCAAGGTCTTTCAGGCCGGTACCCCACCAGGATTTCGGAGCTTCGATTTCGACGATCGAGTATCCTTCGGCGATGTCGATGACATCATTGAGACGAGGGTTGGCAAGTCGCCGGGCCATTTGCTCTCCGGCGCTGGTTTCCGGCTGAATGACTTCGTCCGCTCCGATCTGCCGGAAGATCTCTGCGTGAAACGTTGTCTGCGCGCGGCAGATTATTTGCGGAACTCCCAGTTTTCGCAGGATCACCGTCGTCAGTAGCGATGCTTCGAAATTCTCGCCGATCGACACAACGCAGACGTCGACCTTGTCGATGTCCTGAGCGTCCAGCGCGTCGCGATCGGTTGAGTCCAGACGCACGGCCAGGTCAACGTCGTCCTTGATTTCGTTGACCAGCTGCATGTTCCGGTCGGCGGCGATGACTTGAACGCCCAGCCGCGCAAGGTTTCTGGCCAGGGCCATGCCAAAACGTCCCAGCCCGATGACAGCAATTCGTCGCAACGGTCTATCTCCAGATTAATCGTCACAGGTTAATCGGCTGAATCCTAACCGGTTGAGTCGGTGGCCGCTTTAATCGGTGGTCGTTGAAGCATCGGTCTCGATCGCAGCCACCGGTGTGTCAGAGTCGACTCGTTCGATGCTGACCTGAAACTCGTCCAGACGATAAAGCAGCTTTCGAGACAGTCGACAGTGAAACGTCACCTGCTCATCGTCATAAGTCGTCGACGTGATTTCCGCATGTTGATTGAGGAAGTGGTGCAGCCGACCGTCGGCAACGTGGCCGTCGATTTTCAGCTCAACGGCCCCTTCACCCAGCCTCCCTGTGACTGCGGCGCAAAGTCGATCAAGTCCTTCGCCGGTGGCGGCACTGACGGTGACAGCATTTTCAAACTTCAATCGCAGCACATCCACAATCGACCGGTCATCCATGGCGTCGCACTTGTTAAGTACCAGCAGCATGTTCTCGTGCGAAACTCCCAACTCGTCGAGCACGCTGTTTACCGTATCGATCTGCGACAGAGCCTGCGGATGGCTGGCGTCGACGACGTGCAGCAGCAGGTGCGCACAGCGAGCCTCCTCCAGCGTCGAACGGAAGGACGCCACCAGGTGATGCGGCAGGTCTCGGACAAAACCGACGGTGTCGCTCAGCAGAACGTCGCCCCACGATGGCAGCGTCCATTTTCTGGTTCGAGTATCCAGCGTCGCAAAAAGCTGGTCGGCGGCGTAAACATCAGCGCCGGTCAACGCGTTCATCAAGGTACTCTTGCCGGCGTTGGTGTAGCCGACCAGTGAAACGGTCATGTGGTCCTGCCGCTGATGCACCATTCGCCCACGGTGCTGTTCGACAACCTGGAGTTTGCGCCGGAGTTCAGCAATTCGCTTGCCGATCAGCCGTTTGTCGGTTTCGAGCTGCTTCTCACCGGGGCCACGACCGGCACCGACACCGCCTTCGATTCGCTCCAGGTGAGTCCACATGCGTTTCAGTCGAGGCTGAGAATAGAGCAATTGCGCCAGTTCAACCTGCAGTTTTGCTTCGTACGTGCGAGCCCGGCTTGCAAATATGTCGAGGATGATTTCGCTTCGATCGACAATAACCATGTCGAGTTCCCGTTCCAGGTTACGACCCTGACTCGGACTGAGGTTATTGTCGAAGACCACAATCTCGGCCCCCAGCGATTCAGCCAGCATCTTCAGTTCGGCGACCTTACCCTTCCCCATCAACGTGGCGGAATCAGGCAGTTTCCGGTTCTGAATCAGCTGCCCGACAATCTGCACGCCGGCAGTTTCGACAAGCCCTCGAAGTTCCTCCAGCGGATCTTCGACGCTGCTTTGCTCTGAACCTTCAAGTACGACGGTCGCCAGAATGGCTTTTTGATTATTTACCTTGAGATTGTCGCGTTTCGGTTCTGCCAAGTGATTGACTACCTCAGTTTTTGTTTGGTGAGTGGTGTGCGGCTCGCGTCTGCAAACGATGGTAACTGCCACCACGTCATTGCTGGCGACGTCGCGAGTGTAGGCGGAGAAGACTGTTGATTCCATAATCGGCTCCACGATCGGGCTGGTTTCATCGCGGCGTGGACAGCAACGAGGGGTGTCCGGTTCGGACCTGGACGGTTCTCGAGTGACGGGAATCTTGCGTGAACCCGCACGCCGTTGAATTGGTCTCTCGGCAGGCTTCGTTAAACTGTCGCGCCTCGCTGATTCCATCCGTCGCTTTTGAATGGTTGGTCAGATTTTCAGCCAGCCTCAACATTCCCCAGATTTCAACTGGATTTTCTTATGAGTGAACGATGGATTGCCGACCGGATGCACAGAATTGATGCGTCCGGAATTCGTAAGGTGTTTGACCTTGCCGCGAAAATGACCGATCCGATCAACCTGAGCATCGGGCAGCCACATTTCGACACGCCGGACGAGATCAAAGAATCGTTATTCGAAGCGGTCCGGGATGGTAAGAACGCTTACAGCCAGAGCCAGGGGATCGCTCCGCTGCGGGAGAAACTGGAAGCTCGTGTCGCTGCTGAGTACGCACATCCGGACCGGCAGCTGTTCATCACCAGTGGAACCAGCGGCGCGCTGATGCTGGCGTTGTCGGCGTTGATTAACCCCGACGACGAGGTCATCGTTTTCGATCCGTACTTTGTCATGTACAAGCATCTGACGGCGATGTCCGGCGGGAAGGTCGTGCTGATCGACACATATCCGGATTTCAAAATTGATATCGAAAAAGTTCGGAATGCGATTACCGATCGGACAAAGTTGATTTTGTTTAACAGTCCGTCGAACCCGACCGGAACAGTCGCCAGTGTCGAGGAAATGAAAGCGCTGGCCGAACTGGCCAAAGAGAAAGACGTCGCGCTGCTCAGCGACGAAATCTATCGTTCGTTCTGTTACGACGGAGACTTCGTCAGCCTAGCCAGATGGAACGAAGACACCATCGTGATTGACGGCTTCAGTAAGTCACACTCGATGACCGGCTGGCGGCTTGGAGTTGTCCACGGGCCCGCTCACGTCATGCAGCAGATGATCAAACTTCAGCAGTTCACTTTTGTCTGCGCGCCTCATCCGATGCAGTGGGCAGCGCTCACGGCCGCCGACTACGACATCACCGGGCGGGTTGACGAATACCGCGAAAAACGCGACTTCATGGTTCGCGAGCTTTCGAGCGACTACGAAATCGCTGGAGCAAACGGCGCGTTTTATCTCTTTGTGAAAACGCCCTGGGGAACCGCCACGGAATTTGTCAAAGCGGCGATCGATCACAACCTTCTGGTCATTCCCGGCAACGTCTTCAGCTCGCGGGATACGCACTTCCGAATTTCGTATGCCGCAGAGAATTCGACGCTCGAACGCGGCGTTGAGGTTTTGAAGAAGATGGCCAAAGGGCCGACTGGTTAGACGCGGCAGATTGGGCGAATACCTTGCGTCGAACGAGGCGATCATGGACAGAAGCAGGCAGGCGATCCGGCTCTGCCTCTGCGCCTTGAGCTGTTTCGCCACTCGTGCGCGGGCTGTCAGAAGTGCCGACCCTGCGCTTACTGAACGAGGCCCTTAGTCAGCTCCATGAAGGCTGTTTCCAGGTTGACTTCTTCCTCGCGGAACAGCTTCAGCTTGAACTTTGCATCGAGCAGTGCGGATGGGAGTTCGCTGTAGTCGTCGGTTTCGGCTTTCAGGGTGACGTCGATCACGGCCTTTGGTGAAACCGAAACCGCGTCGACCAGATCGTGCTGTTCGAGCAGTGTCGCAGCTCGATCGGTTTCGGCGGTGTCGCCCTTGACCTGAATCTGCAGCACGATTCGCTGGCGAGCCTTTTTCATGACCTCGCCGACCTGGCCGTCTACGATCAGGTTGCCTTTTTCGATCATCCCAACGCGTGTGCAGACGTCGGCCAGTTCAGGGAGGATGTGGCTGGAGACGATGACTGTTTTGTTGAGTTCACCGAGCCGTTTCAGCAGATTGCGGATTTCGATACGGGCTCGTGGGTCCAGACCACTGGCCGGTTCGTCGAGCAGCAGAACCTGAGGCTCGTGCAGCATGACTCGCGCCAGACCGATGCGCTGCGTCTGGCCGCGGGAGAGCTGATTGACCATCGCGTCCCGCTTGAAGGCCATGTCGACGAGTTCGAGTTTTTCTTCGACAACTTTGCGGCGTTTGTCCGGAACGACCCGGTAGGCGGCGGCGAAGAATTCGAGATACTCGACGACGGTCATGTCCTCATACACGCCGAAGAAGTCCGGCATGAAGCCGATCAGCCGCCGGATTTCCTGAGGATGCGTGTAGATCGATTTTCCGCAGACGTACGCTTCGCCGTAGTCCGGTTGCAGCAGCGTCGCGATCATGCGCATCGTTGTTGTCTTGCCGGAACCGTTTGGGCCGATGAAGCCGAACACGTCCCCTTCGGCAAGATTCAGATCGATATGGTTAACGGCAATCAGTTCGCCGTAGCGTTTGGTGAGTTGGCGTGTTTCGATCACTTGACGGCTTGCTCGCTATGAAGAAGTTCAGGTCGACAAAGATTCGAGGACTAAACCACGGAAGGCACGGAAAAACTCGGAAGCGACTTCCTCTGAATTCGGTAATATACCGTGTATTTCCGTGGTTGAATTTCTGCCATGTCAGTTCGTCGGGGTACCGCTTCCCGACAACGGATCTGTTTGTCATGATTAGCAGCGGAACGGGCTGCGTAAGGTATCGACTGCCTGACGCGAAAGGAACAACCCGTTCTCCCTCCGCTTCATCCTCACAAAATCCAGCCTCCGGTGTTTCATGTCTCTCCAGAAACGTCTGAATTTTTTCGCTCTTCTGTTCGTCTTGAATTGGGCCGCCGCGAGCCGTGCTGTCGCGGCACCGGTCGATGAGCATTTCTTTGAGACTCGGATCCGTCCGATCCTGGTCGAGAAGTGTTTCAAGTGCCACGGCAGCGAGAAAGCCAGCAGCGGGTTTCGCGTTGATTCGCGAGACGCTCTGCTGAAGGGGGGAGAGGTTGGTCCGGGGGTCGTTCCTGGCAAGCTGGACGAAAGCTGGCTGCTCATGGCGATTGATCCGGCGAACGAAGACCTGCAGATGCCTCCCGACGATCCACTTCCTGCGAATGTGGTTGCCGACTTTCGAGCATGGATCGAAAACGGCGCCGCCTGGCCGAAGTCCGTCGGCGATGGGCCTGATGCCGCGTTTAAAGCAAAGCGTCACTGGGCGTTTGCACCGGTTTCCAGACCCGAGTTGCCAGTTGTCGACGACGAAGCGTGGGTCAAGACTCCGGTAGACCGTTTCGTTTTGAGAAAGCTCGACGAAGTCGGACTCAGTCCGTCCAGGCAGGCTGACCGTGCAACATTGATTCGCCGGCTGAAGTTTGATCTGCTCGGTTTGCCACCGACCTTCGAAGAGACGCAGGCTTTTGCGAATGACAAGTCACCGGACGCGTGGAAGGAACTCGTCGATCGATTTCTGGCGTCTCCTCATTACGGAGAACGCTGGGGGCGACACTGGCTGGACGTCGCTCGGTATGCTGATACGAAGGGGTACGTTTTCCAGGAAGAGCGCAAATACCCGTTCGCCTACACGTATCGTGACTGGGTGGTGCGAAGTCTGAATGAGGATTTGCCGTACGATCAGTTTCTCATTCGGCAGATCGCTGCCGACTGGCTGGTGAAAGAGGGGCTGCCCGAAAGCGAACTTGCGGCGATGGGTTTTCTGACGCTGGGACGCCGATTCCTCAACAACATTCACGACATTATTGATGACCGGCTCGATGTGATCACCCGAGGCACACAGGCACTTACTGTGACGTGTGCCCGCTGCCACGATCACAAGTACGATCCCATTCCGCAGGCGGATTACTACTCGTTGTATGGAGTGCTGCGGAGTTCGACCGAGCCGAAAGATCACAAAGACGCGATGCCGCTGTTCGAAAGCGACAAGCCGTTCAATCCGTACGTGTTTCTGCGCGGTGGGCAGGGTAATCGAGGTCCGCAGGTTCCGAGACAGTTTCTGGAAGTCGTTGCGGGAGCGGATCGCAAGCCGTTCGAAAATGGAAGTGGTCGCCTTGAACTCGCACGGGCGATCGCTCATCGAGAAAACCCGCTGACAGCGCGAGTCATCGTGAACCGCGTCTGGATGCACCATTTTCATTCGTCGCTGGTAACGACTCCGAGTGACTTTGGTTTGCGATGCGAACCACCGACTCATCCGGAACTGCTCGACTGGCTGGCTTCGCAATTGATCGAATCCGGCTGGTCGCTGAAAGCACTGCATCGGACGCTGTTGAATTCGGCGACGTGGCAACAGGCCAGCGTCGACATGCCCGCAAAGCGGAAAATCGATTCAGAGAATCAGCGTTACTGGAAGATGAATCGGCATCGGCTGGAACTTGAGCCAATGCGGGATGCCATCCTGGCGGTCGGAGGCGATCTGGATCTGACGATTGGCGGAGAGGCCGTCGACATTGTGAAAGATCCCACACCGCGACGTCGCACGATCTACGGATTCATTGATCGGCAGAATCTTCCTGGCCTGTTTCGTACATTCGATTTCGCCGGACCGGACACTCACAGTCCTGGACGTTTCAGCACGTCGGTTCCGCAGCAGACGCTTTATCTGCGTAACAGTCAGTTTCTTCTGAATGAAGCTCGGCGAGTCGCAAAGAGTCTTGATGAAATGACATCGCCAACGATCCGGATTCGTGACCTGTTTCGAAAGACGCTCGCTCGAGATCCAGGTCCAGACGATGTTCAACTGGCCGAGGCATTCCTCGCACAATCTGAAAACGGGGATGCCAGAAGTGTGCCGCTCTGGCAGTATGGATACGGCAATTTTGACTCGAAGTCTGGTCGCGTCAAAAATTTCAGGCACCTGCCTCACTTTACGGGCACAGCGTGGCAGGGCGGGGCGAAGCTGCCGGATCTGCAACTCGGCTGGGCATCGTTGACCGCCAACGGCGGTCACCCTGGCGACCCGAATCACGCTGCAGTTTATCGCTGGACGGCTCCTGTCGCCGGACGCTTTGCGGTTAAAGGGCGACTGAAGCATCCTTCCGAACATGGCGATGGTGTCGAAGGGATTCTCAACGTCCCGTCGCAGAACATCGTGATGCGATGGCCGGTTCACCACGACGAAAGAGCGACCGATTCAGAATCATTTCATGTGGCTGCCGGAGCGACCGTCGATCTGGTCGTTGACTGTCGAAGTAACGTTTCGTTTGACTCGTTCAACTGGAGCTTCGAAATTACCAGTGTCGACAATCCTGCTGAGCGATATTCGATGGCAAGCCAGTTTCGCGGAGTGCTGCCTGACGAGCTGAACGCGTGGGAGATGCTGGCACAGACGCTGCTGCTTTCAAACGAATTTCAGTTTGTGGACTGATTATCGAACGGCCGCTGGAACGAAATCCGTGAAGCGTTTCGAGTTGAGAAACTTCACAACGTTTGAGACAGGCTCGTGGATGGCCTGAAAACCGGAGACTATACTTCGACCGCTGTCACGTCCCATTCCAGAATCCGAAGCGTGAGGAGACACGAGCATGGCACTGTTTGAAATTGAGACCAACGCACACATCATGATTGCCTGGGCCGACGATCGTGAGCACGCGGAAGAGATCGCAAAGACGCACTACCCGGAAGAAGACATTCTGCGACTCACCAAGCGCCCGCGGGACATCTGGGTGATTTCCAAGCGGTTGCTGGGGATTGATGGAAACTCCGAGCCTTGCGATATCGCTCGCGAATGCCTGTCCCGAGCGACTGGTGACAAAGTCCACGCCATCCGACTTTACATGCTGGATACCGGCGTCGATTTGCAGGAAGCGCAGCGAGCCATCGAGACGAATATGTCGCTCGGCTGGTAGTCCATTATTGCCCACAACGGATTCGATCTGGGACTAATGAAGGTCGCAAAGACTGCGATGATGAATCTTCTCTCTTGAGCTATTCGTCGCGTGCATTGCGGCCTTTTTCGTTGTTCCCGCCTGAGGTCTGCACCGACTCTTCAGGCCTCCGCTGATTACCGGAGACTGCCCGTGCTTCGAACACTTCTTTCGATCGTCGTATTTTCAGTCGCCTTCGTCGCGCATCCTACATTCAAAGCCGGCGCGGCCGACGACTATCCGGTCCATCCGGATTCGATACAGCAGGACGGCGTGCCGCGGGGTGAGATTAAAGGGCCCTTCGAATGGCGCAGCGAGATCTTTCCTGGTACGGTTCGAGAATTCGCGATCTACGTGCCTGCTCAGTACGACGCGACGAAGCCTGTCTGTTCGATGATCGTTCAGGATGGTTTGCCAAAGGCGAAGCAGTGGAAGCTGGCGACGGTCCTTGACAATCTGATTCACAAAGGCGACGTGCCCGTTCAGATCGGTATTTTTGTCAGTCCAGGAGTCGTTCCGGCTGCTGGAGGGAATGCTCAGCCGCGATTTAATCGAAGCTTTGAGTACGACGGCATGGGTGATCGATACGCCAGATTTCTACTCGAAGAAATCATTCCCGAAGTCGCCAGGTCGTATAACCTCAGCACCGATCCGAACGACCGATTGATTGCCGGAACCAGCTCCGGTGCGATCGCCGCTTTCACCGCCGCCTGGGAACGCCCCAATGAATTCCGGCGAGTCTTCAGCGCTGTCGGGACTTACGTTTCGTTGCGGGGCGGCGACGAATATCCGTCGTTGATCCGCAAGTTTGAAAACAAGCCACTGAGAGTCTACCTGCAGGACGGTTCGAACGACCTGGACATCTATGCCGGGAGCTGGTGGGTTGCGAATCAGGCGATGTTGTCAGCTCTGAAGTTCTCAGGTTATGACGTTGCTCACACCTGGGGCACAGGCGGGCATAACGGAAAACACTCGACAGCCATCCTGCCCGATGCGCTGCGATGGCTGTGGCGAGAATACCCGGAGCCGATCAAGCCCGGGGTTCCGCCAACGCGGCGTACCGAATTGATCATTCCCGGCGAGGATTGGGAACTGGTGAGTTCCGGACATCGATACGCCGATGGTCCGGCGGTAAATGGCGCTGGCGAAGTCTTCTTCGCCGATCGCGAAGCCGGAACCGTTCATCAGGTGAAGCTCGACGGAAACGTTTCAGTTTTTGCGCAGGCAGGAGAAGGAATCGGGGGGCTGATGTTTGGGCCCGACGGAATGCTCTACGGCTGCCATCGTGGCAAACGAGCCGTCGTTCGTTTTAACCCGATCGGCGAAATGGAAACCGTCATTCCCGATACGATGTGCAACGACCTCGTCATTCTGCAAGATGGCTCGGGCTACGTCACCGATCCTGAACGTCAGGAAATTCGGCGGTTTACTCCAGACGGGGAGTCAACTGTTGTCGCGAAGGGGATTAACTATCCCAACGGAGTCATCGTTTCGCCCGACCAGATGCAGCTTTTCGTTTCCGACACGCGAGGCCGTTTCACGTTTGCATTCATGATTGCGGCCGATGGCTCGCTTCAGCACGGTCAGAAGTATGGGCATGTCCACGTTCCAGACAGTAGCAGCTTCAGCGGAGCTGATGGCTGGACCGTCGATTCAGACGGTCGTCGATATCTGACAACAAAGCTCGGCCTGCAAGTATTCGACCAGCTCGGTCGCTGCCACTTCATTCTGTCTTTTCCACCAGAAACTTCGTGGATGTCGAACGTCTGCTTCGGGGACCCGAAACTCGACACACTTTATGTGACGTGCAAAGACAAAGTCTTCCGCCGAAAGGTCAAAGCCACCGGCGTCGTCTCGTGGAAGGCTCCGGTGAAGATGCCAAAGCCGGGGCTGTGACTGCCTTTAGCGGTACTGAAAGCTGAATCGAGAATTTTCGACCGTTATCGTCGTCGCGAATCCTGCTAAATAGTTCAGATTCGTGGATTCGAATCACGAACCAGACGGGCAGAATGACGATCTGGAAGCTGTGGTTGACGTAGTCGGAAAATTCTCGACAATCCGCCCGCGTAGACCACGCACCCTTCGGAGAGGTGGCAGAGTGGCCGATTGCACCGGTCTTGAAAACCGGCGTGGGGCAACCCACCGGGAGTTCGAATCTCCCCCTCTCCGCTTTTGATTTTTCTGTGACACAGAGCGACAGGATGAGTTATCTCCTGTCGCTCTCTGCATTTGTGGCTGGTCACATGCTCCGGGTTCAGGCTCGGTACCTTCCTGCTGGGCATCACCCGCTGTGACATCCGAAGACGTCGAAAGTCCCTCTGAGACAGAAAAGTGTGCAACATTCCGTGCAACGCTTTTTGCCCCACGCTTGTCAGTCGTGGGCTGGTCGGGCGGTTTATCGTCCGGCTCTTGTGGACCGCGATCCTCAGTCTCGTTTGCGGATGGTGTCGATGCCTGACCACTTCGCAGCATGCCATGATACAGGTCTTCGAGACCCAGGTCGGTGTAGACCCGGTACGTCAGGTTGATATCCGAGTGTCGAGCCAGCCGCTGTACATATGCCGGTGGTTCGCCTGCCTTGATCAGGTTGGTGATGAACGTGTACCGCAGAGCGTGAAAGTCGGCCTTGCGGTCATCGACCTCATAGGCGATCTCGGCTTCCTCCAATACCGCCCGGATCATTTTGCCCCCGCCACGACTCGTCGCCCAAGTTCCCGGCCAGAGTTTCGCCTGTCGGGATTTCCCAGTGATCCAGCTCTTCAGAAACTGCACCACTTCCGGGTCTCGGAGCGGAATGCGAGCCGCATCCTTGTTTTTTGTCTGGGAGGCAGACAGACGAACGTGAGGGTGCTCGTCATCCAGATGCAGATCGGCCACCACTAACCGACTCAGTTCCGATGCCCGAAATCCGGTGTGGAGTGCCACCCGAAACAAGGCAGCCTGATCCGGCCCCGACAGGCCGTACATCGGCGAACATGCCCGTGCTGCTTTCAACAGCTTCGTGCATTCATCGGGAGTGAGTGCCCGTCGTTGATGGCGACGTTCGCTCACCTTCGGCGGTCGCAGTTTTTGAAAGGGATCAGTCTCAACCCGTTCGTCGTCGAGCAGAAACTTGGCGAACTGCTTGGCGTGCCGAACAATATGTTTACAGGTCTGCTGAGATCGCCCCTGCTTACGTTGCGACGCCAGATAGGACTGAAAGCTGTTCGCATTCAACTCAGACAGGAGCAGTATCCCCATGGCGTCAAATGCTCGTCGGAGGCGACCGACAACCAGTTTGACCTGGGCCGGACTGATTTCCCGGTCTTCAAGAGACTGCTGAAAATCCTCCAGATGCTCGGCCAGCGGCTTTTCGTTCTGCTTGATCCGTGACGTGCGAATCCCGGCTCGTTCTTCATTGACTTCCCGCTTCGCTTCACGAAGTCGGATCGCGGCCTCGTCAAAGGTCTTGAAGCCGTTTTCCTGAACACGTTTCCAGGCAGCGTTCGGGTAGCGAATGGACCAGGTCGACGCTTTAGTTTTTACGCCGTTTCGGACGATGGTAGGACGGAATGGTTTGCTCATCGTTACCGCCCTCCTTTCGACTTCCGATATTTCGGATGAAGGCGTTCCCATTGCCTGCGACCCGGGCAGCCGCTATCGATCCAGTGCATGATCTCATCACGCCCCCAGACTCGTTGCGTGCCGATGTTGACGGACTCTGGTAAACGACCTTGGCTTTCGAGTCGATAGATCGTTCGAATCGTTCTCCCCAGAAGTTCAGCCATATGATGCTTGGTCAGTAATGGTGGATATGGAGTCGTGACTTCAGTCATTTCACGTCCTCCTCTCCGTTCGCCACACGACGAGCTTCTGCTCTTCGGACGATATTCGCAAGGACTTTCGCGAGCGTCTGAACGCGGGAATCGTCTCGCCCAGCTTGACTGACGTTGTGCAGGGGATGGCTCGGTGGTGCGGATGCATCACCGTTCACGGGTTCAACCGTCAGGTCGATCCCCCATTTTCGTCTTCGATTGGAAGGTTTGGACATTAGTCTCAACTCTCCTTCGCGTTCTGGTGAACGCTGCGTAACCGATCAGCAACCAGAGACGCAGGAGCCGTCCCTGCATCAGGTGGTTGTTGTTCGATCGAGATGATTTGAAGATGCGTGTCCATGATCTCTGGCTTATTCGAGAGTGCCGACTCACACTGTTGGAGCCGAACGGACCTTTGACTGATTACCCGGATCGATTTGACCTGATCACGTCAGTTGATCGGATATCCCGAAGGCTCCGTCCGCGAATCCGATAGCGAAGCTTCCTGATTGCAATGGATGCGATGGGGTTACGACTTCAAATAAGTTGTCCTGAGTAATGGGCGTCGGCAGCAGCTTGTTCCAGAACTCAAAGTAAACCTGAGAGAGAGGACTGTCGTGTAGACCGGGATCTTCTTCATCTTGCCCGCCAAGAATCGACTCCAGCAATTCGTGGGAAACAGTCCATTCGCACTTTACCCCACAAGCTATGTGCTTTGCCCATTCTCGAACCATGTCTGGCAGGAACTCAGCGAGATTGGACAACTCTTGATCTGTAGCGATCTCTGTGCTCCATTTTTTTCCGATCTCCAGTCCTTTGGTATAGGATTGATGCTTGATGGCTTCTCGCCTGACACATTGCTGTTCCCAGAATTCCTTGATGAAGCCGCGAAGAAACAGCCTCTCTTCCTTGCATGTCGGTCGAGGCATTGGAACGAGAGGGTTCCATGAGGAACCACGTGGGTTTGACCAATGAACGAAATCGACGTCCACATCTCTCATGGTGACGAGGAGATCATCGATTGTCCTTTGCTCTGTTTCGGCTATCCAGTCTTGGGCGAAGGAGCGTCCTTCTTCTATGAAGTCGCGATTCTTCTGTTTCTTAGCTGTTGTTGAAGACATTGGTGTTCCTTTCGAAGGAGTTTACTGCCAGGGTTTTAGGCAGATTTGAGTGTGCCCCCAGTTACGTCACAGGGAGTAATGGGCGGGAGTATGTCAAAGTTCAAAGGGCAACGCTGTAGACAGAATGTGCCCAAAGTGTTCCCGATCCCAGCTGGCCTAGTCGATCCGGTAGTAACCGTTCTTGGGAGCTTTAATGATGAAGCCCCGTCGGCAGAGACCCGGGAGGTATTTTCGAGCCGCTTCGTAACTGCACAACGCCTTGTCGGCCAGCTGATGGGCGGTTTGAGGAATATCATTTGTCACCCTCACCAGATCCTGTTCTGTTTCTGTGAGAGTCAACTCGAGCGGAGGGTCCACGATGTATTTCAGAATCCGTTGGGCCTTCGCTTTGATCTCCTGGTATTGAGGGGAATCAAGGAAGCCGACCTCTCCGAACGCTTCATCAGTAGGGTTGAGAAGAAACATCCAGGCCTCTACTGGGTTGGACGCCTCGAATACGTGAGAACAATATGCTGTTCCGGCAGGAGGAAGATAAAAGTGAGTCGCTACCTGCGGTATGTGTGAGGACATCGACTGATATGCCCGCTCAAAATCTGCATCCCAGTTGTCGCCACAGCAGTCAGGTGGGATGCGTCCTCTTCCGCAGCTCTCTCGGATTGCTTTCTCCGCCAGGACCGCTCTCCTGATGAAGGCTGTTGTACATTTCTTGAGATCTGCAGACGTGCAGTTGATGTGCTGCCGTGACGCCATTTCTTCATTCCTCATAAGGATGGTTTTGATAACTGAAGCCAGATCAGGCCTCTCGAAACCATTCTTCAGGGGAAGTCAAAGTGACATGGGGCGAGATCTGCTGTAATTGGGCCCCTCGGGATTACAGCGATTCTCACTTTTCCGTTGGACACTTGGTTTTCAGGACAGGTGAGCCTGAGTGTGTCACCCTAACGATGGCCAGATAGACGTAACGCCTTTCCAATACTGTGGTTACGGATTCACTTTGGGCTTTGCGTCCATTCGCTTAATTCAGTGATCAGATTTTCTACCCGTTGACTCTTTGAGTGCAGCAAGAAACTCCTGAAGCGTATTGGAGAATGCCTCACCTTGCCGGATCAGCTTGTCTGTTAGGATATCCAGTTCTTCCGGCAGGATTTCTGGTTGTGGCAATTTGGATAGGTGCTCGTCGAGCATTGGAAACTTAAATCCGGGCCGGACCTTGTAGGCTCTGAGCCTCTCATCAAAGTACCAGGGGATTCCAGCCATGCTCAGAGTCTGCAACAGGCGGAAGACAGTTCTGCGTGAACACGAAAGCTCTTCGGCTAGAGCATCGGCATCCCAGCGTCCACGGCCCATGATCAGGTGCAACGTCTGCATTAACCGGGCGAGACGTTCACATTGACGTACCCGTCGGTCTGCATCGCTTCTTCCATTTTTGTCTCCTTTGTTTGCCATGCCACCCAGTGGATCATATGGCGGTGACATGGGTGGGGCATTTTGATCCAGTGCCCCTAAATGACACAGTGCCTCGTAAGAATGTGACTCGTCAGTGACGAGCATATCAAAGGAGGTCTAAAGGTGAGCTTTAGGGAATGGACAGAGCAACTGCGGTCGATCCAGGGAAATCAGCCTTTGTGGCCCCGGCTACTTGGGATGATGTTGGATGCCGAGTTCGAGCGACTTTCCAGTGTTGATGAGGTCTATGAAGGTGAAGTGTTTAAGGACAGAGACCATCATGAGATCTCTCAAGGGACCACTGAACGTTGTCTGGTTGCTTCGCTATACCACCGCTGTGTGAATGACAACCATGGATGCCTGCTTTATGAGTCCGAGCCAATCTGGCTGCTGGGCTACGAGTGGCCGAATCAGGGTGGAGATAAGGAGCGTGGACGTCGTGCTGATCTCGTTGGATTGCGTGTTGACGGGAGCCTTGTTGTCTTTGAATGTAAGCGGTCTGATAATGCCGATCCGCCACTGACGGCGTTGGTTGAAGGACTCGACTACCTTGCCTGCCTCCTCCGACCACGAAATTTTGAAAAGATTTTGTCGGGCTTCAGAAGCTGGGTATGTCGTGATGACAAAGTCATACCAGAGGGCTTTGAACAGACTGTGCCAAGCCGAACAGTTCGTCCAACATTGGTCGTCTTGGCTCCAGAAGAGTACTTCCGAGGACGATATTCAAGAAGTCGTCGCGGGGAAGGCTGGCCGGAGATCTTGAATGCCGGAGATAGCTTTGCAGAGGGCTTTTCTTTGCGTTTTGCTTGCTGCGACTATGACTCTACCTTTGTGTTTAGTCCCTGACCCACCTGTGCCGGGTCATACATTACCATCTATCTCATAAAGAACATCTGTGTCCGCGTTCTTGAGAACGGTCTCAATCCTTGTGGGCTGAGTGGCTACAACCTCCGGCTCCACAATGGTGGCCACTCACGAGTCTTTGATTCCAAGGTGTTCTGAAGTCAGTTCTTCGTAGTTATTAGAGACAGTCGCACAGCCAGATCTGCTTCTGTCCACTTTACAGGAGCCCCCGATGTCTCGATTGACGCTGATTCACACACAACAGGAACTTGTCGCAGCCGTTGCTGAAAAGACGGGGCGGCACGTGTTGCTGAATGCGGTATTTGATTCAGAGGCTCCCGAGGCGATCCGTCTCAATCTGGCATCGCCGAATTGCAGCTACTACAGCTCATCGCACGGGGCTCAGACTTTCAGTCTCGATGAGAACCCGTTCCGGGTCTTGTCCCCCGCAGTGTTACTGTCGGTGTCGGAGCTTGCTGAGTGGGCAGCCAACTTTACGTTTGTGGCGGATGCTGTCGGGGAAGTTTCCTGGGGGCAGATTCCCCAGAATGATCCGAGAAATGATGTGCCGCTCCAAAAGCTCCAGGCTGTCATTGACCAGTTGTTGGACACGGACTCGTTGCTCAGAGAACTGCCTGTTGAGACGGACCTCTATCGTTCTTACCTGAAGCATCCACGAAGTCTTCGCCTGATAGACGGCGAAGTGATGAGTGATGCTGGCCAAGAACTGCTCGCAAATTTCCCACAGGCCACGACCTGCTATGTTTCGGTTCCCCAGTTGCGTGAGTACTGCATTCAGGAATCCGTCCGAGAAGGTGAGCTTGGCCCTGCGGGGGAACAGTTTCGAGAGTGGTTTCAACAGGCTCGTCGACTCTCAGGACCAGCAGCAGAGGCGGGACTGGAATATGTGGCCTATGCTCTCCGGCCCCTCCGTTTGTCAGGTGCTGAGTTTCGCTACAACCAACAGGATGGTCAGCCGAATGACGTTCGCAAACTGACAACCGACATGCTGTGTCGATTCCAAGGTCAACCCGTATGGACGGAACTCAAGATGGCCAACGACACTTGGACCTCGTCGGCTCTGCAACAAATCCTGCTCTATGGAGCGATGGTTGCTGGCGAGCATCAGTCGAGACGGTTGCAGTATCACTACGGAGCTGAATTTGAGCAGGGCCGACAATGGCTGGCTGTGCTCGTGGAGGATCGAGACGATCGAGCCTTCCTTGAAGACTTTGACCAAACCCTGCGATTCGTTCAGTTGCTGGCTGCCAAGAAGGTGATCCAGGAACACTTCGTGGGAATCATTCTGGCAAAGATCACGGGGCATGAAGGTCAGTGGCGGATTTCAGAATGGCATGCCATCGGGTGACAAAGAGTTCGCGTGAGTTCACTCCACTTGATGGGGCTCTCCGTCCTGCAGTTGCGTGACGTTGTTGAAGTGATCTTTGAAGTGTCCCGGTTCGAACGTGTGCACCGGAATGATCGTCGTGGGATTTACCGCTTTGACGAAGCTGACGATGTCTGCCGACAGCATGTGACCGCTGGTATGAACATCGTGCAGGCTGCCGTTGGCGTTTGTCAGGATTTGCTGAGTTGATCTCCACTCCGGTTGTTCAAGATAGCCATGCCACCGTGAGTACAGGCAGCATGTCCGATCAGGGAACTGTCGGTCGAAATCATCCAGCATGGAGGCCCGGAAGACCATCAGGTATTTCTCCGGTGCTTCGCGGATTTCTTCGAGCGTGATTTCTGCCTCCCGAAAGCGTTCTATCTGCTTTGCTCTCCCCTTCCGGTGGCTCGACTGTTTCAGGGTTTGAGGGACGTAGACACGGACCAGGCCGTTTGGCTCAGGCTGCGGGAGTGGGATCTCATGCTGGAGCAGGTGCATGATGAAGGCGGTGTAGACGTCTGCTACGAAGGTGCGTCCCGATTTCTTGGCGGCTCGGATGAATGCGACCAGTCGATCCACGTGCTGAGGGGAGAACGATGCCAGGGCCAGACTTTCGCAATCCCCCACCAACTCTGTGATCTCGTTTTCCAGTTCGTACTCTGTTGCGAGGTTCCCATCAGGGAAGCCGAAGTGAGTTCCTTCCATCAACATTGCATCGATGGGCATGTCATTCAGTACTTCGATCAGTCGTCTTCCCATGCCTGGTTTTCGACCGTGGCTTCTCAGGTCTCCGCTGTAGAGCAGTCGCTTGCCTTCCGCTTCGATCAGAAACGCCAGACATCCGAAGATGCTGTGGTCGACCGCGTAACCGGTGACGGTGAAGTTTCCGATCGTGACCGGTGCTTCGGGTTTGATTTCCCGGAACCGTTCTCGTGGCAATTTGACCTGTCCGGCGAACAGACTTCCCGCCAATATCATCTTGCTGGTGCCTGAACTGGCATAGATGGGAATTACATCCTGGGCGTGATTCAGCAGCCCGGTGTGATCGAGATGGGCGTGTGAGAGCAGGATCGCATTCGGGGATGGAGTGTTGTTGTCGAAGAGTCCCAGTACGTTCGGAAGGATGCCTTGTGTTTTGAGATCTTCCGTGGATTTGCGTCTCAGCGAGAATGTGTCCAAGGCCTGTCGGTCTTCATCGAAGAGCGGCATCCCAATATCCAGGATGATTCGGGTCTCTCCGCTGCGAACTTCGATGCAGTTACCTCCAACTTCCTTGCTCCCCCGATGAACAGTAATTTGCATCCGTCTCAGTTCTCCTGCTCATCGTTAAGTTCGTCATTGGTGGCGATTTGAATGTTCTGAGCCAGCCGCATGCGTCGCTCCTCTTTGAACATGGGGAGTTCCCGCTCTGCCCAGTTGGTTCCGAGGGTGGCTCTTGTCTCGAACCATTCCCGGTCGTCTTCCGTGAGTCTTCCGTCCCGGCTCGGAATCCACCAGTCCGAGAGTTGAGCAGTGAGCATCGCTGCTTTGTAATTCGCTCCCAGGTAGGCTTGTTGACCAGCAACGTTGATCCAGATTTCTGTGCCTGTCGATTTGATATCTTCAGTGATGGGGCCGATCTCGATCCGTGGATCAGCCTGAATGGCGTCTCGGAAAGCTTCGAGAATCTGGAGTCGTTCGGCTTCGATCATCACGGGTTTTCTGTGTACTCTTGGGAAGATGTTTTGCCCTGATTGTACTGGAATCTCCTGGGGTGAGAGAGCGATCAGGGAATTCTGGGAAAGAAGAGCCGCTTCAAGACCAGAACATTTCCGAGTCCCCAGAAGACCAGAGACAGTCCCGTGTGTTCAACCAGGAACTGTTCCGGCGTTTTCCAGAGGATGAGGAAGCAAGGGGTGGCCAGGATCAGGCCGGCGATCATTCCCAGAACGCTTACGAGCATGATGAACAGTGGAAATGTGTAGTAAATCACGAGGCCTCTGCCGAGGGCATCCACGAAGTCACCGGGGCGTCGATCTTCAGTCATCGTCTCTCCTTCTCTGATGGTGTGTGGATCAAGTTGGATCGGCTTCAGATTCGGTGTGGGTGGCTGGCATCGAACAGATTCAGAAACGTTCGGCGACGTACCACTTCTGCTCATGCAAATTCCAGGTGAGGCGGTACGTGGTCACTTTCTCCAGCGGTGTTCCCGCTTCTGATTTCCACTCGATCGCGACGTTGAACTTGTAGGCGGGCCATTCTTTCCAGTTCTCGGGAAGTTCTGAGGCACGGTCGAATGCGAGGGGATCAGGTTCGTCCGTGGTGATGCTGCGGATGTCGTAGCTGATCGGTGCTTGCAGGCTTTTGATGCGAGAGTCCATCGTCGTGACTTCGCTTTCTTGTCCGGCGATCCACTTCTGGAATTCGCTGTCGAAATGAGCCTGAGCGGCTGCCTGAGAACCGGCTGGACCTGCACCGCAACCGGAAAGCAGGGACAGACAAAGTAGAGCAAGAGAGTGAATCATCAGTCGTTGCATTAGTAAGCTCCTTGTGGGTGAGAGAATGTTTCTGCTCTATCTACCCGAAGGGACTGACATACGCGGGACAGCCATCTATTGATTCAGTGAGATTCCGGCTTGGAGTGTCTTCACGAACCGTTCCCTGAGTTCGATCGGTTCGAAGATCTTCACCTGTCCCGTCCAGGTCAGAATCCACCGCAGGATTTCTTCGAGGCCGTCCACGGTGAATGTCATTGTGAGGGAGCCGTCGCGGTGCTTTTTCATCTGTTGAGTGTGATGCCACTCCGTTTCCGTGACGATCGGAGCCACTTCCGCTGAGAACCGCAATTCGATGTCGTAGCTGGTCTTTCCGCGATAGACCGCCCAGGCATTTCCGAAATGCTGACGAAGATCGAAGTTCTCTGGGATCTGAGCGGGTTGGTCGAGCATCCGCAGCGTTTTGAATCGGGCCACACGCAGCGTCTTCGCCTCTGTTTCTCCTTCCAGATGACCGATGACGTACCACGCTCGCTTAATGAGGCAGAGCCGGTATGGATGGATCGCGAGTTTCACCGGAGCCTCTTCATAGGGGCTTTCATAAACTCCGGTCAGTTGTTTCCCTTCGAGTAGAGCCGATTGCACGGTCTTGATGGTGGAATCAGCTTTGCTGTGGTCAACCAGCTTCAGGTCGAAGACCTGCATGATTTCTGCCGTGTCGGCGAGGATCTCTTTGATTTCCTCCGGGGAAGTGGCTGCCAGTTTGCGAGTGGTCGGTGCCGCTCCGCTGCCGACGTTCAGACCGGGAGCTTTTGTGAGCGTGGTCGCCAGTGCTTGTCCGAGGGCTTCCTCTTCCGTCAGCGTCAACGTGGGGAATCGGAAGTCCGGTCGAACACGGTAACATTGGTCGTGCTCATCGAAGTACCACGGCACCCCGCTGAATTCCAAGACTTCGAGGTCACGGAAGACAGTCCGTTCCGAAACCTCCAGTTCCTCAGCGATGGCTTTTGCGTTGTAACGGCCTCGCGACTGGATCAGGTTCAATACCGAGAGGACGCGTGCCATCCGTTCACTTTGTCGAACTCGTCGATCCCGATCCGGTCGTCTGGAAACCTCCGGTCCCGGTGGTTTGCTTCGCGAGACTTTCTTCTTGGCCATGCTGCTGAGTCTTTCAAAATAGGATTCCATCCAGTCTGACGGTAAGCGGTGTCAGAGGAGGGTCAACCTGATGTGCCAGACTCGAAAATCCAGCTATGAGCCTGATCCACCACCTTCGCGACAAGTGGCAGGTCGTCACGTCCGAAGGAGTCTGTGTTTCGCCATTCTTCGCCCTCCTTGTAGAGTCGGCTGACGGTCACATTGTGGCGGACACCGACCGAAGTTTCGTTCTCCCAGATCGCGGCCTTGACGGATCCCAGACGGATTTCGTGGACGGGTTGTTGTTTTTGCTTGGGCATCGTGAGGTTCCTTTCGTTGAGTGAAGTGATACTTCACTTCATACCCGAACAAAAGGAGCCGGTTCACTGAATCCGAACAGACCAACCTCAAGAAGTTCACTCATTTCCTTTTGGGCAACTCGCTGTGCGTCTGAACTGAAGGGGTGTTGTGGCGGCTGAAAGTGACGTCGTGCGAGACTCAGGAAAAAGTGGATGCACAGCTCTCTACTGGAAAATGTTGACCAGGGAACTCCATGGCCACTGCAGTCCCCACATTGATAGGCCAGGGTGATCCTGATCGCCCATGACTCTGATGCGATTCTGGCGATCTCATATTCCGCGATGGCTCGTTGGTTCTTGGCTTCGAATCGCCGGAGTCCTTCCGATGATTCCATTGCAGGATCTCTGACCGTTCTCACCCAGTTCTCGAACTTCTGTTGACGGAGTTGCAGTGAGTCAATGACCATCTCCATTGGTCTTTTCGAGTTGACTGAGTTTCAATTGCAGGTAGCGTTCCAAGTCGTCGATCAGAGTCCGTTCCGGCTTCGAGAACCAACGTCGTTGTTGCTTCAGGATGTCGATCACATCCCGGTAGCCGAGTTCGCCGATGAACGGGAGTTTGGGGAGTTCGCTCAGCCGTTCGCTGTCCGGAATGGCCTCCTTGAGTTGGCTCGAATCGCGGTACTTCGGCACGAGAGGATTCCCAGTTGTCGGCGTGAGCAGGATCAACACGAAGTCTCGACGTTCTCCATGGAAGAGAACATCCTCCTGAAACCATCCGTTCTCCCGAAGTCCGACGCGGGCGTTGCGGATCAGTTGGTCAGAAGGGAACCCGTTGGTTCCATCATTCTGTGAAGTTGTCGCCGAGAGTTGTGAACCGTACTTCATTTCGATGAAGACGGTCGTCTTGGGATTTTCCCAAGTGATGACAACGTCCACTTCCGTGGCCCCCTCGGACCAGTTCAGGTGCTGTCGGGGATAGCGTCGCTGTTTTTCCCAAAGTTCGATCCGTAGATTCCGGAACACCTGACGGCGGAATCGTTCCTCGCCCAGTGCTTGATTGAGCAAGTCTGGTAGCCACCAGCGTGGATTGATTGCTTTCAGCACTCCGAAGAGGTGCCCGGTGACCACGTCCTCACTGGTCGGTCGTACGATCAGAGGACAACGTAGCTCTCCCTTGCGGGCCGGTTCACAGAGGCAGCCTCCTTTGCCGCCGAGTTCGGTCAGCATGCTCTGGCTCCGTTGAGTTCATGAAGTTCAATCGCTGCTTCTGATTGAGTTCCTTTCGGTCTCCACTCCCGACACTGCTGACGATAGGAGCAGGTGGAGCAATTCAGCGGGGTTTCGATCGGATAGAAAATCTGGTTGGCAACTGCTCGTTCCACGTTCTGCACGAGATCGCCCAGTCGTCCGAGATCGTCCTCGGACCTGGAAGTTTTCAGCCGCTGGAGTTTCGGTGTCTTGGTTTTCACCAGCACGGCATATTCGACCGTCGGCATTTGTCCCGTCGTCTCGATGACTGCGTTCACATAGCAGGTTGCTTGCAGGGACGCTTCGACCTCGAAGTCTCCGTAGGACCGTCCTGACGTTTTGAACTCCGTCACTTTGAGAACATCAGCTTCCTTCGTGATCAGGTCGGTGAAGGCGAGCAGCGGGGTTTCCAGATACTCCCCCTCGCTGTTGTGCAGAGGAACCAGAAACCGTTGTTCGATGGCCACGATGTTCTGCGGCGGTGGTTCTTCCAGGTACAGTTTCAGCAAGGCCAGACCCTGTTCAATCAGGTCCTCCTGCGATTCGTTCGCCTTGAATTCAACCTTCTGTTCTTCCGTCCGCAGTAGCCAGGTCTCGAAGAACTCCTGGCGAATCTGCTGCTCCACAGGTTCTTTCTTCTCCATCAGATACCGGTGGTAGACCGCTAGGGCGTTGTGGATCGCTGAGCCAAGAACCAGTCCACTGCTGACGGTTGGCTGTGGCAGTTTGAGAATCCGTTGGAAGTAGTATTGAAGCGGACAGCGGAGGTATTGGTTGATTGCACTGTAAGACCAGTGCGGACGTGGTTCCTGCTTCATTGGTCGATCTCCTGTTTACCGCTGGTTGCGAGGACCGTCCTACAGACAAACTGACAGATTATGCGATCCCAGTCGTCAGTCAGGACACGGGTAAGAGGTTGAGGAGGAAAGCCACCTCGCCTGAGCCATTTGAGCAGTGCTTCGGCAGCTTCGGATGCGGCGTCGAAATCTCCGTCTGACATAGCATCGAGCATCTCTCCCCAGGTGGTTTGTGGGTCCATGCTCTATGCTCCTACCGACGTCGGCCAGTGGGAGCGGTGTTCTCAGCGGTCAGTTCGTCCAGCACGATTCCCGCCTCGGATTTCGAGAGGTCATAGAGATCGACTTCCCGGCCCACGATTTCTGCCACTCGTTGACGGAGTTGCGGTGTGGTGAGTCCCTGTCGTTTGGCCAGGTTGTTCAGATACGAGATCTGCTTGTTGCTGGCTGGTGTGAAGCCACCATCATCACCAGTGCGGTGATGACCGTTGCCATTTTGAGGAGGAGATGAGCGGCGTTCGTACCCGTTCCCGCGACCGTTTCCATTCGCTGAACGGGCCGGAGCAGATTCTTGACGAGCAGGCGGAACTTTATCCCGACTGGCAATCGCTGACTCACCCTCGTAGCGTTCGACCTGCTGGTTCAGACTCTCCTCAGCAAGATCGTAGAGTTCCTTGATTTTCTCGACGACACCCTCGGGGTCATCCAGCGGCACACAGACTTCTCCCTCCAGGTTCACGCTGAACCCGGTGCTGTTGTAATCGCGTGAAACCTTCCGACTGAGACCTACGTTGACCTTGAGCATGGGGGCATTCCTTCGTTCAGAGTTTGATGTCACTGAACTAAATACCCGACTAGGACTGGCAATACGTTCGGTTGGCCACATACAGTGTGCCGCAGTGTCTGGAGCACCTGCACCTTGGATGACATCCCTTGTGAACCAAAAGAATGAATCTTGGTACTTACAACATATTGAAGGGTGGGGCGAAACGCTGTCACTGGCAACGGTTAATCGAGGATCATCAGGTTGATCTCTTGTTCATTCAGGAATCTTATCCCCATGATGAGCATCTTCCGCCATTGCTCTTTCCGCAGCATCGGGGTTCCTCAGTTTGGGCAAGTGCCCCGCCCAATAAATGGGGCAGCGGGGTCTTTTCTAGCAGCGGTACGTTGTCACGTTTGAATCTGCCGAGTTACGACGGTTGGGTTGTGGGAGGCTTGCTCCGGAATGCGGCTTGGTTGCCCGACTGCGATGAAATTCATGTCTTCAGTCTGCATGCCCCGCCCGGAGAGGGGAGTTATCCGGGACAGGTGAATCGCATCCTTGATGAGATCTCTGAGATTGCCAAAGGTTCTGACGTCATCATCGCTGGTGACTTCAACCTGACGGTGAGCTTCTGTGAGGACGCGTCGATCAAGTCGAGTAACATCGCGATCCACGAACGTCTTGCAGATGAGTTTGGACTCATGAACTGCTGGTCCGAAGCCAATCCAGGTCAGCCTCTCGCACAGACGCTCCGCTGGAGTCGAGACCGCACCATCCCCTTTCACTGCGACGGGATCTTTGTGCCACAGCGTTGGAAGCCCTTGTTGAAATCGTGTGTCGTTCTGTCTGGCCAAGAATGGGAAGAACTGAGTGACCACAATCCGGTCATCGCACATTTCTGACTTCTCATTGTTCAGATGAGTTCACTCGCAACCCCGTTGAATTTCGTCCGGGATCACCCACTCCCCGTTCTCCTCGACCTGCCAGATGTGGTCCTTGTTGACTTCCAAGGCGGTTAGCCTGCCGCCGAATCCACAGCCCGTGTCGATGCAAAGGCAGTACACAAAGTCTCGGATCGAGCGAGGTGTGTGTCCAAGAACGAACTTCTTCCCATTGAGGTGAGCACGTGGAGGTGACTCCTCAAGTGAGATCCAACGTAGAAGAGATGAAGGTTGGTCTTCGAGCTTGGAGTACCAGCAATAGTTCGCGTGTGTGAATACGAACTTGTCCGTCTCGTGGTACGGTCGACAGGAGAGAAGAAAGTTCCAGTGGTCTTGTGGAATGTGACCGATGCCCGCGTCTTGCTCGTATGAGGCCAGCGTCGCGTCGCCTCCTTGTGACTTCCAGCGGAGTTCTGCGTGAGGATCATCTCGGCTGTCGAGCATCATCTCCTCATGGTTGCCGAGGATGGGGATCAGTTGGCAACGGCGACTCAGATCAATCAGGAGATCGAGAACTTGTCCACTGTCTGGTCCACGGTTGATGTAGTCTCCCAGTGTGACGATGGTATCGTCCGGTCCGGGATCTATGGCATCGAGAATGGATTCCAACGCCGCAGCGTGTCCGTGGATGTCGCCGATAGCGATCAATCGACCTGAAGCTGAGTTCTCTTTTGCCACGAAACAATCCCGTCATGAGTGCTGAATCCGTCGCTCAGCATCATAACGGGATTGGACTGTCATAGGTGGGACTGAAGGTTATGTCGCCATTTCGAGGGCCAGTTTCCAGGCTTCTGATTTGAGCCGGTTGCCGGAGCCGAACCAGGCTGATTCGAGCCGTCGGTTCGCCCGCTCCTGTTCCGTGCGGCCACGAGTCGAACGGTGGTGGTCGACGAATTCGGTCACGGCGTTGAACGCGGCCCAGGTGGTGAGCTTTGTCTCAGGGATGTCTTGCCCCCGTCCGTGCTCGAAGAGCCGGAATAGTTCTGACCTGATGTTTGCTCCCCGACGGTTTTGAGTTCGTTCACTGTCGGGATATAGCAATTCAAAGTACGTCTCCAGCTGACGTCGCGTTGGGTAGTGCCACGCCAGGCGGTTCATGCGATCTCCCAAGTCGTCATAGAATCGCTTGGCGAAACCGAGGATCTCCTGAGCCTCTCCGACTTTTGCATCCAAGTCACCCTTGTGGATGATGGAGACTCCTTGCCCCCGACTTCGCCGTTCTGCCATTCCGAGGGTATTTGCACAAACGACACGGATCGGCGTGAAAAAGACCCTGAGTGCAGATGAGCCGTCATGGGAGTTGCTGAGTAAGAGGAACTTGTCGGTGACGTCCTCCGAGTCCTTGATTCGAATTTCGCCATCTAACTTCGCAAGCATCCAGACTTTCTCGCCTTTCCCCAACGCTCCAGCCGTGTGGTACCGAAGCTGCCCGTCTTCAACCACTGAGTCCAGAAAGCCGAAGCATTGATGGTTTTGGACCGGCTGGTAAGAGTTCCCGACGACTCCGAGAACCTGATTCGAATCCGTCCGAATCACTGCCTTCCGTTGTGGCACCGGTATTCCCTCGTCGGTTTCAATTGGCCTGAGATCAACGTGGTAGTTGAGACCAGCTGCTTCGATTGCTTCGGCGGCGGTAACGGGTTCGTCGAGCCTCGTTCCGAGTCCATGCCAGGGAGTTTCCCCGGCGTACATCATGGCCGTCTGGCCGTTCGTGGTCGCAAGTTCGTGAGGCATTTCAAGGTCCTGTCAGAGCATAAGGGATTTGCCTTGATTACCCGGTGAATGTCGCTTCCACTCTGTTACGAACTCCTCCCTGTGAGCTTTCGAATTTCCTCTTTGCACACACCAGGTATCGCCAGAACATTCAAGGGTAACTCCTTCAACTTGGTCCAGCACTCTTGACGTGAGATCTCCTGTTGCGACTTTATTGCGGGGCGAATAAGTATGGCTGTAGACCGGGATACTCCGATTGACATCAGCTGCAAGAGGACTCGATCTCTAGCTCCGAACTCCACGAACATGTCCCAGGGTGAAAGGGACTCTGCCTGTTGTTCTGCTTGATGACTGAGGAGGAATGCTCTCAAGACATCAATGTAGGCCTTTAGGTACCGAACATAAGTGAAACGGAGGGTTTGCTCGATATCATCCAACAGCTCACGAATGTGCTTGTTGACCTTCTTTCTATCATTCTTGTTTACCTTATAGTACGAAAGGCGGTTGTCTATGAGCTCTCTCAGGCTCTTTCCAACAACCCAGTAATAGGCGAGGGTCGCGAAGTACTTCCAGCTGTTGTTTCCTGCCTGAATGAACACTTCTTCAATGACCTGGAACACTTCCCTGAAGTTGTCAATTGCATTCGTCTGATACGGATCAATCGGTATCATCTGTGGAGTGACCCCGGTGGCAAATCGGTTCCAAAGATCATCGAGTAGTGTTGGGGCAATAACTGCATTGAGCGAGCAAACATCTTCCGGAACCTTTAGGCCGGACCTCAGTCTACCGAGAAGTTCGTCAATCGGAGCCCAGTCTTCCTTGAGATTTTCCGGAACTCGGGGCGACGCTGCCAACTGCTCGTCATGAAGAGTGAATTCCGAGAATGTCTTCCCGATGAACTGTTCGACCCGATTCCGGTTCGTGACCATGGATACGGGAGCTTTACCTTCGAGCACGGCAACTGCCGCGTCTCTGACCTCCGTGTTCTCCAGTGATTCCTGGAACGCTGACTTGATCTCCGAGAGTCTTTCTCCTTCCAGTGGCTTTGTCTCCCAATGAGATGGATCAATGCACCATACGATTCCCCGGAAATTCTCCCGTAGGCGTCCCGCTCTTCCAACGAGGTTCCAAAAGTCAGGCGTTCCCATGGGGGACTTATTTCCTTGTTTCGGATTCAACACTACGATGTGGCGGGCTGGAAGATTCACCCCTTGAAGCAGAGTGCTTGTTGACACGACATAGCTCAGCTTTCTCGTTCGAAGCAGTTCCTCCACCTGGTTCCTGATCACGTGGGGCATTCGACCGTAGTGAAACGCTACTCCCTTGATCAGCACATCTGACAATGAGTACTTGGGGTGGACATGTGTCTTGACGAACTCAATTAAATCTAGCACGTCGCTGTCGGTCGACTTCTCAGAGATGCTATCTGCGACCTTGTCAGCGATCTCCATTGCATCGTGCGGGCGATTTGCGAAGATGATGACGGACTCCTCTTGGGTTCGCACTTGCATTGCGGTACCCGCGAGTGGTTCATACGTGCCACGCAACTTAAATGGGAGTTCTGCCTCACCAACCTCTTCCACTCCCTTTGGTGTAAGAACTGAGACTGATGCCGCCTTGGTTGTCCCCTCGACCTGTTCTAAGTTGACCAGGACTTGTGAAACGGGGGCGAATGTTTCTCTGAAGAACTCTCCCTCTTCATCTATGTCGAATTCCTCGAAGAGGTATCCAGGGTTCTTTGTCAACGGACTTGCGAAGCAGGTGCGGACTTTGGGGAAACGCTGGATGACCTGACGTACTGCAGAGTCCAAGATCAGCCCCCTGTCGGTGTCGCCAATCTCTTGTGCTTCGTCCACATAGAGCTTGTTGATTTCCAGCTTGAAGTCGGGATTGCCGAGGAGACTGATTAGCCGTTCCTGTGTGAGAACGTAGACGACTCCAGGTTTCGCTTCTTCGGCTGAGAACCCAATTGGTGCAGCGGAGACGATTACTTCCGAGAGTTCGGCTTTTCGAAATAGTTGTAGTAAGTCGCCAGTGACTTGCTGGATGAGGGCTCTGGTTGGAACGACGTAGATGATCACCTGCCCGATACCCACCGAAACCGTAGACATAATGTCATGAGCGAGTATGAATGACTTGCCAGCTGAAGTTGGAGCCGAAACACTGACTGACTTCGCTCGATTTAAGGCGTCGTTCAGACGGTGTTGGAAGTCAGTGAGTAGTCTTGTTCCTAAACGAGGATATTCGGTTGTGTTCTCGGACTCTCTGACCAGTGCTTCCAGTCGGAGAGCGGGTGATCTGAGGACTGAATCAACGTTGTTGACATCATATTTCTCTCGGAGGAGATCACGCCCAGGGAAGTTTCCGAGTCTACACAAGATGTACTCTGCGGCTTCAGTCACTCCGGGGATAGTCTGACCAAAGGTTTCCAGAAGTCGCGTGGAGACGTCGTAAGCCCAGAGACGGGGGTCTTTCAGGTACCCCTCTTCGTTGTCGGGTGTTTCGAATGATAGAACTGACGCAACCTGGAGGAGAAAACGAACTTCGCCAGATTGGAGAGGAGCGTTCTCCTCCATTCCTAGCCTGGATCGTAGTTCCGCTTTTACCAGACGACTGTAGCAGTCGAGGAATTTTTCCCGAGTTTCACTGTTCAATGTCCACCCCCAGTAATTCTCTGTAGAACGCTTTTCGGAAGTCTCCTACTGAGTCGAAAGGTACGAACAGGAAGTGAAAGGACAGGTGCTTGTGAGTGTAGTCCTGAAACCTCTTGCTGAGTAGCTCTCGGATGTTCTTACAGTACTTTCGGTACTCTTCTTCAAAATCGTCGAACAGGCCATCCCGATCGGTAGCAAATCGCTTGTATTGACTCCAGTCCCATCCGATCAGGCATGAATGGATGATGTGACACTCTTCAGGTGCTGTTTCCCTATTCACCCAAGACGTGACCTTCCTTCGAAACTCTTCGTCAAGATGCTTGAAATGTGATGTCACTAAATGGAGTTCTTCGTCTAACTTGTTCTTGTCGTAGAACTCCTTAATGCTGCCAAGTGCTTTAGTCATTGCCGTACCGATGTCCTGATACAGCTTGGCTTCGCCCAAGAACACATCGAGGTGCTGATCTTTTTCGTCCCACTTGATATGAATGCCATCTGCCCCTTTCACCTCATCTCCAGCATTTGTCTTCAGCTCCATCTTGCACACTACTTGAGGGGCTCCAATCGCCGCCTCCAGTAGAAAAAAGAGTAGGAGTTCGCCCACCTCTCCTGAATCTTTGAGCTTTCTGAAGTACTCCCGTGCAATGAGGAAGAGCTCACCTTCATCTTCTTCAAAGCCGTCTTTTTCACGAATCCTTTGTCGGGATCTCGCTGATAGACAGAATCTCACTACGTGTTTCGCCAGTGCCTTTGCCAAGAGGCTGAACTTGGGTTCTTTTGTATGTGGATCGAACCTGACGAAATGGAGTGTGACATCAGACTGAGTTCCGTCTATCGTGATCTGCTCGTCGAGTGGAGAAAGGCATGTCTGAAACCGCTTCTGAGAAGCTTCAAGATACTTCTTTAGGGGTGGCAGTAATTCCGGGGTCTCTACTACGCTCTGTGTCATTATTCTCTGGCCCTTGTTTTGTGGAGTAAGTAGTTCACGATAGTGGCCGAGATCCCGACGACTAACATGGCTTCTTCTCGTGTTGGATTGTTTCCCTCTTTTCCATGACGAGCCTCATTTGAGGCGTATCCCCAGAGCTTGGCGACCGATTCGTCGACTGGTCGGGGGAACAAGTCGGAATGCTTCTTGATTAGTTCTCCCAAAGTCGGTTTCGGGTCGTCTGCCCAATCACGAGCTACACATTCGAGTGCAGCCATTCCGTGCTGGATGGCTCCTGATGTGTCAGGAGAAGGGCGACGGGATAGATCGCGTATGGCTTCTTTCAATTCGGTCAAGGCTGTCGGCTTCTTGACCTGCTCCAAATTCTCCTCAGCCTGCTTAAGGTAGAGTTCGTAGCTGTCTTCTCCTCGTGCGACGACCAATCCGTCTTCGAGTTTCCAGCCAATTCCAAATTCGGCCATTACTTGACTGATCTCGGACTCGAAGGCTATCTGCTTGCGAGTTTTCCCAGTCACTGCATGGGAAACTCCCGACGAAAGGTCTCGATAGATAGCCTCAACGATGTCGTAGACACGATACCATGAACACTTTTCAACGAGGTATTCGACCTCACCCCACACGTTTGGATACGGAGTCCAGTTGTTGGGGTCCGGTCTCTTTCGCAGGACCTTACAAACGATTTCCCTGAGGTCGTGCGGTTCCAAGTCACCCTCGTCCTTGGCAATCATCAGTACTGCGTGACGAAAGTCTTCTGGTGCATCGTCCCAGACTGTAATTGGGGGATTGTCATCGTGAAATCCATGTCTTCTTGAGAATGAGTCATTTGGCACAGTGTGGCCCTTTCGTTTGATTCGTTAGCTCAACCCAAAATAGTCCCTGCAGGTCTGTAGGACGACGGCTTTGAGGACTTCGAAGGGGACGGTGGCGGCTTGGCCTTTGAGTTTAGTCATCGCTTTGTTCCAGACGGTGTCGTTTCGGGCTGCGTCGAGGAATTCGTGTCCAGCCCACGTGAGTGATCGAGGTTTCCATTCGAATCCATGCATTGTCGACAGATCGTTTGCCTCGATGAGCCCAGCCTCTGCGAGAAGTTTTACGTGGTAGCTGACCGCTTCGTCGTCATGACCAGGAAGGGTCAAGTCGATTAAGCCTTGTGTGTTGTCACTTGCTTCGACGGCCAGAAGGACTTCTCGTACCAGCTCAATATCACGTTTCATTGTTCGACCTCCCTCTTCTCAGAATGGCGTCGCATCGTCCTTCTCCTCCGGTGGGGCTGAGTGCGTCGATTCTCCCAGGTTTGCATGGATGATTTGGTCGCAGGTCCGAACAATTCCGTCGAAGGTGATGACTTCAATGTTCTGGAGATGAGAGTTGTACATCCTTAGTGCGAGTCGCTTCTGTTCGACGTCCTCCTCGGCATCGTCAATTGTTCCGATGAGGACCTTTGCCCGGACCTTGTACAGGTCGGTTTTGTATCTGGCGATGAAGTGGTCTCGCTGTCTCTCGATTTCGGAGATGTAACCTGCGGCTTGGTTGACCGCGTCGTTGACCTCGGAAGAGACGATCCACTTATTGCGGTGCTGTTTGAAGAGAGTCGCGTTACTGCGTTTGAGTTCGATGATGTCGTAGCCGCTGTCGGCTGTCTTGAGCATCATGTCCAGATTCTCTTCGTCGGTCCAATGCCGTTTGGGGATGTGCTCGACGTATTGAGCACCCAGCATCCACCAATTGTGGTCGAAGAGTCGTTGGAAGAATCGTTCCTCAGTCTCTGAATTCATCAGTTCCTGCAGTTCCTTGAGGGCTGCCGTTCGATGAGAGGCTCTCAGGGCGGAAGCCACCATTCTTCGATGGTCCGTTTCTCCGAGATTGGGCAAGTCCTGGAGATCTTGAGCACGGTCTGCCAGTGCCGAGATGAGGCCACTGAGATTCTTTGTGTCGAAATCTGCCAACAGTTCAAGGAGTTCAGAAGCCTTCGGATCAGGTCGGCCTTCAACTACGGTGTAGTGACTTGGAGCAGTCGTGCCGTCGATTGCGGACAGAAACGCGATGACTCGATCGATTTCTTCGTCTTTGCATTTCCAGTGCTTGAGTCGGTCTTTGACATCCCACTGGACCCCTGTTTCTACGTAGAAGGGGTAATCGTTGAAGTGCACTTCTTTATGGGTGATCTCTCCTGATTTGGGATTCTTGAATTGGAGGACGCTCACGACCTTGTATGTGTTCCTTCCCTTGTGGATCACTGCACTCTGACTGCAGTCACAGTTTATGATCTTCGAGGTCCTCGTTTTTATCTCAAGAAGGAACTCGTCCTCGCTGGGATGTTCGAATCGCTTCTTAGCCATCGTCATCTCCGTTGAAGAACTGGTTGAGAGTTGACGGTAACAAGTTGTCGATTTCAGGGCTTACCTTGCTCGAAGTGCCAGTTAGATCGTCGATTTTGCTCAGTGCTGCATTGAGCGTCTCGACCAAGTTGCACTGTTCCAGCAAGTTTAGGTTGACTGGAAAGGGGATCTGGTGCACTGTTCCTTGGGAGATTTTCTTCATGGTCGGGCTGGTACCCTTAGCATTACTCTTGATGAAGTCGCGGACCATTCTCGACTGAAGAACATAATGTGCAAATTGTGGTGTGCATCGCTCTGGATCGACGGGGATCTTCATGATTAGATCGGGATAGATGCACGGAGACGGGTCACCTGAGTAAATGGCGGAGTGACCTACAAGCTCTGGTGTGTTGCTGCGAGTTATTAAGAGGTCTCCGGGATGCAACCAATAGTGAGCCTCCGAGTCTGTTGGTTCACTGGTTTTCTTGAACTGATCTGGTCGGTAGTTGAAGCCGGTGACTGCCGCTAGTGACAGAACGGCTACGCCACCATCTGCTCCATCACACTTTGCAGACCAGCCGTTGCGTGGCTTTCCATCGAGGACATCAGAAAGATTTCCGCCGAAGTCCAGACCGTCCAACACTCGAGAGATAATGGCGGATCGCATCGCTGTTTGAGCTTTGTTGCTCTGAGTACGGAGTTCCTTCGCCTCCTCGACTCGGGTGGCCACGGCGTCGATCCATTCGACGATCTTTTGCTGCTCGGACAGTGGCGGGAGGGGATGATGTCCCGCTGAGTGTTGAAAGTTGAAAATCCGGTGGCG